>Ga0247843_1002745_pt1 | contig 30854 bp, 23 predicted proteins | sample LaCruzMarch2017__FD_192420 | JGI IMG/M metagenome (GOLD analysis project Ga0247843, IMG submission 192420) | Freshwater microbial communities from meromictic Lake La Cruz, Castile-La Mancha, Spain - LaCruzMarch2017_8m | ecosystem: Environmental > Aquatic > Freshwater > Lake | place: Spain... | reverse complement strand
CACGCCGCCGCCGCCGGCCGCGCAGCCCGTGCCCGTGCAGCCCGCGCCCCCGGCGCCAGCGCCGCCCACGCCTGCGGCGCCCGCGCCGCCCACGCCCGCGGCGCCCGCGCCGACGCCGCCGCGCCCTGATCCGCTGCCCCTGCCGCCGCCGCCCGCGCCGCCACCGCCCGTCCCCGGCACCACGGCCGGCAGCGGCCAGACGCCGCCCGTCGCACGGCCGGAGGAGCGCAGCACCAGCGTGCAGAACACGCTGGAGCGGCTGCGCCAGCAGCAGCAGACGCAACAACCCCCGACCGCCCGACCCAACCCGCCGGCGGGCCGACCTGCCCAGGGCGGCGGCACGCCGACCGGCACCGACCTGCTGACGGCGGGTGAGCGGGGCGCCATCGGCGAGCGGATCGGCGAATGCTGGCGCGTTGATCCCGGCATGCTCGGCCTTCAGGATGCGCGGGTGAGCCTGATCGCGATCGTCGATCGCGCGGGCGTCATCCGCAACGTGCTGCCCGGACCGGATGGCATCCCCAGTGATGTCCGGCTGCGTTCATTGTATGAGCGCGCGCGACGGGCGCTTCTCGACCCTGCATGCTCGCCCCTGCCGGTCCCGCCGGGGCGGCTGACGGCGGCCGAGAATCGCTTCCAGTTCAACTTTTCGCCGAGGGGTTTCCTGCGATGAGCCTCCTGCATCTCCGCCGCCGCCACCTGATCCTGGGGGGGGCCGGCACCGTGGTGGCCAGCCTGCTGCCCGAAAGCCTCGCCGCCCAGGCCAACCAGACCACCGTCATCGACGTGACGCGCGCGCGCACGGACCCGGTGCCCATCGCGATCCCCGACATGGCGGGCGCCACGCCCGATGCGCAGCGCGTCGGCCGCGACATCGCCCGCGTGATCCAGGCCAATCTGCGCGGCTCCGGCCTGTTCCGCCCGGTCGATCGCCAGGCCTTCATCCAGACGCCCGAAGCCGCCGCCGAACGCCCGCGCTTCCAGGATTGGCGCGTGATCGGCGCGCAGGCGCTGACCACCGGGCGCGTCGAGGCCGGGCCCGACCGCGTGCGGGTCGAGTTCCGCCTGTGGGACGTGCTGCCGGAGCAGCAATTGCAGGGCACTGCCTTCACCGCCCCCGCCGCGCAATGGCGCCGGATCGCCCACCTGATCAGCGACGTGATCTATGAAAGGCTGCTGGGCGAGAAGGGCTATTTCGACACGCAGATCGTCTACATCGCGGAATCCGGGCCGCGCGACCGCCGCAGCCGGCGCCTCGCGATCATGGACCAGGATGGCGAAAACCACAGCTTCCTGACCGATGGCAGCTTCCAGGCTCTCACGCCGCGCTTCCATCCGACGGCGCGGCAGATCGCCTTCATGAGCTATTTCCGCAATGAACCGCGCGTCTACCTGTTCAACCTGGACACCCGCCAGCAGCAGGTGCTGGGCAGCTTCGGCGGCATGACCTTCAGCCCGCGCTTCTCGCCGGATGGGCGGAACGTGATCCTCTCGGCCAGCCGGGGCGGGGATGCCAATGTCTATGTGGTCGACCTGGCCAGCCGGCGCGAACGGGCGCTGACCTCGGGCGGGTCGCTCGATGTGTCGCCCTGCTATTCGCCGGATGGCACGCAGATCGTGTTCAATTCGGACCGCGGCGGCGACCAGCAACTTTACGTGATGACGGCCGATGGCGGGAATATCCGCCGCATCTCCTTCGGCTCGGGCCGCTACGCGACGCCCGTCTGGTCGCCACGCGGAGATTTGATCGCCTTCACCCGGATCAGCGCCGGCACCTTCGCGATCGGGGTGATGCGCCCCGATGGCTCGGGCGAGCGGATCCTGAGCGAGGGCTGGTCCATGGAAGGGCCGACCTTCGCGCCGAACGGCCGCGTGCTGGCCTTCTACCGTGAAACGCCAGGGCGCGACGCGCGGGGCACCGGCTATTCTTCCCGACTCGCACAGATCGACATTGCCGGCTTCAATGAGCGTCAGATGCTGACCCCGACCGATGCCTCCGACCCGGCCTGGAGCCCCTTGCTGAGTTGAGCTGATGGCCGGGTGGCCATCTTTTTTGCTGCACCACGGTATTTTCTTGAACGCGATGGCTGATCTGCCATCTTCTCGCCGCAGCCCTTCTTGACCCTGCCACAGGGTGCCGGTAATGCGCCGCGCACACGGCTATCGTGGCTGAACAAGGATTTTTCACATGAACACCAAGCTCCTCGGCGCGCTCGCCGCCGTCGCCCTCCTCGCCGCCTGCGGCAGCACCGAGAATTCGGCCGCCTCCGGCGCCGGCGCCGGCACCACCGCCAGCGGCCCGCGCGCCGGCAGCCAGGAAGATCTCGTGGCCAATGTCGGCGACCGCGTGCTGTTCGACACCGACCGCAGCTCGATCCGTGGCGATCAGCGCCCGGTGCTCGAGCGCCAGGCCGCCTGGATGGGCCGCAACGCCGCCGTGCAGGTCACCGTGGAAGGCCATGCCGACGAGCGCGGCACGCGCGAGTACAACCTGGCCCTCGGCCAGCGCCGCGCCAACGCCGCGCGTGACGTGCTGGTCGCCGGTGGCGTCGCCGCCGCGCGCGTCCAGACCATCTCCTACGGCAAGGACCGCCCGGCCGCCCTCGGCTCGAACGAGGCCTCCTGGTCGCAGAACCGCCGCGCCGTGACGGTGGTTCGCTGATCTTTCGCCCATCGGCGACAGGCAAGGGGGCCGGCGGTAGCGCCGGCCCCTTTCGTTTGTGGCCCTGGCTGCGGTAATCAGGCCCCATGCGCGCCGTGATCCTCCCCCTGCTGCTGCCCGCCCTGCTGTTTCTGGCCGCCACGCCCGCCGCGGCGCAGGTGGATACGCGGGAGGGGATCGCGCTGCAGAACCAGATCCTGCAACTCCGCCAGGAGATGGAAGCGCTGCGCCGTGGCAGCCTGGCGCCCCCGGCGCCGGCCTCGGGCAGCAGCCTGCTCGGCGGCGGCGCCGCGCCGCGCCCCGCCGCCACCACGCCGCAGGCCGAGATGGTGCCCCAGCTCCTCGACCGTGTCGCGCGGATGGAGGAGGAGCTGCGACAGGTGCGCGGCCGCGCCGAACAGTCCGAATTCCGCGAACGCCAGCTGCGCGAACGGCTGGAGAAGCTGGAAGGCGACATCGACTTCCGCCTGCAGCAGGTCGAGGCGCAACGCGCCGCCCCAGCCCCCGCCGCCCGCCCGGCTGCCCCGGCAACGCCCCCGCCAGCCGCGAACACCCCCCCGGCGCCGCGCACCGCCGCCCGCGCCCTGGCCGATGGGCAGGCCGCGCTCGGCCGCCGCGACTGGCCGGCCGCGGAAGCCGCGGCGCGCGAAGTGATCGCCAGCCGCGATGCGGCGCGCCAGGCGGATGCGCAGATGCTGCTGGGCGATTCGCTGGCCGGGCGCCGGGATTTCGGCGCCGCCGCCGTCGCCTATGACGATGCCTTCCGCCGCGCGCCGCAGGGCGGACGTGCCAATGAGGCGATGCTCGGCGTGGCCAATGCGCTGATCGGCCTTGGCAATAATCGCGATGCCTGCGCGCAGCTCAACGATCTGCGCTCGCGCGCGCCGAACCTGTCGGGCGCCCTGGCCGAGCGGGCCGCGGATGCCCGTCGCCGCGCCCAGTGCCGCTGACGCGCTGAGCCGCGCGCGCGCCGCCTTCGCGGCGGCGATGGCGGCGCTTGGGCCGTTCCCCGATCCCCCCCGCATGCTGGCGGCCGTCTCGGGCGGGCCGCACTCGCTGGCCCTGTTCCTGTTGCTGCGCGATTGGGGCGCGGCGCTTCGCCCGGTGATCGTCGATCACGGCCTGCGGCCCGACAGTGCGGCCGAAGCCGCCTTCGTCGCCGCGCAGCTGGTGCGCGCCGGGGCCACGCCGCGGCTGGTCACCTTGGCCTTGCCCGCCGGATCGGCGGTGCAGGCGCGCGCCCGGGCCGCCCGCACCGCGGCGCTGGAGGCCATCGCGGCGGAGGAGGGGCGCCCCTGGATCGCGCTCGGCCACCACGCTGGCGACCAGGCCGAGACGCTGGCGCTGCGGCGCGAAGCGGGCAGTGGCCCGGATGGGCTGGCCGGCATGGCACCCGCCACCGCGCGCGGCGCGGCGCTGCTGATCCGGCCATTGCTGGCCTTTGCCCCCGAGACGCTGGAGGCGGTGGTGGCGCAAGCCGGCTTGCAGCCGGTGCGCGACCCTTCGAACGCCAACCCGGCCTTTGCGCGGGTCAGGCTGCGCGCTGCCCTGGCCGCGCCGGCCATCGCGGCCCTGCTGGCCGAACAGGCCGGCTTCGCTGTCACGCGCAGCGACCGGGGGCGGGCGGTGGCAGCGCGGCTGGCGACGTCGATGGTCCTCGATCCGCTTGGCCATGCCCGGCTGGACCTGCCGGCGCTCGGCGCCGATGCGGTGGCGGTGGCGGCGTTGGCCGCGATGGTTCGCATCGTGGGCGGGGGCGCCTATGCGCCGGCCGGCGCCGCCGTCACGGCGCTGATCATGCGCGGGCAAGGCAGCCTGGGCGGCGCCGTGCTCGGCGCCGATGGGCTGCTGGCGCGGGAGGTTGCGGCGGTCGCCCCGCCGATTCCGGCCGCGCCCGGCGCGCGCTGGGATGGGCGATGGCGCTTCGAGGGGCATGCGCCGGGCTGCGAGATCGCGGCGCTCGGCACCGCGCTGCGCCCGCGCGGCGTGCCCGCGCGCGTTGCGGCCGGCCTGCCGGCGCTTTGGCAGAACAAGGCGCTGGTCGCGGTGCCAGCGCTGGGCTACCGTGATCCCTGGTGTGCCGCGAGCGGCCGGTTCGTCTTCGATCCGGTCGGCGGACCGGCAGCCCCCCACTTTCCTGCGGGCCGCCTCATGGCAGGCGGCGCAGGGCACCCTATGTAGGGTGGGACGATCAGGATCGCTGAGGCCGGCGGTTTCCGCCGGGACGGGCAAGGAAGACAAGGGTGAACAATTTCGGGCGTAATCTGGCTCTCTGGGTGATCGTGGCGCTGCTGTTGGTGGCGCTGTTCAACCTGTTCCAGCCTTCGGGCGGATCGGGCACGCGCACGTCCCAGCAGGTGGCCTATTCCGACTTCCTGAATGAGGTGAATGCGGGCCATGTCCGCGACGTCACCATCCAGGGTCGCATCGTCACCGGCCAATTGTCCGATGGGCGCAGCTTCCAGACCTATACGCCCGAGGATCCGAACCTGGTCACCCGCCTGACCGAACGCGGCGTGCGCGTGGTCGCGCGGCCGGAGGAATCGGACGGCAACCCGCTGTTCCAGATCCTGCTCTCCTGGTTCCCGATGCTGCTGCTGATCGGCGTCTGGATCTTCTTCATGCGCCAGATGCAGGGCGGCGGCGGGCGCGCGATGGGCTTCGGCAAGTCCAAGGCCAAGCTGCTGACCGAGAAGCAGGGCCGCGTCACCTTCGAGGACGTGGCCGGCATCGACGAGGCCAAGGCCGAGCTTGAGGAAATCGTCGACTTCTTGCGCGATCCGCAGAAATTCCAGCGGCTCGGCGGCAAGATCCCGAAGGGCGTGCTGCTGGTGGGCCCGCCGGGTACCGGCAAGACGCTGCTCGCCCGCTCCATCGCCGGCGAGGCGAATGTGCCCTTCTTCACCATCTCGGGCTCCGACTTCGTCGAGATGTTCGTGGGTGTGGGCGCCAGCCGCGTGCGCGACATGTTCGAACAGGGCAAGAAGAACGCGCCCTGCATCATCTTCATCGACGAAATCGACGCGGTCGGCCGCCATCGCGGTGCCGGCCTTGGCGGCGGCAATGATGAGCGTGAGCAGACGCTGAACCAGATGCTGGTCGAGATGGACGGCTTCGAGTCGAACGAAGGCGTCATCATCATCGCCGCCACCAACCGACCGGATGTGCTGGACCCCGCGCTGCTGCGGCCGGGCCGCTTCGACCGCCAGGTGGTGGTGCCGAACCCCGACGTGAACGGGCGCGAGAAGATCCTGCGCGTGCACATGCGGAAGGTCCCGCTGGCTTCCGACGTGGATCCCAAGACCATCGCGCGCGGCACGCCGGGCTTCTCGGGCGCCGACCTGGCGAACCTGGTGAATGAGGCCGCGCTGCTGGCCGCCCGCATGGGCCGCCGTACCGTCGGCATGGCCGAGTTCGAGGCCGCCAAGGACAAGGTCATGATGGGCGCCGAGCGCCGCTCGCTCGTCATGTCCGAGGATGAAAAGCGCATGACCGCCTATCATGAGGCCGGGCACGCGCTGGTCGCCATGCATGAGCCGGAATGCGACCCGGTCCACAAGGCCACCATCATCCCGCGCGGTCGCGCCCTTGGCCTGGTGATGTCGCTGCCGGCCGGTGACCGCTATTCGAAGCACAAGTCCAAGATGAAGGCCGAGCTCGCCATGGCGATGGGCGGCCGCGTCGCGGAAGAAATCGTGTTCGGGTCCGACAAGGTCTCGAACGGCGCCTCGGGCGACATCAAGATGGCCACCAACCAGGCCCGCATGATGGTGACCGAATGGGGCATGAGCGAGAAGCTCGGCATGGTCGCCTATGGCGAGAACAGCCAGGAAGTCTTCCTTGGCCACAGCGTGACGCAGTCGAAGAACCTCTCCGAGGAGACGGCGCGCCAGATCGACGCCGAAATCCGCGGCATCATCGACAGCGCCTATGCCCGCGCCACCCAGATCCTGACCGACAATCGCGATGAGCTGGAGCGGCTGGCCCAGGGGCTGCTGGAATACGAAACCCTCTCGGGCGACGAAATCCGCACGGTCCTGCGGGGCGAGCCGGTGGTGCGCAACCGCCCGGATGAGCCGGTGAACCAGGGCCGCGGCAGCGTGCCCACCAGTGGCGCCGGCCGCCCCAACAGCCCGCGGCCGCAATCGGGCCCCTGGTCAGGCGCCCCCGCGCCCGGGACCTGATGCGAATCGCTTGAATTTCCGGCGGGGCGGGGCATGGTCCCCGCCCTTGTCGTTTCCAGGATCCCTCAGCCAGATGCCGCGTGAAACTTGGGTCGAACCTGTCGGCATTCTGCACGGCCGCGCCGCCGCGGCCGCGATTGCGGCTGACCTGGCACTGCCGCTGGCCGGCGGGCCGGGCGCCTTCACGATGGTGCGGCTGGCGGGGCAGGGCGCCGCGCCGATGGCCTTGGCCGATGTGCCGGCTGACTTGCAGCCACACGTCATGGCCCTGGCCGCGCCCGTGCTGGATTTCGCGGGCCTGGTGCTGGATCGCCCCCGCATCATGGGCATCCTGAACATCACGCCCGACAGTTTCTCCGATGGCGGGGTCTACCTCGATCCCGGCCACGCCATCGCGGCCGGGCATGCCATGCTGGAGGCCGGGGCCGACCTTCTCGACATTGGCGGCGAAAGCACCCGGCCCGGTGCCGAGCCCGTGTCGCCCGAGGAGGAGTGCCGGCGCATCCTGCCGGTGATCCGCGAATTGGCGAAGGCCGCGCCCGTCAGCGTCGATACCCGCAACGCCGCCACCATGCTGGCCGCGCTGGAGGCCGGTGCCGAGATCGTCAATGACATCTCGGCGCTGCGGCACGATCCCGCCGCGGTGCGGGTGCTGGCCCGCACCGAGGCCAGCGTGATCCTGATGCACATGCTGGGCGATGATCCCCGCCGGATGCAGGCCGACCCGCGATACCGCGACGCCCCGCTGGAGGTGGCGCAGTTCCTGGAAGACCGCGTGGCCTGGGTTGAACGCCAGGGCATCGCCCGGTCGCGCATCGCGATCGATCCCGGCATCGGCTTCGGCAAGCGCGCCCTGCACAATCTGGCCCTGGTCGAGCGGCTGCCGCTGCTGGCCGGGCTCGGCTGCGCGCTGGTGTTCGGCGGCAGCCGCAAGCGCTTCATCGGCGAGATCTCGGGCGTGGACCTGCCGGCCGACCGTCTGGCGGGCAGCCTGGCCGTGGCCATCGCCGCGGTGCAGCGCGGCGCGCGGATCCTGCGCGTGCATGACGTGGCGGAGACGACGCAGGCGCTGGCGGTGCTGGCCGCCTGTGAGGCCGGCACGATGGACGTGGAGCCCGAGGAAGGCTAACCGGCCGTCATGGCCAGCCCCGATCGCAAATTGTTTGGCACCGATGGCATTCGCGGCACGGCCAATACGCCGCCCATGGATGCCGGCACCGCGTTGCGCCTGGGCCAGGCGGCCGGGCGCTATTTCAACCGCGGGACGCATCGCCACCGCGTGGTGATCGGCAAGGATACGCGCCTGTCCGGCTACATGCTGGAACCGGCGCTGACCGCGGGCTTCATCGGCGCGGGCATGGATGTGATCATCGTGGGGCCGATCCCGACGCCGGCGATCGCCATGCTGACGCGCAGCCTGCGCTGCGATCTCGGCGTGATGGTCTCGGCCAGCCACAATCTGTTCGAGGATAATGGCATCAAGCTGTTCGGCCCCGATGGGCTGAAACTGTCGGATGCGCAGGAAAGCGCGATCGAGGCGCTGATGGATGCGCCGCGCTTCATCGAATCGCTGGCCTCCCCGAAGCGTCTTGGCCGCGCCTCCCGGCTTGAGGATGCGCCGGGCCGCTATATCGAGGCGGTGAAGGCCAGCTTCCCGAAGGGCCTCAACCTGGATGGGCTGCGCATCGCCATCGATTGCGCGCATGGCGCGGCCTACAAGGTGGCGCCCACCGTGCTGTGGGAATTGGGTGCCGAGACCGTCTCGCACGGCGTGACGCCCGATGGCTTCAACATCAACCGCGATTGCGGCGCCACCGCCCCCGGGCGGCTGGCCGAGCTGGTGCGCGAACGCCGCGCGGATCTGGGCATCGCGCTGGATGGCGATGCGGACCGGCTGGTGCTGGTGGATGAGCTCGGCCAGGTGATCGATGGCGACCAGATCCTGGCCACCATCGCGGAGAGCTGGCAGCGCAGCGGGCGGCTGAGCGGCGGCGGCGTGGTGGCGACCGTCATGTCGAACCTGGGGCTGGAGCGGCATCTGGCGGGGCTTGGCCTCGCGCTGCATCGCACCAAGGTGGGCGACCGCTATGTGGGTGAGCGGATGCGTGAGGCCGGCTGCAATATCGGCGGCGAGCAATCGGGCCATGTGATCCTGTCCGACATCGGCACCACCGGCGATGGGCTGGTGGCGGCGCTGCAGGTGCTGGCGCTGCTGGTGGAGGAACGCCGCCCGGCCAGCGAGGTCTGCCGCCGCTTCACGCCCCTGCCGCAGCTTCTGGTGAATGTGCGCTACACCGGCCCCTCGCCGATGGGCGATGCCGAGGTGCTGGCCGCGATCCAGGCGGCCGAGGCGCGGCTTGGCGCGGCCGGGCGCGTCCTGGTGCGCGCCAGCGGCACCGAACCACTGATCCGCGTGATGGCCGAGGCCGAGGATGAGGGCGTGATGCGCGCCACGGTCGAGGAACTGGCCGGGCTGATCCGCGCCCGCGCCGCTGCCGCCGCGCTGCGGAAGGACGGGCCATGAAGGGCCGGGTGCTGATTGTCGCCGGCTCGGATTCCGGCGGCGGCGCCGGCATCCAGGCCGACATCAAGGCGGTGACGGCACTCGGCGGCTTCGCGGCCACCGCCATCACCGCGCTGACCGCACAGAACACGCTGGGCGTGCAGGGCGTGATGGGCGTGCCCGGCGATTTCATCCGCGCGCAGATGGACAGCGTGCTGTCCGACATTGGCGCCGACGCGATCAAGACCGGCATGCTGGCCGATGTGCCGACCATCACGGCGGTGGTGGCGGGGCTGGCCGCCTGGCCCGGCATCCCGCTGGTGGCCGACCCGGTGATGGTCGCCAAGGGCGGGCACCGGCTGCTCGCCGAGGATGCCATCGCCACCCTGGCCGGCGCGCTGCTGCCCCGCGCCGCGGTGATCACGCCCAACATCCCGGAAGCCGAGGCGCTGACCGGCCGCGTCATCGTGACCGTCGATGACATGCAGCGCGCGGCCGAGGCGCTGCTGGCACAGGGTGTCGCCGCCGTGCTGCTGAAGGGCGGCCATATGGTGGGCGAGACGCTCACCGACCTTCTGGTAACGCGCGATGGCGTGACGCGCTTCGACAGCGCGCGCATCGCCAGCCGCCATACCCATGGCACGGGCTGCACCCTGGCCTCCGCGATCGCGGCCGGCCTGGCGCAGGGCCTGGCGCTGGTGCCGGCGGTGGCCCGGGCGCGGGCCTATGTGCGGGCGGCCATGCTGGCGGCGCCCGGGCTCGGCGCCGGCCATGGGCCGCTGAACCATGGCATCACGCTGGACCTCGGGAGGCTCGCCGCGCTGTGAGGCAGTACCGCTTCGTCACCGTCGACGTCTTCACGGCCACCCGTTTCGGCGGCAACCCGCTGGCCGTCTTCCCGGATGCGCGGGGCCTCTCGGACGCCGAGATGCAGGCCATTGCGCGGGAATTCAACCTCTCCGAGACCAGCTTCGTGCTGCCGCCCACCGATCCCGGCCACAGCGCGCGCGTGCGCATCTTCACCCCCGCCACTGAGATGCCCTTCGCCGGGCATCCCAATGTCGGCACCGGCTTCGTGCTCGCCGACCGCGCCGTGGCGGATCGGCTGGTGTTCGAGGAAATCGCCGGCCTGGTGCCCATCACGCTCCGGCGGGGCGCGGCCGGCGCCGTCACCGGCGCCACCATCGAAGCGCCCCAGGCGCTGACGACCGGCCCGGAATTCGCCCCCGCGCTGATCGCCCCCTGCGCCGGGATCGAGCCGTGGGAGATCGTGACCGAGGCGCATCGCCCGATCCGCGCCGGCTGCGGCAACCCCTTCATCATCGCCGAGGTCACGCCGGCCGCGCTGACCCGTGCCGCGCCGGACAGTGCGGAGACCGCGCGCGCGATGCGCCTCGATTCCGCGCTGGCGGATCGCTTCGCGCTCTATTTGTACGCGCGCGACGGGGCAGGGCTGCGCGCCCGCATGTTCGGCGCCGGCCTTGGCGTGCGCGAGGATGCGGCGACGGGCAGCGCGGCGGCCCCGCTGGCGGCGCTGCTGCTGTCGCTCGGCGGCGGCGATGCGGCGGCGTTCGACATTGCCCAGGGCGTTGAGATGGGCCGGCCCAGCCTGCTGGCCACCACGGCGCGTCGCGCGGCGGATGGCATCCGCGCCACGGTTGGCGGCGATTGCGTGCCGATCATGGAAGGAAGACTGACACTTTGACCCAACCCTCGCTGGCGCATCTGCCGCTGCCCTTGCTGGCGGTTCCCATGGGGCTCGGGGGTGTTGGGCTGGCCTGGCGCGAGGCGGCGAGGATGCTGGGCGCGCCCGCCTTGGTCGGCGAGGCGATCCTGCTGCTGACGGCGCTCGCCTGGCTGGCCGTGGTGGGCGCGCAGTTCTGGCGCGCCGTGCAGCATCGGCAGGAATTCATCGCGGACCTGGTGCACCCGGTGCGGGTGGCCTTCGCCGCCGCGCCGACCATCGGGCTGATGATCCTGGCCGGCGCCCTGTTCCCCTACCTGCCCGAGCCGGCGCGGCTGCTCTGGGTGGTTGCGGTGGCGCTGCACCTGCTGGTGGCGATGATGCTGCTGCGCCGGATCGTGGCGGGGCGTGGGCAGGTGGCGATGCTGGCGCCGCCGCTGATGATCCCCTTCGTGGGCAACATCCTGGCGCCGATCATGGGCGCCCCGATGGGGTTTGCGCAGGCCTCCTGGGCGATGTTCGGCGTGGGGCTGCTGCTGTGGCTGATGCTCAAGCCGCTGCTGCTGCACCGGCTGCTGGCCGGGCCGGCCCTGCCGCCGCCCTTGCAGCCGGCCATCGCCATTTTCCTGGCGCCGCCAGCCGCTGGCGCGCTGGCCCTGGCCGCGCTGACGGGCGGGGTCAGCGGGCCGGTGCTGATGCTGGCCGGGCTCGCGGTGCTGGTGGCCGCCGTGCTGCTCTCCCTGGTGCAGGAGATCCGGTCGGCGCCCTTCGGCCCCGCCTGGTGGGGCCTGACCTTCCCCACGGCTGCCTTCGCCATCATGCTGATCGCCTTCGGCGCGCCCGCCATCCTGGGTTGGGCGGCGCTGGCGCTGACAACGGGCGTGACCGGTTATGTGGCGGTCGGCACGCTGCGCGCGCTTGCCGCCGGCGCATGGCTGCGGCCGGAGCATTGAGGCAGGGTTGATGCGCGGCGCCGCCCGGCGTAATCCTGCCACCGGGCCACGCCCCCCCACCGGGGCGCATCTGCATCTGGAAGGGTGCCGCATATGAGCATCGCCAAGCCGGCCACGCGCCCGGCCAATCCCCAATTCTCCTCTGGCCCCTGCGCCAAGCGTCCCGGCTGGTCGCTGGCCGCGCTGGATGGCGCGCTGCTCGGCCGCAGCCATCGCGCCAAGGATCCGAAGGCGCGCCTGGCCGAAGTGATCGACCGGTCGAAATCCATCCTCGGCATGCCGGCCGATTGGCGGCTCGGCATCGTCCCAGCCTCGGACACTGGCGCCGTCGAGATGGCGCTGTGGTCGCTGCTCGGTCCGCGCGGCGTCGATATCCTGGCCTGGGAGAGCTTTTCCAAGGATTGGGCGACCGACATCACCAGGCAGCTCAAGCTGGCCGATGCCCGCCTGATCAGCGCCGGCTACGGCAAGCTGCCCGACCTGACCCAGGTGGATCAGGCGCGCGACCTGGTCTTCGTCTGGAACGGCACCACCAGCGGCGTGCGCCTGCCGGACGCCGATTTCATCGCCGCCGACCGCGCGGGGCTCGCCATCTGCGACGCCACCTCGGCCGCCTTCGCCATGCGCCTGCCTTTCGAGAAGCTCGATGTGGTGACCTGGTCCTGGCAGAAGGTGCTGGGCGGCGAGGCGGCGCACGGCATGCTGGCGCTCTCGCCCCGCGCCGTGGCCCGCCTGGAATCGCATAAGCCGGCCTGGCCCATGCCGAAAATCTTCCGCATGACCAAGGATGGCAAGCTGAACGAGGGCATCTTCAAGGGCGAGACCATCAACACCCCCTCCATGCTCTGCGTCGAGGATGCGCTGGATGGGCTGCGCTGGGCCGAGAGTGTCGGCGGGCTTGCCGGGCTGGTCGCGCGCAGCGAGGCCAACCTGGCGGCCGTGGCGGATTGGGTCGCCGGCAGCCCATGGGCCGCCTTCCTGGCCGAGGATGCGGCCACCCGGTCCTGCACCTCGATCTGCCTCAAGATCGTTGCCCCCTGGTTCGTGGCGCTGGATGCCGAAGCGCAGGCCGCCGCGGCCAAGAAGCTGTCGGCGCTGCTGGAGAAGGAGGGTGTCGCGCTGGATGCCGCCAATTACCGCGACGCGCCCCCGGGCCTTCGCATCTGGGGCGGCGCCACGGTGGAAACCGCCGACATCGCCGCCCTGCTGCCCTGGCTCGACTGGGCCTTCGACCAGATTGCCGAGGGGCGCTGAGCCATGACCCAGCCGCGTGTGCTGATCAGCGACAAGCTCTCCCCCGCCGCCATCGCCATCTTCGAACGGCGCGGCATCGCGGTGGATTTCAAGCCCGGCCTCAAGCCCGCCGAATTGCGGGAGATCATCGGCGCCTATGATGGGCTGGCGGTGCGCAGCGCCACCAAGGTCACGCGGGAGGTGCTGGATGCGGCACCCAGGCTGCGCGTGGTCGGGCGGGCCGGCATCGGCGTGGACAATGTCGACGTCACCAGCGCCACCGCGCGCGGCGTCGTGGTGATGAACACGCCGCATGGCAACGCCATCACCACCGCCGAGCATGCCATCGCCATGATGTTCGCGCTCGCCCGCCAGATCCCCGAGGCCAGCGCCAGCACCAAGGCCGGCCGCTGGGAAAAGAACCGCTTCATGGGCACCGAGCTGTCGGCCAAGGTGCTGGGCCTGATCGGCTGCGGCAATATCGGCGCCATCGTCGCCAACCGCGCCATCGGCCTGCACATGAAGGTGGTGGCCTATGACCCGTTCCTGTCGGAGAAGCGGGCGCTGGAGTTGGGCGTCGAACGGCTGGAGCTGGACGCGCTGCTGGCGCGGGCCGACATCGTCTCGCTGCACGCGCCGCTGACGCCCCAGACCCAGAACATCCTGGACCGGTCGCGCATCTTTGCCATGAAGCGCGGCGCGCGGGTGATCAACTGCGCCCGCGGCGGCCTGCTGGATGAGGCGGCGCTGGCGGATGCGCTGCGCGAAGGCCATCTGGCCGGCGCCGCGCTCGACGTGTTCGAGACCGAGCCCGCCACCGACAGCCCGCTATTCGCGCTGGAAAACGTGGTCTGCACCCCGCATCTGGGCGCCGCCACCGCCGAGGCGCAGGAAAACGTGGCGCTGCAGGTGGCCGAGCAGATGGCGGACTTCCTGCTGACCGGCGCGGTCAGCAACGCCATCAACATGCCGAGCGTGAGCGCCGAGGAAGCGCCACGCCTCAAGCCCTACATGGATCTCGCGCGGCAATTGGGCGCGCTGGCCGGCCAGCTCACCGCCTCCCAGGGCGATGAGGTGCTGGCCATCCGCCTGGCCTATGAGGGTGCGGCCGCCGATTTGAACCACCGCCCGCTGACCGCCGCCGCGCTGGCCGGCGTGCTCGGCCCCATGATGGGCGCCGTGAACATGGTCAACGCCCCCGCGCTGGCCAAGGAGCGGGGGATCGAGGTGGCGGAGACGGTGCTGGAGCGCAGCGGCGACTATGCCACGCTGCTCACCGTCACGGTGGCGACCGCCGCCTGGACACGGAGCGTCGCCGGCACGCTGGTGGGCACCGGCAAGCCCCGTCTGGTGGAGGTGAAGGGCATCGCGGTGGAGGCGGAGTTCGCGCCCCACATGCTCTATGTGACGAACAAGGATCGGCCCGGCTTCATCGGCCATTTCGGCACCGTGCTGGCCGATGCGGGCATCAACATCGCCACCTTCCATCTGGGCCGCGATGCGCCGGGCGGCGATGCCATCTGCCTGGTTGGCCTGGATGGGCCGCTGCCCGCCGAGGTGCTGGCGCGCGTGCGCGCCCTGCCACTGGTGACAAGGGCGGTGCCGCTGGCCTTCTGATCACCGCGCTGGATGGCCGGCATCCCGCCCGGCGATTGGCGCGGCGGGACCAACGGGTGCATCTGGGGGGCACAGGAGACCCCCCCGATGCAAACCATGATCGACCTTCCGGCCTATGTCGCCCCGAGCGGGACGCGGATCGGCCATATCCACCTGAAAGTGGCCGAGCTGCCGCGCGCGCTGGCCTTCTGGCGCGACCTGCTGGGCTTCCAGGAACAGCAGCGCATGGGCCGGCAGGCCGCCTTCCTCTCGGCCGATGGCTACCACCACCATGTCGCGCTGAACGTGTGGGAGAGCGCGGGCGGCCAGCCGCCGCCCCCGGGCGCCACCGGCCTGTACCATGTGGCCATCCTCTATCCGGACCGCCGGGCGCTGGCCGGTGTCCTGGCCCGCCTGGTCGCCGCCGGCTGGCCGTTGGAGGGGGCTTCCGACCATGGCGTGTCGGAGGCGCTTTATCTCCGCGACCCGGACGGCAATGGCGTGGAGCTGTATCGCGACCGTGACCCGGCCGAATGGCCGCGCGACGCGGCGGGCGGGCTGGCCATGGTGACGCGCCGGCTGGATTTGGCGGCGCTGCTGGCCGAGGCCTGATCGCCGCCGCGATCAGAACAGCGTGTCATTGTCGTGGATGGTGCCGATCGCGAAGGAGCGGTAGGGGTCGATCACCGCCGGGCCGGTCACCGCCAGGATCTCGACATAGAAGCGCTCGACCCCCTCGACCAGCGTGTCGCCCAGGATCGTCACCACGAAGTCACGGCGGGTCTGGCCCGGCTGGAAGCTGAGCATCACCTCGCGAGCCAGATAATCCTCCCCGGCCCGGGCCGAGCCATTGGCGGTTGCCACGGTGGCGCGCACGGCGGTGAGGGGCGAGGCGGTGAGTTCCACCGTGAAGCTCATGCCGCGTTGGCCGGTATCCAACTCCACGCTCTCCGCCGCGTCGCGCACGAAGCGCAGGCTCGGCCTTGTCTCGGCATCGTCATTCACGATCACGCCGGACGCGGCGCGCCGGTCCGGGTCCAGCAGGGCCGGCCCGGTCACGCTGCCGAGTTCGACATCGAAGCGCTCATCCGCCTCGGCTGTCAGGTCGCCGAGGATGGTGATGTTGACGTCGCGCCGTGTCTCGCCGGGCGCGAAGGTCAGAGTGCCGCTGCGCGCCGTATAATCCTGCCCTGCCACGGCGCTGCCATTGGCGGTGGCGAAGGTAACCCGCACCGTCTCGGTGGCGGCTTCCGAGAGGGTGACGGTGAAGCGCAACCCCTTGGTGCCGCTATGGCCCTCGGTCAGGGCCACCGTCTCGGTCGCGAAGCGCAGCAGCGGGAGCGGGCGGGGGTCATTGTCGTCGATGCGCCCGCTGCCGCTCGCCGCGTCGAGGTCGAGCAGCGCCGGCCCGGTCGGGGCGGAGAGGGAGAGGTGGAAGCTCTCGGTCCCCTCATAGATCGTGTCACCGAGCACCGCGATGTTGATGCGCAACTCCGTGACGCCCGGCAGGAAGGTGAGGGTGCCGCTGCGCGCCACATAGTCGAGGCCGGCAATCGCCGTGCTGTCGGCGGTGGCAAAGGTGACGCGCACCGTCTCGGTGGCGGCGGCTGACAGGGCCACGGTGAAGACCAGCCCGCGCTGGCCGCTATCGGGCTCGCGCGCCGCCGGGAATGGATTGCGCAGGAAGATGAGCGGTGGCACCGCGCCCCCCGTCGGTTAACCTGCGCCAATGGACAGAAGCAGGGGCGCTTCGTCAACCTTTGCGTGCAAATCAGGCAGTGAACGGGTCACGCAGCATGATCGTGTCGTCGCGATCGGGCGAGGTGCTGAGCAGCACGATCTGCGCCTCCACCAGCTCCTCGATCCGGCGCACATACTTCACCGCTTCCGCCGGCAGTTCGGCGTAGCTGCGGGCACCCTTGGTCGAGCCGGACCAGCCGGCAACCACCTCATAGACCGGCTCGGCCCGCAGCTGCGCGGCGATGGAGGCCGGCAGGCGCTTCACCACCTCACCATCGATCCGATAGCCGGTGCAGATGCGCAGTTCCGGCAAGCCGTCCAGCACGTCGAGCTTGGTCAGCACCAGCCCCTCGATGCCACCCACCTTCACGGCCTGGCGGACCATGCAGGCATCGAACCAGCCGCAGCGGCGCGGGCGGCCGGTGACCGTGCCGAATTCGCGCCCGCGCTCGCCCAACAGGCGCCCCGTCGCATCCTGCAATTCGGTCGGGAAGGGGCCGCTGCCCACGCGCGTGGTGTAGGCCTTGGCGATGCCCAGCACATAGCCGATCTGCTTCGGCCCCACGCCCGCCCCCGCCGCCGCATTGCCTGCCACGGTGTTGGAGGAGGTGACGAAAGGGTAGGTGCCGTGATCGACGTCCAGCATCACCGCCTGCGCGCCTTCGAACAGCACGCGCTTGCCGGCGCTGCGCGCCTCATCCAGCAGCGCCCAGACGGGCTCGGCAAAGGGCAGCAGCCTGGGTGCGAGGCCGAGCAGCAGGTCCAGCAGCGCCTGCTTCTCGAAGGTCGCGGCACCCAGGCCGCGCAGCAGCGTATTGTGGTGCAACAGCAACTCGTCGAGCTTGTGCGACAATGTGTCGGGCTCGGCGAGGTCCGAGAGGCGAATGGCGCGGCGTGCGACTTTGTCCTCATAGGCCGGGCCGATGCCGCGCCCGGTGGTGCCGATCGCATGGCTGCCGCGGGCCACCTCACGCGCCTTGTCCAGCGCCGGATGCAGCGGCAGGATCAGCGGCACATTCTCGGCGATGCGCAGATTGGCCGGCGTGACAGAAAGCCCCTGCGCGGTGACGCGGGCGATCTCGGCCAGCAGCGCCTCGGGGTCCAGCACCACGCCATTGCCAATGACGCCAAGCTTGCCCCGCACCACGCCCGAGGGCAGCAGGCTGAGCTTGTAGGTATTGTTGCCGACCACCAGCGTGTGCCCGGCATTATGGCCACCCTGGAAGCGCACGACGATGTCGGCGCGGCTGGCCAGCCAGTCGACGACCTTGCCCTTGCCCTCATCGCCCCATTGCGCCCCGATCACCGCGACATTGGCCATGGGCTACTCCTCGAGTGTCACGGGCCGGCCGGACGCATCCAGCCGATGGGTGCAGCGCAGGCGCTGCGGCGTATCGGCGGGCGAGAGCGCGGCCACGGTGGCGAAACCCTCGGCCCGCAACGCCGCGGCCTGCGCGGCCGGCGTGCCGAGCGGCAGGAACAGGCGCTTGCGGCCGGGCGGGGGCGTCAAGGCGCGGCGCAGCGCATCGGGATAGAGTGTCATGCCCGTGGCCGGTTCCTCGCCCGACATGTACCGGCCGCCCCGCGCCAATTCGCCGGTCAGCCCGGGGCCGAACAGGGTGAAGGACACGCCGGTATGGTAGCGCAGCCCGCGGAATTCCACCGGGTCGAGCGTGATGCGCAGCGCCGGCGTGGCGGCCGCGATGGCCGCCACCACGCGGGCCGCATGGTCGGCGATGGCGCGCGCAGGGGCGGGCAGGGGGGCTGCCGCCAGCGCGGCCAGCGCGCCCTCGGCCGGGCCGGCGGCGGCCAGCAGGCTGGGCAGCAAATGCGGGGGAATGCCGGCGGCGCTGCCTTGCGCCGCGACCGCCGCCGCGTCCTTGCGGTCGAGCGCGCGGCTCAGCGCGCGACGTGCCTCGGCGGGCACGCCAAGCGCCTCGAACAAGGTGGGCGTCAGGCGGGGCAGGGTGATGTCGAGCGAGACGTCGCGCATGCCGACATCGGCCAGGGCCGCCACGGTGACGGCGGCCACCTCGGCATCCGCCTCGGCGCTGTCGACGCCGATCAACTCGATGCCGGCCTGGGGCAACTGCCGCGTGGCGTCGCGCGACGTGCCGCTGACGCGCAGCACCTGGCCGGCATAGGACAGGCGCAGCGGCCGCGCCCAATGGCCAAGCCGCGTCGCCGCGATGCGCGCCACCTGCGGCGTGGTATCGGCGCGCAGCCCCATCATGCGCTGGCTGACCGGGTCCATCAGGCGGAAGGTCTGCTCGGCGACGGCCGCGCCGGTGCCGGCGAACAGGCTGTCCTCGAATTCCAGCAGCGGCGGCTTCACCCGCTCATAGCCATGCGCGGAGAAGCTGGCCGCCAGCCGCTCGACGAGCGCGGCCTCACGGTCGGCCTCGGGCGGCAGCAGATCATGCAGGCCGGAGGGCAGCAGGGCGGGGTTCGGGGGATCGTCGGTCATGGCGGGTGCGGGCGCGTGTGTGGCAGCCCCGCCGGGGCGGGGCAAGCCCGCGCCCCGGGTCTTGGCGTCGCTTCCTTCAGGCCAGCAGCTTGTCCAGGGCGCGCGACATGGAAACGCGCCAATCCGCCGGCGCGATGCCGTGCAGGCGGCTGATGCGGCTGCAATCCATCCGCCCATCCGCCGGGCGCACGGCGCGCGTCGGGTATTCGTGCGTGGCGATCGGTGTCAGGCGGGGCACCTTGCGGCCGCGGCGGGCCAGGTCCGCCATGATCGCCTCGGTGAAGCCGAACCAGGAAGTGTGCGGCGCGCCGCTCAGATGGAACAGGCCGAAGCCGGGATCGCCCGCGGGCGCGGCGACCAGGCGGGGCGCCAGGCGCGCCACCGCGTCGGCCAGGTCGGCCGCGAAGGTGGGGGCGCCGAACTGGTCGGACACCACGCGCAGCTCCTCCCGCTCACCGGCCAGGCGCAGCATGGTCTTGAGGAAATTGGCGCCGTCCGCGCTGCACACCCAGGCGGTGCGCAGCACGGCGGCGCGGGGGTTGGCGGCCAGCGTCGCGCGTTCCCCTTCCTCCTTGCTGCGGCCATAGACGCCAAGCGGCGCGACCGGGTCGTTCTCCAGATAGGGCGCGCCCTTCTTCCCGTCGAACACATAGTCGGTGGAGAAGTGGATGATCGGCGCGCCGACGCTGGCGGCGGCTTCGGCCAGCAGGCCGGCGCCGTCGCGGTTCACGGCGAAGGCGATCTCGGCCTGGTCCTCGGCGCGGTCCACGGCCGTATAGGCAGCGGCGTTCACCACCAGGTCCGGCTTGGCGGCCGCGACGGCGGCGGCGATCGAGGCGCGATCGGTGATGTCGAGCTCGGGCGGCTCCAGCGCCGTCACCTCATGCCCGTCCTGCGCAAGGCGCCACTGCAGCGCCAGCGCCACCTGGCCGATCCGGCCCGCCACCAGCACGCGCATCAGAAGGTCTCCCCGAGGTCGGCCAGCTTCGGCAGCTTGCCATCCTTGTCGGACAGGATCGCGCTGGCGGGATCGATGCCCCAATCGATGCCGAGCGCGGGGTCGGCGAAGGCGAGCCCCCGGTCGCAGGCGGGCGCGTAGAGGGCGGTCACCTTGTAGGCCACCTCGGTATCGGGATCGCGCGTCACGAAGCCATGCGCGAAGCCGGCCGGCACCCACAGCATCAGGCCGTTCTCGGCCGAGAGTTCCTCGGCCACATGCTGGCCGAAGGTGGGCGAGGCGCGGCGCAGATCGACGGCGACATCCAGGATGCGGCCGCGCAGCACGCGCACCAGCTTGCCCTGCGCCTCGGGCGGGATCTGGAAATGCAGGCCGCGCACCGTGCCGACATGCACGGATAAGGATTGGTTGTCCTGCACGAAGGGGCCCTCGATGCCGACGGCGGCGAAATCCCGGGCGTTCCAGGTCTCGATGAAGACGCCGCGCGGATCGGCGAAGCGGCGGACGGAGATCAGCAGGGGGCCTTCGATCGCCAATTCGCGGGCGGTGACGTTGCCCGCGCTGCGCACAGTGCCTGTCATGGTTCGTCTCCGATCAGACGTTGAAGCGGAACAGCAGCACATCGCCATCCTTGACGACATACTCCTTGCCTTCGACCCGCATCTTGCCGGCTTCCTTGGCGCCCTGCTCGCCGCCCAGCGTGACATAATCGTCATAGCCAGTGCATTCGGCGGCGATGAAGCCGCGCTCGAAATCGCCATGGATCACGCCCGCGGCGCCCGGCGCCTTGGTGCCGGCATTGATCGTCCAGGCGCGGGTTTCCTTGGGGCCGACCGTGAAATAGGTGATCAGGCCGAGCAGCCCGTAGCCGGCGCGGATGATGCGATCGAGCCCGCTATCCTCAAGCCCGAGCGAGCCCAGGAAATCCGCCCGGTCGGCGTCCGGCATCTGGCTGATCTCCGCCTCGATCGCAGCCGAGACGATCACCGCGCGCGCGCCCTCGCGTGCCGCCATCTCGAAGACGCGCGCGGCGTGGGCGTTGCCCGTCGCCGCCGCGCCTTCCTCGACGTTGCACACATACAGGACGGGCTTGGTGGTCATCAGCTGGAGGCGGCGCGCGGCTTCCTCCTCGCCCTTCGGGACCGCCGTGCGGGCGGGGCGGCCGGCCTGGAGGGCGGCGGTCAGCGGCTCGATCAGCGCCATCTGCGCCTGCGCTTCCTTGTCGCCGCCGCGCGCCCGCTTGCCCAGGCTGATCGCCCGCTTTTCCAGGCTGTCGAGGTCGGCGAGCATCAGCTCGGTCTCCACCGTCTCGGCATCGCGGACCGGATCGACGCTGCCCTCGACATGGGTGATGTCGCCATCCTCGAAGCAGCGAAGCACATGCACGATGGCATCCACCTCCCGGATATTGGCCAGGAACTGGTTGCCAAGCCCTTCACCCTTGGACGCGCCGCGCACCAGGCCGGCAATGTCCACGAATTCCAGGCTGGTCGGCACGATCTTCTGCGACTTGCCGATCCGCGCGAGCGTGCCGAGCCGCGGATCGGGCACTGCCACGCGCCCGACATTCGGCTCGATGGTGCAGAACGGATAATTGGCGGCCTGCGCCGCCGCGGTCTCGGTCAGCGCGTTGAACAGCGTGGACTTGCCGACATTGGGCAGGCCGACGATGCCGCAATTGAACCCCATGATCGTGCCTCGTTCAGGAAAGCTGGGCGCAAAGGTCGGCGGCGAGCGTGGTGGCCGCCATCCGCGCCGCCGCGTCATCCGTGCGGAAATCGAGCGAGGCGGCGCGCAGCGCCGGGTTGAGGATGGCGGCCGGCAGGCCGACGCGCTTCGCGGCCTCGCCGATGCGCCCCGCCTGCTCGGCCGCGGCACACGGCATGGCCAGCAGGCCCGCCACTTCCAGCAGCAGCGCTGCGCGCAGCGCGGCCTCGCCGGCTTCATGCAGCACGGTGCGGGCACGGCGCACATCGCTCAGCGCCTCGCCACCGGGCACGCCGGGCGGATTGGGCTGCGCCACGGCGCGCAGCGCGGCCGCCGCGCCGGCCAGCGCCGCTGCCTGCTGCACCAGGCCAGCCGCCAGGATGGCAGCGCCATTGGCGAAATCCTCGGGGCCGGGGCCGCCGAAGCTCATGTCCATCGCGCTCTCGTCGGGTTCCATCAGGGGTCCTGCGTCAGCGCGGCGATGCGCGTCATGAAAGGTTCGGGGGGGCCTGCCGCCAGAAGGGGCGCGGCCTCGGCAAGCGCATCCAGCAGCGGATCGAGCCAGGTGTCCACCTTGGCGAAATTGCCGAGAACATGGCCCGTGACCCGGTCCTTGTGGCCCGGATGGCCGATGCCGAGCCGGACGCGCCAGAAATCGGGCGTGCCGAGGGCGCGCTGCATGTCGCGCAGCCCATTATGGCCCGCCGTGCCGCCGCCCTTCTTCACCCTGACCTTGCCGGGGGCGAGGTCGAGCTCGTCATGGAAGGCGGTGATGTCGCTGGCAGGGATCTTGTGGAAGGCGGCGGCGGCCTGCACCGCCTCGCCCGAGGCATTCATGTAGGTCAGCGGCTTCAGCGCCAGCAGCTTCACGCCGCCGATGGCACCTTCCGCCACCTCGCCCTTGAAGCGGGCCCGCCAGGGCGAGAAGCCGTGCCGGCGGGCCAGCGCATCCAGCGCCATGAAGCCGATATTGTGGCGCTGCCTGGCATGGTCCTGGCCGGGATTGCCGAGACCGACCCAGAGCAGCGCCATGGCGCGAACCTCGCGCGGCTTACTTCTTCTTGGCCGGCGCGGCCGGGGCGGCGGCCTTGGCGGCAGGCGCCGCAGCCTTCGCCGGAGCCTTGGCCTTCGCCTTGCCCTTGGCGTCGGCGGCCGGTGCCACCGGGGCGGCCACCACTTCCTCGACGATCGGCGCGGCGATGGTCGCCACCACGAAGTCGCGGCCGCTGATCACCGGGCGGGCGCCGGCCTTTTCCATCACGGTCGACCAGCGGAGGCTGTCGCCGACCTTTGCCGCGGCCAGGTCGATCTGGAAATGCTCGGGGACATTGTCCAGCTCGGCCATCACATCGACCTCATGCCGCACGATGTTCAGCGTGCCGCCAGCCTTGATGCCCGGGCAGGTGTCCTGGTGCAGGAACTGCACCGGCACCCGGACGCGGATGCGCGCACCCGCCGCCACGCGCTGGAAATCGACATGGATGGGCCGGTCGGTCACCGGGTCGAACTGCACGTCGCGCATCACGGTGCGCTCGGTCGGCCCGTCCTTCACCGCCACTTCGAACAGGTGGCTCTGCCAGCTGCCCTTGGTGAGTTCCTTCATCACGTCGCGCGGGTCGAGCGCACACAGGGTGGCGGGCTGCTTCGCCCCGTAGACCACCGCGGGGACAAGCCCCTCTCGCCGGGTCGCGCGCGCTGCCCCCTTACCTGCGTCTGCGCGCGCCACGGCATCGATCCGAACTGTCTGGACCATCGCCAGGCTCCTTTTATTCATGGGGTGGCCCGCGGCGGACCGCGGACACACGAAAAATGCCGGCCTCCAGGGGTGCCGGCGTGGCGGGCGACTTAGCGGATGCGCTGGCAGGGCGCAAGCGCCGCGCTTGGCGGCCGCGATGGGTTTGGGCTATGCAGCACGGGCATTGGCCGGGTTAGCACAGCGGTAGTGCAGCGGTTTTGTAAACCGAAGGTCGGGGGTTCGATCCCCTCACCCGGCAATCACTTATCGCGATTTCGTTGCGAAATTCATCGATTGCGGGCACTCAGCGGGCGCAATCGGGTCTTGCGAAGCTGCGGGCCCCGTCACCGCCTGTGAGCTCTGCCCGGGCGGCTTGGCCAGTTCCAGCACGCCTACCTTGGCGCGGATCACCTTTCCTTCGGTCTGTGTTCTGGGGGCTCTCCGATCGGGTCAGCCCGGGCGCAGCGCGACGCCTGTGGCCCCCCGCCCCGGCCTCTTTCCCCGCCGATCACACCAGCCGTCCGGTCACATTCAAACCCCTCCAAATGCTTCTAGTTCCACAACGATAGCCACACGCACGCCGGCTTGCGCATGCGCTTGCCACACGCGTCGGTGGCCCGCAGAAAAACTCAACAACCTGGAGGTGTTTTTGGGCCTGCTCTGGTCCCGATCGCGCGTGGGGATTTTGCGGCGGTAAATTAAGAATAAATCGACCCGGAGATTGACATCGATCCTGTCGCGCAGGCTAAGCTCCTTATAAATGAATGAAAGCGCCCGCATGTCCGGCACCGGCTCTACGACCCGCCCGCAAGTGGCGATCACCTTTCGAGACTGGGGCGTGCCATTTCCGGGTTCCCCGTGGTTCGCGCAGGGGCCGGTCTTTACGGAAGGCCAAGCCGGCGCGGTGGCTCTTGATCCCAGTTTGAGTCTGGTGACGGCCACCCCCGGGGCCTTCAAAGGCGCAACGCTGATGATAACGGCCTCCAACGACGGAGAACCCTTCGCCGATATCGTCGACCTGTATCGCTCAGACTTCATCACGGCTGACGGCCGGATCCTCTCCGGGCAGGTCGAAATCGGGCGGGTGCTGGTCAGCGGCACTCGGACGACGGCCGAGTACTCGCCGCTGGACTCATCAGTGGTTTTGCTGAGTGTGCAGTTCTCTAATACAAATTTTGTGGACGACGTAGAATTTGCGCGCGTTCTTGAGCACTTGACTTATCGGAATACGAGCATCGATCCGGACACATCTCGGAACCTTCGGATAGAGTTGACCCATCCGAACAATATATACGTCTGGAAGCATCCCGACGGGTCGGATTTCGTAGCGCCACCGCAGCTGCGCGTGTCTGTAACTCCTGTCAACACGGTGCCCGTCATTACTTCGGGTGACGCAGTGCGGGTCTCCGAAAACATTGATGCTACGACCGTGCTGCATCAGGCAACGGTGACGGACAACGATGACGCGGGCCACACTTGGCGGCTCTACGGCAAGGATGGGGGGCTCAACAGCGAGGATGCGCAGTTCTTCTACATCGATTATTATGACGGTCGTGTCTATTTTAAATCTTCACCCGACTTTGAGCGGCCGGCCGACAAAAATCGCGATAATGTCTATGAGTTTGAGATCGGCGTAACCGACGGCCTCGACCTCGTTAGGCGCCCGTTTACGGTCACAGTTTTTGATGTGATCGACGAAGCAAGGCTGACCAATTTTCAAGGGAAGGTTTTTGAAGAAAACACGGTCAATGGTCAATTTTTGGCCATAGACAGTTCGGTCGACCTTGAGGCCGCCGCTTCGCAGTTGAGCGGCGGGCGCCTTGTTGTATCCGGTATGTTGCCGGAGGACCGGATAGGGCTGTTCAACTCGGGTTTCATCGCTGACCCGTTCAAGATCGACGGGCAGACGGTCAGCTATCGCGGTGCGGTGATCGGCACCATCGTCGGAGACGCGAACAGCAAGCCTTTCGCCATCAACCTGGCGCATGGGGTGACGCGGGAGGCTGTGGAGGTGCTGATTGAGCGCCTCTCCTACAACAATCTTAGCGACAATCCGACGCTTGATCGAGCACTTAAACTCGAAATATTCGATGCGCACGGCAGCGCCCTGCTGGCGCCTGGGGCTGGGGATTTCGCCATCAGGGTCAATCCCAACAGCGAGGCGCTGGCTTTCAAATCCCCTTTGCCAAGCACCATACAGAAAGCCGAAAATTCCACTGGGCCTCTATTAATTGTAGAATTGTCGGCCCGATTTGAAGATCCCGATAATGTAACCTGGGCTATTGTTGGTCCGGATGCGGCGTTCTTTACGTTACGGTCGACTCCTGTCGAATCCAGAGTACGCTCCATCGAGTTTGTAACGCCACCGGACTTCGAAGACCGGGGTGGGCCCGGGGTGCCAAGCACTTATAACTTTAATGTGCTCGTCGGCTATTTTGGAGAGGTCAGCGTTTCGGGGAACGTGGCGGTCAACGTCACAAATGTGATTGAGGCCCCGTCGCTGACGGGTCTCCCATCCGAAGTCACCTTTCTGGAAAACGAGATCAATGCGGGGCCCAGGCTCGTGCTCACCGGAGATCCTGTCTTCCGTGCTGACACGCCCCTGACCGGCGGGCACCTTCTTGTGTCAGGTTTGCAGCCTGGTGAACGGGCCACGTTCCTGCACGGCGGCGGCGGGTTCGACGAGATCGGCATCGTGGGCAACACGATCTTCTTCGGCGGTCGGGTCATGGGCACGTTTAGGGGGGGGAACGGGGATAGTGGCGACGCCCTCGACGCCACCTTCAATAACGACCCGTCGGTCGTCACACAGCAGGCCGTTGATGCGCTCATCCAGCGCATAGCCTATCAGAATGTCAGCAACGCGCCGCCCGAATATGGGGTGCTGGCCATAAATGTAATCGACGCGAACGGCACCGGACTTAGTTCACGCTCGCCCACAATCCGGGTCAACATAACGCCCCAGAATGACGGCCCGCAACTTACGTCGCCCAATTCGGTGTCCTTCGCCGAGAACAGCAGCGGCATCGCCTATCAGGCGACGGCGACAGACCCCGAAGGTCAGGCGATTACCTTCGGGCTTGGTGGCACTGACAGAAATTTTTTCACCATGGATGCGTCGGGCGCCGTGCGCTTCACGGACGTGCCGAACCATGAAAGCCGGGCCAGCTATGCGATCCAAATCGCGGCGACCGACAGCCTAGGCGCTCGCACGGAGACCGGGGTGACGATCAACGTCACCAATGTTGTCGAACAATCGTCGCTGACCGGCCTCCGCACGGGCGTCACCTTCTTCGAGAACAGCGTGAACGTCACGCCAGCGCGGCTGCATGTGGACGGGGTCATCTTCACCTCCAACGCCGGGCTGAACGGCGCGAAACTTCTTGTCTCCGGCCTGTTGTCCGAGGACAGGGTTGCGGTCAGCAGCGTGGGCGGCGTTGTCGCTTCGAGCAACGGCGTGATCAGCTTCAACGGCGCGCAGGTGGGCACGGCCGCTGGCGGGGTTGGCGGGGACTTCGTCGTAACCTTTGGGGCGGCGACCACGCCGGCGGCGGTAAAGGCTGTCGCCGAAAGCCTGACCTATCAGAATCCCAGCGACGCACCGACCGCGAACCGCACGCTGACCATCGACTTCGTCGACAATGACGGCGTCGCCCTCGCATCCAAGCCTCAGGTCGCGGTGGCCGTCACGCCGGACAATGACGCGCCGAGGATGACCGCGACTGCCACGCAATCCTTCGCGGAGAACGGCACCGGCGTCGCCTTCCAGGCCACCGCCATCGATCCAGAAGGGCGCGCGTTAACCTGGACGATCAACAGTCACGACGCGGCGCTCTTCCGGATCGACGATCCGACAGTCGGCAACGTGGTCTTCGTGAACGCGCCGGATTTCGAAGACCCGAGGACCGGCAACCAACAAAACAACTACTATTTCAACATCAGGGCGACGGACGCCCAGGGTGGCTTTACTGAGCGCCTCGCGCACGTCGCGGTGACGGATGTCGCCGAGGGGCCGTCGCTCATTGGGTTCGCAAGCGACGTGCAGTTCCTCGAGAACGCGGTGAACAGCGCGCCCGCGCGGGGCCTGCCAAATCCTTCGCCGGCGTTTCTGGATGCGGATGTGCGGTTCACCTCCGCCTTCCCGCTGGCCACGGCGTCAGCCAAGGGACGCCTGGAGGTGTCGGGCCTTGAGTTACAGGACCGGATCTCGGTCGTGCATCAGGGCGTCCAGCAGGGACAACTCGGCTTCTCGGCGAGCACCGGCAAAGTCACCTACGGCGGGACGGAGATCGGCGAAGTCCGCGCCGGTACGGCCGGCACATTCATCGTCGACTTCAACGAGGCTGCAACGGCAGTTTCGGTGGACGCGCTGATCCAGCGCCTCGCCTACACCAACACCAGCGACACGCCGGCTGCCACGCGGACCCTGACGCTCAAGGTGTTCGACGCGGCCAACGCGGCACCGGGGGCTGCGGCCGCCGTCGCGAGAACGATTGTCGTGAAGGTGACGGAGGAGAACGACGCGCCGTTGGTGACGTCCGACTCCTTCTCGGTGTCCTTCGCTGAAAACGACACCGGCACTGCCTTCCGCGCGGTGGCCAGCGACCCGGACGGGAACGCGGTCACCTGGTCGCTCGGCGGCGAGGATGCCGGTCACTTCGACATCACGCAGGGCGCGCCGGGCGAAGTTTTGGTGCGTTTCAGGGCGGCGCCGAACTTCGAGGCGCCGACCGATGTCGAGCGCGACAATAACTATAAGTTCCAGGTCATCGCGAACGACGGCAGAGGTGGCATAACCTCGCAGGCTGTGACGATCACGGTGAGCGATGTCAGCCTGACTGACGAGCAGCCGCGACTCGGCAACCTCGACGAGCGCGTCAGTTTTGGTGAGGAGTCGGTGAACGCCGGACCACAGCGGTTGGATGACAACGTCACGTTGACGCCCAACGGCAATCTGGCGGGCGGCCGCCTGGTGGTCGAAGGCCTGCTCCCGGAGGACCGGGTCTCGATTCTTCCTTCGTCCGACGGAAGAATCAGCGTCTCTGGCTCCGCCATCAGCTTCGAGGGCAAGGTGATCGGCACGGCGAACGGCGGCGTGGGCGGCCCCTTTACCGTCCAGTTGACCCAAGCCGCGACGCTGCAGGCGGTGGAGGCGCTGATCGAGCAACTTGCCTATGCCAATGACAGCAATTCGCCGATGGTGACGCGCACGCTGTCGATCAATGTGTTCAACAACGACGACCAACCTCTCCACCCTGGCACCGGGTCGATAATCGTCGAGGTGCTCCCGCAAAATGAGGCGCCGGAGGTGACCTCTCCCGGAACCGCACGTTTCGCGGAAAACGGCACGGGCGTTGTGTTCCAAGCAACCGCGACCGACCCGGACTCCGCGAGTGGAAATTTCCGATGGTCGCTGCAAGGGCCCGATGCGCGGTTCTTCGAGATCGATCCCGTCACTGGCGACGTGACCTTCGTCGATCGGCCGAATTTCGAACGACCTGCACATGGCCGCTCGCAACGCGACCCGTATGGTATCACGATTTCGGTGCATGACGGCATCCGGGGCAGCATCGAGAGGTCGGTGGCGATCACCGTGACGAATGTGGGCGAGACATCGTCGCTCACCGGCGTCCGCCCGAGCGCGACCTTACTTGAGAACACCGTCAACACGACGCCGCAGCGGCTGGATGTGGACGGGGTCACCTTCACCACCAATGCAGGGCTGAACGGCGCGAAACTTGTTGTCTCCGGCCTGTTGTCGGAGGACAGGGTTGCGGTCGGCAGCGTGGGCGGCGTTGTCGCTTCGAGCAACGGCGTGATCACCTTCAATGGCGTGCAGGTGGGCACGGCCGCCGGCGGGGTTGGCGGGAACTTCGTCGTAACCTTTGAGGCGGCGACCACGCCGGAGGCGGTAAAGGCTGTCGCCGAAAGCCTGACCTACCAGAATCCCAGCGACGCACCGACCGCGAACCGCACGCTGACCATCGACTTCGTCGACAATGACGGCGTCGCCCTCGCATCCAAGCCTCAGGTCACGGTGGCGGTAACCGCAGAGAACGACGCACCGCGCGTGATCGTGCCTGAGCTGACAACGTTCGAGGAGTTCGGCACCGAAATTGTCTTCCAGGCGCTGGCCGTCGACGAGGACCTTCCGACCCAAACCATCAGCTGGAGGCTCGGAGGCGCGGACGCGGCGACCTTCCGGATCGATGCCGATGGCAATGTTCGCTTCGCGTCGGCACCGAGTTTCGGTACCGACAATGACTATGACATCATCGTCATGGCGAACGACGGGGTCACCGACAGCGCGCCGGTCGCCGCGAAGATCACGGTCACGGATGTGCGGAACCCGCCGGCGCTACAAGGCCTGCTGACCGAAAGGACCTTCAATGAGAATGCGGTGAATGGCACGCCGGCGCAGCTGGCGCCGGACGCAGTCTTCACCGCCCAAACCCTCCTTGCCGGAGGGAAGCTGGTGGTGTCGGGCCTCCTGATGGAGGACCGAATTTCGGTCCTTCCTTCAGCCGGCAGCCCGATCGGCGTCTCGGGCTCCTTCATTACCTTCAACGGTGGTGTGGTCGGTACATTTGCCGGCGGTACCGGCAACGACTTCATCGTCAACCTCTCAGGCTTCGCGAATCCGACCAGCGTGACCGAGCTGATCCGCAGCTTGAGCTACGCCAACACAAGCGATGCGCCGACGGTAACGCGCACCCTCAGCATCGATGTGATCGATGCAGGCGGCGTGGGCCTCCCTGATGGCGGCTTTGAGGGGCTGGTTCAGCTGACCGGCAGCGCCAATCCCCTGCGCCACATTGACGTGGGGCGGAACAGCAGCCCTGTTTTCGTGGACCTGAACGGCGACGGCAAGCTCGACCTTGTCACCGGGGAGTATGGCGGCACTCTCAGGGCGTGGCAGAACACGGGTTCAGCGTCGGCACCGGCCTTCTCCGAACTGACCGGCGACGCCAATCCGTTCAATGGCATCGATGTTGGCGAACTCAGTGCGCCCGCCTTTGCGAACATCGTCGGCGACGGCAATCAGGACCTCGTCCTGGGGACGGCGTTTGGCGGGATACTTGTGTACCAGAATAATGGCGGTGCCTATACGCTCAGGTCTGGTAGCCCGCCTCTTTTTGCCGTGCCGTCTGATGCTCTCTGGACGCCTGTCTTCGCGGATTTCGACGGCGACGGAGATCTTGACCTCGTCTCCGGGAAGCAGAACGGCGATTTTCTCGCGTGGCGGAACATCGGCACGCCAGCCGCGCCACAATTCACCCAACTGACTGGCAGCGCCAATCCGTTCAACGGATTGACGTGCTCCCCTGAATGTATCCACTCAGACGGAGAGTCCTCTGCGTTGATGTCTGATGGTTGATGGGATGGCAACGGGGTTGGGGGCATGCCCCCAACCCCGTTGGCCGGCGATCTG
>Ga0247843_1002744_pt1 | contig 30864 bp, 26 predicted proteins | sample LaCruzMarch2017__FD_192420 | JGI IMG/M metagenome (GOLD analysis project Ga0247843, IMG submission 192420) | Freshwater microbial communities from meromictic Lake La Cruz, Castile-La Mancha, Spain - LaCruzMarch2017_8m | ecosystem: Environmental > Aquatic > Freshwater > Lake | place: Spain... | reverse complement strand
GACATCTTGACGCTGGTGGCCAAGAAGGGCTGAAGCCATGCCGGTTGCGCTTGCATGAGCCCCAGCTTTTGTTGATCGCCCGGGGGCACATAGATTTTTCGCCCACGGGGTGGGCTCCTACAAAATACAAGGCTCCGATTTTGTAGGAGCGCACCCCGTGGGCGATGGGCGTGGCACACGCCCTAAAAACTTTGCTCACGGTGTTGAATGAACACGGCAGGAGGCCGTTGCCATGAATGTTTATGACCGCTACGTCTTGCCTTATCTGATCGACATCGCCTGTGACCTGCCCATGGTTCAGGCGCAGCGCCGCCAACTGGTGCCCCAAGCGCAAGGCCGTGTGCTGGTGCCGGGTGGGAAACTGCTTTTTTGCGAGCACGGCCGAGCACCTGATGCGGGTGTCCGCCGCTGGCAAGATCGCTTGCAGCCGCTGTGGGGTCCGCTTGCCGGCGGTTGCCAGTTGGGGCGAGACATACCAGCATTGCTAGAAGATGCAGGCTTTGCCGCCCACATGCAATCGGCCTACGTGGCTGGGCCGCGTCCCATGACTTTTCACTACCGGGGTCAGGCGCAGGCTTCGTGAAGCCTGGATTCACTGGCCTTGTTGCTCAAAGGTGTGTGAAGCTGCTATGTTGCGCGCTGCGCAACATGCTAAAGTCTACCCATGATCAAGTCGTTTCGCCACAAAGGCTTGCGCAGTCTGTTTGAGTCAGGCAAGGCGGCGGGTGTCCATACCAGTCATGTTAAGCGCTTGCGCATGCAATTGGCGGCGCTGGACACCGCGCAAGTCATCGACGACATGGACATTCCGGGCTTTCGTTTGCACTCACTCAAAGGCGAGATGCGCGGGCGGTGGTCCATCACCGTGAACGGCAATTGGCGCTTGACCTTTGAGTTTGAAGACGGCAATACCCACATATTGGATGACGAGGACTATCACTGATGGCCATGCACAACCCCCCTCATCCTGGTGAGTTCATTCAGGAAATCTACCTTGATCCGCACGGCATTTCCGGTCGGGAACTGGCTGAAAAACTGGATGTAGCGCCTTCCACGCTGAGCCGCATTCTCAAAGGCAGCAGCCGGGTCACGCCTGAGATGGCGCTGCGTTTGTCAAAGGCCTTGGGGCGCACGCCCGAAAGCTGGTTGAGCCTGCAAGATGCTCACGATCTTTGGATTGCCCGCCAAAACGTGGACATGAAACGCGTGGTGCCTTTGCAGTTTTCTGCGGTCTGATGGCCTCATGAGATCCCCTATTGCCGTTGTTGACGTTGACCGTTGCGAAACCTGGACCCGTTACAAAAACGGTTTGTGCGACACCTGCGCGGCCAACTGCTGCACCATGCCGGTCGAGGTCAAGCTGGCCGATCTGGTGCGGTTGGAACTGGTGGACCCATTCGAGGCCGAGCACGAAGACCTCAAACAGATCGCGAAACGCTTAAGCAAAGCCGGACTGATCGAGCACTTCAATTTCAAGAACAGCATCTTCAGCTTGGCGCGTCGCGCCAGCGGGGACTGCCAGTTTCTGGATGCCAAGACGCGCCGTTGCACGGTGTACGACAAGCGGCCCAATACCTGCCGCCTGCACCCGCAGGTGGGACCACGCCCCAACCATTGCCCTTACGGCAACAAGGCGCAGTCACGCTGATCGGCGCTTTGCCCATCCAACTGCGTCCATAAAAAAAGCCTCCCTACTTTGCAGTCGGGAGGCTTTATTTTTTTGCAGACCGGCAGGCTTACATCGTGTCGATGAAGCTGCGCAGTTTGTCGCTGCGGCTGGGGTGCTTGAGCTTGCGCAGCGCCTTGGCTTCGATCTGGCGGATGCGTTCGCGGGTCACATCGAACTGCTTGCCCACTTCTTCCAGCGTGTGGTCGGTGGACATCTCGATGCCAAAACGCATGCGCAGAACTTTGGCTTCGCGGGGCGTCAGGCTGTCCAAGATGTCCTTGACCACGTCGCGCAGACCGGCTTGCAGGGCCGCGTCGATGGGTGCGGTGTGCGTGCTGTCTTCGATGAAGTCGCCCAGGTGGCTGTCGTCGTCGTCACCGATCGGCGTTTCCATGGAGATCGGCTCTTTGGCGATCTTCATGATCTTGCGGATCTTGTCTTCAGGAATTTCCATCTTCTCGGCCAGGATCGAGGCATCGGGCTCAAAGCCGAATTCCTGCAAGTGCTGACGCGAAATGCGGTTCATCTTGTTGATGGTCTCGATCATGTGCACCGGGATGCGGATCGTGCGGGCCTGGTCAGCAATCGAGCGGGTGATGGCCTGACGGATCCACCAGGTGGCGTAAGTCGAGAATTTGTAGCCACGACGGTATTCGAACTTGTCTACCGCCTTCATCAAACCGATGTTACCTTCCTGGATCAAGTCGAGGAATTGCAGGCCGCGGTTGGTGTATTTCTTGGCGATCGAGATCACTAGACGCAAGTTGGCCTCGATCATCTCTTTTTTGGCGTCGCGTGACGAGCGCTCGCCGGCGTTCATGCGCTTGTTGATGTCTTTCAGTTCATCGAGCGGCACCACCACTTGCGATTGCAAGTCCATCAGTTTTTGCTGCAGGTCCTGCACAGGCGGGATGTTGCGGCCCATGACGGCGCTCCAGCTCTTACCCGCAGCGGCTTGTTTTTCGATCCACTTGAGGTTGAGCAAGTTGGAGGGAATGCGCTTGCCGTTTTTATCGCGGCCGCTGAAGTCGGCAATGAAGTTGTCTTGCGGGTAGCCACATTTGTCCACGATGATGCGGCGCAATTCGCGCTCTTTCTTGCGCACATCGTCCACCTGACCACGCACCATGTCACACAATTTTTCGATGGTTTTGGCGGTGAAACGAATGGTCATCAGCTCTTCGGACAGGACCGATTGCACCTTGACGTAAGCGGGTGTACCCCAGCCTTCCTTGTTGTAGACCTTGTGCACTTTTTCGAAATAATCGGTGATGCGGTCAAAGCGTTCCAAGGCCTGGGTTTTTAGCTCTTCGAGCTTCTTGGTCAGGGCTTTGGAGCCGCCTTTGCCGTCGTCGTCGTCGGCTTCGTCGAATTCGTCGAAGTCTTCTTCGGCCACGTAGTCGTCAGCCTCGTTCAGGTTGGCGAAACCATCCACCACGGTGGAGATGACGATCTTGCCTTCACGAATTTCGTTGGCCAAACGCAGAATTTCAGCGATGGTGGCAGGAGACGCGCTGATCGCGGCCATCATGTCCATCAAACCGCCTTCGATGCGCTTGGCGATTTCGATTTCGCCTTCGCGTGTGAGTAGTTCCACCGTGCCCATTTCACGCATGTACATGCGCACGGGGTCGGTGGTTCGGCCGAATTCGCTGTCCACGGTGGACAGGGCGGCTTCGGCGGCCTCTTCGGCTTCTTCTTCGGTTGAGCCGGTAGGCGCGTTGTCGGTGATGATCAGGCTCTCGGCGTCGGGCGTTTGCTCGTACACCGCCACACCCAGGTCGTTCAGGGTGGCGATCACCACTTCCAGGGTTTCGGCATCGACCAGTTTGTCGGGCAAGTGGTCGCTGATTTCGCCGTTGGTCAGGTAGCCGCGGGTTTTACCCAGCTTGATCAGCGCTTTCAGACGGTCGCGGCGCGACTTCATTTCGGCTTCGGTCAGGACGGTCTCGTCCAGGCCAAATTCTTTCATCAAGGCTCTTTCTTTGGCCTTGCTGATCTTCATGCGCAGGGGCTTGACCTTTTCAGTGGTGCCCGAATCGGCCTCCGCCGCCGGTTCTGCGTAGAGTTCGGCTTCGATTTCGGCCAATTCATCGTCGATGCTCGGCTCGGCAATGCTGCCTTTTTTCTTGGGTCCGCGTTTGGCTCCAATCACTACTTTTTTGGCTGCAGGCTTTTTGTCTTCGGCTGGCACTGCGGCTTTGGCCACTTTGGTTGGTTTTTTGAGTTGTGCGTCGGCTGCAACCTCTTTGGCTTTGGCAGCGGGTTTCTTTTCGATGGCTTCGGATTTCTTTGCGGGCACGGAGGCGTCTTTCTTGACAGGCTTAGCAGGTGCAGCTGGGGCTGGCGTGGTTTTGACTTTGGGCGCGGCTGCCTTGGGGGCCACTTTGTCCACCGGTTGGGCAGGTTTTTTGGCCGCCGCTGGTGCGGACACCTTGGCAGTTGTTTTGGCTGGCGCTTTCACTGCTGCCTTGGCGACGGGCGCTTTGGCTTTGACAGTGACAGGGGTCTTGGCAACGGCTTTGGACTTGGCAGGGGCCTGGGCAGGATTCTTGGGCTTTTGAGCGGGCATGGTCAACCTCAGATCACAAAAAGGGACAAGGAAACAGACACAGTCAGCGCCAAATACATCCCGGCGCAGGCGTGGGTTAAGTCACAGATCAATGCATCAGATGAGCGTTGAATCTGCATTGGCAAGAGGGTGGGCGAACATTTGGAATGCAGTCCTTGCGGAACGGTGACCTGCCCACTTGGGGGCGTCGCGCTGAAGGCGGTGGTCGGGCCGGAGGTGCTGCTGTCGCGCTTGCCGAAAACCTTAGATTGTACCTGATTTTCTATGGACAGGCTTGGATTGGCTTGTGCCGATGGATAAGACTGGGTGGTGTGGCAAGGTCAGCGGCGTCCCTGTTTTCCCGCACCGGGTGAAGCTCCGGGCAGCAGTGGGCTTTTTCAGTCGTTGTCGGCTTGCCTGAATTTCATCAAGGCCATCAAGCCGCCAGCGCTGTTGTTGAATACCGAAAAAGTGCCGCCCATGCGCTGAACGGCGCGCTCGACGATGGCCAGGCCCAGGCCAGAGCCCGTGGCTGAAGTTCGAGCTGAATCGCCCCTGAAGAAAGGTTGGGTGAGGTTTTTCAGTGTTTCTACTGACACCCCTGGGCCTTGGTCGCGCACGCGAAGTAGCACCCAGCCTTCGTGAACGCGGGCGACGATTTCGACGCGTGTGATGCCGTCAGCGGGGCTCTGGCCGTAGCGCCGTGCGTTTTCCAGCAGGTTCGACAGCACGCGTCCCAGTTCCACAGGTTCGGCTTGAATTTGCAGGTCTTCGCTCACGTCGACCGAGATTTGCAAGCGTGTGTTGTTGCGCCAAGGGGTGATGCAGCGGCTGATGACGCCGGTCAAAAGTACAGGCCCCAACTCGGTGGACTCTGGGCGGGCATAGTCCAAGAACTGGTCAATGATGTCGTCCAGTTGCTCAATGTCGGCCACCATCAGCTCGCGGGTTTGCGGGTCGCTCACGCTCAGCTCTGTCTCTAGCCGCAAGCGGGCCAAGGGTGTGCGCAGATCGTGCGAGATCCCGGCCAGCATCAAAGCGCGTTCGGCTTCTATTTTGGCCAGGCGTTCGGCCATTCGGTTGAAGCCGATGTTGACTTCACGTATCTCGCTGGTCGCAGCTCCCTCGTCCAGGGCTGCGCCATGAAAATGCCCCTCCCGCACGCGACTGGCAGCGTAAGACAGGCGCTTGAGCGGTCTGTTAATCAGGCCAGCCATGACGGCCGCCCCTAACAAGGACAGCGATGTGGTGATGCTCAGCCAGATCAACCAGGCAGTACCCCCTAGAGGCTTGAGGCGAGAGGGGTCCATCTGTAACCAATAGCTGTCGCGTTCTATGGCAAAGCCAATCCACAAACCCTCTTCATCGTTCACGCTGGAGGCCACAACCGTGCCGGGCCCCAGTCGTTTGATCATCTCATTGACCAGTCGACTGTCCATGCCGGAGTCGGTGAAGGCCACGATGCGATCCGTGGGTTCGCGCAGCTGGATGCTGACATCCTCTTCGTCGGCCAGCATGGTGATGAGCGACAAGCGCGCTATCTCATCGCTGTTTTTCAGCGCGGTCTTGGTCAGGTTGACCACTGTGGCGATTTGGTGGGCATTGCGCAGGATGCGGGGCTCGTATTCCTGCGTTTTGAACATCTGCAACCACGCCACGCTGCTGAAAAAAATCAGCAAGGCCAACAAGATGAAGGTGCGCCAAAACAGACTGAGCTTGACCAGGGGGCCAGCTGCCGTTGGGGTCGTCACCTCATCTGCGGCAATGGGCGCTGATTCACGGTTGTCCATCGGGCACAAAGACGTAGCCTACGCCCCAGACGGTCTGGATGATTTTGGGCGTGGCAGGGTCGACTTCGATCATTTTTCGCAGACGGGAAATTTGCACGTCGAGGCTGCGGTCAAAGGGCTCGAACTCTCGGCCACGCGCCAGTTGGGCCAGCTTGTCGCGGGTGAGCGATTGCCGGGGGTGCCTGGCCAAAGCCTTGAGCATGGCAAATTCGCCGGTGGTCAGCGCCATGTCCACGCCGTCTTTGCTGAGGGCTCGGACCCCTAAGTCGAGCTTGAAGGGGCCAAAGTTGATCACCTCGTCTTCGGCGGAGGGTGAGCCGGGCAGCTCGTTGACCGGCCTGCGGCGCAGCACCGCATGGATGCGGGCCAGCAACTCACGGGGGTTGAAGGGTTTGCCCAAGTAGTCGTCGGCCCCAATCTCCAGGCCGTTGATGCGGTCTACGTCTTCGCCTTTGGCGGTCAGCATGATCACGGGCGTTTTGACCCCGCTGGCCCGCAAGCGTTTGCAAATGCTCAGGCCGTCTTCGCCGGGTAGCATCAGGTCCAGCACCATCAGGTCGATGGTCTCACGCAGCAGGATGCGATCCAGGGCCCGACCGTCTTCGGCCAACAACACGTCAAAACCTTCTTGCGATAAAAAGCGGCGCAACAAGTCTCTAATGCGGGCGTCATCGTCGACGATGACAATTTTGTCTAAGCGAGGGGTGTTGCTCATGGTCTTATTGGGCGGTCCAGCCGCCGTCCATGTTCCAAGCTGCGCCGCGCACGTTGTTGCCGGCAGCTGAGCAGAAGAACACCGCCAGCTCGCCCAGCTCTTCGGGGGTGGTGAACTGCATGGAGGGTTCTTTTTCCAGCAGCAAGACTTTTTTGGCTTCTTCGTTGGACAGGCCCATGGCAGCGGCTTTGGCGTCCACCTGTTTTTGCACCAGAGGGGTCAGCACCCAGCCGGGGCAAATCGCGTTGCAGGTTACGCCGGTGGTGGCGTTCTCCAGGGCGGTGACTTTGGTCAAACCCACCACACCGTGCTTGGAGGCGACATAAGCCGACTTTTCGGCAGAGCCGACCAAACCATGGGTCGAGGCCACGTTGATGATCCGACCCCAATTGGCCGCTTTCATGGCGGGCAAGGCCAGGCGGGTGGCATGGAAGGCGCTTGTCAAGTTGATGGCGATGATGGCGTCCCAGCGCTCCACCGGAAAATCTTCGATCTTGGCGACATGCTGGATGCCGGCGTTGTTGACCAAGATGTCCACGCGGCCAAAGGTGTCGGCCGCGAACTTCATCATGGCTTCGATCTCAGAGGCTTTGCTCATGTCGGCGCCGTGGTGAACCACTTTGACGCCCAGTGCGGCAATTTCGGCCTTGGGGCCTTCGGCATCGCCAAAGCCGTTGAGCACGATGTTGGCACCTTGTTTGGCCAAAGACTTGGCAATGCCCAGACCAATACCGCTGGTAGAGCCGGTGACCAACGCTGTTTTACCTTGCAACATGATGTCCACTCCGAAAGATGAATTAGGATGTTCAAAAAACCCATTATGGCGCTGCCACAGCTCGGTTTGAGCCGCAGCGCTTTTTGATTGTTACGGATAGTCATGATCGCCTCGATGCCCGCGCACATCCCACCTCAACTTGAATTTGTGGCCTGTCCCGATCCCCAGGGCGAGCACCGCATGGCTTTTTGGCGCTGGGGAGACGCGCAAGCGGCCCATGTGGTGGTCTGCGTGCATGGCCTGACGCGTCAGGGCCGGGACTTTGACCGACTGGCACAGGCCTTGGTGGCCCAAAGCCCGCATCCCATGCAGGTCATTTGCCCCGATGTGGTGGGGCGTGGCCGCAGCGAGTGGCTGGCTGAGCCGGCTGGTTATCAGATTCCGCAATACGCCGCCGACATGCTGGCCATGCTGGCCCAGGTCCAAATCCAAATGGGCTCAGAACACCGCATCCAAACCTTGGATTGGGTAGGCACCAGCATGGGCGGGCTGATCGGCATGGTGCTGGCGGGGCAGCCGGGTCTGCCGCTGCCTGCGCCGATTCGCCATCTGGTGCTGAACGATGTGGGGCCAGCCATCGCCTGGGGCTCGGTGCAGCGCATGCAAACCTATGTGGGCCAATACGGCCAGTACCGCGATCTGGATGAGGCGGCTGCCGCCTTAAGGGATTTGTCAACTGGTTTTGGACCCGTGCCTGCCGATGTGTGGCGCGAGATGTCTGAGCACATGCTGCGCCCCGGCATCGATGGAGCCTTTACCTTGCATTACGACCCGGCCATTGGCGTGCCGGTGCGGGCCCTGACGCCCGAAGCTGCCGCTGCGGGCGAAGCCGCACTGTGGGCTTTGTACGACCAGATACAGGCCAAAACCTTGCTTATTCGCGGTCAAGCATCTGACTTGCTCACGCCCGAAACCGCCACCGCCATGACCGAGCGTGGCCCCCGCGCCCAGCTGGACACATGGCCGGGTTTTGGCCATGCCCCCACCTTGACAGGCGACGACCAAATTGAGGTGGTGGCCAAGTTCTTGCTTGGCGATTGAGACCATGGTCAGCCCCACTTCCAGCCATTCCGCCAGGCCGATGTCGCCATCGGGTCGCTTGCATACGCCGCAGTTCCCCCCTGCGGCATTGCCGTCCGCCGAATTGCCGCCCGTGATGCTCGCCACGGCCGATGCCGCCGAAAGTGACCAGCAAGGCGAAACCCCAGCCAAAGCCCGCGCCTTTGCCGAGCCGCTGATCGCGGGCGAAACGCTGGACACGGGCGAAAACATCCTGGCGCATGCCGACGCCGTGGCCGCGATCCTGGCCGACATTGGCGGCTCGGTCGCCATGCAGGCGGCCAGTTATTTGGTCTATGCCTGTCCGCACTTGAACAAGCCCGAGGAGGTGATGGCCAAGGCCTTTGGCCCGCAGCTGGCGCAACTGGCCATGCAGACCCACCAGTTGGTGATCGTGCAGCGCTTGTCCCGGGCGGCCGAGGCTCACACCCGGGGGCCGGACAACACGCCGCTCAGCCCCCGCTTGCAGACCGAGAACGTGCGCAAGATGCTGTTGGCCTTCAGCCGTGACTTTCGGGTGGTCATGCTGCGCCTGGCCTCGCGCTTGCAAACCCTGCGCCACTTCGCCGCCACCAAATTGCCCGTGCCCCCCGAGTTGGCCAGCGAATCCCTGCAGGTGTTTGCACCCTTGGCCAACCGCTTGGGCATCTGGCAAATTAAATGGGAGATGGAAGACCTGTCCTTCCGCTTTTTGGAGCCTGTCACCTACAAGGACATTGCCCGGCTGCTGGATGAAAAGCGCACCGAACGGGAACGCTACATGGTGGCCCTGCGTGAGCGCCTTCAGCAAGCTTTGGCCAGCCAGGGCATTGCGGCCACGGTGGCGGGGCGACCCAAACACATTTACAGCATCGTGCGCAAGATGCGCGGCAAGTTGCTGGCGTTTGACCGTGTGTTTGACATCCGCGCCCTGCGTGTGGTGGTGCCCAGCGTGGCAGATTGTTACCAAGTGCTCAGTTGGGTGCACGAACACTTTGCCCCCATTGCCGAAGAATTTGACGATTACATCGCCAAGCCCAAAGCCAACGGTTACCAGTCGCTGCACACCGTGGTGCGCGACACCGATGGCGGCCCCATTGAGGTGCAGATCCGCACCCAGGCCATGCACGAGCATGCCGAAAACGGGGTGGCTGCACATTGGGCCTACAAGGAAGCCGGGGCCAAAGGCTACGCGGGGGTGTCGGCTACCAGCGAATACGACACCAAAATTGCCGTGCTGCGTCAGTTGCTGGCCTGGGAGCGCGACCTGTCAGGGGCTGCGCACGCCAGCGCGCAAAGCAGCGGCCTGTTTGACGACCGCATCTATGTGCTGACGCCCGATGCGGCCGTGGTGGAACTGCCGCAAGGCGCCACGCCCATCGACTTTGCTTACACCGTGCACACCAACCTGGGGCACCGCTGTCGGGGCGCCAAAGTGGACGGGGCCATGGTGCCGCTGAACACCCCTCTGGCCAACGGCCAGACGGTGGAGATCACCGCCATCAAGGAGGGCGGGCCGTCTCGCGACTGGCTCAACGCCGAGTTGGGCTTTTTGGCCAGCCCACGCGCACGGGCCAAAGTGCGTGCCTGGTTCAATGCGCAAGTCAGCGCCGAGACCATTGCCCGAGGCCGCGAGGCGGTCGAAAAATCCCTGCAGCGCATGGGCCGCACTGCGATCCGCTTGGACGATTTGGCCAGTCAATTGGGCTTCAAATCGGCCGACGGCTTGTTTGAGGTGGTGGGCAAAGACGAGTACTCCCTGCGCAACATCGAGGTGCTGCTCAACCCGCCCGAGCCCGCGCTGGAGCCCGTCGAATACTTTCAAAAAAAATTCAAAGGCGTGGCCACCCGTAAATCGGCATCGGGCGTGCTGGTGGTGGGGGTGGACTCCTTGCTCACGCAACTCTCGCGCTGCTGCAAACCCGCACCACCCGATGTGATCGGTGGCTTTGTCACCCGCGGCAAGGGCGTCAGCATCCACCGCCAAGACTGCAGCAACTTCCGCGAACTGGCCTCGCGCAACGCCGAACGCGTGATCGATGTGCGCTGGGGCGAACACAAAGGACTCGATGCTTCGGTTTACCCGGTGGACGTGGCGGTGGAAGCCTTTGACCGGCAAGGCTTGTTGCGCGACATCTCTGAAGTCTTTGCCAAAGAGAAGATGAACGTGATCGGCGTGCAGACCCAGTCCGTCAAGGGCACGGCCTGGATGACCTTCACGGTGAAAATTGGCGATGCGGTCACTTTGAACAAAGTTTTGGGCAGCGTGCGGGGCGTCAAAGGGGTGAGGGCGGCACGCAGGCGGTAAACACCCGTAATTGAATCGCAGCCCAAATGAAGGTTTTTTCTCGCTATAATTCAAGGCTTAGCAGGCGCGTAGCTCAGTTGGTTAGAGCACCACCTTGACATGGTGGGGGTCGCTAGTTCGAATCTAGTCGCGCCTACCAAAATCGGTAGGGAAATCAAGCACTTGGCGGAAACGCTCGGTGCTTTTTTTTCGCCTGTCGGTATGACGAACCGCCTTCCAGCCGATGCGCTTTTCGGCCGCGGTTTGGCCAAGCTTAGCAAGCTGACGGCGCTACCTGACGGACCCCGGGGCGTCCGGCCAAGTGACCAGGCGCTCGGGCGCCGCCATGGCCGCCTCCCACCAGACGCTCGCTTGCGCATCGTCAAGCGACATTCGCGCGCAGGCCCTGAATTTGTCTTGCAGTTCCTGGTCGCTCACCGGCCGGCTCGCGTGGCCCCGCGCGCGCCGAACGGGCTCGGCGTCGAGCGTGGTGCCGTCGGTCAATCGAACCGACAACAGGTCGTGCGGCGAGAACAGCGGCTCCAGCGCATCGCGCTCGGTGGCGATCTCGACACGCACTTTTCGAAGCAGGGCCTGCACGATCGTGTCGTTGACGGCGTCGTCGCTCAGGTCCTGAAGATGCACATGGCCGCGGGCCAGGGCGCAGGCGATGGTGTACTCGGCGCTGAACTTCGCATCCAGCCCGTTGGTGGGCCGGCTCGAACGCAGCATGTCCGCCTGGAGTTGGCCCAGGGTGGCCACCACCGCCTCGATGGCGTCCAGGCGATCGGCAACATGGGGCTGCAGCTCCAGTGCCGCGTCGATGATGCGATGGGTGGCGTAGCACACCGGGTAGCGTTTGATGTTGAGACCCTGCTCGAGCATCTGCCAAGGCGTGCCCGCGTGGATCGGGGAATGCAGCCGCACATCGCCGCGCGGCGAGATCGCAGCCAGAAAGCCGCGCGGACTCTCCAGCGCATCGTGCGAAGCGGTCAGGCCTTGTTCGGCGAGGTGCGCCGCAAGGATGCCATTGCGCGCCGCGAAGCCCACCTGCAGGGGCTTGGTCATGGAGCCGAAGTTGGCGACCAGGCCCGCCGACATCGACGCCGCGATGCCCAAGGCGTGCGCCGATCGCTGCGCGTCCAGCCGCCGCAGGCAGGCGCTGGCCGCAGCGCAGGCCACCGCACCGAACACCGCGGTCGGATGCCAGCCTTTGCCGTGGTGCTTGTCCGCGTCGCGCCCTAGCAGTTCGGCCCAGACTTCATAACCGGCCGCATAGGCCGTGACCGCCGCAGCCCAGTCGGCGCCCAGGCGCTCGGCCTCGGCCAGCACCACCGGTGCGAGCACCACGCTGGGGTGGCCGTCCAGGCCGGTATCGTCGAAATCAAGTGCATGGCCCGCCACCGCATTCATGAACGCTGCGTCAGCCGACGCCGCAAAGCCGCCTTCGGTCCAGACCCGCGCCTGGCCGGTCGGGCCCAGGGTGATCAGGTCGCGTGCATGGCGCAGCACCGGCTCGCCCACGCTGGCAAAGGCCACGCCCACGGTGTCGGCGATGCCGCGGCGAATCGTGGCGATAGCCTGCGCCGGCAAGGCGTGGGCGGGCATGTCCGCGATGAAGCGTCCGAGATCGGCCGTTAGCGCTGTCAGCGCCGTCGGCGGTATCCGCGTGAGCGCGTCCATCTCAGTAAGAACGCGGCAGGCCCAGCACGTGCTCGGCGATGTAGGACAGGATCAAGTTGGTGGAGATCGGGGCGGTGCGCTGAACGCGGGCCTCGCGCCACTTGCGCTCAATGTCGTACTCGCGCGCATAGGCGAAACCGCCGTGCGTCTGCATGCAAGCCTCGCCCGCTTCCCAGGCGGCTTCGGCCGTGAGCAGCTTGCAGAGGTTGGCGTACTCGCCACAAGGCTGGTTGGCTTCGTAGACCGCAGCGGATTTGCGCAGCATCAGTTCGGCCGCCTGTGTCTGCGCATAGGCCTTGGCGATGGGGAACTGGATGCCCTGGTTCTTGCCGATGGGGCGGTCAAAGATCACGCGCTCGTTGGCGTACTTGACGGCCGTCTTGATGAACCACTTAGCGTCGCCGATCGACTCGTGCGCGACCAGGATGCGCTCGGCGTTCATGCCGTCCATGATGCAGCGCAGTCCTTGGCCCTCCTGGCCAATCAGGCTGTCGGCGGGAATGCGCAGGTTGTCAAAGAACACCTCAGTGGTGTTGTGGTTGATCATGGCCTTGATGGGCCGGATCGTCATGCCGTTGCCCACGGCCTTGCGCATGTCCACCAAGAAGACCGAGAGGCCCTCGGATTTTTTCTTCACGTCCTCAAGCGGCGTGGTGCGCGCCAGCAGCAGCATGAGGTCGGAGTAGAGCGCGCGCGAAGTCCAGATCTTCTGGCCGTTGATCACGTATTCGTCGCCTTCGCGCACGGCGCGGGTCTTGAGCTTGGTGGTGTCGGTGCCGCTGGTGGGCTCGGTAACACCGAAGGCCTGAAGGCGCAGCGCGCCGCTGGCGATCTGGGGCAGGTAAAGTGATTTCTGTGCAGCGCTGCCATGACGCAGGACGGTGCCCATGGTGTACATCTGGGCGTGCGTTGCGCCGGCATTGCCACCGCAGGCGTGTATTTCTTCCAGCACCACACCCGCGGCGCGCAGGGGCAGGCCGGCGCCGCCGTATTCCTCGGGGATCAGCGCCGAGAGAAAGCCGGCGTCGGTCATGGCCTGGACGAAGTCGCTGGGATAGGCTTCTTTCTCGTCGAGATCACGCCAATAGCTGCCGGGAAAATCAGCGCAGATGCGGCGCACGCTTGCTCGGATCTCAGGGTAGTCCTCGCCGAGGTCCATGGAGACGGCGGACAGGTCAGGGGCGGCTTGGCTCATGGGGCTTTCTGTTGGAAATTGGGAATTGGAGGAAGGGTTCGCGCACCGTGGCGCGTCAGGCGCTCGCGCGCGCAGCAGCGCTCTGGTAGTGCCGCGGCAGGCCGGCGCGGGCCAGCGCGCCCGAGAGGCTGTCGCTGCCCAGGTAGGACGCTGCGATCTCGCGCACGGCGAGCAGGCGCTCGAGGTCGATGCCGGTGCTCAGGCCCATGGAGTCGAGCATGAAGCACAGGTCTTCGGTCACGATGTTGCCGCTGGCACCTGGGGCGAAGGGGCATCCGCCCAAGCCGCCGAGCGAGCTGTCGAAGCGGCGGATGCCGCACTCCAGGGCGGCTGCCACGTTGGCAAGGCCCGTGCCGCGCGTGTCGTGAAAGTGCGCGGCGACTGGCACTGTGCCCACTTCGGCCAGGACAGCAGTGAACACCTCGCGCACCTGGCGCGGGTCGGCATAGCCCACGGTGTCGGCAATCATGATCTCGTCGGCGCCAGCCTCGGCCAGGAAGGCGGCGCAGCGTCGCACCTCGTCGACCGCGATGCGGCCTTCGTAGGAGCAGCCCAGCGCGGTGGACAAACCGGCAGCCAGTTCGATGCGGCCCTTGAGGCCCGCGTCGTCGCGCGCCTGCACGATGCGCACGAAGTCGGCCAGCGATTCTTCGCGCTCGCGGCGCACGTTCTTGAGGTTGTGTGTGCGGCTCACGGAGGTGACGTAGTCGACCTTGTGCACACCCAGCGCGAAGGCGCGCTCGGCGCCGCGCAGGTTGGGGGCCAGCGCCATGAGCGTGAGACCCGACAACTTCAGGGCGCGGCTCACCACTTCTTCAGCGTCGGCGAACTGTGGCATCAGTTTGGGGGGCACGAACGAGGTGACCTCGATCTCGCGCACGCCAGCGGCCAATTCGGCCACTATCCAGGCCAGCTTGCCTTCAGTGGGAACAATCGTGGCGGTGTTCTGCAGGCCGTCGCGCAGGCCGACTTCGCGCACCAGCACGTCGATGGGGGAGTGGGTCATGGGGGAGTGGGTCATGGGGGTTCAGCGTCCCTTGAAGTCGGGCGCGCGTTTCTCGTTGAAGGCTCGTACGCCCTCGCGACGGTCCTCGGAGGAGACGAGCCGGTTGTAGGCCTCTATCTCGAAGCGGCAGCCGGTGAGCAGGTCGCCTTGCAAACCGAAGTGAATGGATTTCTTGGCCTGGCGCACGGCCAGTGGCCCGTTGGCAGCGATGCCGGCGGCGCTGGCCAGGGCGTCCTCGAGCACGTGGCCCGGCTCGCTGACGTGATTGGCCAGGCCCCAGGCCAGGGCCTGCTCGGCGTCAAAGGCCTGCGCGCGCAGGATCAATTCCTTGGCCCGGCGCTCGCCGACGGCGCGTGCCAGATTTTGCGTGCCGCCGCCACCGGGCATGATGCCCAGGCGCGTCTCGGACAGCGCGAACTTCGCGTTGCGGCTGGCGTACAGGAAGTCGCAGGCGAGCGCGGTTTCCAATCCGCCCCCGTAGGCGTGGCCGTTGACTGCGGCGATCACCGGCATCGGTAAGTCCTGCAGCGCGAAGAACGCACGCTCGAAGATCTCGTGCTGGCGCCGCCAGGTCTCGTCCGTCATGCCGTGGCGCTCCTTCAGGTCGCCGCCCGCGCAAAACGCGCGATCGCCGGCGCCCGTGAGCACCACCGCGCGGATCACTTCACCATCAACAATGAGCCGGGTCCACAAATCCAACAAATCGCGGCCCATTTGCGTGTTGATCGCGTTGAGCACATCTGGCCGGTTGAGGGTCACTACCAGCAGGTGCGGGTCATGCAACGTGAGCTGCAGCGTGTCGTAAGTCGGCAGGTTCATGCGGTGGGCAACGCCGTGGCGTCTTCGTTCATTTCACCCAATCGGGGAGAGGGACCGTGGGGCCGCAGGCGCTGGCCGTCTAGGCGCAGCGGCAGGCCCATCAGGGGCACGGAGCTGCCAGGCACGTCCTGCATCAGGCCCAGGGCCTGGGTCTGCGGGTGCTCGAGCATCTGCGCGACGTTTTGCACCGGGGCGCAGGGCACGCCGTCGGCGTCGAGACGTTCGGTCCACGCCTGCGTGGTGTGGGTAGCAAAACAGGCTTCAAGCAAGGCGTAGAGGGCGGGGCTGTTTTCCACCCGCAGCGCGTTACTGGCAAAGCGCGGCTCGTCGGCCCACGCGGGGTGGCCCACCACGCCGCACAAGGCACGAAAAAGTTTGTCGTTGCCCGCGGCGACGACCAGGTCGCCGTCGATGGTGCGGTAGGCGCGGTAGGGGGCTATGCCGGCTTGGCCGGAGCCGTTTTTGCCTGGCATCGCGCCGCCGGCCATGTACTGCGTGGCGTACATCGTCATCCAGCAGGCGGCGGTCTCGAACAGCGAGACGTCCACCACGCCGCCTTCGCCCGTGGTGTGCCGGCGCATCAGGAGCGAGAGGATCCCCATCGCCGCCCACATGCCCGAGCCCATGTCGACGATGGAGGGCCCCACCCGCACCGGCGCGCCGCCGGCTTCGCCGACCACACTCATGATGCCGCCAAAGGCCTGCATCAGCGGGTCGTAGCCAGGGCGATCGGCCAGGGGGCCGACCGAGCCGAAGGCGCCGAGGTTGCAATACACCAGCGCCGGCTTGCGCGCGCGCAGGCTGGCCGCGTCCAGAGCCAGCTTCTCGACCTGGCCGGGCCGCATGTTCTGCAGCACGACGTCGGCCCGAGTCTCGATCAGCGCGTGAAGCTGCGCCAGGCAATCGGGGTCGCGCAGGTCCAGGACCCACGAGCGCTTGCCCCGGTTGATGCCCTGGAAGGTGGCGGCCGCGCCATCCAAAAAGGGCGGCCCCCAGTGGCGCGCGTCGTCGCCGGCGGCCTTTTCGATCTTGATCACCTCGGCGCCGAGATCGGCCAGGATCTGCCCGGCGAAGGGGGCCGCCACGCTGTGACCGAGCTCAATGACCGTGATGCCGGCGAGCGGCGCAGCGCCCGCGGCAGGAGAAGCTTGTGTCAAGACGATCACTCCCCTTTGATGTTGGCGTCACGAATCAGCTTGCCGCGGCTCTGGTATTCACGTCGCTGCAGCTCGGTGAGTTCGGCTTGGCCGCCGGCGACAACGTCCATGCCTGCCGCGGTCAGACGAGTGCGCACGTCAGGGTCGCTCAGCACCTTGACCAGCTCGTCGCTCAGGCGCCGGGTCACGGCATCGGGCATTTTGGCGGGGCCGAAGAAGGCCAGCCACGACGGCATCTCGAAGCCGTCCAGGCTCTCGCCCATGGTGGGCACATTGGGCAGGATGCCCGAGCGCTTAGCGCTGGTCAGCGCGATGGCCTTGACCTTGCCGCTCTGAATATGGGGCACCACCGTGATGGCGCTGGCAAAGAGCAGGCTGATCTGACCGCCCATCAGGTCGTTGAGGGCCGGGCCGCCGCCACGGTAGGGCACGTGAATGAGCGGCGCGCCCGTGCGGGCCTTGAGCAACTCGCCCGCCAAGTGGTGGGGCGATCCGGTGCCCGAGCTGCCAAAGCCGCCCTTGCCCGGGTTGGCCTTGAGCCAGGCGACGAGCTCGTTCAAGTCTTTGGCGGGCACCGAGGGGTGCACCACCAGCGCGATCGGGTTCATTGCCACGATGGCCAGGGGCGTGAAGTCCTTGATCGGATCGAAGGTCGGGTTGGCCGTGAGGAAGGAGTTGGACGCGTGGGTGGCGTCCGTGCCCATCACGAAGGTGTAGCCGTCGGGTGCCGAGCGGCTCACAAACTCGGTGCCGATGTTGCCGCTGGCGCCCGCGCGGTTGTCCACAATCACGGTCTGGCCGATGTTGGCCGAGAGCTTCTGACCGACGATGCGGCCCACTGCGTCGGTGGAGGCGCCGGGGGGGTAGGGCACCACGAGGCGGATAGGCTTGTCCGGATAGCTCTGGGCCAGCGCCGTGCCGACCGCCGAGAGGGAAAGGACGAGGGTGGCCAGTGCAAGGCCGGCTTGGCGTTTGTTGATCATGTTGTCTCCTGTTGTGGGGTAGGCGGTGCCCGCTCGGACTGATAACGTCCGGACGTCCGCATGTTATGCTGATGTGCATCCCCAAGTCAACCGAAATACTCCCATGGTCACTGCCGCCAACACTCTCGCCCCGCTCGCAGGCCGCACGGCCCTGGTCACGGGCTCTGGCCGCAACATTGGTCGTGCCATCGCGCTGTCATTGGCCGCCCAAGGCGCGCAGGTGGTGGTGAATGGGCACAGCGACCGCGCCGCGGTGGATGGGGTGGTCGACGAGATCCGCGCCCAAGGTGGCAAGGCCTTGGGCGTCATGGCCGACGTGAGCGTCGATGCGGAGGTGGCCCGGCTGGTGCATGCGGGCGCTGAGCACTTTGGCTCGATGGATATCGTGGTGTCCAACGTCGGCATCCGACGCAAGCAGCCTTATCTGGAGATCACGCCCGAGCAGTGGGATGAGGTGATGCGTACCAACCTCTCGGCCGCCTTCTACCTGACCCGCCATGCCATTCCCCTCATGCAGCCGCGTCGTTGGGGCCGCATCGTGCTGATCTCCGGCTTTGACGGCTTCTGGGGGCAGGTCACGCACCGGGCCCACAACATCACCGCCAAGGCCGGCCTGCACGGTCTGTCCATGGCCCTAGCGCGCGAGTTCGGGGTGGACGGCATCACCGCCAACACCGTGGCGCCGGGCGCAATCGACACCGTTCGCGACTGGTCTCAGTACACCCACCAGCAACGCGAGCAACTCGAAAAAGAAATTCCGCTGGGCCGCTACGGCACGACCGACGAACTCGCTGCCGCCTGCGACCTGTTGTGCGGCGACCGCGGCGGCTTCATTTCCGGCCAGGTGATCCACGTCAACGGCGGCCACTACATGTATTGACCGGGACGCCGCCGTGAACACCTCGCCCCGTTACCAGCAGCTGTCCACCACGCTCGTGCGCGAGATCGGTGAGGGCCGCTACCCGGTCGGGTCGCTGCTACCGCCCGAGCCTCAGTTGTGCCAACGCTTTGCGGTGTCGCGGCACACGGTGCGCGAGGCGGTGCGCCACCTGTGCGAGCTGGGGCTGGTGTCGCGTCACCAGGGCGTGGGCACGCGGGTGCGGGCGCTGCGCAGTGGCAAGCAATACGTCGCCTCGCTGTCGTCTCTGGGCGACCTCATGGCCTACGCGCAAGACACACGGCTGGAGGTACTTGGCGCGCGCGCAATCGAAGCCGACGCCGAGCTCGCCCACCAGCTGCGATGCGGGCTAGGCGAGTCCTGGCTCGAACTCAATACCTGCCGCAAGACGCTGGACACCGACGAGCCTATCGTGCACATGCGAGTCTTTGTGCGCCCCGAGGCACACGGCCTGCAGCGCGAGCTCGAAGAGGGGCAGGCCTGGGTGTTCGGGCTGGTCGAGAAATACGGCGGTGAGCGCATCCTGGAGGCGCAGCAGGTGGTCAGCAGCGTCGCGGTGCCCGCCCAGAGCGCGCGGGTGCTGGGGGTCAAGCCCAAGTCGCCGGGCTTGCTGGTGCGCCGCTTCTACATCGGTCGCAACGATCGGTTGCTCTCGGTTTCCATCAACGTGCACCCGGTGGGACGTTTTGAGCTCACGACGCGCTGGCACCTGGAAGAAGGTGGCGGCGGCGGCGGGGGAACATGAGCGACGTGCCACCGCAGCGACGACCCTGGCTGGCCTTGCAGGTCACGCTGGCTGCGCAGGTCATGGCCAGCTTCGTGATGAGTGTCGCCCCCATTCTGGCGCCGGCGGTGGCGCCAGCGCTGGGGTTGGCCCCAGAGCAGGTGGGCTTTTTCGTCGGGGGCGTGTATGCCGTCGCGATGGTCGCCGGCCTCTCCAGCGGCCCGTTGGTGGCGCGCTTTGGCGCAGGTCGAGTGACGCAGGGCGTGCTGGTGGTGATTGCCGCTGGCACGATGCTGGGCGCCATCGGCCAGCCCCTGATTTTGTTTGGGTTGGCGGCTGGCCTGATCGGTCTGGGCTATGGCACGGTGAACCCGGCGGCTGCCGACATTCTTGGGCGCCATGCACCACCCGGCGCGCCCGGCCTGTTCTTTTCGCTCAAGCAAACTGGCGTTCCGATCGGGGTGGGCTTGGCGGGGCTGCTGATGCCCTTGGGCCTGGGCCTTGTGGGCTGGCGAGGCGCCGCTTGGGCCGTGGCCTTCGCCTGCCTGCTGCTGGCGCTGGCCTTAGGGCCGGCCGTCAGCCGGCTCGACGGCGCAGATCGCGCACGCACACGCACACGCACCGAGGTACCCACCGGTCCGGGCGGACTGAGCAATCTCCTCGCCGTGTTACGCCACCCGCCGCTACGGGCACTGAGCCTGGTGACTTGTGTCTATGCGTTGGCGCAGCAAGGCTTTCTCACCTTCGTGGTGGCCCGTCTCTATCTTGAGCTGGGACTCTCGCTGGCGCTGGCGGCTGGGCTACTGGCGGCGTCGCAGGTGGCGTGTGTGGTGGCACGCATCACCCTGGGCCATGTGGCCGATCGCTGGGTGAGCCCGCGCGTGCTGCTCTCCGTCATGGGTTTGTGCATGGCGCTCAATTGCCTGGCACTGGGGCTGCTGCCACGCGACGCCAGCTTCGCCGTGATCACCATGGTCGTGATCGCCTGCGGCGCCACGACCATGGGCTGGAATGGTGTCTTCTTCGCGCAGTTGCTGCGCACCGTTCCGCGCGAAGACCTGGTGGCCAGCAGCGGTGGTACGCAGTTTTTCATCTTCTTCGGCGGCATGCTCGGCCCGGTGCTTTTCAGTGCGCTGGTGCAGCAGGGCGGCAGCCATGCGCTGGGCTACCTGTTCCTGGCGGGTGTCACCGCATTGGCGGCTTTGGCCATGCTGCGCACGCCGGCGGATGCGGCGGTGACTAATCCATCTACCGAATCACGGGGCCGGTGAATCTGAAATGACCATCAGTTCAGATTGCTTCTAAGACAAGCTTTAGCAATTTGCCACCCGAAATAAACCCGTGTTTCTCGCCTTGCGCGCTACTGCGCTTGTGGCTAAATTGTTGAGCACAACAACCGTAGCCCCGCGCCCACACCCCACAGGAGACCGCCATGCTGACAACCGACGAGATGGAAAAGCTCATCCCCGCTGAAAACGCTAAATTTCGCTCGCCCATCCCCACCCAGTCGGTGTCCAGCGACGAGTTTTACCCCGCCGCCCAAACGCCCAGGCAGCGCGAGTTTGAAGCCCGCATCAAGCAAATCGGCAGCGCGCTGGCCAAAAAACAAGGCGTCTCGCGGCGTAAATTTTTCCAAGGTGCCGCGGGCATGGCTGCCGCTTATCTGGCCATGAACGAGACCTACGGCCCGCTGTACATGGTTAGCAGTGCCGAAGCGCAAACCCCCGAGATGGCCAATGCCCGGGCCAATGCGCTCAAGGGCCAGTTCATCATGGACATGCACACCCACTTTTTGCGCGACGACACGCGGCTCGAAGGCTTTGTGCGATCCCGCGAAGCAGTTGGCAGAGCGGGCTGGAACCCCACGCTGGTGAACAAACCGCAAACCCTGGACGACTTGAAGTTCGCCAACTACTTCAAAGAAATTTACCTCGACAGCGACACCAAGGTGGCGCTCATTTCTGGCTCGGGTTCGGAGGAGCCTCGCGACTGGTTTTTGACCAACGAGATGAAGGCGCAAACGCGCAGCAACGTCAACCAACAAGCGGGCAGCCAGCGCATGTTCTCGCACGCCATCTTCATGCCCGGGATGCCCGGTTGGCTGGAAAAAGCCGAGCAAGACCACGAGACCTTGCGGCCCGACTCGTTCAAGGGTTACACCATTGGCGACAACACCAACAAACGTTTGGCGCGCCACCCCTGGCATTTGGACGACGAAAAACTGCTCTACCCGTTTTATGAAAAATTGGTCAAATGGAGCAAAACCAAACCCAGCCTGGCCAATGTGTGTGTGCACAAAGGCCTGTTCCCGCCCTCCACCACCAAACAGTTTCCAAACTTGCTGCAATACGCTGACGTGCGCGACGTGGGCAAAGCGGCCAAAGACTTTCCCGATCTCAACTTCATCATCTACCACTCGGGCTTTCGCTTTACCGGTGGGGCCCACATGACGGGCTGGGAGCAGTTTGAACAAACCGGGCGCATCGACTGGGTCACCGACCTGGCCGAGATCCCGCAAAAGTACGGCGTCAACAACGTTTACGGCGACCTGGGTCAAATCTTTGCCCAAAGCACCTTGGCCGAGCCGCGCTTGTGCGCAGCCATGATGGGTCAACTGGTCAAGGGCTTGGGCGCCGACCACATCGTGTGGGGCTCGGACGCGGTGTGGACTGGCGCGCCGCAATGGCAAATCGAAGGCCTGCGGCGCTTGGAAATTCCACAGCAAATGCAAGAGAAATACGGCTTTGCCCCCCTTGGCGCGCCCGACGGCGCGGTGAAGAACGCCATCTTTGGCGGCAACTCAGCGCGCCTCTATGCCTTCACACCGCAACAACGCGCCGCGCTGGACGGCGACCCCTTGGCCCTGGCCCGCGCCGAATACGACTTGCACGGCGAAGGCCGCACCAACTTGCGTTACGGTTACATGCAAAGGGCTTGAGCGGTTTGACAGCCCTCAGCCCTGTAAGCGGCTGCGCAAGGCGGACAGAGAGCTGGTCTACCGCTGCGCCAAGCAGACCGGCGCAGGCCGAGCCAACCAGCACCGATGCAGGCGAGGGCGCACTTGGGGCAGGCAACCCACTCCCAACTCAGGCCGAGTCGGCCCAACTGGTGCCACCCAAGCGCCCGGCGCACTACCTGTGGGCGGTGTTGATCGCCCGCATCTACGAGGTGTTCCCGCTGGTATGCCCCATCTGTAGCGGGCCAATGCGAATCATCGCCTTGATCACGCACAGCGCCGACATTCGGCAAATACTGGAGCACATGGTGGTGGGTGCAGAGTCACCACGCATGCGTCAATTGGTGAGTTGAGTTGGTAAGGGGGGCAACAGCGGTTTTGCCAACGCTGCGGGGAATGGCGGTGCCTGGCGCCGCCCAAAACGGGTCATGGCGACAAATCTCGAAAAACCTCGGGCAACTGGCCCGGTGCAATCATCCAAGCAGACCCAATGTGGGTCTCGAGAAGTCACAATCATATGCCATACTTAACAGTTTTCTATCTTTTGATGAATTGACCATGATCAGCCCGTCGTAGAGGTAGGCGGATTGTTGACGCTGGAGTGAGTTAATTGTTAGGCGAAAGCTTTTACTAGTAAGGGAATGAACAATGGGCAAGAAATACCGAGTGTCAATGTTTGGGAGCTACTACCGCGGACTCAACTTGCTCAGTGAACTGCTGATAGGCGAAATCAGCGAGAAGGTGACGGTCGTTGGTGTCGCCACCGACGACCCAAAAGCGACCTTCATCAGCGCGGACAAGCGTGTTTGGCAGTATCCCCATACGGACTACGAAGAGGTCATGGTGGCCGAGCTTGCCAAAGAAAACGGGATTGACTGCTTTACCGGTCGAGTAAATGAAGACGCGTTCTACGAGGTGATCGATGGCTGGAAGCCCGATATTTGCGTGATGGCAACCTTTGGACAGCGCATCAAAGACCGCCTCATTAACACCCCGCCACTTGGGTTCTACAACATGCACCCCTGTATCGACGACAGTTGGCCATCGAAGTACGTTGGCGGCAACCCGTTCGATGCCCTTAAACGCGATGGCAAGACCTACTGCACCATTGCATTCCATTCAGTGGACCTGGGTTTCGACACGGGCCCGCTGCTGGGAATGTCGGGCAAGATCGCGATGCCAAAGGAAGCCACTGTGACGGACATGCACAAGGCGACCAGTTATGAAGCGGCTCAATTGGCCAGTCGGGAGATGCAAAAAATCTTTGCCAAACATGAGGCTGCGAGTTCATAAGCCTGAAAGCCAGGGGAGCCAACTCTCGCTCACTTCAACAAGCAAATCACCATGGTAAGTTCGCAAACAAAAGACCTCTCTGTAATTGCGCCCGTTAATGGCGTCGTACAAGAGCAGGTATCAAAACTCGCGATCAAGCTTCACGTCAGCATCTCAACACTTTTTCTGTGCTTGATATTGCCGGCATTCGCGGTGTTTGTGGCCTTTATCTACAAAACCAATTTGGGGATATATAAGGAAAACGCGGCAGCGCTCATCAGCAATCACAACACCCAGATGACTGACAAGCTGCTTGCGCTGCTTGACCCCATCGGTGACTCATTGCTGACTATTGCCAAACAAGTGCGTGATGACCCAAGGCTGTTTGACACTGATAACGTCAACGACACGTTGTTGCTGCACCTTGAGAACAACCCTAATCTGGTGTCTATATTTGTGGCGTCAGACAAGGGAAACTTCCGCCAAGTCCAGCGCATGCGGGAAGGCATGATCGTCGCCAATCGCGTGCCGTCACCGGACGCCGTTTTTAACTTCTGGAGCGTCGACCGTTCTGGCATGCCTGCTGACGCGTCCAAGACTGGAAAGCCGGTGGAGTCGGTCTTCAAGTTCTACAAGACCCGCGATGCCGCACCCATTGAGACGTTTGCGGTTCCGAATAACTACGATCCGCGTGGCCGACCCTTCTACAAGAGTTTGCTTTCGACCGTCGAAAAGATCCCCCAGGAGAAGCGAAATCGCTTCCTGCTGCTCGACGAGCCCTATGTGTCGGGCAGCACTTCTCAGGCCACTATGACTGTCTCTACGCCAATATTCAAAGACAATGTTTTCAAAGGAATGGTTGGTGAGTCTTTCGAGTTGAACTCCATCGCCAAATTCCTCAAATCGATTCAGATCAGCAAAAACAGTGAGTCCTACATCATTGATGTCGATGGCAATATTGTGGTCAGTACGGCTGCCGACAACGGCTACACGATCATTAAGTTAGGGCTGAAAAAGCAAAATGTGCGTGAGTCCAGCGGCAAGGCGGTCAAGCAGGCGTATGAAAGGTACTTGTCGACACAGGATCGCGCGTTTGAGTTCAAGAATGAACTGACCGGGGAGACCTACCTCGCCAGATTCACAGCGTTTCCCAACAATTTCAACAAGAATTGGAAAGTTTTGACGCTGGCTCCAGTCAGTGACTTTCTGGTTGGACTCAACGCGATCAATAGCAGACTCATTGTCTACGGCGGCGCAACATGCATTTTTCTGGTGCTGCTGACCTTCATCCTGTCACGAGCCATTTCTCGACCCATTGAAACCCTTACCGAAGAGATTCGTGATTTGCTCGAATTCAATCGGCCCAGGAAGGTTATCAAGTCCAGAATTTTGGAAATCACCATTCTCTATAATACTGTCAATAAACTGCGCAATACGCTCAAAGCATTTACCTCTTACGTGCCTCGGGATCTGGTCAACGATTTACTCAAAAATGGCAATGACATTGAACTCGGTGGCGAGAGTCGCTACCTGACGATTTTCTTTACCGACCTTCAGGGCTTTTCGTCCATTTCCGAGGTCACTCCATCGCGCGAATTGGTCCGACTCGTCTCGGAATACTTGTCCTTGGTCACCTATGCAGTGCGGGAGGAATCGGGAACGGTCGATAAATTTATTGGGGACTCGGTGATGGCCTTCTGGGGGGCGCCGCTCCTGGACCAGAATCATGCGTACCACGCCTGCAGAGCAGCCGTGAAGTCTCAGCGCAGGATGGTTGAATTGAACCGCAAGCTAGTTGAGGAAGGACTGCCGCCCCTAACCGTCCGCATCGGTATCCACTCCGATGCGGTTCTGGTGGGCAACATCGGTTCTGCCGAGCGCATGAGCTACACGGTCATGGGGGACGGTGTGAACGTTGCAGCCCGCCTGGAGGGTATCAACAAGGAATTCGCTACTTCCATCTGTATCAGCCACGCGACCTACAAGGAGGCTGGCGAGCGTCTTTGGACGCGCCCAATCGATGTGATTACCGTTAAGGGCCGCAAGGGTGAGATCCCTATCTACGAAGTGGTCGCGATCTGCGGTGACGAACCCGAAATCTCGGCAACTGAGAATGATGTGCAACTGTGCAAGTTGACGCGGGAGGCATTCACGTTATACACGGCAGCCAAATACAAAGAGGCGGGTGACCTGTACAAGAAGATTATCGAGACCTACGACGACGGGCTGTCCAACATCATGATGGAGAGATGTCGTGAAAGGATGGCTACGTGAGCCTGTTTCAGCCCAGCACCAAGTTGTCGCCACAAGAAGCATTTACAGGAGAATCCGTGATTCCACAAAAACCCATGCGAGCTGAATCGGGCCGGCAGAGTTTGACCCAGCGCCTAGTGCGCGTTTTCGCTGCCATCGCTTTCTCGGTGGGCCTGCATGCACCGGCTTTTGCGCAGGCGACCCAACCCAAGCCAGTTGCATCTGCTCCACAGGCTGCGGTCCCCGCCAAGGCCGCAACGTTGCCACCGCAAGCGCTGCCTGTGAAGCCCACGACGTCAGCGCCGCAAGCAGTACCTGCAAAGCCGGCCGTCGTCGCGCCTCAGGCAGTTCCGGCCAAGCCAGGTGCCGCCGTACCGCATTCCGCCTTTGAAGTGCCACCGACATCTGTTCCAGCGCGCAAGTCACCCCTGGTCAAGGCACCAAATGGCAAGATGGTCGCCGCTGATATTGCCAGAATTCTGAGTCGAGGGGAGCTGGTGGTGGCATTCATCGGCACAGACTCATTCCCGTTTTTTTCCATAAATAAAGACGGCGAACACGTCGGAACGGATATTGATCTGGCGCGTTTGATCGCCAAAGAGTTGGGAGTGCCAGTGCGGTTTGACCGTACCTCAAAGACCTTCGATGCAGCCGTAGAGATGGCCGCAGACGGGCGCGCAGACATTGCCATGGGACGACTTGCAAGAACCCTTGCGAGGTCGCAGAAGGTCAACTTCAGTCAGGTCTACATCCGACTGGGACACTCGTTCCTAATCAACCGAGTGGAATTCGCCAAGATCTCGGGCGACCGGGCTGCGCCACGGGTTATCAGAAACTTCACCGGCAAGTTGGGCGTGATTGCTAATTCTGCGTGGGAAGAATTTGGGCGCAGAAACTTCCCCAAGGCCAAGATCGTGCCCTATCCAACTTGGGCCAAGACAGTTGAGGCCGTCAAGAAAGGGGAGGTCGTTGCCATCTACCGCGACGAATTCGAAATCCAGCAGATCATGCGTCCCAACCCTGAACTTGCGTTGACCCTGCGGACCGTAACCTTCAATGACCTTTATTCGCCAATCAGTGTAATGGTGGGAATCAATGATGTCTCGTTGTTGACTTTTATCGATGAAGTCATCGCCCAACGCACGGAAATTCCGACTGTCGAAGAGATGCTAAAGGAGCTGAAGTGAACGCAAATAATCCAGAAAACGCAATGACTTCACCCGCGCTTTTTCAGGAAACCGCCATGAAAGATGCCATTCCAAAGCCCATAACCCAGATGCAAAAATACAAAGTCTTTGCTACGCATCCACTGACCGTGTTGGGTTGTGTGATTCTCGGCGCCATTCTGGGTTTGAGCCTACCGAATCTCTCGAAGAACCTGGCTGTGGTGGGTGTGGTGTATGTGGATCTCTTGAAGATGATCGTTCTGCCGTTTATGTTGTCAGCGGTCATCTTCTCCCTTCAAAACCTGTTTCATGAGGGTGGGGCCGCAAAAATCATTGGCAAGGTAGTTGTCGTCTTTGCAGTCTTTGCCAGTGCATCCGCCTTACTCTCAGCAGGATTCTTCGCTACCACCAGTCTTGGTGACAACATGCCGGAGAGTGTTACGTCGGCACTTGGGAAGATTGTTGGTGCTGATACACAAAGTAGCAATCTTGAAATGTATTTGAGAAAAGCCGACGAAATTCCGAAGGAGACAACAGTGGGTGACGTTCTGACATCCCTTATTCCATCGAACATCTTTAGTGCACTGGCAACAGGCGACACCCTCAAGGCCCTTGTGTTCGCCATATTGTTTGGCTTTGCCGTGGGGCAGGTGCCAACGCATGTCTCTGATGGCTTGAACAGAACACTTGAAACCGTTTATCAAGCGTGCCAAACACTGACACATTGGGTCAATTTACCGATACCGCTTGTTCTGATTTGTCTTGCGGCCAGCCAGCTAGCAGAAACAGGTCTGGAACCTTTAAAGGCCATGTCAGGATTTGTTATCACGTTTCTAGCGCTGAGTACCTTACTGTTGGTGATTTCAACGTATGCGCTGAGTCGTCGGGCATCGGTTCCATTTTTTCGAGCGGCACACGCCATGCGCGCTCCGTTTGCGTTGGGCGTTGCAACGAACAATAGCGTTACATGTATGCCGGCGATGATTGAGTCTCTTGTTAAACACTTGGGTTTCTCGAAGACTCAAGTGGAGTTGCTGGTTCCATTGAGTGTTTCTTTGCTCAAAGTGGGGGCTGTTGCCTATTTTGTTTGCGCAACACTTTTCGTTGCGGAGTTGTATGACAGACCCATTGGAATGGCGGACATGGGTATCGTTGTAATTGTTTCTATTCTTTCCGGGTTCGCTTCTTCGGGCATGGCCGGAATAGTGACCATTACACTGGTTGGTACCGTGTGCGGATACCTCAACCTACCCTTTGAAGCGGCGTTTATCTTGTTTGTAGCAGTTGACCCGCTTTGCGCGATGGCAAGAACGGCGGTGACCGTTGTTGCCGGATGTGCATCAGTTGCCATCATCTGTCCTAAGCCTCCGCCACCGCCGCCGCCTGAACCCCTCGATTCCATCATGGCTTAGTCGCCAGCACTGCTTCTCGTGTAGTTTGCAGAAGGACATGCCTTCAGCAATGTCCAGGCAAACTCTCATTGGAGATATTCGAGGCGGCGTTGAGGCAGCTTTGATGGACTTTCGGCGTCTATAGTTTTGACGCCGATCCAATATCGAAACAGCCTGGGACTTACGGCATAAACCAGTCCAAGTTTTTAGCCGTACCCCCGTTGAGGAGCGAGACCATCAGGCGGGTGGGCAAGCGGGGACTGTTGCCGCTGACCGAAAACCGACCATCTGGGGTGCCAATAAGTAATCGCAGGTGAACTGCAGATCTACCAATCCGCTATTTCTTGCTCTTGAAACGCGCGATGGCCTCTTTCAAATCTCGAAATTCTTCGCAAGAGAAAACACAGGCTTTGTCCAAGCGCGCCAACATCTGTTCAGCGCCTGCAAGATCGTTCTTCATGAGCAAGAGTTCACCGTAATACTCCAAAGCGCCCCTGTGTTTGGGATCAATCTTGAGCGCTGCTAGGTAAAAGCGCTCAGCTGCGGCCAAATCTGGGGTGGATTTTTTTCGCTGTGCATAGCCCAGCAGGTTATTCCAATCGGCTGAGTTGCTTTGGTTGGCCGCCTCCAGCGTACTGATCGCTCCTGAATAATTGTTTGCCTTGATTTCTTTTTGGGCTTGAGCTTGCCAAGATGACGCAGGCTCTGACGGGCTGGAGTCAGCCGCATGCGCACCCACAACACAGGCAGCAAATGCCAAGGCTAAGATTTGTTTGGTTTTGCGCATGATATGAATCCAAAAAATTTTGATAAGTGCTATTGTGTATTCAAAAGGGGCAGATTCAAGGCTTGGTGGTTATTGGGCTCAGCGCTTGACGGCGCAGCGTTAACGCTGACGGACTAGTAGTGTGGCATGGCGATTTGACACGGCGCATCCACACCAACCCCAACATCCCCATCAAACTCACCAACAAAATCATGGCCCATTCGCTCAGGGTCGGGATGGGGGCGTTTTCAGTGACTAAAATTTCCGCCAAGTGCGCTTGCACATAAGCGGGCAGGGTGGCAGTGTTTTGACTGGCCACACCCAACAGCACCTGGTTTTGCGCTGCAGTTGCTGTGCCTGCTTTGTTCAAAACCACCCACTGGTCCAACACGCTGGCCGCTGACATCACGGCGGGCGTGCTGCCCGCCAGGCTTGTGCTGTACGACGTGGGCACCACCGCCAAATCAAGGCTGTTGCTGTTGTTCACGTTGTAAAACGCGAGCAACTGCGTGCCGCTGGTTAATTCTGCGGGTTGCGTCAACGTGGCAAAGCGGCCAGAGATGCCGCCCGCGGCAGTGGCCATGCGAAACACATTGCCCAGCACGGGTTGGTAATTGGGGCTGTTAAAGCCAGGTTCACCTGAGCTGAACAGGTTAGACAAACGCGGCGTTAAGGTGACGCCTGAATTGATCGTCAACTGGCCGCCCACATGGATGAAGGAGTAAAAACCCGTGTAGCCGACTGGCGTTGTGCTGCTCGATGGGGAGGTGCCGGCAATGTCTTCTTGGTAGCTTGAGCCAGAACTCAAATTAAGGCTTTGCAGCAGGGACAGGTAACCTGGTGAGTTACCTGGTTTTAAAACACCGCTGACGCTGAGATTTCCAACAATCGTACCGGTCCCCATCAACGTGCCTGCAGACGCCACAACGACATCGCCAGTGCCCGTGGGTGAAGAGCCTGCAAGCACCAACGTCCCCCCCGAAACCGTGGTGCCTCCAGAATAAGTGTTGGCGCCCGATAACACCACGGTCCCCGTGTTTTGCAAGGCCAATGTACCTGGGCCAGAAATCGTTCCGGAGAAGGTCCCTGTGCCCGGTTGATCAAACACCATTCTGCCATTGTTGGTGATCGATCCTTGCAGACTGGACGTGTTGCCCTGAAGGGTACCGGTTGCGACGGTTGTGCCGCCACTGTACGTGTTGGTGCCCGTTAACACAGTCGTACCTGTGCCAGTAAACGTCAACCCCCCGCTGCCAGAAAGCGCACCCGAGAGCGTTCCTGAACCCGAAGTCGGCGCTTGAATGGTGCCGCCGTTGCTTGAGATTGAAATGGGTGCGGAAGAAGAATTTCCGCTGGCCAAAGTCACAGTGCCACCAGAAAGTACCGGACTGGCGTTAGCCCCCAAGCTGCTGAGAGAAACGGATGAGCCAGCCCCAACAGTGGTGGTAGTGGTGGATGGGCTAGAAATCACGGTGATGTCGACCGTAGCCGTTGCAGCTGCATAGTTGCTGTCAGCTGCCTTGGTCACCGTGATCGTGACGTTGCCGGGGGATAAACCGGTCACAACACCAGCATCACTCACGGTTGCAAATGAGTTGTTGGAACTGCTGTAGCTCAAAGCGCCCGAGCCGTTGCCTGCAGAACCTGTGTTGGTCGTTGTGATATTTGCATTGGCACCCGTGTTGATGCTCGCTGCAGAGATGGAAGCCGTGATCGTTTGAATCGTCAGGGCATTCGTGCCTGTGGTGAAGGTTTGAACCGCGCCAGTTG
>Ga0247843_1002743_pt1 | contig 30868 bp, 45 predicted proteins | sample LaCruzMarch2017__FD_192420 | JGI IMG/M metagenome (GOLD analysis project Ga0247843, IMG submission 192420) | Freshwater microbial communities from meromictic Lake La Cruz, Castile-La Mancha, Spain - LaCruzMarch2017_8m | ecosystem: Environmental > Aquatic > Freshwater > Lake | place: Spain... | reverse complement strand
CTATTGGCTTTTGTGTGTAGTTTGCTATAATGCCTTTGTCTGTTGTGGACTGTCTACCGCCCGTTGTGGGCTTATATAGGAGTAATATATGTTAGTGCTTAAAGACAATGGCGGTGGCCCAACCCTAGAGGCTGGCAGTTACCTTTCAACCTGTGTTCAAGTAGTTGAGATGGGAACCTTAACCGAAACCTTCCAAGGTCAAGATCCTAAAGAAGTCCAAAAGATTGCTTTGGTGTTTGAATTGGATGGTGAGGCTACAAACGATGGCAAGCAATACACTCGCTTTGTTGAATATACGGCTAGCCTTGGCTCTAAAGCTAAGATTCGCAATCATCTTGAGGCGTGGCGTGGCAAGGCTTTTACAGAAGAAGAGCTTGCAGGCTTTACGCTAGATAAACTGATAGGCCAGCCAGCATTAGTAACCCTTAATGAAAAGGGATATATTGCCGCTGTGGCTAAGCCTATGAAGGGCCAGAAAGCAGAGCATGCAATCACTACCCCTATTACTTACTTGTCCTTAGACCCTAAAGAATTCAGCAAAGAAGATTACATGTCTTTACCTGAGTTCCTACAGGACAGGATTGCAACCTCTCCTGAATGGGCGGATTGCATCAGCGGCGCTGTGGCCTCGACAGCCAAAGGGCCAGCGGGTAAGCCACAACCGGATGATGACACCCCATTCTAACCACTTAGGTGCGGGCGGGCCTAGCGGTAACTAGGTAAGAGGCATTGGACGACAGCCTTTGTATACGAGCCGGTCCTAATCCGGCCCCACACCCGACCTTCGGGGCTTATTGATATAACTGATATAAAGTAAACAGTATGATTCTTGGTAACGAAGCCATCATCAAAGCGTTTAACAGCCCCACTGGCTGGGGGTTTAACAATGCCAGCGTGCTGGAAAAGAAACAGGTGCAACCCGCCTCAGTGGACTTGCGGTTGGATAGTTGGTTTACCTGCCCCGTCAATAAAACCGTGTGGAATGTAAGAGAACCTTTTGTATTGAAGCCACAAGGGTTTATATTAGGACGCACCTTAGAGAGTCTGTGGCTTAGTCAGTTTCTAGCGGCGCAAGTAAGTACCCGTAGTAGTGCAATGCGTGATGGAATTGACGTCTGTATGTCTGCCGGCTGGGTTGACCCGGGTTACAGTGGGAAAATCACCCTAGAGATTACTAACCATACTGAGGTGCCGTTTATTCTTAACCCCTTGGTGGTTAATGATTACGGAATACTTCAATATGAAAATCAGTCCTACTGTCAGATTAAGTTCTTCCCTGTGATGGGTTGCACCGAGCCATACAAAGGCAAGTATGGTGGTCCACAGCAAGATGAATCCGATATGATTAGCAAAGGAGTGGAGAAGTAATGGCACGACCACGCACATATACCGACGATCAACTGGCCTACATTAAACAGCACTGGCGCAAGTACCCCACCAAGCTAGTGGCAGAACAGCTGGGTATGACATCCGCACGGGTGGATAATATTGCCAATTATCACGGGCTAAGGAAAAACCTCAACCAGTCTCGTAAGCCGTTGCCGGAGTTTGTAATTAAGGATGGTTATTATGAATACTACCATGCCGTAGCTGCCAAACATGATGCGCTAGCACTCCGTAAGAACTGGCTTCAGCGCCTTGTGTCGTGGTTCCTGACGGGGGAGGCGTGATGAACGTCAGTAAATATGCCACCTTTTCAATCGAGCCAAAGCGCACCAAGAGCGGCAAGAAGCTTGGGCGTAGCCAGCAAGAAAGGATTTACGAAACCCAATTGCGTGAGGGCCTCCGGCTAAATAAATGTGTTGCCTACAAGATACCTGACCCCATTGCTGAAAAGAGTAACGACTCAGCCCCGAAGTCAAAAGTAAAAGGAGGTAAGCGCCCTTTTGACACTATCGTGTGGCTTAATAATGGCACCACTATTGTTTATGAAGCTAAGTACGACCACGCACCCAAAGGGTTTGGCAAAGCCCAACTAGCAGAGCATCAGCGTGAATGGCTTGAGAAAATTTATAAGACAGGCAATAAGGCTTATGTAGTGCTATTTGTTAAGTATAAAAACCGTGTCCACATGCTTGTGTGGCCGTGGTCATACTTTCGCACCCTTTCTAAGTGTATCGGCGTTGCTGAAATAACCCGCCTGCTAGATGATGGCCACAGCTATCTATCTAACGATAAAGCCTTCCCAATCGGCGCGTTCCTTGACCCTCCCCATCAGCATCTATATGGACTATCAACCAATGCTGCTAAATAACTCCAACTATCTCGAAGTGATGCACACCCTCAAAGAGCGCAGCGGCCTGACGAACGTCGAGATTGCCAAACGTATGGGCGTGTCTTCGCAACACGTCTCACGCTTGCTCTCTGGCGTGTGGGGGCCTCGCATCGAGACGTTTACCAAGTTTATCAACGCCTGCAAGGGTGAAGTGGAGGTGGAGTGATGTTATCTCTTGAGGAGTTCACTGAATACATTAAGGCGATGCAGGCGTCAGATAAAGCCTACGATGCTGTAAGTGATGCGGGTGTGGACTTAATGAAGTTTCGTGAAGTGTATTGCCTACCTACACACATATTAACCAAGGCTGTTTTCAATGAAGCTCAATTAGACACTATTGAGTGGTGGTTTTACGATTGCCCTAAAGGCATCACGGGGAAGGTGGTTAAGAAGCACGCTATTATCTACCTTTATAGCAAGCCACAATGGCGGCTATATACCATTGCAGCGTTACACAGTTATTTAATGGAGCTAGAAAACCCCCAATGATCTCCCACCTAAACGAAGCCACTGACTACAGTATGCTGATCCAGTGCCCCGATAAAAGCTACTGGACGCTGTATTGGGACGCAGACTTCAAGATGCCCAAGTTAATGCCAGCCACAATAGAAGTTGAGCCGTATAGCAATGCTAGCCCTCTGGACAGCTAAAGCCACAGGTAAGCAGCAAGCCCGATGGATTGATACCACCCTGTGGAACACGCCGAAGTTAATTGAGCTAGGCAAGGCTACCATGCGAAATAATACGGATGTCGTTTTTATGCCCCTAGAGAAATACCCTGAAGAAATGACCCTTAAGCAAGCCATCTATTGGCTGGAGTTTTACCGTCTCATGGTGCGTCGCATCAATGAATGGAAATGGCAACATCCCAACCAGCCTATCCTTCAGGAGGGCCTACGAGAGGCATTGGCAGATACTAAGAGGTGGGGGCCGCAAGTGAAGGGCTTGGTGGCCGCTCTAGACCCCTTACACGACGGTTTGCACCGTGGAGCGGTTCTTCACCCAGATTTAGACACCCATATTCAGCTAGTGGAGGCAATGAAGTGCTAGGGGGTCATCGGGTTAATTTTTACAGGTGTTAGTATTGTGCGCTCACATGTGCTGCGGAGATTGTTTAATTGTTATACCCATTAAGAATCCCCTATATGGGTGGCAAGCAAACCGTTGCTGAGATGCTGGTGCGTGAGATGATCGCCATGAAGCCACAGGCTAAGGTGTTTGTAGACCTGTTTGGTGGTGGCGGATCGATGTCGTTCATGGCCAGCCAGCTTGGCTTGCAGGTGGTGTATAACGAGTACGACGGACAGCTAGCCAGTTTTGTGGCGTGGCTCATGAAGCGAATTGCTAGCGGTGAACGTGGGCAGTATGGTTTGTTCCCTGACGATTTTTATCAGTTTGTCACCCGTGAGCGGTTTTTTGAGCAGATAGACTTGCACACCCCTTACAGCGAGTTCTGTCGTGTGGTTTGCTCGTTTGGGAATACCCGTAGGAGTTACATGTTTAATCCTGAAATTGAGGCCACAAAGCACCTGCTGCATAATATGGTGGTGTTTGGGTGTGTGGATAGCCTACAACGGTTTAATGATACCCACAGCAACGCTGTAAAATTAAGCAATAAGGCCACCGTCAACGAGAGACGGTTGGATATCATGCGTCAAGTGAAGATGCAATACGGGCGATATGATCTCCAACAACTCGAACGGCTCCAACAACTCCAACAACTCGAACGGCTCCAACAACTCGAACAACTCCAACAACTCGAACGGCTCCAACAACTCGAACGGCTCCAACGGTTCACTCTGTTAAACCTCTCCTATAACGCTGTGCCACTGCCTTATGATGACAATGAAGTGATTATCTATTGTGACCCACCTTATAGGGGGACGTGTAAATACCGCCAAGAGTTTTGCTATGTGGCTTTTGATGAATGGCTTAGAAAGCAACACCACACGGTGTTTATCAGCGAGTACACCATGCCAGATGATTTTTACGAGGTGTTTAATTTTAAAAAGCGGGTGACACTATCCTCTAGCAGCAATAATGTAGTAGCCACCGAGCGGCTATTCTGCAACCGCCCCGCAGTTACCGTGCAGCAGATGGGGTTGTTTTGAATGCTAGCCTCTAAGAAAGTAACCAAGAAAGCCGCCACACTGGATGATGTGAAGCGGCTTATCTATATGGACGTCGTAAAGCTAGCTAGCAATGACAACCTCAACCCAGAGTTTCGCTTTGCGATGGCGATGCAAGCACTCACTGACCTAAAAGTGATGAATGGCGTCATGACGGGTCGCCTAGAATGCCCATTAACCCACAAGTTGCTAGATACTGTGGTGACAGAGATGGCCTATCGTTGGGCAGAGGTAGACCCAGAGGCTAAGATTGTGATTGATGCGATGATTGATGGTAGTAAATAGCCCCGTCGGTTTGAGCATCGCTGAGAGGCTTGGCGGGGTCGTATGTAGTTCACAGCATAATATGCACCGTTATATACAGTTTTGTGTATATATGTTCATAACCTGCACTAAATTAAGCGCAACCTGTGCATAAATTACATAGGTTCAAACAGCAAAAGCCCCCATTGCTGAGGGCTTGCACCTGCTAGCGTGAAAGCGGGCAGGGGGTAGAGATGATTGCTTAGCGGGAACCTATCCTCCCACATCAAACACATATTTTGCCGCTTGTGTTTCGTATTGTTTTAAATCAGCCTTACGTTGCTCTTTTGGAATAGTTGGATTAGCGGCCTGATAGCGTAGCCGACCATCAATCTTGAGCCGTTCAAACTCCATAAACTTTTCGATTGCAATATAGGGCCACTTGAGGGCTGCTAGGAATTGCACCCAGTGAGGCTCTGAAAGTGGAATATCAAACTCTCCCTTTACATGAAATGGCTCTAAAGTCTCTGGGTTAATTTCAGGCACTTCTGCTAAGAGCTCTTGGTATTCCTCTTCCACCTTATCCCACTTATCCGGATGGGCCTTGCGTTTAATACTTTGCACCTGCCTCACTTCCCCTGCTAATTGGGCGGGTAATTGTGTGGTCAGCAAACCTCTATCGTATAACTGCCACAAATAATCCCCCATCTCTTGTTTAGCGTCTAACGACGGCTGTTTGGTGGTGGCCCATGTCTGCATGCGGGCATCTAATAAAGGTGGAATCACGCTATAACCCTAAGCTAACGCTGAGAATTTAATCTTACCACGTAACCTGCCAAGGCGTTTACTTTCTGCAGAATGGCTATCTTCTTTATTCTGCAAATACTCACTATCAAAGCGGTTGGGGTCATTGGTTTGATGGGCATGCTTATGGCAGTCAGGATGCAGCCATTCTCCCTTTTTATGCTCCGCCTCAATTTCCTCCAGTGTCCGCCCTTCCATATCTCTGTGGCTTAAATGGAACCCTTTAGTCTCTGGGTTACGATGGTGAAACTGAGCCTCCCAAGGGTTTTGGAAAGCCCCGCCACATGCAGCGCAAACACAACCAGCCTCATGCAGCATCTTTTGTTTTAGCTTCTTTTCAAACCAGCCAGTAAATTGAATTGCTGGGCGATAGATTCCATAGCCTTGAAGCTGCAACATACAAACACCTCCAAGCCACAAAGTTAGCAGATTGAAACGGCGGTTATGTGACAGCTGGTTGTTAATAAGCTAGTTGTTAATGAGCTAGTTGTTAATGAGCTAGTTGTTAATGAGCTAGTTGTTAATGAGCTAGTTGTTATCAACCCTGTAGGCCTGCAAAAACCCATAGCCTTGCTCTACCCGTATGGCTGGCTGGATTGTTTTACGTAAGCCACTATAAACCATCAGACGATAATACCAGACCCCGACAGGTGGGCAGTCGACAATGCTTCCATTCCATCGCTCATGGTATCGCTGGCGGTCAACGTTTGTGGTGGTGGCAGGTAGTATCCGCACTCCGCGAGTGTCAGATAAATCTCTAGTTCGGATAATGGTCTGCCCGACCATGATGTTATGCTTTTCATCTGTATTACTCACTTCATACTGAGCGCTAATAAGATAGCAAGCGTTGCTTACTTCATTGTGTATAGGGCCAATGGTGTAGATAGGCTGCCGTGAATCATAGCCGTTATATGTTGTGGCTATATAACGGTATTCCTCGGTAAAGTCTTCAAAAAGGGCAGCGTGCGCCACCCCCATTGAGAGCCACAAGGTTAAAACTAATTGTGAAAAAAGGCGTAACATGCAGCGGTAAAAGCCCTTCCAGTCTTGATGACTTCTTTCATCTCGTCCAGTGTGGCGTTAGGCGTATAGCCTTTGATTTTGTCGTAGATCCACTCGTCACCTTTGGCTTTGTCATAAGCCTTGCCAATGTAAGGGATGAGGCGAATCGCCAGCCCTAGGGTGCGAGAGCCTAACAAGTCTGCTAACAGTGCAACGATGTTCATATGTAGCCTTTCTATAAGCGACAGTTCTATTATACTATTTTGCTCGTAAAAGTCTTTATACCGTAGCGGCGCACCTGTTAAACGGCACCGCTGGCGGTAGCTTCTCACACCACTTCAATTTTAATCTTATCCACCCCAGTTTTAGCAATGGCTTTTAACTCTTGGCGGATAGCCTGCCAGTCGTTAGGGTTCACAATCACAATGCAGCCAGCACTACCCGCCCACATATTCTCCTCATGCAGGCCTATTTCATAGCGGCGTTGGGAAGGGTCTTTACCCACAATAGTAAGGCCATCGCCATTGGTAGAGATAGGATAAAACTCACCAATTCCACGGGCCCCTGCTTTCAATCCTGCGTTATTAGGCTTTAAATGTAACCAGTGAATCCCAAAGGGAATCGGGCTTTTACCCCGTGTCCAACTGCTAGCTGTGTGGCCCTTCTGTCCACTACGGGCTTTCACACGGTTAATCAGCTTAACCCCTTTGGTATTTTGAAGGGTTAGGACACCGTCTATTGTGTCGCTGCTACGATCAAAGAATACCTTAAAGGTTTCCATGCCTTGCCCTCAATTCTAAAGTCTACTTAGCGCTTCTACGGTTTAGAGCTTTTATCACAATGCGATTAACTAGCTTGTCTGCCTGCTCCACCTTGGCCATCATGGAATCCAGCAAGTTGCTTAAGTGCATAAATTTCTCTTCACACTGCTCTGTGGCTCTTATGTGTGCGTGTTGCACTTGCATATAGGCCTCCTGAAGTGTTGTAACTTCTGCTTTATGATCCGCTTTCATATCAATTCGATCCTTGGCCAACCAGCCACACGCGAGAGTGAGTAATCCGTTTATCGTCCAGTTGATTTCTGTACTCATAACTCGAATCCCATCATCTCGTATTCTAGTAATTTTAACGCTTTATTGGCTTCCTCACAATACACATCATACTCGCTTGCGTGGGCCGCTAGGCAGCCACACATAGGGTAGGTAATACCCTTTAGCGCATTGATACACTGCAGCCGCCAGCGGTCACTAGGGAGGCCATCAGAGCGGTGCAGGTTGATAGGCACGGTTGCTATCACAAAACCCCTGCTATTTTATCTATAGCCTCTTGCGTTTCTACTATTTCCAAATCTAAGCCAGCCAAACTGTCAAAATCACCACGGCTTACAGCCCCTTGTTTCTGGTTTTGTAAAAACGACAGTCTATTTAAAAGTATGGAGTGTATTTCAATGAGCCGCATAAAACCTCCTAGTAGAACAACAATTGGCGGAAACAATCTTGGGCAGAATGGCGGTTAAACCATAAATACTTTAATCGATCCTTTGTTTCAAATATCTCCATTCGGTTGCCCACAATTAAAGTACCTGCTATATAAGGTGCCATACCCGCCATTGTTACTTTGTTAGTGGCGATATCGTAATAGTAAAAACGCAGTAAATTTTCTTTTGTAAAGTACATCCGATCGCCACCATCGTAAACCGACATTGATCCAGTGGTTAATGTCTCTGTCGTCGGAGTAGTGGCCAGCATTACCCATGTGTCAGTTGCAACATCATAACGATCGATACCAACAAAGCCACTACCCCGCAGGCAGTACATATAACGGCCTCGGTGTTCAGATGCTCCATAAGCCCAATTCAGGTTTGTGCCCACGTTTGATATAAGCCGCCCGAGAATTGTATATGATGTCGATGCAGCCACAGGGGCGGTTGTAGCCCCAAACGTAAGAGTGTTGGAGGTGTTTGAGCTAATAACAGTTTCAAGACCTTGCCCCGTCCCTGATAGGAACTTTATACGATACCCACCCCATTGGTTAGTCGCCCATGCTTTGGACGTATCTTGTAGTGTGGTGGTAGATTGCGCCCCTGTCGCAATACCGCTTTCTTGACCACCCAATGATTGACGCTCACAAATAACGTAACGGCTTACCCCGTTTGTAGGAGTAGTGGTAGCTGTTTTAAACGTTAAAGTATCAGCCGTATTACTAGCAATCTCCATCGCTACCATCGCGGTTAAACCACTGGTAGCCACAGGGGCAGCGGTTGTAAAATAGCATACTTTGTTAGCGTGCTCATTTACTGTCCATGCTTTGCTTGCGTCCTTTAACGTTGTTGTGGTTAAGGCGGTAAAGGTTCCAGCAGCGGAACTTCCGGCAGCCGTAAAGGTATAAGTTGTAGTTGTTAGTACAGTGACAGCAGCAGATATATTATTTTGAACAGCAGAAGCTCCGGTGTCCCCTTTATGGGTAACTACCCACCCTGTTTTAAACCCATGTGGAATTGTTGTGGTAACTGTTTTAGTAGTGCTGGCTCCTGTCATTGAGGTAATAGGAACAGGCGGTAAAGAGCCATATTGGGCACTACCAATTCGCGTGCATCCATCATCATAGATACGTCCAAGGCAAGCCATGTTTGCCTCGAACGAGTGTAAAAATAATTGAGCTTGGCCAGCCAAGGTTAAATAAACGTTGTCCTTATCCCCTTGAATAACATACTGAGACGTAGAGTCCGGCGTTGTTGCCCAAGGCTTATAAACAGTCAATGCCGTGGAGGTGTTGCTTAAAACAGGCAATACTTGGCCTGCACCTGTCCCAGCCACAATTCTTGCAGAATAGTTTTTCCATTGGTTTGAAGTCCATGTCTTAGTTGAATCTGTAATACTAGACGTAGCCCCCGCTGTAGCAGTACCCGCATCAAAGCCATCAATCATATAATACGATGTGGAATCAACTGCTGTGCCCAGTGTGGTGGCTAACGTTAAAACTGTAGCAGTATTACTTGTGATTTGTGCGATCTGGTTTTTGCCGCCACCGCTGTAGATGCGAACCCATCGATCCGCATGCTCATTAACCCCCCACGATTTTGAAGAATCTGTCAACGTGGTGGTAGTACCTGCCGTGGCTTTCCCTTTAGCCCAAACACTGGCATTTTCAGTGGTGCGCTCTATAGATGCTTCCGTTCCACCTGCGCTCAATAAGTTTGTTGTAGCAGAACGAATGTACCAAATATCAGTTGCAATGTCATAGTATTGCAAAGTGAAAAATGGCGATATTATTGCATTAGAGAGGAGAACAACCCCGCCTGATAAAATTCGGAAAACAGAAGTTTCATCAGGTTGTGTATCCCAAGCGGTATCGACGGTTACAACTGAACTCTCAATACTATACGATGATTGGGCAGCAGCGGCGACGGAAATAGCAGGGATGAATTCTGCGGGTATGGCGTTGTAATCAACAGCGGCTCGGTTAATATCCCCGACATATAGGGTTGTTGCATCGTTGTATAAGATACGACGAACCTGACCCACGCCTGTGGCCATTGTAATTCTAACTTGATACCCTACCCATTGGTTTATTGTCCAAGCTTTACTGCTATCAGCAAGTGTTTTAATAGACCCTGTAGCAGCCGTTGTAGCCGTCCCACTAGCCGCAGAAACAGGGGCAGCTACATCTGTAATGACTCGTTGCTGTCCTGCACCTGTTCCTTTAGTAATACGAATGTCATACCCTTCAAGACTATTGCCGTAATAGGCTGGTATTGTGATGGTGGACGCACCACCTGCTAAAGCAGACCCTTCATGGCCATAAGCTCCCCTGTACTTCATGGTTGACCATGTTACAGGGGTAATTGGCGGCGATGCTAACTGTTGGTACGAGTCCGTCCATGTGTCGTAGCGCCAAAAACTAGCGGCGGCGATAAGATAGTAAATGTATCGCCCCGTCTCAGCCGAAAAGAGTGAGTTATCCGCCGAACATGCGGACGAGACAGCAGCAGAGACAGCAGGGGCAAAGCGAAGTTGCTCCCACACAGGGAGGTCCACTTGTTTTCTTAAACTGTTGACTAGGGCCATTGGTTTGATTCCTTATGAAAATGTCAAGTGGTGTCTAATACCTGTATTATAAGCTGTGCGTGACCCATCTTGCCACTGCCTGCGGTCATAACTATCAATTGCTGCTATGTTATTTACTACAGATAACGATATACCGTTAGTAATACCGTCAAGTAACACACGCTGCCTGTTTGCAACATCCACATTACTGCTAGGCTCTAACAGTTTAACAGCCCTACGGAGCAATATAGCAATATCTGCTATATCCTGCGACGTAGCCTCTAGTGCCAAATCCCCTAGTAGATTCTGTAGTGCCATTGTTTAACTCCTATGTGTTTATCCACAGTGTAACACCTGTACCATCACCCAACTCAGTCTGTGCCCAAAAGTAAGGGTCAACGCTGGCTGGCTGTGTAGGCTGTATGTAGAAATCGGTTTGTGCCGCCGCACCTGTTGCACCCGTAGCCCCTGTTGCACCCGTAGCTCCTGTAGCACCTGTATCGCCTGTAGCCCCTGTAGCACCTGTTGCACCCGTAGCCCCTGTTGCACCCGTAGCTCCTGTAGCACCTGTATCGCCTGTAGCCCCTGTAGCACCTGTTGCACCCGTAGCCCCAGTGGATTGCAAAAAGGTTGAGGCGTCCGACACTTCGACGGTGGTCACAGTCTGACTGACCGTGACAGAGTTAGTACCGCTAACAACCTCTACGGTATAACTAGGGTTGTAAACCTCAATAACCGTTGTCATCCTACCACCGTCACTGTGCCCACTAACTCTGTAACCTTCTCACCGCTGCCACTTTCAAGCTCTATCTTAAAAGAGAGTAAATCTTGATTCACTGTGGCGGTTTGCTCGTCGGTTAAGTTTAACTGTATCTTACCAAGTGCATCCGTTACAGTTAATCCGCTGCTTTCAGTTAAACTAAAAACAGTGGTAGCAGTTGTTTTAGAATAAAAAACGCAAGTGGCCGTATAGCCTGCAAGGTTGCGAGCGGTGCCGCTCACCTTTAGGATAATGTAGGGGTTGAACGTGTCCCCCCGTCTAATTACCCAGTCATTATACTCGCCGGCCACTAGGAAAGCCCCCCTAATAATTCAGCAATAGGAGCCACAGCGAATTGTGCATCTGTGTCGTTATTGGTGTCCATCATGTCTAATAGGGCGGTAATTAATCCGCCAAGCTCTGCATAATTCCGGTCATTGATAAACTCGCTGACCATGAGAAACTGGCCAGCATACCGAAGTAATACAGGTTTAGGTAACGCCGCCACCAGAAACCTTAAATTTTCTAGCGGGTTTGGTATAACAGGTTGTTGACCTATCGTCCAATCCTCTATCTCTTGTGGTGTCATTTCAAGGTCAACACCATTCACACGTTTTATCATGATGCCTTTACTCCGTATACTTTAATCTCGCCCGAGGCTATTGTACCACTCGACATTAAAAAACGTATGCCATCCAAGGCGCTGGTTGTCTTAACCCAACCTTGACCACAGCTAGAATTCCCAACGCCAGTCGGCCCTCGGTGACCTGTTGCCCAATTGAGCTCCTTCCATTCACCAGAAGAAACAACGCCTAACCTTGCTTTGCCACTAAAAAACTCGTTGGTATTATTACCGATCGTAGTACTCACATTTAAAATCAATTGCGCTTGAGAAGCGGCACTACCTGCTCTGGCTGTGTCCGAACCTGCATCTCGTCCGTTATTAATATAATCGTATTCATTGGTGTTTAAAAATGTACTAGACACCCTGGCTCTGGTCCAAAAATTAACCGAATCTGTCGTTGGTTTTACGCGTATAAAGCGAAATTCTAAATCATTGTAAGTGCCATCAAACCAGCTGGGATAGGTGCCACTTGTGAAATCTACAGAGGTAGCCCCTGAAATAGCACCGCTCGTTCCAAGGTATTGCAGCGTGCTAGTAGTAGCAGCAGCCACAGGGGACTGCATTTGAAAGTTAGTGCCATCGTAAATTAAGCTTACAATCTGGTTGGCCACAATATCTCCTGTGGCTAAATCTTGGTTGTATTGCTTTTTAATAGTGACAGCACCAAGGGCATTGACGTTAATTGTGGCCGTACCCGTGTTTAAGGTATTAGCTTTAAAATTTACTACCATTCCTATGGTGTAGGCTGTGGGGGCAGGGCTTAACGTAATAACATAAGTGTCAGAAGAGCCCGCATCTGCTGCGTAGATTGAAGAGCCATCTTGAGGCACAAAGCCCCCTTTATCGTGAGCCCACAATGTAATCCACCCGTTATCAGCAGCGTTACGTTGTTTATATAAGCTATTAGTAGTGTCACGCCACAGCATGCCTGCAAATGTAGTGGAAGGTGCTGTGGTACCACTAGATAGTGTCACAAGAGAAAGTAAAGCGTTGTTAAGGTCCGTCCTGAACGCTGCCGCCCCTTGGTTGGCAATATTCATATCATGTTGTGTCATTAGTAATTGCCTCCTTTGGCGATTTCATTCAAACGTTTAGCCTTTAAACGAGGGTAAGCGGCTTTTAACTTTTCAAAAGTGTCCAAAGCAAAGCTACATAGCAAGGCTTCACCCTCTGGCTCAAAACTGTGGCGCCCGTAGCTCATCAGTTGCACCCTAACCTTTTCGACAATGTCAGGATTGGCATTTTCTATATGGTTAGTCAGGTCTTCAGAGTAAAAACCCACAATGGTGGCATGGCCAATACTTAAATAGACTTGCTCCCCCACTGCATACCTTTGCAAGGGTTGAGGAGCCATCTCTGCAAGCTCCGCTTCTAGTTGTGCCACACGGGCCGCTAATTCTTCTTTGGTCGCCATTTAAAACCCCTTTATGTAAACGTCACACGTTCTTGCCACACCACTGCCGCCATTAAGAATTTGAACGGTAACTCCTGTGTAAAGAGCCCCTGTCAAAATGTGGGTAACTTTTGAGGTGTCACCGCTAATAGCACCTTGGATGGTTACAGCTACATCAGGACGCCCATAAAATGGCTTGGCATAAGTAATTGCGTTGCCACCTGATAAAATAGCCCGATCTTCAAAGCGCTCTAAACGATCCGGCATATCAATCGTTACACCTAATGTTTGAATATTGATGTTATTTGATGGCACTGTGTTGGCTACCATAAGCTTTACTTGATAAGCCCGTGCCGTATAGTCCCCAACTACAAATTGACGCCATGACGACCATGTGGGCGTGCCGCTAGGATCATCGTCAGTGGTTCGTATTTGGAATGTGACTGTTGTGCCTGAAAGCTCTTCACCGTCAATCAAACCTGTCCAACTATCAATATCAATGCCTGTGTTTAATGAATCCCACGTTATACCTGTATCGTAAACTTGTGAGGTAATATCAACCGTAACACGGCTTGTATAAACATCTCCGAGGTCGTAATACGTGGCAGACGAAGTAGCGTTGTAAAATAGATATTCCCCTGTGGAGGCTAAGCCTGTAGAGTCTGGGTTATCAATATCCCCACTCCAATCGTCAATATCCACAGAGGGGGAAACGTCATCCCATAGCGTTGTGGACTCTAGTTTTAGGTTACTAACATCTACCACCATATTGGTTTTAGTGCCGGTAAAAGTGGGGCTTTGAGTGGAAATTAAAACACTGTTACGGGTGAATAAATAAGCCGCTGTACTAACAATACTAGCGGCGTTTTCACTTTCACGGCCTCCCGAGTCCACCGCTTTAATTAAATAGGTGCCATCTAATAAAGGAACCACAGCCGTAGTGGTGATGCCTGAAAAATCCTCAACTAACTGGACTGAGTTAGTCCAGTCCGCCCCTGTAGTTAGGCTAGACCATTTTAATCGAATGGAGCCACCCAGCTTAACATCCAAGTCTGTGGCTTGCACCCAGCTTAAATGAGCCTGATCATTTACCGCGTTCATACTAAAGCCGGTGATATCGGCAGGCAGTGCGGTCAGGCCAATAATTTCTTTTTGAGTCACAGCCCCTTCACTGGTGTTACCAAGGGCGTTAATAGCCACAACCTTAAAGTCATAAAATCCAGGCTCTAAATCGTAAATCTCGCCAAAGGTGCTACGGAATCGACCCACAGGGGTGTATTCTGTATCGGCTGCCAGTTTATAGCTTAATTCATATTGAGTGGTAAATCCGTATTCACTCTCAGCCCACGTTACCGCCGCCTTGGTTTTCAATCCGCTACCATCTGTGGTGCTGTACAGTGATTCCACCACCACAGGGTTTCCGGGCACTTCAATATCACTTAAGTCAGGCAGAGTTGTATCAGGGGCATCATCCACCACGGTGGCTTCCCCAGCATTCCAGTCATACGCTCCGCTGGATTCCTCTTGAATGCTGATGAGGATTTCACCCTCCTGCCCTAGTTCCCAATTGATAACCCGAAACACTTTAGACGACCAGCCTAACAGGTCAATAGTAAGGCTGATGGTATCCCATGTGGTGAGCTGCAAGGCTTTGTAGTTGCAAGGGAGGGTGGCTATAATGCCTTGACGGCCCTTCTCTAAAACAATCTTAGCCGCACGCTGAGCGCGTTCCACATCAGTAACAAAGGGTAATTCCACATCACGAACGATCTGTTCGTTTCCATCCTGGGCTTCATAAGTGGCATTAGTGACGATAGGAAAGTCGGTCGGTTGATAGCCCTTAGCAGGGTCAACAAACACCCCTTTAACCGCGTTAAACACTTCATCACGCTCAGGGCGGGCAATAACCTCAATGTCACCCGCAAGCCAGCTTTCATCCACAGCCACAGTGGGAGTATCATACGCCCCCACATGGACGCGGAATTGCCCTTGGTTGTAAGTAACAGCACCCGCGCCGCTCACGGCGAAATCTTGAATAATGTCAGCAGGCACACCCTCAGTATCTACAACACCGTTACAGGTGTAGCGGTCTTGGGTAGTACCGTCTTTTAGGGTTACATCTTCATCACAAATGTTAGCTGCTGCAATGATGCTATCGTCGTCAATTTCTTCCTCTGTGGCTCCGATGCCGTATTCGTTGCTCGCCAAGTAATCACGGACACATAAAGCAAGGTTGTTACTATAAGCGGTCAAGCCGTTGCGTGGGTCGTATACTTTTTTGCCTTTGACAATGGCAGAGATGTTTGGGATACCACTAGAAAAGCGGTCCACAGAGTGCGAAATGCGAACATACACATAAGCAAGCCCACGCAAGCGGTGGTTATTAGTCCATCCAGGGATATCTTCAAGCAAATCAATACTAGCTAATTGGTCAGGGCTGCCTGTATATTTTTTTACCTTGACTAGTTTAGCACCTTTCACAAAGCCATCTGTGCCAGTTCCTAAAAACTTACTATTTGTGGCGAGGTCATTGCCGTCTAAAACCACCAAATCTTCATCAAGGTAAACTGATTCGATTTCTTCCACTTCGTGCCCTGCTACCACCACAAGCAAGTGTAAAACTCGGTTTCTGTAACTGGAGGTATCAGTAGTTGAGGCTAAAACAATAGGGCCGCTCACACGGGCGCGGCCATACACAACCTTAAACGATTCAATACTGGATTGAACCATTTGAATACGGTTTTCAGCAAAGCTAGCAAAGGCAGCGCTTCCAGGTGTTTTCTTTTTACTAATAACCCCCGCAATGGCCGATAAGCCATAGCTGATTACAGCCCCAGTTATAGCGGTGACAATTCCAGCTGTAATCGTGGCCGCTGTGGCGGCACTAACACCAAGCCCAACCAATAAAAGTGTAATCGGCTCAGCGTGACAAACACCCCCTAAAAGCCACAGGGTGGTAATCGCCCATAATGTTAAAAAGCGCTTCATACAGGCTTACGGATACTCCACGCCTTTTGACTTAATCGTGTGGGCACAAAGGTTAGCCCTGCCAGCGTCACAAAAGCGCTGTCTTTACCTAAACAAATCCCAAGAGACTCAATAGCCTCCGCTTGGCAATACAGCACCAAGTCCCCACGCTTTACCATCGTTAAAGGTGTTGGCTCAAAATACTGTTCGACGTAGGCTTCCACGCCGCCGTAACCTTTTAGGATAGCCCGTGCCTCTTGGCGTGTGTCGTAAGTGCCCCGTAGGTCGGTAGCGTAATCTGTGCCAGTAATAGCAGCCACAACGTCAGCAGCAAACAAGCAACAATCATGCTGCCCCCATTCAAAGGGCTTGTGGCGGGCTGCCTCTATAGCATCCACTAGGCGGCTTTCCCATTGGTCTAGTAGCATTAGCGTTTTTTAACCCCACTACCCCATGATAAATCTTTGCGCGCCGCTTGCTCGACAAACTCTAAGCCCTTATCGCCAGAGTAGCGCACTTGCTGCGTTTCATTGTTATAACGGCTAGCCTTAGGGGTGAGTAACCGAGCCAAGCGGCTTTTGGCGGTTACACGGATGCTGCAATTATCCCCAAGGGTAATGGTCTGGTTGTCCATCAAGCCACGGAATAACACCGTAGGCTCTCCAATCACCACATGGTCCTCATCCAGTAATCCTAAATAGATGACAATCTCACGGCCTTGGTAATACTGGTTTAAAGCCACACTAATTTTGGTGGGGTCAATACCGTTTAAAGTGAGTTCAATATCAGGAACAGAATGATCTGATTTTTCTTTTACTTTGCTAATGGTGCCCAAGTCACCCACTGAATACCAACTAAAGCCACCAAAGGTAATATCCATGCCATACGGCAGGCTAGTGGCTCTCACGGTGCCGATGTCATAATTAAGTGACACCATCCAAAAAGGACGGATAACACTAGTTAAGGATGCCGCAAGCGTATCAGCGTGAATCTCACGAGTCATACGAAAAACGTCTCCACTGCGTTAAACACAATGGTATAAAAGCCCGCCTCATCAATCTGCCATTGGCTTTGCTGGTCGTCTGTTGGCACCATCAAGCAAGTAGGGCTTGTGACAGTAATAGCCGCATTGTTGGCAGGGCTGGTTCGTAAGGCAGGCACAAAGGTAATGGTGGCATTGCCGCTACCATCGCTGGTCACGTCAGCCGATACCATCTTGTATTCACCATTAACGGTGAAATAATCGCCCGCTTTTAGAACGGTTTGGTTGATTGTCCATCCGTCCGTTATGAGTGAACGGCCCACTTGGTTGCTGCCTTGCACTAACGGCGTGCCGCTACCCGTGCCTAGTGGTGTGGTAGCGTTGGGGTCGTAGCCGTAAAAGGTATTAGCCCCACCCAGTAAGTTACTAACAAAGGCCGTCACAGCAGCCGCCTCAGAGCGCTTGGTGGTCTTAAACGTAAAGGTGGCTAACCAACGGGCACCCGCTAGCTCTAAGTGCTGTGTATCGCCACTTAAGGGGCTTGTGAAGCGTTTGGTGTTGGGTATAAGGCCGAAGCTAGCCGATTGAAAGCCAATGGTAGGCATGGAGTATGTTGTCATTATGCTCTACGCCCCACCAGTTTACTCATCGTGCCGCCCGTGCGGATTTCTTGGTATAAAGCCTTCTTAGTGTCTTCCATAATCTTAGGAGCCATCCGAGCCACTTCCGCCCGTGTTTGAGAAGTCACATCACCTGTGAAATTAAAGTGCTGCGTCACCATGACAGGTTGTGAGCTATTATTACCACCACCAAGGGCGTTATTTGGGGTCACGCTGCCAGCGCGGTGGGGGGTGAATATCTCAGGGCCACGCTCACCCACAAGGTAAGGGCGGTTTCCCATGACTGGGCCACCAGCGGCCCGCTTACCAAAGAGCGACCCGCCAATTTTCCCTAGTAGGCTGCCCACAATGCCGCCACTATCCCCAGTGCCACCTTTACCAAACAAGCCGTTCATAATAGGGTTAATCAACGCCATCCGAAGCGTGGCACGGGCTAAGTCTTCTAAGATTGACGCCATCAGGTCTTTAAAGGCAAACTTGCCAGTCATGGCCGCATTAACAAAGGAGTCTTCAAAGTTCCGCCCAAAGTTTTGGGCTACAGATTGTAGTTCGTCAATGGAATCCTTAACGCTGGACAAGCTATTTTGGCTAGACTCTTGCACATTATTGGACACGTTAGCCACAGCAGCCTCGACGGTGGCCTGTGCTAAGCCTAATTCTTGCCCCCATTGGCGGATGTAAGCTATTTTCTCTTGTAGCTTTTCATTATCGGTTTGGGATAAGCCAATAATCTCACGGTAGGCGTCAATCCGAGCGTTAGCCTCAGGTGATAACTCAAGGTTTAATTCCATCACTGATTCACGATTGGCTTCAATGGATTTATTCCATTCATCCATCTTGTCACCAAAGGTGGTTAAGGTTGGGTTGATACCAATCGAGCGTAGTAGCTCGTCGGTTTCTTTCCACGCTTGGTTCATCTGTTTAATACTAGCCGCATTGGCTTTAGCCACAGCCCCGTGACGAGCTGCACCACCCCCACCGCCGCCACCTGAAAAGCTGGGTATTCTAATGGACGGCATTGCAGGCATTTTAATTTCAGGTGGGCGCTCTGAGGCAATGCGGCTGTTTAGTTTTTTGCGAGCCGCTTCTAGTTCATTGTATTGTTTCTGTAAAGCTTTCTTTTCGCTAGGAGCCGCACCGCCAATAACATTGTATTTAAGGCCTAAGAAATCACGCTGCCCTATGGCTAGCTGTTTTTTACGTTCTAAATAAGCTTTGGTCTGACCTTCAAGCGCTTTGGTTTCTTCCTGAATGCTTTTTGTGCGTAGGGTATTGTAAGCAACAAGGGACAAAGCCCCTGCTAAAACCGTCAGGCCGCCTGTTAAAAGGGCGGTTCTAACCGTTAATCCGGCTAAAAATCCATCCAGCCCCGCAATTGTAGCCCCTACCGTTGCAATTAAAGCAGGTAATAATCTTAAGGTGGCAATTAGACCCCCAGTTCCACCAATACCAATAGCAGCGGCGGCAATAGCTGCGCCTAAATCTTGCATCTGTTTTTTATGCTGCGCCACATAATTACTAGCATTCGCCGTGCTAGTGGCTAGTTGGTTCATCATACCAGCCACAGCGCCTGTAGCATTAAAGGTATTGTTAAGCTCTCCAAGCAGACCAGAAGCCGATATTTTCATAGCGTTAAAATTACGCTCTACTGATGGCGGTAAGGCATCAAAAGCCTTTTTAATTCGCTCTGTATCTCCCAATACGGCGCTTAAAATTAACTGAGGAGTCAGTACCCCTTCAGCACCAAGGTCTTTTAATTTTCCACGGGCCTCATCTACTGAACCGCCAAACTTTTCAGAATAAGCTTTGGCGATTAAATCCGCCACAGGAGGCATGGCCTCTAAGACAGTTTTTAATTCTTCTCCATCTAAACGGCCTTTTCCTAAGCCTTGTGATAATTGATACAAGGCGTCGCCCATCTCTCGGGTTGTCGCCCCTGAGATAGCACCTAATTTTGCAAACGTTTCGTTAAACTTTAAAACGTCTGCTGTGCTATAGCCAAAGCGCTTAACAGCGTTATTAATACGAAGAAAAGATGTGGCCATTGTATCTAATGGCGCACCCGTGCGAATAGCTGATTGAGTAATCTCTGTAAATACACCTTTAAACTGGCTTACGTCATCCAAAGAGCCTTTAACCTTTGCTTGTAGCTGATTAAAAGCGTCAGCCTGCATAACCAACGCACCAGCAGTGGCAACGCCAAGCCCAACTATAGCCCCTTGCAAACTAAAAACAGCACCCTCAATTGACTTGAAAGTGCTGTTGACCCCTTGGGCCATACGTTTGGTTTTTGCTGAAAACGTATTTAACGCACGGCCCGCTTGCTCCATATTAGCCTTGAAGCGAGCCGATGACGCCATCAATTCTACGTTAAGTGTGGCTAGTGTCGCCATTACCGTCCTCTAACCGCATTACGCCGTGACTGTATATTGCTTTGTGCCCTACGCTCACGCTCTTCATTCTCTCGCTCCTCCGCTTTCACCTTGTAATAAGCCATATACTCCGTTAAATGGGTATACGGCCATTCCATGATGACGTGGGCAGGAACCCCTAGCTCACACGCTAGGAAGAAACAGAATCGGTAGACGTGGTTTGACTTAACTCCCCCACCAGTGTCTTGTCTGCCTCTTCGGTTAAATTATTCACCTCAAAAGCAGCATTCACTAGCTTGGTTAATGCGTCCATCGGAAACAGGTCTTTGACCTCTTCCTCTTTAAATATTGGGAGACCCTCTTCGTCACAAATACTAGCAGCTAGCATCCGGTACGCCCCTTGCTCTTGGTCAAGGCTGGAGAGGGTTAAAACGACCGAGGCGGGCAATTGCTTAACGCATACTTGCCCGATGCCCTCGACGTCGATGGTTTTTATTTTCGTTACTGCTTTTAACAGGTCGCTACGATTTAAAACCATGAATCATCCCTTTTAATACTACAACGTTGCACGAGTTAGGGCTGCGCTGCCGCTTCCTTTGGCCGGTACAACCGTCATGGAAGCCATTTTCACATCACCCACAGACCCAGTGGCAGGCGTGTATTGGCTAATTAAGCCATTGCCAGTCCACTTAGGGTTTGACGCGCTAGCTGAGCCCGCATCGGTGCGAAACTCTAGGGCATGGGTGGCTCCGGCATCAAATAGAGGCCAAATAATAGAATCCAATGCGCTAGCTGCTACGTCTTGTTTGAAGTTTACAGTAAATGTCCAATTTTTCAAACCCGCAATGTTTGAACGAGTCGTATCGCCCATTGTGGTGTCGTCCTGCAACTCACGCTCTGCGCTTAACTCAATCGACTCAATGTAAGCCGAAAGGTTATTAGTGTTGTAGGAAAAATACGCATTATCGTAAATATCAAAAGCCATCTATGTTACTCCTATGAACTAACCTATACCAATAAAGATTGTGACCCCATACGATGGAGTGCTGCCCGTGATTGTGTAATTTGGGCGGTAGTAAGTGTCCGTTATTGGCCCACTTACCTCTGTCCAAATACCGTTTAACGCCGTCGATGGTGTAATAGTGGCCCTTACCGTTTGGCTACCTGAAAACGTCCCTGTTGCGTTACTCTCTATATCCACCGCAAAGGTATCCGCCCCATTGTTAAAGGCAGTCATATGGGTGGCAATGTATAACTTTTGAGTGGAGGATGTGGCCGCTAATAGATAAGCGGTGCCAGCAGCGCTAGCCGTTAAGGCCGTGGCGTTCAAAAGCATAATGCCTCGGATGAGTTTGCTTTTAGTCACCGCCCCTGCGCTGTATTCCTTAATATCCCCAACCGAGCCACCGGCGGGCGTGTAATCCCCAATCAGCGCATTGAAAAAATAAGCCGATTGACCAACAACCCCAGTATTACTTAAGCTCAAAGGCTTTTCATCTAGCGATAACGCGCCGTAAAGGGCCGCATCGTAAGGAGTGCCATCCCACTTGCCCTCAATCTGCATGGATACCGTTTTAAGGCCGGCAATATTGGAACGGGTAGAATCTCCCAGCGTGGTGTCATCTTGCACTTCCACGTTACCTTCGAGGGTGAACCCGCCCACAGAGGGGGTCAGGTTATAGCCGCCAAAGTAAATTTTTTCGTCTTTGATTATCTGAAAACCCATTGGCTACTCCCTGTAGTTGATTTCAACATCAATAACGCCGTGATGGATGCGGGTGTCGTCTTCATACAAATCTGTATCCATCAAGATAAAAGTCTCAAGTATCTCCACCGTGGCCGTACCACGATGCCGCTGTAAGGCTTCCCTTACTAGCTCCTTAACCGCAATCATGCCGCTGTAGCTTTGGGCCCATGCGTCAAACTGAAAGCGAGCCCGCACAATACCCGTATCATCCCCCATCACTGGAGGCCGCTCACTGCTCACCCGTCGGTAACTTACCGCTGGATAGGTGGCATTCTGAGGCAGTAAGGAAGGATAAACACGGGTGCTAATAAGAGCCGCAAGGGTGGTGTACCCACTAAGGCGGGTATAGATATCAGCTTCAACCGTCACTTACGCTTACCTTTTGTGGCTTCTTTTAAAATACCTTTACTTAACTTTTCCATAATCGCCGCTAAGGCTTGATCCTTAGCCACATCAAACGCAGGGCGTAAAAATGGATGCGGTTGCGCCCGAGTGGTGCCCAGTTCCACCAAGTTGGCATGAGAGCCTTGAGGCCGCTTGGCCTGCACCTTGTAAACGATTCTTCCAAAGGTGCCTTGGCTGGCCGCTTTAACAAACTTCACTTCTAGCGATTTTTTAAGCTCACCCGTGCGTACAGGCACACGACGGCGGGCTTCCTGCAGAATCTTACGAGCGCCAGCGGCCATCGCTTGCTTCATTACGTTGCGCTGGATTTTATCTGGTAACAATTCTAGCAGCTTACGGGTTTCTTCAAAGCCTTTCAGGCTTACTGAAAACCACTCACCGCCAGCCTTGTTAGTCGCCATACTTGTAAGCCTTAATCTCTAAGCCTTCACGGCGTCCCAATTCTTTCATGGACTCAATATTGTAATTATCCGATTGGTACACAATGCGGGTGGTATAGTCCACATCCAACCGATACCAGATTTTAAATGTTTGCGTAACCTTAGCTTGATGCTGGTCGCTATCTGTAAAGGGCTCTGCTTCCCTTGTGGGCATCACTTGCGCCCACACGGTAGTGATGGTGGTAAATATCTCATCCGCTTCGCCTGTGACGTCCTGAGCCACTGTGCGTGATTGCAAGGTAATGCGCCGATCCATCATGCCGATGTTCATTTAATCAAACCTTTGCAATCGATGGATACTAAGCAACCGCTCCGCTGTAATGCTTACCTCAGCCACAGAAACGCCGTAAACAGACTGCTGACGGGTATTGAACATCTCACCAACCAGTAACTTAATAGCGGTGCGGATTGTTTCGGGCACGTCGGTTGGCTCTATCCCGTAGCCCACCACGTGGCGAATAGTGACGCTGTTAAGTTGTTCACGGATACTAGGGTAACTAATGTTATAGGCCGCGGTTAAACGGGCAGGATCTTGCTTGTTGTCTAACAAGTAGTTACTAGCTCCCCATGTTTGGGTTGCGCCGTTATCATCTACATAAGTGATGCTAGTAATGCTTTGAACGGGCGCTTTGGGAAGGTATATCACGCCAGTATCAGAAGATGGGAAGCAATCCAGCGTTAAATCATGGGTTTGAGTGATTAAGTAGCGATTAAGGTAGCTTTCGGCAAGGGTTACAGCAGCCTGAATTAGGCTAGAAAATAAAGCGTCTTCTTCGGTCGAGGAAGCCTCAACACGGGCGTATGCTTTAGCTTCTGCGACCGTGACTGGTAGCTTTTCAGGCGCTGTAACAAGTTTAATGCCGTAGTTCATTTATTTATCCTTAGTAGGCTCTTTATCTTTTTGCTTAACCTTTGTCTCAGGCTTTTTAGCCACAGATAAAGGCTCACGGGGGGTGGAGCGCTCCGCATCGAGCGGGGTCACAAAGACCCCAGCCCGAGAGGAACCATAAAAGCGCTCAGCCATTACGCGGAACGACCAAATTGCAAAACACGAATCCAGTCAATGTGGGCAGTTTTAGCAACAGCCGACCCAGCGAGGAAATGGCACGAAACCCGCAACTCTTCATTGTCAGGTAAGTTGGTTAAAGCAATAGGAGTTTGCTCTACGTTATCCACAAAGATTTGAAGGGCGCTGCCTGTGTAGAAAAATTCCAACTTCATCCAAGTATCAGCAACAACAGTTGCTAAAGAAGGTGATAAGGTTTCAGTGCCATCTTTTTCAGCCATAAATTTAAGAGCAGTAGCGCCGTCCAACTTTTCAAAGCCAATACGGTCGGTTACACCACCCAAAATGTCGGTATCAGTAATAGCCAAACCGATAAACAAATCAGATTCGGTAGCTTCGCTTATTTTAACACGGGTGCCAAAGTAAAGAGGAACGCCAGCCGTCAATTTGAACGATTCACCATTCAATTGAATGTTAGCGCCGTCATTTTCAGCAGCATCCGTGGTAATTAGTAAAGCACCGCCAGCCACGTTATCCGATGTTACTGTAGTACTAGCAGCGCCAGTTTCAACAACAGTAGTCGTCCAAGCGGTAGGGTCGCCGGTAGTGTCATCTACGGACACATCAATAAAATCATCAATGTATTTAGCCACATTGGTGCCAATGGCATCCACTAGGCTGGAGCGGTGGCCTTCATAAAACGCCAAAGCACCGGAGATATAACGGGAATGTACAGCCATTTGATTTTCTCGCTTTCTAAAAAGCGCTAGGGGATTTAAAGCCCCCTAGCGAGTAACACAACTAATAACTAGGCGATTGCAGTGACATCCACAGCGCTGGTGAAGCGAGGCTTGCCAAGGGCAACCAAGATTCCACCCAACACAGGAGAATCAACCACTTCAACCGCTTTGAGGCGGGCGTATTCGTAACCAGAGGCAATTAAATCCTCCACGTTTACTTCCACAAAGTACAGTTGACTAGAGCCAGCGGTGGTGGCAAAACCTGCCGTGGTGGCTTCAGTCAATGCGCTAGGCACATCCGTAGAAGTTACCGAGCGGTAGCGGAAAGGAACAGCGGCCACAGCGCCAGCGGCAAAATTGCTGCAAGCTTCAACCGTGATGGTGCTGGTTCCAGTGGCTCCAACGCCTTTGTAGATGATAAACATGGCAGAGCCATAGTTTTCAAGGTTTACCACGTCCGAATAGACGGTGCTAGCAAATGCATCGGCTACAGGGTCAAGGCCCTTTACTAGGTGCAGTTCTTCTAAAAACATACGATTAACTCCTATTTCTATAAACTAGGCGCGAGCGGCCAAAGTAACAAACGCGGAACGGGTGTTGGTGCCATTAGCAGGCGTGATGGCGTTATGTAACAACGGTTGACCATTCACGCGCATCGTGAAGCGGAAAGCCATTTCGTCGTAGATGAAACGCACATGCATGCTGGTGGCTTGTTGTAAGCGACCTTTGCGGATCAAAGCGTATTGGCTCAAATCAGCAAGGATTACATCGCCTTGATCACCCAACGCAGCGCATTGCTCAATAGGCATCACAGGACGGCCTTTCAAGCGGCTGTAGGGGGTATCAGCATAACCGCCAGCAGGCAGGTACACAGGGACGCCACCTGTACCGATAGGCAATACCATCTCATCGAATTGGGCTTCCACGTCAGGGTTGACCAACCAAACAGCGTTGGCACGCCGGCGAGATAAGAAGCGATGATACATGGCGTTCAAGTTTTCAGCTAACACGGTATCCGCTTCCTGTCCGGTAGCCTTAGCCACAGCAACAAGAGCATTGGAGTTAAGAATACCTAAGCACTCACCAGCGCCGTTACCATTGATGATTTCATCATCTAGCTTGTAACCAAACTCTTCGCCAAAGGCTTGAGTCATCAGGCTACCCATGGCGGTAGCGTCACGAAGCAATTCTTCGGTGGCGTAACCGATACCCATGAGCTTTTCCAGCTCGATACGGTGTTTGCCGATGACGGGCTTCGATGCAGTAGCAGTGCCACCCTCAGCCACACGGTACACTTGAACACCACCCCAGCGAGAACCATTCACACGGCTGGATTCTTTAATATAAGGCACTTCAATAGCGTTGCTTTGTGCGCCAATTTCAATCTCACGGCACAAAGAAGACAGCATGCCAGTTTCAAAGGCAATCTTAAACACTTCGTTGGCAAAATCGGTTTGCACTAAAAAGCCACCGTCACCGCCAGCGGCAGTTCCCATACCAGAGTAGTTTTGGATTTCAGCCAAACGGTTGTCAATGGAACCATTAGGACGGCCTGCATTAGCAATAGCCATCAGTTGATCGCCAAAGCTCTCGAACAGCTTAGGGGTTTGCACTGGGGCGCCTTGCAGCTTTTCTTCGGTGGCTTGTAATTCTTTTACCACTTCTGAGCCACGTTGCATTTCGATTTGTTTCATAAACAAATCAATGCTTTCGTTAATTTTGACTTGTTGTTCATGCTTTTCATTAACCAATTTTACTTGGTCTTCAGTCAGCAAGCCATCTTGAGAAGCGGCATTGGCCAAAATGGCATTGGCCTCTTCAGTCAAGGCGGATTTTTTTTGCTTCAACACTTGAAGCTGTTTAAAAGCGTCCATTGGATTCTCCATTCATAACGATGTAACTAACTAACAAACTTTGTGCCACCGTGGCACCCTCATAACACCTTACAAGGCTAAGCCTTGGGTTATTAAGGCGTACACTTCACTCCGCACACCCTTTTTAGTGGGTGCCTTCGTACCGGATAACCGAGCCAACACGTTTTCCAACGTATCCACCCGATCCACCATTCCTTTACTCTTGGCTTCCTCCGCCATAACCATGCGGCCTTGTCCAAAATCTTTTTTAACCTTGGCGGCGCTTACGCCTCGACCTACCGCCACAGCATTTATAAACATCTCATAGTGGGCATTTACACCCCGCTGTAATTCTTCCAATGTTTCTTCGGTTAAAGGAGCGTAAGGGTTGCCTTCCCACTTGTACTTGCCCGCCTTAATGACGGTTGTTTTGATACCCGCTTCCTCGTAGTACTTACTCATATCAGCATGTACCATAACAGTGCCAATGCTGCCCACTTCACCGCTAGGGGTCACAACAAACTCATCCGCAGCGCTGGCAATGTAATACGCTGCACTGGCTGCCATCCCATTGGCTACAGCCACCATCGGCTTTTTGCCACGGTAGCTCATCATCTTGTCGTGCAATTCTTGGTTGCCAACGGCTAAGCCGCCAGGGCTGTTAATGTCAAACACGATGGCCCCGATGGCTTTATTTTCCATTGCATCGTCAAGCATCCCCCCCAGCTTTTCAGTGGTGGGCCAGCCAAAGTATTCACTAATAAAATTTGAACGGTGGCCGATGGCCCCCTGAATAGGAATCACCGCCACAGCGCCATTGACTTGGCTCTTGGTGACACGCCCATTGAGGCGCTCTAGGCGTTCCTCGTCGTTAGTATCATGAGCTGCTACTAGCTCCGTTTTAATCATCTCAAGGAAGCTATCAGCAATCGCCCAAGGGGTCAGGTAAAAGCTTGCCATCAATCGAGTTAAGTTCATTGGTTTACCTCTTTTGTTAAATCTATTGCCATTGCTGCCGTTGCCTCTTGGCTTGGGGTATTTGTTGGCTGCCACAATTTATCTGCACCCTCAATGGGATTCAGATTTTCTAACTGTCTAACTTCTGCTTGCGTCATCCACGCAGGGGAGCCACCAGAGCCAAGGGCTTTACTGTAGTATTCCGCCCGTGACTGGCTATCACCACGCAACAGGGCGTCCACCTTGAACTCAGCGTACACATCTTGCTCAAGAATCAAGTCGCGCTTGATGGTTTGCTCAATGTTCGTCACCCAGTGGCGGATGGTGTGCTTATAAAAGCCAATATCTTGTTGTTCAATGTTTGAGAAGGTCGAACGCTCAAGGTCAGCAATTAAATGAGGGGGAATCCCAAAGATTCCGCAGATTTCAGCCTTTGTAAACTTGCGAGTCTCTAAAAATTGGCTATCCTCGTTGGTCATGCCAATCTGTTGGAACTTTAAGCCTTGTAACACCGCTATTTTATGGGCATTGGCTGCCCCACGATGCGCCCGCTCCCATGACTCACGATTAGCCTTTTGGGCTTCCGCCGTCATTGGCAGATCACTTTGTAAAATACCACCGGGCTTCGAGTCATTTTTAAAGAATCGAGCGGCGTAATTCTCAGTTTGCAACGCAATCCCAAAAGTTTCACGGGCATGAGCCACAACAGACAGGCCGGTGACACCATCGGAGCTTAAGCCTGTGAAGCGCAGTAGCTCTGAGGGTAAGTAAACCCGCTTGCCAACCTCATCATCCCAATACACAAAGCGCACACCACGGTTACGAGTGGCTTCCACCTGCATTTTAGCAGGATTGAGTGGGTACAACTCCTCAATAAAGCCCTGATTGTTATACACAATCTCCGCATAGAAGTTACCACGCAAGGCCGCATGACCCACTAACATTTGCATGAAGTTGTAGCGGGTTTGTAGGGCGTTAGGTTGGTACTTAAGTAGATTATACAGTGGGTGAGTGGGGATTTCTTCTTTGCCGCCATTGGGAAGCTTGCGGTACACCACCAAAGGCAATGAAGCCACAGAAGAAGCGAGAATATTAACGCAGCTATACACCGCCGCAATGGCCATCGCCGATTCTGGCGAAATGCGGGCACCCGAAGCGGAGCCGCCCACAGCATCTTCATACCAAAAATCATCCCCAGCGCTAGGCGTTGCAGACTGAAAGAAGCTTTTAAATGTCTCAATCAGTTTCAAACCGTCTTAACCCCATACTTCAATGCTAGGCACATGTGCCTGTTCCATCTTGTCTCGTATTGATAGCCCTAAGGCCATCAGGAGAGCCACCACGCCGTCAATCTTATCCTTAGCCTTACCTTTATCTGGGGCCATGTTTAAGTTGGCGTCGTAGCGCACAACCATGTTATTCGCCATCCACGTCATCACAGGGCAATTACCGTGGTTAAACTTTTTATCAATCAGCAGCGATTCCAACCGCTTCATGGGTTCGTTAAAGCTCATCGCCCCTTGGCGGTACTGGGTTAATTCCAAGCCTTGAGCCTCAAGGTTAATCGCCGTTTGTGTGGCGTTCCAAGGGTCATAGGCAATATCTTTGATATCGTATAAGCCAGCTAGCTTAACGATTTCTTTTTCAAGGTAAAGGTAATCCGCTGTTTTACCGGGCATTGTGTGAAGCCAGCCTTCACGCTCCCACCCGTCATACGCTACTTTCGTCAGTGAGTTGCCTTGGCTTCGGTTATGGATCGCTTCCTCTGGCACCCAAAAGCGGTAAATGGTGCGCCACTTATCATCCTCTAGTGTAGGAGGAAACAGCAGCACAAAGGCATTTATATCGGTTGTGGCGGCTAAATCTAACCCGCCATAGCATTCACGGCCAATGAGGCTTTGTTCATCATACTCGCCACCATTGGCGTTCCATACGTCCAAGTCAATCCAGCGATTGGCTTGGTTCGTCCACTTGTTGAGCTTTTTGGTTAAAAAACTGTTTTGATCACTAGGGACGTGCTGCGCTTGTTTGCACAGCTTTTCAAATTCTTCTTTAAAAACTGAGATTCCATAGTTAGGATTTGCTTTTTTCCAAGAAAGTTCATTTTTCCAGTCGTCGCCATCATCCATTTCAGTAATAAAGGCAAAGATGCTGTCATCATCTATAACCCCAGTAAGTACTTGTTCGCTGTAATAATATTTTTCTATACAAATTGATCGCTCAAACCCCGCTGTAGTAATGGCTAACATCAACGGTTGCCGACGTGACCCTGTGGCTGTATCCAAGACCTGCCACACCTTACCGTCTTTATGAGCGTGTAGCTCATCAACTAAGGCACAATGGATGTTTAAACCATCCAACGAATCCGCATCAGAGGATACGGGTTCAAACTTACTTGAAGTCTTTAAATCGTGAATGTTAAACGTGTGAACCCCAAGGCGGTTCGATAGTGCTTTTGATGAGCGAATCATTGATTTCGCCACATCAAAAATAATCCTTGCCTGATGTCGAGCAGTAGCGGCGCTGTATACCTCTGCGCCCGGCTCCCCATCGGCTACCAGCATATAGAGGCCCATCCAAGCCGCCATTGTCGACTTGGCGTTTTTTCGGGCAAGCTGGATGTAAGCGGTTCTAAACCGCCTTAAATCTGTTTCAACTACCTTCCACCCAAAGATGGAACCACAAACAAACTTTTGCCAAGGCTCTAACCGAAAGTAAGGATTGTCCCACCGCCCTTTAACGTGCTTTAGATTCTCTGCAAACGTAAAAAATCGATTGGCTTCGTTTTCATCAAAGTAAATATCGGTGCGCTGTAAGTCGTTTAGGTGGCGTTGGCACGCTAGCTTCACCTTTTCACACGCCACAATCTCACCCGATAACACATCGAGCGCATACTGTGTCACTGGGTGAACGGCATCCGTTATTTAGCTTTCCCCTTTTTGGCAGGCTTCTGAACCTCTAACACATCCAGCATGGCTTTAGCCACAGCATTGTGAGGGCCATTCTCTAATTCACAATTGAAGGTCTCGTTAAACCAAGGGCGAAAACCACCAAAGGTTAAATGCTCAGGGCGCTTGTAACCCAGTAATTCAATTTTCTCAAACACATCAACCATAAGCTGAAAAGGTTTAATTACCGTCATCACTTCACCCTTTCCATCCGCAGCAAGTTATCCATCGGATCATCATCTTCCGGCTTGCTTACCACCAGCTTACTGCGAGCGCTGGGGGTTAGCCCCATCTCCGCCATTAAAGCTTTGCAAGTTGATGCTGATTGATTAAATACATCCACAGCGGGGTTTTTGCGGTATGAAAGTTCACCCGCTCTACTCTCAGTCTGGTATATCAAACCATGCTTTTGAATCTCTAAAGAGGCTTGCATAGCCACAGAGGCAGTAATGCAATAATTCACTAACAAGCTAGCATCCACCGTGGTTATAATACCTAAGCCTCGCAGGTTTGGAATCATCCGATCCCACTCCGCTAACGCTTGCTTATCCATC
>Ga0247843_1002738_pt1 | contig 30899 bp, 14 predicted proteins | sample LaCruzMarch2017__FD_192420 | JGI IMG/M metagenome (GOLD analysis project Ga0247843, IMG submission 192420) | Freshwater microbial communities from meromictic Lake La Cruz, Castile-La Mancha, Spain - LaCruzMarch2017_8m | ecosystem: Environmental > Aquatic > Freshwater > Lake | place: Spain... | reverse complement strand
AGGGTACCAAAAGAAGCGCAAGACAATGCACTATCCGATGGTATCATCGGCGGCCGTCAAATTCTACCATGGCGACCAACACGACGATAAGCTCGGAAGTAGCTAGGAAGTAGCTAGGAAGTAGCTAGGAGAGAAAAAACAAGTTGTTACCCGACTCGTAGTAAGTAGGTACCTAGGTAGGAGTAGGAATGTGGTCATTTATCATACCTGCATAAGTATTTACAATGACTCTCTCTTTGGGAATGACTCTGGGCCTCATTGTGCCTATCCTACGAAGGAATCAGTGAAATGAGATGTTTAACTTTCGCACGATCATCATGAAAGAATATTATCGTACCGACCGCCGCCACAAAATAATATTCTCATTGCAAAAAAGAATAAAGAGACGTACGAACGTGTTATCCCACGTTGTTGGTGCCTCTGGTGTTGTTATTATTATTATTTGGCAACATGATGCAAGTATCCATGTTACCGAGGAGAAAAAGTATCGACGAGGGGGCTTCGTTCGAGAAGCGAGTCTACAATCTTGACATCAGCGATCGGACCGTGGATGTGGATGTGTCGAATCGGTCGGTAGACCTTGATTATTCTTTTACAAGACGACCATCCCTCGGTGGTCGTCGCATACGGGGATGTATGAAGGTCAGGACGCAACTCGAGTCTATTTCAAGAACGCCGTATTCCCCCGAATCAATTGCAAGAACATCGTCCCCTCACATGTCATCATCAGAAGATGCAGCAGGAGGACCATCACTTCGATCCGTTAAAGAGCGCAATCTTAGATTTGGCACTGTCGAATTTAGACATTATAACTGTATACTAGGGGACAGCCCATCCACTTCCTCAGGGCCGCCCATCAGCATCGGATGGTCGTATGATCCTAAGCATATGATAATGGTAGACCTAGAAAAGTATGAGGAAGGCTCAATAGGCATACGCCGGACCAAGCATGAACTTAAGATCCCTTCACATGTAAGGGAAACTATGCTCCGGGAGGTAGGCTACTCCCGTCGTGACCTCAAGGCCGCTGTAGACATCAATCGTAAGGATATGACACGTCTCATGACCTCCATTCAACAGCAAAAGCTTGACCATGTACGAGAAGGGGTTGAGACAATGAAACATGGCGTGAGACGAATCATCCCCCGACTACGATCTCGTAGCAGGGAGGAAGAATCCTTCTATCAAACAAAGGTCCAAAGTGAATTTCTGTACATTCAAGATCAATGGTACATTCAGCTGAAGCAAGATGAAACTCTCGTAGTGTACAAAATTTTCTAAGCAGGGAAGGGTGGATTACTCCTTAATTTTCATTAATCCGTCACATTTCTTTCACCAGATTTTTTAGAGCCGTCTTCATTAGGAGAGCAGTGGGTGTCCCCTCCTCAGGTTCATCGTCTTGAGCGTCATCTTTCGCAAATGTAGCAGTAGTTAAAGCAGTCATTATCCCACTATTGCGTACCATAATATGCCGTGTCGATGCCTCCTTCGACAACCGTTCTATTGCTGAAATAGCACATGATTTAACTTCATAATCGGTAACGCCAGGCAATAAAGAGAGAGTCGCAAGTGCATCTAATAAACCTGGATGTTCGACCATAGGTTTCCTATTCTCACTCAACGACGCTTGCATCTTCAATGCTTCAGCAATGCAGGTAGTCTTTGTCCATTGAGAAGCCAATGTGAGGGCCTTGAGGAGGATACGATGACATGCCATTGGGTGGTGAATATCAGCAGAAAGCCATTCCAAGGCACGAGCAGAGTAAGCACGAACATCTGCACTGTAATCGGTTAATACCGAGTGTGATAATGAAGCCAATAGTCTTGGGTGATGGCCCATACTTTCGACCGTTTCATCTCCAGACGACGAATTGCGAGCCATGTTAAATAAAGCCTCGGCAGCATTGACTCGTGCCTCATCGATCGGATCATTTAGTAGCACCTTGCGAAGCGCCTCGAGGATACCTCCATTGCAGTGTCTGGCCATGACAGAGGTGTTAGCGTACGTACAGGCCAAAGTGAATAGTGCCGCAGAAGCATATCTTCTTGTAAAAGGTGAAACATCTGATAGCAAGTGAACAAGTGTATCAAGGAGATGATCCTGATTTACCATGTGAACCTTGTTCTCTTCGGCATATGCCTTGTGTGACGTGAAATTATGGAGGGGGCGAGTGAGTTAGGAAAAAAAAATTGGACCATGTGTCAATGATTTCCGATGTTGTTCTCTTACCAAATTCATCAATACTATAGCTGCATGCTCCCGTGCTTCGTCAATCGGATCGTGGTTTGAGATGTTGATGACCACGTCCAAGAGCCCAGGATGGTACACTAACATAATCTTATTCTCTTCAGCACACGCCAAGTTTACCATGACGGCGATTGCATCCACTCTCGAGGCGATTTCATCATCGTAATCGACCGTGAGAGGTTTCTTTGTCATGTGATATAAGCATGCGTCAACTAATCCTTGTTGCTGAGCCATTGGTTCCATCGCTGACAACACGCGTGAGAAGTAACGAAGCGTCTTTAGTACTTTCCTAACAGCGAGAGGACATACTATAGACTCAATCGGGTCAGAATAATTGAAGTAATCCGTCGTAAACATTTTCGGTTCTTGAAAGTTAAATATATCCTCGTCCGCATCACGAAGATTTGCGTCGTCCTGCTGCTGTTTTTCTTCTTCGTAAGCGTCGGAATAATATTGTTCACGGACATCACTAGTTGCGTAAATATCCTGCTTTGTATCTTCGGCATATTGCCCTCTCAATCCTTCTTGATACTCTGATCTACCATCAGCATCGACATAAGTCTCATCATCGTAGCCGTATATGGAAGGTGGAGTATACCCACCGTATTCGTCAAACTCAGGGGCGACATGACTGTCAGTAACAATCTCTTCATATTGAGAGTCAATACCATTTCTACCAAGTTCATTGAAATTATCCATCTTTGGGAAGCGACTGATACTGTCCTCATCCCTCTCACGCATGCCGTGTTCACTACCGTACCCGCCATCATGTATACTTTCGCTGTAAACGCTGCTGGCATAGTCTATGTCTCTGTAACAAGATGATTCCAAGAATGGATTCCGTGTGCTCCCACTGTCTTCAACTTGACTGTCTGTTACACTCTCTTCATATTCATATTGAGAGTCGTCACCGTTTCTACCACCACGTTCATTGAAATTATCCTTTTTTGGGAAGCGACTGATACTTTCCTCATCCTTCTCAAGCACTCTATAGTCATTACCGTAGCCGACACCATGCATGCTTCCACTGTAAACGCTACTGCCGCCATCATCGTAGTCTATGTTTCTGTATGGTGATGATTCCGAGAAGAAAGGGTTCTGTGCGCTCATTTTGTCTCCTTCACTCTCGTATTGGTTGTCTAAATTAGAGTTCTCTTCACTGACGTAAGATGATGCATCGTATGCGTTGCCCTGCTGCTCTTCGCCAACTCCCTTATTCATCCTGAGACTTGTGGCGCCAAAACTGCTGCGGCTGCCATCTCCATGACTCCTGAATGAAGTGCTGAAGGACGACGAGTTTGAGAAAGGATTGTCCTGTGAGTCGTGGAGATCATCTTCATCTTGGAATTTTAAATGATCGAATGTCATTGGCATTACGTCATCATAATCGTCTTCATTGTCGCCTTCTTCGTCTTCCCCCCCTCCACGAAGGGCCATAGCTCCATCATCTTCCTCTACTCCTTGATACTCTGATCCCACATTGTCATAATGGTCCGTCGTCGCCAGTGGCGCGGACGTAAGGTAGTTACCGACATTGTGGCTACCAAGGTCTGGTTGACCCGAATCGGTGACATTTGACATTGCCTTCTTCGCGTCCTCAAGTTCCATCAGAATCATTGCGTTCATCTCGGTTACATCTGGTCCGGCCTCAGTTGCAATGTTAGGGTGATTATTCATTTGATGCAGAATAAGTGTATGTTGTTGATCACTTGCATTGATAGAAGACAGTGATGGGACGATTGAGCTCATGTCGTTCTGCCAGTCACGCTGATATTCATTAGCGATAGCAACAGTAGTAGTCGAGTTGTTTCTCTGTTGGAATAATTCGTGGGTCGAGATGGCAATGTCCCCACCACCTTCGTCGCCAGAAATCCTACGTTTCAATTCAGCGAGGTAGTCACCCGTTCCTGGTGGAATCGATACACTATCACCCAGTCCGTCTGTTCTTCCTGCTGGTCGTCTGTTCGTATTTTCGAAGTACTCGCTCGGGGCTAATGGTATCGCGACTGACTCGGCAGATTCGTCATCATCAACCCCATAATGAAGTTTCTCCTCGGAATAATTCTCCTGTATCATGTCTAACTTCATATCATTATTCATGTCATTCGAAGTATCTACCCCTCCTCCTTCACCAGTATTCTCATTCATTGACTTACGTTGCAGCAATATATTTGCAGGATTATAACCCGGTGGAGGTCGGATCATATCCACAAATAACGGCAACAGTACATCACATATTTCATGAAAGCTTTGTGCCAGCCGTGCCCGTCCTCCACGATAGACACACTCCAACGCTGAACAGATATGTCCCACCTCAATCCCCTTTGGGTCGATTGACAGTGCGTACGTTAGCTTCTGCAATAGTATATGATCAGCACGTAACTCTAACTCTTCGTCATGCAATACCTCATCATCATGATCAAACTCATCCATTGCAGCCTGGATGGCCATTAGACGCAAGTCTCGTGGCGCAATTGCCGAATTCAAATCATACAGGATTAGCTTGAGTATGTCTGAGGCATTTTGATCATCGTAGATTGCGTCATCGTCAGCTAACTGTGCATCGTAATATGTGTCGCCATCCACGGAGGGGAGGGGAGAACGCTGGTGGTGGTAGGAGACATTCATTGTAGGAGAGGATAATCTAGTCGGTTCGACCTCGGGGGTCATTGTGTTGAGCTCAAATGACAACGAAAAAGTCAAGAAGGGAGTTGAAGAGAAAAACATCATCGTCGGCATATTCGTATTGTTTATCATGTCGTATTTGTCGAGAGTCGCCCGTGGCACTGCCTCGCGCATTCCTCCTCGCACAATTGTAGCATCTCTATCCGCTGGATTCGACCATGGCTCCTTCGTCATTGCCAATCGTAGATTATCCACGGCGTTTGCTGATCCCCGCGATGGCCTACGGACGACCATCAATGCTACATCCACCAGCACGACAACTCGTTTGATGAGCAGCGAAGTGGTTCTGCCTGAGCCACCGACGTCGAATCACCCACACACGCCAATTCCAGGCGTGACGGGGAAACTCATCTATACTGAGACAGATGAAGCGCCAGCATTGGCAACTTTTAGTTTATTCCCTGTACTTTCCAAATTTGGTAAGATGGCACAGATAGATGTTGTCCCGTGTGATATTTCCGTTGCTGGCAGAATCCTCGCGACATTCCCAGAGTATCTCAAGCCGGAGCAACGTGTCGCAGACAACCTATCCTATCTTGGTGACGTATGCAAAACCCCAGATGCGATTGTTGTCAAACTACCGAATGTCAGTGCCTCCATTCCACAACTTGATGCATGCATTGCCGAACTCCGGTTAAAAGGGTATGATGTCCCCATCTTCCCCCATGAAGCCAAGACTGACGATGAGAAGTCTATCCGAGCCAGATATGCCACAGTACTTGGGAGTGCCGTGAATCCTGTACTACGTGAGGGAAACTCGGATAGACGTGTGGCTGCACCAGTTAAGGCATATGCACAGAAGAATCCACATAAGATGGGAATTTGGAGTAAGGCATCACGGACACATGTCGCGCATATGGATGATGGAGATTTCTTCTCGAGTGAGCAAAGTACCACGATGAAGGATGCTACCAATGTAATAATTGAACATATTTCTCATGAGAATGGTGTTGTTACCGTGTTGAAGGAGAGTACCAAACTACAAGCAGGAGAAGTTATCGATGCGGCCACAATGAATGTGAAGGAATTGTGTGCGTTTTACGAGAGAGAAATTACTGAGGCCAAGGAGGCTGATATTCTTCTTAGTTTGCATCTCAAGGCAACTATGATGAAGGTCTCGGACCCAATTATGTTTGGTCATTGTGTCAAAGTCTATTTCAAGGATGTCTTCAACAAATATGGACCGTTGTTGGAGGAGATTGGAGCAAATCCAAATTTAGGCTTTGGGGCGGTACTGGATGCAGTGGACAGTAAGCTACCTGCCGAAAATGCGAAGGAGATTCGAAATGCTATCGATCAGTGCTACGAAGAACGCCCGTGGCTAGCCATGGTAAACTCTGACAAGGGAATTACCAATCTTCACGTTCCCTCTGATATCATCATTGATGCAAGCATGCCTGTCGTTGTAAGGGATTCAGGCCAGATGTGGAACAAGGACAATGAGCTAGAGGACACGAAATGCTTGATCCCCGATCGCTGCTATGCCACCATGTACCAGGAAGTGATTTCGTACTGCAAAGTAAACGGTCAATTTGATGTTGCAACGATGGGCAATGTCGCCAACGTGGGGCTAATGGCACAAAAGGCTGAGGAATACGGTTCACATGATAAGACGTTTGAAATCCCAGCTCCAGGAGTTGTCACTGTACGTGATTTGAACTCCAATGAGATTTACTTTCAACACAAGGTAGACACCGGTGATATCTGGCGAATGTGTCAAACTAAAGATGCCGCTATTAAAGATTGGGTAAGACTTGCTGTCGAACGCGCTAAGGCAACCGGATCGAGGACGATTTTCTGGCTTGACAAGCGTCGTGCACATGATGCATCGTTGATTGATAAGGTGAACACATATCTTAAAGATTACGACCTGAGTGGTACCGACCTGTCGATTATGAAGCCAGTAGATGCTATTCGAGTTTCAATGGAGAGGTGTACGGTTGGCAAGGACACGATATCCGTCACTGGCAATGTCTTGCGTGATTATCTCACGGACCTTTTCCCGATCCTTGAATTGGGCACAAGTGCAAAAATGCTCTCAATCGTTCCCTTACTGGCCGGTGGTGGCCTTTTTGAGACTGGTGCCGGTGGATCGGCCCCCAAGCATGTACAACAATTTGTTAAGGAGGGTCATCTTCGTTGGGATAGTCTTGGAGAGTATTTAGCCACTGCGGTTGCGTTTGAACAGCTGGGTAAAATCAGTGACAATCCAAAGGCAGCTCTGTTGGCTAAGTGCTTGAATCAGGCTGTTGGGAAAATTCTCATCAATCGCAAGAGTCCATCGCGTCGAGTGAAGGAGATTGATAACAGGGCGACCAACTTTTACATCGCTCTATACTGGGCAGAATTCCTCGCTGAAGAAGATAACGCGTTTAAGCCCCTGTATGAAAAGCTCTCGAGTAATCGTAGTAAAATCGTGGAAGAGATGAAAAGCAGTCAAGGCGAACCAGTTGACCTGGGTGGATACTATATGTTTGATCACGAAAAAGCAATGCGTGCGATGACACCATCGACCACGTTGAACCAAATTATCGAGAGTGCTTGAAGTTAGATGTCGTAACGGTAGTTTGACAAGTGTAGGCATGCTAGATTATTATTAGAGATTTGTAAGCAATAGATTACTATTTCTCAGTCCAATATGTGATATCTGATAACATAGGATTTTCACAGGAGGGCAATCGACGGTGATTCCCCTGGTGTAATCACCATAACTCGTTCGCTACTCTCCGGTATGGCATAAATCCTACCATCCCGTCCAACAAAGCCACCCTGAAATTTATCATCGACATCAGTCAAGTTTCCTTTGCCAACGTAATCAATTTGTAAGTACGATGACGATGACAAGTCAGTATTCACGCGCAAGACACAATCCATGTTGGCAGGCACCGCATAGAAGCAATTGTCAACATTACTCAGCACCCCACCTTGCCATTTGTTTATGCAATCAGGAACAGTACCGAATGTTGTTGCCTTATTCGTAATCGGGTCTATTCGCAGTATTGAGGTTGAATCTGACGGCATGCCATATAGGCAACCGTCAGCGCCGTACGAACCTCCAAGCCATTTGTACTGTCCCCAATACTTTTTCGGTTTGCAAGCTGATTCGTCGGTATCACCATCATGTCGATGTATTGGAATGGTACTAATTCGCCACGACTCGTCCTCTCTTGTTGTTGCAGCCTTTGATCGTATATTCGTGTCAATGCATAGAACCTCGTCTGCGTGGCATGGGAACGCGTATATCATCCCAGTTTTTGAGAGTAGTCCTCCATGCCACTTAAAGCCTCCCTTGGGGAAATCACCTATCACGTCGACTTTGTCAGTGCGGGGGTCAATCCGAAGCACACCCGTGGCGGCGTATGGTGGAGCATACACGCATCCATCTAAACCTTTTATTCCTCCATACCATCGATTCTGTCCACCGTATTGTGATAGATCTGGTCCGATCTCTTCAGCAACCTCATCATTGTCAAGTTGAATCTTAAGGACTCTGTTTGCATTGCTTGGCGGACAATAAATGGCTGATGAGGATGAGGATGATTCGGCTACGGCGCCTCCATGCCACTGCCATCTGTTGCTCCCATTATCGTCGTTTTCGTCGTCGTCGGCGGCGGCTTCATCTCCTTCGAAACATTGTGTATCATCAGATTGATCCTTTGAGGTGGCAATTGGTAAAATGTCGATAGCACCCGTTGCCAATGTCATACGAAGTACACCTCCTGTACTCCAGCACGGAATTCCATACAAAAAACCATTACGTATTATACCTCGCAGCCACTTAAATCTTCCCATCCGATATTCATAGGGTAGCGGCAAAGTGGATATGCTAGCTTGATCAATAATTTCGGATGACATTGATGACATTGATGACGTTGCCGAAGGAGGAGCGATGCGAATAATTGAGTGAGAATGTGACGGTACGCCATATATGTCTCCAGTGGATGGATCGACTGCCCCACCCAACCACTTGTGTGAACCGACGAAGACGGATGATGACGAAGATGCTTCACCATTGAGTCGAGCGGCTCGTCGTAATAATGCTTCACGCTTCTTAATGCGCTTGCGTAACCTTCGGGGATTATTTCTTATGTCCTCGTCTTTGACATCCAACGTGTTGTCGACAACAACTTGATGCATGATCATGCGGATTCGCCGCGGTGTTACAGCAGACAGGTGAAATGAGATTGACGATCTCGCGGAGACTAGTACGATGATTGGGAGGATATGACGACGATGAGGATGACAACAACGCAGCGACGTCCGGTTCATGGTGGAGGTGCAAGTAGAGGTATGGAAGAAATGCGGGAACGAGTGGGGCGTTTGGGTTCTTTTGTTGCTTGTTATCGACGAGACGGCACGACCCGGACGACGACGATGGTGCTCAAAGTAACAACAATGCGATCGCCATTCACAATAGGAAATGTCCTCATCATAGCTTCATTGTCTGTGATGTTGTTACCATTGATGGGACCCTTGATATCCTTATGCATACACTTGATAGATGATTATTTCTTGGTGCCATCATCATTGGACGTTTCGTCTAAGATTAATGAGTCAACGTCATCAATGTTGTTGCAATTATTGTGGTGGATCCTAACGACGATTATGGAGTTTATATTCAAGTCAGTTTCTATTATTTTACACGCTTTGAACGCTACCATTGCGTTGATGCCGCAATTGGCGGCGGGCGGCATGATAGCCTACCTTGGAATATGTGTGGGTTATGTTGGTCTCGTTCATTTGGGGTGTATCAATCCAGACAAGGCAATGATTATGGTAGGAGATGAATATAATATATGACGAGGGTTACCACTTTGGCTATGTATTTTGGCGGGTCGAACAATGACGGTTTAAAATCACACAACTCATTTTTTTTACAAGCAGCAGTACGAAGAGATGCGTCGACGGCCTAGTGCGGTTTTGGTGTTGATACTCTTCCTACTCCTGCCCGGTGTGGCGTCAGCTATTTGGCGGTGGAACGATAGCGGCGGCGGCAGCGTCACTCCCCGTAAGATCAAGCCGAAGGTCACTCGGCCATCAGGACCGGCCAATGTCACACTCTTCGTCGTCTCTCGTAGTGAGCTCGGGGTAAAGTGGGATCCGCCGCTCTTCGATGGAGGGAAGGCCATTACAAAGTACCTAGTTGAATGGGACACTGACAAGTCCATGACAAGCGGCATTGTGTCGCCGTCAAACCACTACAACAGCGATGACGGGCCACTCGCACGATCCGAGGTTGTACCAGTATCAGAAGAGACAAAGTTTCGTATTACTGGCCTGGATGAGGGTCAAAAGTACTACGTCCGAGTGTCTGCCTACGGCGAGGGATACTCCAATGCCGTGTCCTCTCAACCCCCGCAAGCGATTCCTACCGGCATGCTACCCGGTTTCCTCACAGACGTATCTCTTACAGTTACTGATACCGCCGACCGACTACATTTGGCTTGGTCGGCGTCGGAATTTGATGTCAATGGATTTGACATCCTACCTATCGGATGCGACGGTGGCCCAACACCTCCCACTGCTCCAGATGAAATCACTGCGTACAGAGTTATTTGGGATAAGAATCCTTCTTTCTCAAATGCCAAGACGTATGACCTTCCGGCCGTGGTAGGTGACGGAAGTCCAAAGATTTGCTGCCCATCGAATGTGAATGATGAAGGTACTTGTGCGATTGATATCGGCGCGGAGGTTCAATCAATCTCCATAATGTATCCTCAATCTACTACACCCTCAGGTGAAAACCTCTTTGATACTGGTGCTGTCCGAATCGCTTACGTTGGGTCTCAAAGCAAGTCGATCGTGGTGGTTCCACCACAGCATGGTTCCAAGGTAGTGAAGATCTCTCCCTCTGATGCTCTCCCGCTCGGCTCTCCAATCGCTGTCGACGATTTGATTCGCATACAGAGTAATGTTTATCTTGTGTCCGAAATTGACAACTGGCCCGTATCCATCGGCATATCCTCCGGCTATATTGCACCTACATCAAACACTCAAAGCAAACCAGTAACTGTCCAGGCATATTTCACCACGGTGCCAAGTACTTGTTTTGATCTGTCCGACACGAGCAACTCGGCGGAGAGCTTACGATCACACATTAATCAAAATTTTGATGATAGTCCATTTGACGAGTCGATCATTGTGAACAGAGTGACTCTGACGGAGCCTTACGAAGGCAGTGATTCCGATGAGACTCGCGTCATTGGGTATGAATATCAGGTGACTTTTATTGGCCGGGGGTTTTCATCGACGTTTGGAAATCCAGTTGAAGAGCTACTGATCATTTCTGAGCCATCGTCACCCTTTGCGTCCGTTGGCGACTGTAATGTTCCATTTGTTTCGAATGGAGAAGATATCTCAAGTGAAGTCCTGGTGCAAGTTTCGACTGCTATGGATTCTCGCTCTGTTATGCCCGGTCAAAAGTATTACGTCAAGATCGCGGGCGTTAATGCAAAGGGTGTTGGACCATACATGCCCGCCATTGCAAGGACGGAAACCGCAAGATCGCAACCCGGGATCGCACAAAATTGTCGTGTCTACTCTATTCCAACCTCATCGTCATCCCTGAAGGTAGAATGGGATGGCGTGTATCCAAGTCATGGCCAACTTCCATCGTCCTACAGAGTAGACTTTTACGAGGTCATCAACGCAGAAAGCTCTGACATGGTGGTGTCGCAAGTAGTCGCTGTCATTGACGAGAGCAAGCGATATTCTGTTACGGAGCAGAATTTAATCCCAGGGGCAACTTACAAAATCATCATCGTACCAGTCAATGATCAGGGAGAGGGTGGACCAAGCTGGTACAGCGATTTCGATCCCTCCGGTTTAATCCACGACGATAACTTCTTCACTCTACAGGACTATCGTGAACGATCATGTCATGCAGTGCCCACCTGCGGCAGTGCGAGCGTTCAATGTGACGAGCTTGATGCTGGTGATTTCAAGATCGTCGCTCGTTCAGTTCCACCACGTCCAGAGTTTGTGGTTGGGACATACCCAAATGTTTCGAATGACAATCGATTCTCGAAAGATTCTATCCTTGTTACATTTGCGTCTCCTCTTATTGGTACGAATGGGAAAAGCAGTGGAGTGCCTACCGACGAATTCCTCATCGAGTGGTCAACATCTTCTGCATTTCTGCCGTCCACTGATGACGACGCAGTGGATACACTGTGGTCATCCGTAATCTCTGCACAGTACTCTGATGAGGGCGAACAGAATGCATTTGGAGAGTTGGTGCTAGAGTCTCTCACTATGGGAACTCAATACTACGTACGTGTATCGGCGCACAATAGTGCAGGATATGGTGCTAAGACAAGCAGTAAGCCTGTGAGGCCGATGACAAAGCCAGACCCACCATTTGAGCCCATCCTCTCAAGCCTGAGTCCGAGCCAACTCGAGATTTTCCACCCTGTAAGCAACTTGAGTGACAGTGCAGTAATCGGAACGTCGTTGTTAGTTTCGTGGCAACCACCGAGAGTGGATGACAGTAATGATAGACCTGATCTTGTTGGAGATGGAGGCGATGCAGTATCGTCGTATCTGGTGGAATGGAGTAGAAAAGCATGGTCTGAATATCTCCCAACCGAATTTGAGATCAAAATTCAGACTGCAACCGGTGTAGAAGGATTGGAAGCACTGAGCCTGCTTTCAGGGACCTTTCAGATTCAAGTTGACACGTCAACATCCTCCATGTCAGCAATGAGTGGAAGCTTCTCATCCGCATTCATACCAATCAACACGTCTTTAGACATGCTCAAAACGATTTTGGAAAATATCCCGAATGTAGGCGAAGTAGTCGTCATCTCTCCAGAGCCTCTAACTTGGCAGATCACTTTCCTTTCTGAGATTGGAAATTTGGAAATGTCGCTTGTAGAGAACAGAGTCTTCGACAATGACATGGTAAATGGCGACGTATCTATTTCCAAGATCAGTGATGGCGAAATGCCGGCGAACTCTGCGTATGGATTTGAGATTATTGAATACGCAAATGAGCTCGTCGTGGACGGTGCCATGCATCACATCATCAAACATCTCGTCCCTGGCATGAACATATTTGTCCGTGTGTCCTCCCGTAATCAGGTGGGATTTGGACCGAGGAGGGAGACAGCGCCGACATTTTCTGCTCCGGCCCTTCAGCGACCTGATGGTCCAACATCGCTGTACAATGAGGAAATGCCACCATTTCTGTCTATTCACTCTCCATCATCTCTCAAGGTACACATCGGTCCATCATTTTACGATGGCGGTTCGCCCCTCACCTCATTTTTGATCGAGTGGGACTCGTCGTCGACGTTTGATTCGTCTCAATTGGGAGACGGATCCCCGTTGGGATTTGCAGAGGTCGATGCTTCATCTCTAGTATGCAGCTCGTGCGTCACCGACTTTGACATATCAACAAATTCTTTTACATACAGCGGCGACGATTTGACCGCCAGTCTTTTGATCCCGCAACGAAAAATCATGGTTAACTTTGTTGACGATAGCAAGTCCTACCTCTTTACTATTCTATCCGCAACGTCGAGTACAATAAATGTTGAGAACAGGCATCTACGGGTACTGTCTGCGTCGAACATGCTTGACAAAGATGGTGGAGCAGGGGCGAATTTAGAGCTCATGGGCGCAACATTCGTGATAGAACTTGGCAATGGCCGATCTTACTACGTCCGTGTGTCGTCAACAAATGGGGAGATTGGCACAGGCAAGTCTGTCGCAACGTTTCCATCGAACGTTATGCCTCGAGGGTTTCCGCTTGCTCCATCTCACGTGTCAGTCAGTGTAAAAGACAAGCACACTTTGAATGTGTCATGGTCAAGCGATGCGAGTAACAACGATCCCAACATAGCTGCGTACAAAATCGAGTGGTTCTCAAAAAGTGATGCTGCAAGCGGCCATTCATTCTCCTTCTTTGGAGAACAAGAAGTTGTGGAGTTCTCAACAAGTGGTCTTGGGTTGATTGGAGGGACGTTCCAATTATATTTCGGTGCGTTGGATACCTTTCACGGCATTGTGCTGGATACTGTCAAGGCGAAGAATGGTCGGGACTATATCGAAACAAGTGTGGATTTAACTCCGAAGTTGAATCGGGGTGAATCCATCCTCATTGGCACGGAGCAATATTCCATACACTTGACGAATCCGTTTACGCCAACAAGGCTTCCACTCGCAAGCGCTTATTCTGGTCCCGATGCAGAGACAATCCCAGTCTTTGCACGACCTAAGTCCATGCCCATCGCGTATGATGCATCGGCTGCCGAGCTTCGGAACGCGCTAGAAAGAGTGCCACACGTCAACCACGTCGATGTTCGTCGAGAAATCAATAATGCCGATGAAGACGGCTTCTTTTGGGTCGTGACATTTATTTCGAACGTGGGTATGCAGCCTTCATTCTCTGTCGATACTTCAAATCTGATTGGATACAATCCGAATGGGTTTACAATCACACGCACAGTGGATGGTGTGAAGCCGGAGGACTACGACGTCACTATCGTCGAAGATTTAGCGATGACATCCATCGAGATCGAGAACCTTACGACAGGAAAGCCGTACTACATTCGACTCTCATCAATATCGAATAAAGGGGTTAGTCTGCCCACGAACTCCCTTCCCATCGCAATTGCTCCCGGAGGAATTCCCGGAAAAGTGTCACCTCCGAGCATTCGACCGTTGAACGATTCCACACTCCTTGTCAGCTTTGAGGCATCTGCAGAAGCCAACGGAGCAACGGTGGAAGAATATGTGATTGAAACGAGCTCACAATCAAGCTTTACTGTCAAATCGCAAATTAGAGTTCAACCCAATCATCAAACACAGCGCATCACTACTCGTGCTCACACTTTACCTTGGGAAGGTGATTCTACATTCACTCTCTCTCTTGGCGATTACCACGGTGATTTCACTGTCGCTGTGGGCGATGGAAAAACAACTGTTCGTGTGCAGAATGGTAACAATGTCTTGGAGCGCTCCACGGGAACAACGAGCTTGTCGGCAAGTGTGGCAAAGGGTGAATATATATCAGTTGGTGGCATGGAATTCAGAGTTTGCCTCACAGACTACCACCTACACGATGACACACATCTGTCCCTGTGCTCAAAGGACAATGCCTTGGCTGTGGCTAATTTCTATTCAGCACCAGATGTCATAGACGAAATCCCCATTTTCATTTTAGACACATCTCTTGGTGCTGCCAAGTCACCTAGTGTCGGGGATGTGTCTCTTAGTACGGTCGATGCTCTTGGAGCAAGTAGAGACATGCGTACTAGAATTCGACGAGGCGATTTGGTCAGAGTCGGTCATCCGGACTTGGGAGAAACTTTTCGTGTTTCCACTGATCTAAACCGGGCTTTTACTGATCTAGTTGTACCTCTCAGTTCGATTGAGGATGCCAATGTTGTTGCGTCCCTATCTCCAAAATCGTTGGCGCATGCCACCTACGAAGTGCAATCATTTCATATACGGTCAAGCTCGTACGATGTGGCATTGACTCCAGGTAACGAACTTAGCTCAGGTTACCGGGTTCGCTTCAAATCGGAGACGACGCAAAGCACTAATGCTGGAGGAGACGGTGGATGTTTGCAATGGGATGGATCAGCGAATGACTTGAAAATCGAGCTTGAGACATTGCTCGGGATTGATGCGGTCGAGGTGAAGAGGGAAGTCCTTCAACCTGTCGCAGGCGGTATAGGCTCTGGCGTCGAATATCAAATTACATTTACTGGATCAAATGTTCGTGGCAACGTGCCCCCACTTCAAATTCTTGATGTAGGATCGAATGGATGCCTTGATGCTCAATTATTAGGTGGTACTTTCAGCGATGACATTGCCCCTATCTCAGTTCAGCAGATCGAGACGCCCTACGTGCCATTTTACAAAATCCAAACAACAACCGACATTCCCTACGATGCATCCTCTGCTGACATGAAAGCAGCTCTCGAAGGACTGTCTCAAGCATGCACGGTTGATGTGTCTCGAAAAATTGATCGTAACGGATACTCGTGGGATGTTACGTTTGTAAAGATTGAGGGAAGCACCTTTTCACCACTGCTTGCGCTTTCCGCAAATGGCGAAAATTTATCAGCAGATGTTGACCCTGGCGTTTCTGTCGTTGATATTCAACGCGTTGAGGTGCCTGCATTAATCGGAGGGACTCCTATATTCACACGCGTGGCTGCGGTGAATTCATTTGGTATGGGTCCATTTACTCAGTCAAATCCACGTTCAATTGAATTATCTCCTCAGCCGCCTTCTGAGCCTGTCGATGTATTCGTTGAAGTTACGTCGCCATCTTCCGTTTTAGTGCAGTGGAACCCCCCGTTTGAAACTGGAGGACGACCAATATCGCACTACAAGATAGAATACGACAAACTTCCGACATTCACTGGAGGCCAAAACAATGGACCAACGGGCTCTGTGTTGTTGTCTTCGTCCTCTGTTGATGTTATTTCTGACGTGCAGTTAGTGACTGTGAAGATAGACAGTGAAGATTTGCTTGATAAGGAGACGTATCTCTCTGGAACGTTTTCGCTTGCGTTTGATGGTCAGAAGACTGATCAATTGCCGTACAATGCTTTGCCCGGAGAAGTCACGTCTGCATTAGAGGCACTATGTAATGTGGATAAAGTTCATGTGACCAGATCAATTCACTGCTCTGATGAACTGTCGATTGGATGCATGACACCAGAGGGTTATACTTGGCTCATAACTTTTGTTTCACTCAAAAACGTGGGAGATCAGCACCACAAACCTACTTCCAAATTGTCATCGCGCTCTTCTCATCGGCTGTCGGTGAACAGTTCGTATTTATTCGAGTGTAGTGACGTAAGCCATGCAACATGTACCATCGGAGGCAAAGCAGTCGCTAGCGTTGGAAGTGTACAAGAAGTACAGGAAATAACCGTCGCATCCTCCCCATTCTCGGTGACTATTGGCGGAGAGACATCGGATGAGATTAACATTGGTGATTCTTTGTTCGATGTGGAAGACAAGCTCAATTCGTACACACGAAATGGAGTTGGGAAAATTGAAGTTAGCTGCGCTGAATGTGTGGAGAACACAATTCGATCCGGCGATTTGATATCACTTCGTTTTTCTTCATTTCGGGGAGATTTATCACCTGTAGAGGTCAACGATCCCGAGGTGAATGTCAGCGAAAGAACGAAAGGAAGCAGCCAATTTGTGGTCGGGCGTGCAACATATTCAATAACCCTCACAGGGTTGATATCGGTCCATGACTGGTACGTAAGAGTCTTTGCATACAATGGAATTGGTGAAGGAATTCCAGAACTAGCGTGGCCAAGTCCGATTCGGTTGACAACTGTGGCACCTCAAGTGCCATCAAATGTCAAAGTGACCGTACAGAGCGCATCTTCTCTTGAAGTCGCTTGGGATCGTCCTGGCAAAATCGGTGGTGTAACGCTCTCTAGCTTCATTGTGCAATATGATACGTCCCCTGCCTTCGCAACTCGTAACGGTATGCCTCTGGAACAAATGGTTCTACAGGAGGCCGATGTTGACGCAAGCATCGCTCTTGTTACCCAATCCTATCCATCAAGCAGTGACCCCATCTTCAGAAGACGAATCATAATTAATAACGCAGATGTGATCTCGCGTGGAGTAATTGCAGCTGGACATATGATTGTTGTTGATGGTCGGCCGTTTACCGTATCATCTATCAATGCGGAAAATTGCGGTGTTACCTGTCTCGCACTCAACAAGGATGTTGGCACTAGTGTCTCGGGGATGAAAATTTACGCCGCGAATGATCCCCATCACTACAAGTATTCCATTACTGGGTTGAAACCGGGCAATGCGTACTTCGTGCGAGTTGCAGCCGTGAATGAAAAGGCTGTCGGTCCTTACGGATATGAATTCTATCCTCTCAACTCAGTCTCTTCAACACCCATGGATGTCCCAAATGCGTTATCTTGGGCGTCGATGACAGCGATTTCCAATGATACTTTACGTATCGATTTCGGTACTCCCTCGTCTTCGGATAAACCGCATGGTGCAAACGGTTCGCCCTCGTCGAAATATCACATTGCGGTTGCCACTGGGACTGAAGAGGAAATATCTCTTCCCGAAATCTTATCCCTGTCAACAACAGCAGACTCAAAAGTCTCTGGATTCATCGAGCTCTCTGTTGGCTACCAAGGTGATTACAATATGCTTGTTTCTGTTGGAAATCAACCAGCACAATTCCTTGTGGTGCCGGGTTCGAGACGAATCGACACGAATGGTGAAGACTTGACATATGTGTTGCATCCCGGCGAGAAGATTGTAGTAGGAGAAGAAATGTTGGAGGTTCGATCTATCTCTGTTGGTGAAATTGAAGTCAAGGAATGCCACATTCGAGGAACTGGTGGTGTGGCGGTGCCAGGTTATCGAATGAACAACTACATCGGAAGCGCAATAATTGCACCGGGTGGCGACACTTTGGTGGAAGCCAATGGGCGAAGCCTCGATTCGTTCCTTAGACCAGGAGAAGTCATCGAAGTATTCATAGATGAATTTGGAGGCACGCAGTATTTAAGTGTTGTATCATTTATTGGAAATTCAATTTCGTTTACGCCCAGCTTTGTGGGTATCATTGACAAGACCCCTATATACTCAAGGAATAAAGCTATTGTTCGTGCGGATGCATCTTCTGCATCGATGCAGATGACAATTGATTCACTGCTCGGCTCCAATGGTTCAGTGGAGGTGTCGAGAGAGGGACCTAATACACGTGAGGGATACACGTGGAAAATAACATTTTCTTCAATTAATGGCATGACGCTATGCTCGCAGCCCTCGTGGTGTTTTTCTCCAAGCACCGAATCAGTGAAATATATTAGTGTTAGCGGCCTTGATATTCACGATGGAAATTATGTTCAAACCTCCTTCCATGATGGGCGGCCTCGATATGACTTGTTAGGGAAGTCTCGCCGAATTGTGTATGACTCCATTGTATCCGAGTGGCGATTGTATGCTGGCACCTCTTCGGTTATATCCTCTGTCGCCTCATCGGAAACATCCGTACCCTTCAGTGGATGGTCGAATGAGGCAGTAATTGCACCTCCAAACGGTGTGACGCAACTGTTATTAGGTGGTGCAACCGCTGAAGTGACAACTTTGCAAACTGGCACTCATCCGCTCTTCACTAATACAACGATTGTGTACTCAGAGGAATTGTCATTTGGAACACATGAAGTGCAGGTGGTAGAGGTATTAAGTATCGAAGATAATCTTGGCGGCTCGTTTGAATTGAATCTCGGGACAATACCTCAGAAAATCACCATCTATGTTGATGAATCAGAAGACGATTTCACGACAAAACTCCAATCTTTGTCTGGGGTTGGTCGCGTGCATGTGGAATCAGCTGCTTCTTCTGTAAAATTTGGTAGAACATGGCGCATAACTTTCCTAAGCAATTCTGGCGACGTGCCCCTTCTTCGGCATCACGGAACATCTAACTTGCAAGGAACAGGTGCTTCATTGAATATCTTTGAAAACGTCAAGGGCAGTATCGGCGATCATTTCACCGTGGTGATCGATTTGGAGCAGGGCAGAACGTATGCAAGTTGGGTTTGTGCAGAGAATGAAGCTGGTGTCGGTCCGTGCACTGGTGCAAGTAATACTTTTGGTGTATACCCCCTGGTTTTGTCAGTGTCATCTCCGCCTGGTCCTCCGCTGTTACAGCTTGGTGATGTCACGAAATCTCAAGCCGAAGTCGAATTCAATGAGCCACACTCAAATGGTAGCCCGATTCTGTCGTATAAATTTGAGTGGACGACATCGGACACCTTTGGAGCACCAGCTCGTGTCAAGGCAAGAATTTCGTGTAGTGATGGAAGTAAGATTATGGGGTCGTTGAGATTCATTTACGGGAACGGCTATCAATCAAAAACCGAGACATCAGTGCCAGTCGACCTTCAAAGTGGCGTCTTTGAGGTAACGCAAGCATTCAACTCGTTTGAGCTGCTCAACAATGTCGAGGTAACAATGGTCACGAATGCTACTTCCGCGAAAGAGTGGGACATTGCTTTTCTCAACGATGTTGGCCCAGTTGGCTCCATCTCACTCGATAACGAGGGTGTCAGCTGCTCAAGCGAAGAGCAAGTGGTGGTGGCCACTGTAACCAAATCAGCGGTAGGAACAATGCCTGCCGACTATGGCTCGAGAGAAGTTTTCTCTGACGAAATGTCTTGCGGCAGTGTCGTTTTAGGAGAGTACTCGAGTGGCCAGCATTTGATTTTGACTGCGAGTTCTAGTGCCGTGACCGGTGGCTCCTACCAGTTGATGCTCGATGGTGAATCTACCATCTGCATCCCAGTTTCTGCTTCGGCATCGCAGATGAAAAATGCGATTGAGGGCCTTGAGAGTGTTGGAGAAGTTGATGTCATATCGATTGCTGGTCCTGTTGGAAAACATTTCCCATTGGAATACAAAATAACGTTCAAAGGCAATTATGCATACGGGGACTGGCCCGGTTTGCAAGTCGGTCAATCGTTTGGAGCTGGTGATTGTGATCCTTTTGTCGGAGGCGTTGATCATAGAGCCATGATTCTCCCAATACGGGATGAATCACATTGTGTAGATGGCGCTATTGTCACTGAGGCCATTGTTGCTGGCGCCCTCACTTCCATTGGTGGAACATTCGATCTGACCTACGGTGATGAAACTCTGGGTGGTGTCAGCGTAGGTACATCTGCCACTGAGATGGAAGCGCTGCTATCTCAGCTGGGTCTTTCAGACGCACAAGTGACGCGACATGATCATGATGACATGGGGGAAGGCGTGGCTTGGGAGGTGACATACCCTAGAACAAGCTCTGAGTATGATCACTTACGCGTAGATGACACGTTCGCCACTGGCAAGAATGCTCAGGTTAATGTGTATCCCATCCTCGCCATCAAAATATATTCACCAGAGAACGATTCAAGTGGAAACTTTAGAATTGTTTTAGATGGAGAATCGACTGCCCCACTTTCTCATCAAGCTAGTCAAGCAAAAATACTACTTGAACTGCATCGTTTGAGTGGAATAGGAAAAGTCAGCATGTTAGGTCCCCCGGAGGGAGACTCATTATCTGCCATCGAATTGAAAGGATTGATCGATGACTCATTTACCGTTCGTGGTCATAAAGCTATTGCCATAGTTGGTGACTTTAGGTCAACTTTTGCTCCTGGTGACCCGCTCACGGTTGGTTCATGCAAATTGTTGATGAAAAGTATCGTCCACGAAGACTATGACGAAACACAGAGCGCTGGCCTTCTTTACGAAGCGTTGTATCCATCGTCCTCAGAGACAGCCGACGCCAAGCTGCTGGGGTATTCAATCCTGCAAATCAATCAAAGTGCCGATTCTCTTAGTTTCGCGTCTGATTGTTCCCAGATCAATGGTGTCAATAAAGTCGTGCACGTGGGATCCTTTCTAAAAACTAATACTGGCGTGGACCACACTATAATTGTCAAGGCCCACACGGCAGATTTGGAGGCATTTGAAATAGTACCCGAAAGTAATTGGAGAGGAACAGAACCACGAATTTTCTACAAGCAAACATCTGGCACCGTCTCACGCACAATCACATTGTCGGGATTGGTGAAAGGAAAGAATTATCTAGTACGCGCCAGTGCAAGGAATAGTCGTGGATATGGTTTACCCTCGCAATCATTGCTGGTTGCACCCGCGTCGACAACGCCAAGTGCACCCACGATGGTTATGTTAACCTCTTGAAGATGGTTAGGCGGAATGCCCGCAATTAGATATAAAGATGTAAGGTTGTAATAAGTCCTGTTTACATGTAAAGGTCTTTTTATTCTAATCAATCCACGAGTCAGCAGACGGCAACACCATCATTTCTTCTTCTTGCCCTTCTTACTCTTCTTAGCTTTCAACTCAGTGACAATATTTCGAGCTTTTCTTCCACGCCAAATCTTCTGTAGGGCGGTAGCACCTTTCCCAAGTAGCGACCAAGCCTTTTTCTCTACTGCTTTCATCTCGTCCAGCTTCTTCTCGTCTTCCCTCTTTGCAATGTTGGTCAAATTAATCATCTTGACTGTATTCTTGAATTCTGAAATATGCTTCTTTTGTTGGGTGATCTCAGCTGTGATTGTGTCGACTTCCAATTGTTTTTCTTTCGCCGCCGTCTCAAAGCTATGGACAGTCCTCTGCATGTCCACCTTCAATATCGAGATGCTCGCTTCAAGGCATCGTTCATTCTCAGCGAAGGCATTCCTCGTATCACTGTATTGCATGGTGAGCTCGTTTTTCTTTTCATTTAGAGCATCAATGTCTACGTTGAATCTTGCTCGCTGGGACTCCATCTCCTTTAGCACCGCTTGCTCTTTCAGCGATTGCATCTCGATAATATTGCGTCTCTTCTCATCGACTAGAGCTGACAACGCGGTTGCCTCATTTTGAAGCTCTATTCGGCGTTCATCCCTCTCTTGACACATACTTGATAGCTTCTTCTGGAGCCTACTTAGCTCATCCTTTTCTGTGCTTTCCTCGCATTCAAACTTGATTATGTCTCTACGAAGCAACTCCTCTTGATGTTGTGTTAGGGAAAGAGACGACGACATTTCGTTCCGGATTGACTCAAGATTCTGCACTAGCCTTACATTATCATCGCCGCCTATGGATAGAATAGATTGAATGGCTTGGTCCAACACCGCAGTCACGCTTTCAACTAAAGCGACCATGGATCGACTTGAGCAATGTGCGTGATTTAAAAATCAAAAAAGAGTCTTCTTTGTCGAAAGCCAAGAAGTTTATTCGGCAGAAAGTCCAAAACACGTCCACATGCATTGAACAACCACACGTCGTAATACCATTTCTCCTCCTCGTGTATGTGGAAATAATCCTCGAGTCTCTTGCACTCTCGGGAATAATCTTTAGTCCAACAGTAAATCGAATTCACAAAGTTCAAGAAGGGAAAATGCAGCGATCAATTGATGATCGCTTTCACACCCCAAGAGCAAGTGCGTCGAGCTCAAGAAGCCAAGCCAGTACTTCCTCCTTTGCAACTGCTAGAGATACTCTCAATAGCTTTAGGTCATCCGATAGTAGCGAGGCCGCACCTTTGCCGCCAGCAGCTGAAAGTCATCGTAGATTCGCCGACCATGGATCTCGTCCTGTGCCCTTGACTACCTCTAGTCACACCAATGACTTTACCCGACCATCAACAGCTGCTACTTCCCTAAGCACCGATTATACAGCAAATAGAACACAAAATGGCTTGGTGAATGATGGAGCAATGCAAAAAAAGGAGCCGGACTTCAATGTATTTAGCTTGGCGAGGCACGGAAGAGTAGGCGATGTAGAAGATGCTCTGCTTCGTGGGTTTCCTATCGACACAACAGATGAATTTGGAAACAACTTACTGATCGTAGCTTGTCAAAACGGGAACAAGAAAATCGCTAAGCTCGCCCTTAAGTATGGTTGCAATATCAATTCGGTCAATAACACTGGCAAGACAGCAGTGAACTTTGCAAAGCGCTTTGGTCATACAGATTTGGCAGACTACCTGATCGACAAAGGAGCAGGAGACGACGCGGGTAGCAGTGAATAAGATTTATAATGTACACTTTAGCGGTTTTTCCATCAAGCGTCGTCGTCTCAACCGTCAAATCGCCATACCATTTGCAGCATCACGATCGTGTAATGATGTAACTCTTGAGTTTAAAGGCAGGAAGACGGTCCACTCTGCTGGAAGGCTCGCTGCGTTCTCTTGCCAACTGAGTCTGTTATACACCTCACGTGGGCACTCGACGTTTATCACCCCACGAGCTGCGTTTGGGGCCTCGAGGCCAAGAATTGTATACAGCATGGCATGCTAAATGTTAAATAGTATGTGTGAGAGTTGATGATCATCTTTGACTCGCCTATAATGCAACATAAATCTTACCATCGTGAAGAAAAATAGAGGTATCAACGCCACATCGAAGAAACCGTAATAGACCGAATAGAAATAAGCTGATGGAGACGGTGAGTTATTTCAGAGCGATACGACGCAGAAAGATGGTAGCAATCTCACCGTGGTAACTGATAAAATACAACAGTACTAATCGCGGAAAGAAGTGTACAGACAGCGCAGATCGGATAAATACCATGGAAAAGTATTCCCTGACACAAATTAGACAGGTAAGTTGACAATGTCGGGCAAGCGATCACGACTATCCTGACAAATAAATCTCACCATATCATGCAAAACCCAAAGATCCAAACTGGAAGGCCTTGTGGTATACTTTTGTTGTAGAGGACAATACTCCATGCTGCTTGACAAGCTTCGTACATTGCATAATACAATACAATTTTGAAAGAATGTGCAGCAACCAAGTGGCTCTGTGGATGTATCCGCTGATTTCCGATCGCCGCTCGAGCTGTGCCTATCCAAGGATAAGACTGCGAAAGAATACGCTCGTCTGCTCCGTGTAATCCCATTTCTCTGAACAAAGAGAATAGTGGAAACATTAGCACCACACCACTTGATGTCAAAACTCGAACAATTAGGCTGGTGACTGATGTGATAAGAAAAAATGCCATGGCTGACATGACGAGCACTCCTGCAAAGTGTTGAATGAGAATGATTAGCTGGTGGGATAATAAGTTCGTTTATTTCCCGTCGTTGGTTAACTTACCAATTTTTCTTGCCATCCAATACACAAACGAGTGCGGCTCATATTCCTCCAGTTGTTCCTTGTTCCATCCCCATCGCTCTTTGGTGTGCATTGATTGCACGAATCCCGTTGACAATGATCCATTTGTACCTCTAATACCGTACATTAATTGGTTGATAATAACTGAATCCATGCCGTACACTTGAGAAAGAGCTTCTCCGATAGCAGTCAGAACTGTTAATCTAATCAGAGGAGTGTAAGAAATGAGCCAAGGGATAAGTAATTAAGGCAGGCAGGCATCTTTTTTTAATATCAACTCACTCTCCATTATCCAAGCCAGTGCTAAGGCATCTCTCAGTTAGCGTAACATTCACGTAGGTAATATTGTGCAGTGATACCGTCTTCTCGTCCAAATGTAGCAGCGCATCACCACGAGCAAATCGATAGTGCACTTTCTCCCAATATGATGGCGAGGAAAATGATCCATCGTCTTTCACTTGATCATCGATATTATCCATTTGTTTAATCAGCTGTTGCACTTTTCCATCACCTAAAACGTTCATGGTGATATTTGCATTATTGGAAGCCTGAGACGCATGTGTTCTTGATGAATATGTTGCATCTTTGTTGTCTGAGTCGTCAATGCTCAAACTTAACTTATCTGCCTCTTCTGCGTTGAAATTGCCACCACTGTCTGGTCTCTCCTCAACATGCTTCACTGTGTGTACACGAGAGCATTTTCCTGTACAACTTCCACCATACATTATCTTTATTTGTAATATTTCATCCATACCAAGAGTCGGCAAAATGGAATTGGAGTTGAGATTGAGAGAAGTATTACCACTACTACTTTCTGACAAGACGCGTGGAGGGTAATAACGAGTGCCATCGTCTGGATCAGAAAACTTTCTTCTACGATCTTTTTTGTTGTAAATATAATTCTTAAACATATCCCTCATTGCAATGACACGTCGTCTTTTATTAGACGATGGATCGTCCTCTTTCTCCATGTATTTGCTTCGATCACTAATCGGTCTGTCGGACAAAGCGTACGCAATACAATTAACAAATGATGATTTGGTTGATACAGTACTTCCGGTGGATACTAACAGTTGTCGCTGTTGATGCTGCTGACGTAGTCGTAAGTTGCCATCACGGAAGGCATACGGTCCAACATATGTAACATGCAAAGCAAATAGAATAAAAATGTGTATAATTGCAATCGATAATGATAGACGCATAGCACCATACAGATGAAGTTGACTACATCCACCATCATCATTGTTATGTAGATTGTTGTTGTTTCTTTGACGTTGTCGTTCGTTGGTATTGCTAAATTCGTCGTTGGAACTAGAATTGCTTGTATCATCGCTGTCACTGCCAGTGTCTTCGTTGGAGGAGTATGAATTAAGTGTTGTGTTGGAGGCAGATGATGTTGATGATAATGCTGTGGATAAATCAGGAATAGTTAGCGATGCGTTGACATTGGTGGTCACATCCTCACTTCTACCCCTACCACTGCTGTGTCTGTTGGGTGATCGTCGTCGCAAGCCATCGATGGACAATGATCTTTCATCTAATGACAAGGGGTGGTTGATGTGCCCTCCCTCCACATCAACATCATGTATATTTGTAGATGAATGATGTGATGACGAAACCAATTCAATGTCGTGAGAAATGTCGTCGCGATGCTGCTCTAAAGCTGTTGCTGCTGTTGATGTTGGTGACGTTGCTATGCTATCATACAACCCATCGACACGGCTCCTACTACCAGAACCGCCACCAAGCATGGCCAATTCTCTGCTAATCGACCATAGCAAACGAGCTGCAGCGAAGAAATATGTTGTAATTACTGTAGCAAAAGTTGTACTCTCCGATGTTTCTCCTGGTAGGAGGGATGAATAATGCTGATAATGCCGATTTCGATAATTCACAATTAGTTGATCAACTTTCCGTGCTAACCAAATGGGCAATAGGAATGGCAATGGCTGGTGCTGGTGACGTCGTCGTTGTCGTTGTTGCATTGCTGCAATAGTTGATATTGTTAACCGTCCTCCTCGACGATCCCGAGCTGCTCGTTGACTTCCTCTCCTTACTTCAAGTCTATCCCTCGGTCCGTCACGATTGTCACTATTTTCAGCATTATCATCTTCTTCGTTTCGGCTCAAGTCGCTAGGATGTTCTCCTATTTCGCGTTCATTGTTTGATTCCTCATTGCCATCCTGCTGCACGTCGGCTGCAGCAGCATCAATTGATGAAACAGCCGTAGTCTCTTGACGACGGATTCGACTATCATGGCGATTTGTCGATGATAATGGTGACAGTGCCAAATTATTGTCCGTAGTTGTTGCTGCTGTCACGAATAGCGGAGACGGAGTCGAATTCAAGTCCTCCATAATCCTTTCGTATACACGAAACAAAGCGCGGTCGTACTCCATGATCTTTGTTTTGCTCCCAATATCACTCCACCACTGTCATAATTCTGCTACTTAGGTCCCAGCGCTGTCGAGATTCCGTGGTGGTGATTGTTCCTCATATCAGAGATCGGGGAGACCACAGATTGTCCCGCCTAAAACATCCAATCCAAACAACATGATGTTGATTTCGACGACGGTAGCATCAAGATGCCTGGGATCTCTCGCCTCTCGGGCGATGGTGGCGTCGGTGTCATCATATGCATCATCCCCATCTTGCCTTTCGTCGACTCTTAGATGTCGAGTCGACAAGACATTGTCATTTCCGTTATCGTTATTACCAATGAATATCCCCCCCGCAGCACAGCTACAGCATCGCTCACTCTCAAGCGGGGGGTTCATGCCCCGTCGCGCCTTTCCACAGTATACCATCTTTGGTCCGGACGTGGCCTTGTCAATCCGTGCTGTTTTGCCAATATTCAAACGTGCAGGTGTGGATGGTATCTCAGTCGATCGACGGGGGAAATTGGTCCTGGAGTTTGTCCCACGAAATAATACTGGTTCGGGCTTTGCATGGAATGATAAAACATTATTCAGCTTGACTGTTGAGGAGGTGGGATTGCTATTGAGTCAATTACCAAGTAATTCTGTGGAATTGTGTCATCCGACGTATGGCGCCGATGATGTGGAGGGAGGTGACTTTTCATTAATGGGTGTAAAGCAATTGGGAGGAGATGCAATTGAGAAAGTCTTGACAATCAATTCAGGAGAGGGTTCGACATTGATATTCAAGATTGATTATATGAAAGGTGGGGTGGGTGGTCAGACCCCACCGGGTATTGAGGGGATGCCAACGACTCCATTGGATGTTACAATCCAAGCAGGCGAATTTGAGGTGTTCAAATCTATCTGCTCTACATCCATTCCATACCTTTTAGGATGGAATACCTCCATGGATATTGCATCGGCTGCTGCCATATCAAAGGGAGTCAGTGGAGGTGGGAATGATAGGTACTAAACAAATGTGAGGACAAGGTATATTGCATATTTCATAGAGTGTACAGCAGATTTCAACAAAGAGTTTCTGTACACCCCAACAATGAAATTAACCAAGAAATGATACAAGAGAGACAAGTAAACTTTAATTAGACTTAAGTTTAAGTGAATTATGGCACAACTCGATTGGACATTCAAGATTTAAGTCCCCAGAGCTCTTTTCGTTAGTTGCTTCATCAGTGTGAAACTAATGACAAACTTTAATTAGAGTGCATATTATGGAATGCACAGTATCACCCCCTTCAACTAGAGCATTATTTACTAGGGTATGAATTCAGCAAGACCTACACAAGAGACAAAAATAACAGGCGCCATCTAGAACTTTCTAAATGGAATCTTCTCCTTGGAGGAGGAAGTGTGTCATCAATAATTGGCAACTTATTTATGATAATTCTTGTCGCAGCAGGAAGGCAAAGGATGTAGCCCCATATTGATATTGATATCTGCTCTCTGGCAGAGGGGGCGACTCAGTAGTTAGAAACAGGGAAATATTAGGTGTTGGTTTTTAATTTTAGATTATTACTCGTCTACACACATTTTCATCTTGGCCTTGTGTCTCCATCATTTGAGTGGTCACTCAGTGGTGGAAGATTGTGTGGATGCTTATTGGAGAGGAGCTGCTCGATTGCTGGTAGCTTGGTGTTGTCATCGTTGTCATCGTCCTGGATGATCCCAACATTGTGGAGTAATTGGTAGAAGCAGCATCTTTTCCTTTGCTAACGTGTTCAGAACCTTAAACATACATCATACTGATACTATTGTTTTGATTAAGGTATCCCACCCACCTGGCTCCTTCTTTCAGCACCCTCTATTGTGGGTTCTTAGTTCTTAGTTCTTAGTTTGTTAGTTTGTTGGCTAGTAGCAGAGGGGGAGTGAGTGGGGATGGACTTATAGTCCCTCTCTGATGCCTTGATGGTGGTACTTTGATCATTATCAATCATTAATATAATGTTATTTACGTATGATTAGACAATAAAATAACATTTTCATTGTGGTAAAGCCGTAATTTTGACATATGTACACTGTTTTTGGGTGAGTTGATGTACTGAAATCCCAGCACCCAGCTGGGTACAAATGGTGTGAGTATGCTGTGACAGTGGCCTTGGACCACTTCAGAAACACTCTCACACTTATATTAGATATATTGAAGGTATTCCATCACATTCTATTGCTGTGAATAGGCATATGGGTTCATTAGATATCTCTCCATAGTACATCACCGCCATGTGCTGGACTGGTGCTTCTATCTGGGTACAAATCACACCACCATGACTAAGTTGAGTCTATGAAACACTTCAGACTTGGTGCACTTCATCATTATACCCATAGACAGTGTTTAAAAGCCTTCTACCGTGGCTGGCAGTCATAATGCCACAATGCCATACCATATCATCACTCTAAAAGGGGTGGGCTGGGTTGTAGGATTTTGTCGTGGTTTCTCACTGGGGACATGCTGTAAGATATGATTGCGACCTCCCATCCCCTTCATACTAATACCAGACTCACTTCATACATATATAATGTGTTTGAGCGCCTTCAACCATGGCTGGTAGTCATAATGCCACAACACCATACCATACCATCACTCTAAAAGGGGTGGGCTGGGTCGTAGGATTTTGTCGTGGTTTCTCACTGGAGACATGCTGTAGGATATGATTGGAGCCTCCCATCCCCTTCATACTCTTACCAGATTCACTTCATACCTATATAATGTGTTTAAAAGCCTTCAACCATGGCTGGTAGTCATAATGCCACAACACCATACCATACCATCACTCTAAAAGGGGTGGGCTGGGTCGTAGGATTTTGTCGTGGTTTCTCACTGGGGACATGCTGTAGGATATGATTGGAACCTCCCATCCCCTTCATACTAATACCAGATCTACTTCATACATATATAATGTGTTTAAAAGCCTTCAATTGTGTCTAGTGGTCATAAGGATGCAGCACCATACCATACCATCACTCTAAAAGGGGTGGGCTGGGTCGTAGGATTTTGTCATGGTTTCTCACTGGGGACATGCTGTAGGATATGATAGAGACCTCCCATCCGCTTCATACTCATACCAGATCCACTTCATACATATATAATGTGTTTAAAAGCCTTCAACCATGGCTGGTAGTCATACGGATGCAGCACCATACCATACCATCACTCTAAAAGGGGTGGGCTGGGTCGTAGGATTTTGTCGTGGTATCTCACTGGGGACATGCTGTAGTCATGATTGGGACCTCCAATCCCCTTCATACTCTTACCAAATTCACTTCATACCTATATAATGTGTTTAAAAGCCTTCAACCATGGCTGGTAGTCATAATGCCACAACACCATACCATACCATCACTCTAAAAGGGGTGGGCTGGGTCGTAGGATTTTGTCATGGTTTCTCACTGGGGACATGTGTAGGATATGATTGCAACCTCCCATCCACTTCATACTCATACCAGATCCACTTCATACTTATATAATGTGTTTAAGCGCCTTCAACCATGGCTGGTAGTCATAATGCCACAACACCATACCATACCATCACTGTAAAAAGGGTGGGCTGGGTCGTAGGATTTTGTCGTGGTTTCTCACTGGGGACATGCTGTAGGATATGATTGCGACCTCCCATCCGCTTCATACTCATACCAGATCCACTTCATACATATATAATGTGTTTGAGCGCCTTCAACCATGGCTGGTAGTCATAATGCCACAACACCATACCATACCATCACTCTAAAAGGGGTGGGCTGGGTCGTAGGATTTTGTCGTGGTATCTCACTGTCCTAGGCAGGAAACTACTCTAAGAACTACACATCGATTCAGTAGAATGAATCGATGATGATAAGACAAAAATACACGAGAGTAAAATTGTGTGCTATTTTAAGCTACAAAAATGTGTTGTAAAG
>Ga0247843_1002737_pt1 | contig 30931 bp, 29 predicted proteins | sample LaCruzMarch2017__FD_192420 | JGI IMG/M metagenome (GOLD analysis project Ga0247843, IMG submission 192420) | Freshwater microbial communities from meromictic Lake La Cruz, Castile-La Mancha, Spain - LaCruzMarch2017_8m | ecosystem: Environmental > Aquatic > Freshwater > Lake | place: Spain... | reverse complement strand
GCCAATCAAAGGTCTGAGTTCCAGCGGAACAGGGCCAGCATGCTCGATGGTCAGGTAAGAAATACAACGCCTGGCATCCAACTGGTAAGGCGCGACGATCGCTTGGGTGGGACAGGCATCCATGCATGATGAGCAACTGCCACAGTGGTCACTGACCACGGGGGTGGACTCCAGTGGCATGTCCACGAAAAGTTCACCGAGGAAGAAAAACGAGCCCGAATCGCGTTGCAATACCAAAGTGTGTTTGCCACGCCATCCCAGCCCACTGCGCACCGCCAACTCCGCTTCCATCACCGGTGCCGAATCGCAAAACACCCTGTGCCCGATGGGCCCCAGGTGCTGCTGCAGCAAGTCCGCCAGTTGTTGCAAGCGCTGGCGCATCACCTTGTGGTAGTCGCGGCCACGAGCGTACACAGACACCACGGCGGCCTGGGGGTCTTGCAAGCGAGACAATTCATGTTCAAGCCAGTCCTGGGTGTTGGATGCCTGCAGGCCAGCCTGTTGCGGCAGGTAATCCATCCGCACGGTGATCACACTCAAGGTTCCTGGCAGCAAGGCCGCGGGCCTGGCTCGACGCAGGCCATGCGAGGCCATGTACGCCATCTCTCCATGAAAACCTTTGTCTAACCATGCCAGCAGCCCGGGCTCTGCGCCAGTCAGGTCGACCGGGGCCACGCCAATTTGGGAGAATCCCAACTGCCGTCCCCAGGTTTGCAGGTAGGCGAGCAACTGCTGCGGTTGAATGGACACGATAGCCTTTGGAATGAAATGCCGATTGTAAAAACACTGCACTGGCCGGATGAACAAGCCTGCGAAGCATTTGCGCAAGCGACGGTTCTGCATCCTGCATGGGGCCAAGCCACGGTGTATTTGCAAGGAGAGTTGGGTGCTGGCAAAACCACCTTGGTTCGACACCTGCTGCGGTCCATGGGCGTAACTGGGCGCATCAAGAGCCCGACCTATGCCGTGGTGGAACCTTATGAACTCAGCACCGACCTTGGTCAGCAAGCCATTTGGCATTTTGATTTCTACCGGTTTACCGACCCGCGCGAGTGGGAGGATGCTGGCTTTCGCGAGCTGTTTGCCAGCCCAGGTTTGAAACTGTGCGAGTGGCCAGACAAAGCCGCAGGCAGTTTGCCGGTCCCCGACTTGGTGGTTCATTTGCAGGTCAACCCAGACACCAGTAGGACAGTGCAACTGCAGGCGCAAAGCCCTTTGGGTGAAGGGCTGATGCCATGACTTTCCCGTCGATTTCTCGCCGTCAATGGCTCAGAGGCAGCAGTTTGGTTTTGATGCTTGGACACGCACAATTAGCGCGGGGCGCCGGGATCCTGGCTGTTCGGGTCTGGCCAGCCAATGATTACACCCGGGTCACGATCGAATCCGATACCGCTTTGCGCACCCAACAAACCTTTGTCGAGCAACCACCCCGTTTGGCGGTGGACATTGAAGGCATTGAATTGAACGCGGCGCTTCGCGAGTTGGTGGGCAAGGTGCGCAGTGATGACCCATTTATCTTAGGTGTGCGGGTGGGGCAGTTCAATGCGACCACCGTGCGCTTGGTGTTGGACCTGCGTCAAGCGGTCAAGCCGCAGGTATTCAGCTTGGCGCCGGTTTTGAGTGGTCAATCCCAGTTTCAACACCGCTTGGTCTTGGACCTGTACCCGGTGGCGCAAATCGACCCCTTGGAAGCTTTGATTGCCGAGCATATGCAAAACGACAAGAAAAGCAAAGATGCGTTGGAAGAATTGATTGCCAGTCAGCAACAAAAAACCACCTCGCCCACCAGTCCCGCTGCCACGCCTACACCCCCACCGGCTGCAATCACAGCCCCTTCAAGCGCTCCACCCACCGACCCGGTGTTGGCCACTGCGCCTGCCACCACATCCAGCAGCAAGCCCATCACGCCATTGGTCAAGCCAAGCAGGCCCGAGCCCAACTATGACCGCTTTGTGGTGGTCGCCCTTGACCCGGGCCATGGCGGTGAAGACCCCGGTGCCATTGGTCCCAAAGGTACGAAAGAAAAAGACGTGGTGCTGCAAATGGCGCACCGTTTGAAAGAGCGGATCAACAACACGGTGTTGAAAACCAAGAACGGCCAGTTGCCGTTGCGGGCTTTCCTGACCCGGGATGCCGATTTCTTTTTGCCGCTGCATGTGCGGGTGCAAAAAGCGCAAAAAGTCAAAGCCGATTTGTTCATCAGCTTGCATGCGGATGCGTTTTTCACGCCGCAAGCCCGGGGTGCCAGCGTGTTTGCACTGAGTCAAGGCGCGGCTTCGAGTGCCGCCGCCCGTTGGATGGCTAACAAAGAAAACGGTGCGGATGCGATTGGCGGCTTGAACCTCAAAGTGCAAGACAAAACCGTGCAACGCGCTTTGTTGGACATGAGCACCACCGCCCAAATCAACGACAGCATGAAGCTGGGTAACGAGATGCTGGGTCAAATTCGGCGCATCGGCAAATTGCACAAGCCGCAGGTGGAGCAAGCAGGGTTTGCGGTATTGAAAGCCCCCGACATTCCCAGCCTGTTGGTAGAAACCGCCTTCATCAGCAACCCGGAAGAGGAAACGCTGCTGATCAGCGAGGCTTATCAAATCAAGCTGACCGAGGCCTTGATGCGCGGCATTGAAAATTATTTCTTGCGCAACCCGCCCTTGGCACGCAACCGATCAACCTGATGTTTTGGCTCGCCAAATGCCCCATACAGCGATCAGGCCTGGCACCAAGATCAAGGCCCAAATGACCTTCTCAAAATTGGCCTGAACCCATTCGTTGTTGCCGAACCAGAAACCAGCCATGCCAATGCCCACCACCCACAGCACCGCACCCACCACGTTGTAAAGGCTGAAGCGGCGACGGTCCATGTGGCTGACACCCGCCACAAAGGGCGCGAAGGTGCGCACAAAGGGCATGAAGCGGGCGATGATGATGGTGATGCCGCCATAGCGCTCGTAAAACGCATGGGATCGGTCGTAGGCGTTGCGGTTGAACCAACGCGAATGACTTTGCAACAAGCGTGTCCCAAAGTGGCGACCAATCAGGTAGTTGCATTGGTCGCCCAAGATCGCTGCAATCAACAGCAAGCTCAACACCAAGGGTAGGTTCAAAAAACCCGCACCGGCCATCGCGCCCACCACAAACAGCAGCGAGTCGCCTGGCAAAAACGGCATGAAGACCACCCCTGTTTCGACAAAAATGATGAGGAACAAAAGAACATAGATCCAAACGCCGTAAGCTTGTACAAAGGCTTCAAGGTAGCGGTCAATGTTGAGAACGAAATCAATGAGAAATGCAACGGTGTCCATGGCTGCATTATCAACGACCCATGAGACGGCAACCGCGCTTGTGCTGTGGGCACTCCCCTAGAATGACACGCGTGAATCTCTCTCCCTTGGCACGACGCCCCATCCGTGAACTCCCCGACGAACTGATCAGCCAAATTGCAGCCGGTGAAGTGGTTGAACGACCCGCTTCCGTGGTCCGGGAATTGGTGGACAACGCTTTGGATGCGGGGGCCAGTCAAGTGACTGTGCGCTTGGCTGAAGGCGGCGTTCGCTTCATCAGCGTGGAAGACGATGGCGCGGGTCTGGAAGCCGCCGACATGCCCCTCGCGCTGCGACGCCACGCCACCAGCAAGATCAGCAACCTGCACGACCTTGAATCGGTGGCCACCATGGGCTTTCGTGGTGAGGCCTTGGCCGCTATTGCCGCTGTTTCTGAACTCAGCATGTTGTCGCGCACCGCGCAACAAAACCACGCCATGCACCTCGATGCCCGCAGTGGCGAGTTACGCCCTGTAGCGCGGACGGTGGGCACCACGGTGGAAGTCAAAGAACTGTTTTTCAGCACACCAGCGCGACGAAAATTTTTGAAGTCCACCGCCACCGAGTTGGCGCATTGCCTGGAGTCTTTGCGGCGTCATGCACTCGCCCGACCCGATGTGGGCTTTGCCTTGTGGCACGACGGCAAGCTCAGCGTCCAGTGGCGTGCCCACATCCATACCGAAGGTTTGAACCTGCGCTTGGCCGACGTATTGGGCGAAGACTTTGTGCAAACCTCGATCGCTATCGACCACCAGCACGGCGGTGTGCGTGTTGTGGGTCGCGCGGGTTTGCCGGATGCAGCGCGGGCGCGGGCTGATCATCAATTTGCCTATGTGAATGGCCGCTATGTGCGCGATCGGGTGCTGAGCCACGCGGCTCGCAGTGCTTATGAAGATGTGTTGCACGGCCAACGCCAACCGGTGTATGCCCTGTACATCAGCATGGACCCGACCCGTGTGGATGTGAACGTGCACCCCACCAAAATCGAACTGCGTTTTCGCGACAGCCGCGAAGTGCACCAAGCCGTGCAACACGCGTTGTCGCAAGCTTTGTCGTTGTCACGCGCTGGCCTGAGCCATGCCTCAACCCACCCCAGCCCTTTTCAAGAGCGGCAAGAAGCCATTGCATCCTTGCAATCGTTTGGGCAGGCTTGGGCTTTTCAAACCGGTTTGCCTTGGAGCGGCGCAGGCCATGTGGTGAACGATTTGAGCGCACTTTGGCCTTCCAGCAAACCAGCGCCAAGTCAAGATGCTGCAACCACCCAGAACACCGAAGCACAACCCCTGCCAGCTGGCGAATGGCCTTTGGGCAAAGCTTTGGCGCAACTGCAAGGGGTCTATGTCTTGGCAGAGAACCGTCAAGGTTTGGTGGTGGTGGACATGCATGCCGCGCATGAACGTATCGTGTACGAGCGACTGAAAACCCAACTGGCCCAGCACAGCGTGCAAAGCCAGGCCTTGTTGGTCCCCGCCTCTTTTGCCGCCACGCCTGAAGAATCGGCCACGGCGGACAACCATTGCGATACCCTGCGCAGCCTAGGGTTGGAGATCGAAAGCCTGTCCGCCCAGTCGCTGGTGGTGCGCAGCGTCCCTGCCACCCTGGCCCAAGCCGATGCGGTTGCGCTGGCACGCAGCGTCCTGTCCGAGTTGGCCCAACACGATGCCGATCAGGTGTTGCAACGCGCGCGCGACGATGTCTTGGCTGCCATGGCTTGCCATGCTGCGGTGCGTGCCAACCGGCAACTGAGCTTGGAAGAAATGAATGCTTTGCTGCGGCAAATGGAAGTCACCGAACGCGCCGACCAATGCAACCACGGTCGCCCGACCTGGCGGCAACTGGGCATGGGTGATTTAGACAAACTTTTTTTGAGAGGTCGCTGATGCCCACCTACCTGGTCATCGCCCTGCTCTCACTGGCCATTGGTTTGCAACCGGTGTCTACCGATTTGTATTTGCCGGGCTTGCCTGGCCTGGCTGCAGATTTGCAGGCCAGTGTCAGCATGGTCCAGTACACCCTCACAGGGTTGTTGCTGGCCTTTGGTATTTCACAGTTGCTTTGGGGGCCGTTTTCCGACAAGGTGGGCAGACGCCCGATCATGTTGTTTGGCCTGGCAGCTTACAGTGTGGCAGCGATTGGCTGTGTGTTGAGCACCTCCATCGAAATGTTGGTCTGTTGGCGGGTGGTGCAAGGTGCCGCTATGGGTGCGGTGATCACCAGCGCCCGGGCTGTGGTGCGCGATCTTTACCAGCCACTCGAAGGCGCCAAGGTGATGTCCAAGGCAATGACAGGACTGGGGGTGTTGGCATGCACCAGCCCCCCTTTGGGTGGCTTTTTAAGCCAGCACTGGGGCTGGCAATGGGCGTTGGCATCGGTTGCTTTTTATGCGTTGTTCACGCTTGGGGTGGTGGCATGGCGTTTCGAGGAAACCATCCAGACCCGCAACCCTGAGGCATTGCATTTCCCCAACATGCTGCGTATTTGGCTGGACGTTTTGCGTCACCCCACGTTTCGCGCCTTTGCCCTGCTTTCCTTGGCGGCTTATGGGGCCTTGTTCACCTATTTGGCCACTTCGGCTTTCGTGTTCATCCAGGTGCTGCAACTCACGGGTCTTGAGTTGGGTTGGGTGTTGTCGTCGATGTCGGTGGTCTATATAGTTGGAACGATTGTTTGTCGCTATTTGTTGCGCCGCATCGGCATGCGTCAAACCATTGCATGGGCCGGCGCGTCAAGCGCACTCAGTGGCTGTTTGCTGTGCCTGCTGGTCTACACCGATTCAGCCACTGCCACTGGCTTGGTGCTGGCCATGTACCCCATGATCTTGGCCCACGGAATCCATCAACCTATTGGTCAAAGTGGTGCGGTGGGTCCCTTTCCTTTGTCAGCTGGCGCAGCCTCTGCGCTCAATGGTTTTTTGATGATGTTGGCCGCTTTTGTGACAGGCGCTTGGCTTGGTGAAAGTATTGATGGCACCTTGTTTCCGCTGGCGCATGGGGTGGCTTTTTGGGCAACGATTTTGGCCTTGACGGCTTGGACCTTGGTGCAATGGCATGGCCAATCCCTCAACAACGATTGAGTCGATTCCAAACGGGCCGGCGCTGGCTATTGCCGGGCCCACCGCCTCGGGTAAGACCGCCCTGGCTTTGCGGTTGGCCCAGCACATCCCCCTTGAAATCATCAGTGCCGACTCGGCCTTGGTCTACCAGGGCATGGACATAGGCACGGCCAAACCTTCAGCCGATGAATTGGCCAGTGTGCCGCACCATTTGATCGGTATCCGTGACCCCTTGCAGGCTTACAGTGCAGCTGAATTTGCGCGTGATGCCGCCCGTTTGATCCATGAAATACAAGCCCGAGGCAAACTGCCTTTGCTGGTGGGCGGCACCATGTTGTATTTCAAAGCACTCAGGGAGGGCTTGGACGATTTGCCCCTGGCCGACCCAGCAGTGCGAACCGAAATTGAGACCAAAGCCATGGCCTTGGGTTGGCCGTCCTTGCACACCGAACTCGCCTTGGTGGACCCCAAGACGGCTGCCCGCTTGCCGCCCAATGATGCACAACGGATTTCCCGTGCCTTGGAAGTGTGGCGGCTCACCGGGCAGCCCTTGTCGTCTTTTTTTGGCGCCACCCGGGTGGCTGGGCCGCGTATCGCCTTGCTGTCTTTGGAGCCGCAAGATCGGTCTTGGTTGCACCAACGCATTGCCCAACGTTTTGACCACATGCTCCAACAAGGCTTGGTTGAGGAGGTCCAGCGGTTGCGCCAGCGCGGCGATTTGCACCCCAACTTGCCGTCGATGCGCTGCGTCGGCTACCGACAAGTGTGGGAGGCATTGGACAGAGCGGGTGGTCACCCTTTGTCTGGCAAAGACCTTTCGGCGTTGCGAGACAAAGGCATCGCAGCCAGCCGGCAATTGGCCAAGCGGCAGTTGACCTGGCTGCGCAGCATGCCCGACAGGCATGACTTGGCCTGCGATGAAAAGGGTGTGTGGACAAACACACTCGCCACGGTGCGTCGGCTGGTCCCATCAGCAAACTGATGCCATGACCGCCAACGCGCCCCTGCCTGCAGATACCCCCCTGCAGATCATTTACCAAGACGAGGGCTTGCTGGTGGTCAACAAACCCAGCGGTTTACTCAGTGTGCCTGGCAAAGGACCTGACAAACAAGACTGTCTGTGGTCCAGGCTCCAGAAGACCCATCCAAGTGCATTGGTGGTGCACAGGTTGGATCAGGCCACTTCAGGCCTGATGGTTTTCGCCTTGAATCCACACATCCAGCGAAAACTCAGTATGTCTTTCGAGGTGCGGCAGGTGCACAAGGCGTACTTGGCCTGGGTAGAAGGCATCGTCCCCCACAGCACCGACTGGCAAACCATCGACTTGCCAATCTTGCTTGACTGGCCCAACCGACCCCTGCACATCATTGACCCCTTGGGTAAGCCCAGCCTGACCCAATGGCGCTGCCTAGCGCACCACCACCATTTGTCTGGATCGTTGCTGTTGTTGCAGCCGCAAACCGGCAGATCCCACCAACTGCGGGTCCACCTGCAAGCGATCGGACATCCGATCTGGGGTGATGCGCTCTATGCCCCGCCTTCGGTCTTGGCACGTTCTGAACGGCTGATGCTGCATGCCCTGGCCCTTGGCCTGACACACCCCGATACCGGCCAGCCCATGCACTGGAGGTGCGAAGCGGTTTGGCCTGTTTAGACAATCCGCTCTAATTTGCTGCGTTGCAACAAAAACCACTTGTTTTTCCTAGGGCTAACCCTATACTTCATCTTATGCTGCGCTGCAACATCACAACACCACAGCAATGACCATCAACTCACCCAAAGGAACCCACCATGATGACCCCAGAACAAATGATCGCTTCACACAAAGCCAACATCGAAAACCTTTTCGGCCTGTCCGAAAAAGCCTTCTTCGGCCTTGAAAAAATGGTTGAACTGAACCTGGTGGCCGCCAAAACAGCCATGCAAGACAACCTCAAGCACACACAAGCCATGTTGAGCGTCAAAGACTTGCAAGAGCTGATGGCCCTGCAAGCCGGTTACCTCCAGCCCATGGCAGAAAAAGTCAGCTCTTTCAACCGCCACCTGTATGACATCGCATCTTCCACCAGCGGTGAGTTCACCAAAGCGGTAGAAGAAAAAGCCACCGAAGCACAAAAAGCCGTCGCTGGTTTGGTTGATGCGGCTGGCAAAAATGCACCTGCTGGCTCTGAGTCCGCTGTGGCCATGATCAAAAGCGCGGTTGCTGCCAGCCAAACCGCTTTTGAAAGCGTGCAAAAAGCCGTGAAACAAGCCACTGAAGCGGCTGAAGCCAACATGCAAGCGGTGGTCACCTCCAACGTTGCAACTGCCAAGCCTGCTGCACGCAAGCGTTGATCAACCCCCCGTGGTTGTGCAACAAAGCCCGCTCAACGCGGGCTTTTTTCATCGTGCCAAAGCAGCCTTGACCTGAGGCAGTGCTTGCTTCATGGCAGCCCGGCCGGCTTCAATGCTTTTTTTGCGCGCAGAGAATTCAGCGCTGCCGACGCTCTGCAACTCGGGCCTGACAACGACATTGGCATGCGGAAATTCGAGCAGGCTGATGCTCTTGCCCATGATGCTGAAGGTTTGCAGCAGCACCTTGAAAATGTCACTGGTTTTCGCGTCTTCAGGGCGGCTGGAAATGTCCACCGCAATGATGAACTGCGCACCCATTTGTTTCACATACAGCACCGGCACGGGGGAGACCAAACCACCATCGACATAGTCGCGGTTGCCAATCCGCACTGGCTCAAATACCGAGGGCACAGCACTGGAGGCCCGCACGGCGGTGGCCACATCGCCACGGCGAAACAAAATACCGTCGCCAGTTTGCAAATCGGTGGCCACGATGCCCAATGGAATTTTCATGTCCTCGATCTTCAAACCATTGAGTTGGCTGTTGATGTACTTGCCCAGCGCCTCACCTCGCAACACGCCCCGCCCAGCGAAAGGCAAGGTCCAGTCAGTTAACTGCGATTCATCCATGGCGTCAGCCAACCAGGTCAATTGCCCCCCGGTTTTGCCGCTGGCATAAAAAGCCGCCACCAAACTGCCTGCAGATGTGCCGGCGATGAAGTCCGGCTTGATGCCTTCTTCTTCCAACACCTGTAGCACCCCAATGTGCGCGAACCCGCGAGCCGCGCCGCCACCCAGGGCCAAACCGATTTTGGGCATTTTCTTGGGTTCAGGTGCTCGCACCTCAGGTGTGGGCGTGGGGGCTGGGGCAGGCGGTGTCGCGCAGGCAACCAATGCCAGCAAGCCAGCCAACAAGAGATGGCGAGAAAAAGTGTTCATGGGTGAAGAGGATGCAGTCATCACCCTATTCTCTCAGGCTGGCACTGCCATAATCTTTTGGCTGGGTCAGGATCCTCAGGCCCCTGTGTTTTCAAGTTGAAAGGCAAACATGCAAATCAAAAACAATGTATTTATCGTCACCGGCGGTGCATCCGGTCTGGGCGAAGGGACCGCCAGGATGCTCGCCCAACATGGCGGCGAGGTGGTCATTGCCGACATGCAGGATGAAAAAGGTCAGGCGATTGCGGCTGAGATCGGCGGCGCTTTTGTGCACTGCGACGTGAGCAATGAAGAACACGCCAGCGCCGCGGTGGCCAAGGCGCAAAGCCTGGGCAAGTTGTCTGGCTTGGTCAACTGCGCAGGCATTGCCACCGCAGAGCGTACGGTGGGCAAGACTGGTCCCCATCTGCTGGCCGGTTTCCAACGCACCATCAGCATCAACCTGGTCGGTAGTTTCAACATGATCCGCTTGGCAGCCCAAGCCATGAGCAGCAACACCCCCGAGGCAACTGGTGAGCGTGGCGTGTTGATTTCCACCGCCTCGGTAGCCGCCTACGATGGGCAAATTGGCCAAGCGGCTTACTCGGCCTCCAAAGGCGGCATCGTGGGCATGACCCTGCCGATTGCGCGTGACCTGTCCAAACTCGGTATCCGTAACATGACCATCGCGCCAGGCATTTTCGGCACCCCCATGATGTTCTCCATGCCCAAGGACGTGCAAGAAGCCTTGGCTGCTGGCGTGCCTTTCCCGTCGCGCCTGGGCACCCCAAATGATTACGCCAAGTTGGTGCTGCACATCCTTGACAACGACATGCTCAATGGTGAAGTGATTCGCCTGGACGGCGCCATTCGCCTGCCCCCTAAATAACCAAGGTTTCTAATGTCATACGCCTCAATTACCGCCATCGCCGCCCAAATGTGGCGTAAACACAGCCTATCGGTGCTGATAACGGCCGTCTTGGCAGCCAGCGCTGCACCCGTCTTGGCCAATGAAAAAGCAATTGCGCCTGCGCAACCCGAAGCCGCCTCGGGCTTCCAGGCCAAGCCCGGCTGGAACCTGAAAAACCGCGGCGTGTCTGCAGCCAATCCCTTGGCAGCGGAAGCGGGTTACCAAATCCTCAAAGCCGGCGGATCTGCTGTGGATGCAGCGATTGCCGTGCAACTGGTGTTGACTTTGGTTGAACCGCAGTCGAGCGGTATCGGTGGCGGGGCTTTTTTGCTGCACCATGATGGCAAGAAAACACAGGTGTTCGACGGACGAGAAACCGCCCCCCACCTGGCCCATGAGGAACTCTTCATGTTCAACAATGGCCTGTTGATGTCGGTCTCAGAAGCCGCCGTCGGTGGCCGCGCGGTGGGCGTCCCTGGTGTGTTGCGCATGCTCGAAGATGCGCACCGCCAACACGGCAAATTGGCATGGGCCAAACTGTTTCAACCCGCGATTTCTCTGGCCGAACGGGGCTTCAAAATCAGCCCGCGCCTGCATGCCTTGTTGCTGGCTAACCGACCATTGCGCAAAGACCTGCAAGCTGCGCCCTATTTTTACAAACCCAATGGCCAACCACTGCCTGTGGGTCATGTGTTGAAAAACCCCGGCTTGGCCCAAGTGCTCAAACTCTTGGCCAAAGACGGCGCAGATGCTTTTTACCAGGGCCGGCTGGCGCAGTTGGTTGTCAACAAGGTGTCTCAACACCCCAACAACCCCGGTTTGTTGACCATGCATGACATGGCCCGCTACCGCAGCACGGTGCGTGAACCCTTGTGCTTCAGCCATGCCGGATCAGTGGGCAAAGCCGTCAAGGTGTGTGGCGTACCGCCACCCAGCTCAGGCTTGCTTGCCATGGGACAAGTCATGGGCATCTTGGCGGCAAGTTCAGCCGCCCAAGCCCAGCCAACACCCTGGGCCGAGCGCAACACGGTGGTGCCTGATGCCGCCTGGCTGCACAACTACAACGAAGCTGCACGCTTGGCATTTGCGGACCGGGCAGTCTATGTGGCTGACCCTGACTTTGTCAAAGCGCCCGGTGGTCAATGGGGCAACATGCTCGCGCCGAGCTATTTGCAACAACGCGCTGCGCTGATCGGTCCATTGCGCATGAGCCAAGCCACTGCAGGTCAACCTGCTCTCGCCAACACCAGCTTTGCACCGATGCCCGAGCAATCCGAGCATGGCACCAGCCACATCAGCATCGAGGATGGTCTGGGCAACAGCGTCTCCATGACCAGCAGCATCGAAACCAGTTTTGGTTCGCGCATTATGGTCAGCATGGGCAAACCGGGTGGCTTTTTACTCAACAGCCAACTGTCCGACTTCAGCTTTGCCCCTTTTGACGCCACAGGCCAGGCGATCGCGAATCGGGTCCAAGCCAACAAACGTCCCCGCTCTTCCATGAACCCGGTGTTGGTGTTTGAACAAACTGGCCATGGCGAGGCGGGTCCGGTGGTGGCGAGCCTGGGCAGTCCAGGCGGCAGCTTGATCATCCACTTCACTGCGCAAAGCCTGTGGGCCATGTTGCACTGGAACCAAAATGCCCAGCAGGCGTTCAACATGCCCCACTCAGGCGTGGTCAAGCCCGATGGCATCTTGCTGCTCGAAAAAGGCGTCTTTCCCCAAAACACGCTCAACACCTTGAAGAGCAAAAACCATGTGCTGCTTGAAGTCGACATGCCCAGTGGTTTGCAAGGTATCCAACGCCAAGGATCAGAATGGTTCGGCGCAGCCGACCCTCGCCGAGAAGGCCGTGTGAGCGGCGACTGATCGCATGGCGATTCCGCAAGCCTTTATCCAAGAGCTGCTGGCCCGCACCGATGCGGTTGAGGTGGTGGGCCGCTATGTTCAGCTGAAAAAGGGCGGCGCCAATTACATGGGGCTTTGCCCCTTCCACGGGGAGAAATCCCCATCCTTCACAGTCAGCCCAAGCAAGCAGTTTTTCCATTGCTTTGGCTGTGGCAAAAATGGCAATGCCATCGGTTTTTTGATGGAACACGCGGGTATGAATTTTGTAGAGGCAGTGAAAGACCTGGCGCAAGCCTACGGCTTGCAAGTGCCCGAGGACGATTCGGATCCGCTGGAGCGGCAACGCGCACAGCAGCAACGTCAACGCCAAGCGACCTTGAACGATGTGTTGGAGAAAGCCGGTGACTCATTCCGCAAACACCTGAAATCTGCGCCACAGGCTGTGGCCTACCTCAAATCGCGGGGCTTGTCTGGCGAAATCGCCAAGCAATTTGGTCTCGGGTATGCGCCTGATGGTTGGCGCAACCTGGCCAGTGTGTTTGCAGATTATCAAGATCCCTTGTTGGTTGAATCTGGTTTGGTGATTGCCAATGCCGAAGAGGGTGAAGAAGAAAAGCGTTATGACCGGTTCCGCGATCGGATCATGTTTCCGATCCGTAATGTCAAAGGCGAATGCATCGGCTTTGGCGGGCGGGTGATGGGCGAGGGCACGCCCAAGTACCTCAATTCACCTGAGACCCCAGTGTTCAGCAAAGGACGAGAGCTCTACGGTTTATATGAAGCCCGTACCGCTTTGCGTGAAGCCGGTTATGTGCTGGTGACCGAGGGTTACATGGATGTGGTGGCCTTGGCCCAACTGGGTTTTCCACATGCCGTGGCCACGCTGGGTACCGCTTGTACAACCGACCATGTGCAAAAACTCTTTCGTTTCACTGACTCGGTGGTGTTCAGTTTCGACGGTGACGCTGCAGGCAGACGAGCGGCGCGCAAAGCATTGGACGGCGCCTTGCCCTTCGCCACCGATGTGCGCAATGTCAAATTTTTGTTTCTACCCGCTGAGCATGATCCTGACAGTTTTGTGCGCACCCATGGCAGCGAAGCTTTTGCACGCTTGGTGTCTGATGCAACCCCGCTGTCTCGTTTTTTGCTCGAGGTCGCCCGCGAGGGATGCGATATTGACCTGGCAGAAGGCCGCGCCCTGCTGGCTGCACAAGCCAAGCCGCTTTGGTTGGCGATGCCCGATGGCGTTTTGAAAACACAGTTGCTCGGTGAGATTGCGGATTTGGTGGGCATTGGTAACCGCGAATTACATATCCTGTGGCATGGCCAAGCGCTCAATCAATCTGCCAGAACACCCAGAGGCAACGCGCCTGCAACTGCCGCCAACCATCTGAGCCAAGCACGGTCGAGTCTGGCAGCGCGTGCGCTGCCACTTCGCCGCAAAGCACCCAGCAGGCAAGACCGCGCTTTGCAGATCTTGTTTGCCGACATGGCTCAGTGGGGTTCGCTGTCACACCACCAACACAAGATGCTGATCGATTTACCAGCACCCCACGGTGTTTTACTGGCTTGGATCGACCGACAGTGGCATGAAAATGGGGTGCAACCCTTGGCTGCCTTGCGTGAAGGATTACGCGAACACCCGCATGAAGCTACTTTGGCCAGATTGATTGATGAAGCCCCTGCAGACATAGACAACGACCCAGGCGAGTTGCAAAGCATCTTGCAAGGTTTGGAGAAAGCACAACTCGCCTCACAAATTGATGAACTGACGCAGCGCATGGCAACAGACCCGGCTGCCTATGCACAGATCAGGGTGTTGAATGCCCGATTGGCGGTCTTGAAAGCAGTGCCTCTGGTATAATTGTCTAAACAAGCGCGACAGTAGCACCTCCGGATTCGGCAAACCGTGACACCGATTTCACAACCCGCCACCCACCGCAAGGACTGCACAACAAATGTTCGCCCACCAACTTGTTTGCCCTCATTGACCATGCCATACCGCCTCTGCTGAGGCGTTTTTTCTTTTGTTGTTCGAGGATCGACATGCCTGCTAAAAAACCAGCCCCCACCAAGACCGTGGCCAAACCCGTGGCAAAAAAAGTGGTGAAAGCCGCAGCCAAGCCCGCTGTCAAAGCACCTGCGAAAGCACCTGCGAAAAAGGTTGTTGCCAAAACCGTTGCCAAAGCCCCGATCAAAGCTGTCAAGCCTGTGGCCAAAGCCCCAGCCAAACCCAGCGCACAAAAAGCAGCACCGGCTAAAAAGACCACACAAGCTGCTACCAAAGGCAAAGTCGCACTCAAAACTTTGCCAGTCGACGAGGAAATTGTTGACCTTGAAGCCGAATTCGCGGAAGAAAGCTTGGCCAGCAGCGAAAAGGTCAAGCCGCTTCGCATGAAGATCAGCAAGGCCAAAGAACGCGCCTTGATGAAAGAATTTGGCTTGGATGAGGCGGTTTTGTCAGAGGAAGACTTGGCCAAGCGTCGTTCGCGCTTGAAAACACTGATCAAGCTGGGCAAAACACGCGGCTACCTGACCCACGGTGAAATCTCAGACCATTTGCCCGACAAATTGGTTGATGCCGAAACCCTGGAAGTCGTCAACACCATGTTGAACGACATGGGCGTGCAGGTTTACGAGCAAACACCCGACGCTGAAACCCTCTTGATCACCAACACCGGCCCCACTGTGGCCAGTGAAGAAGAAGCCGAAGAGGAGGCCGAGGCCGCGCTCGCAACCGTTGACTCGGAATTCGGTCGCACCACCGACCCGGTGCGCATGTACATGCGTGAAATGGGCACGGTCGAGTTGTTGACCCGCGAAGGCGAAATTGAAATTGCCAAGCGGATTGAGGGCGGTTTGATGGCCATGATGGAAGCGATCAGCGCCTCCCCCGCCACCATCGCCGAAATTTTGCGTATGACTGCTGACATCCGCGAGGGTAAGGTGGTCATTTCTACCGTTGTCGATGGCTTCATCAATGCCAACGAGGCGGACGACTATGTGGCCGAAGAGGACTTTGATGAGTTCGATGACAGCGATGATGACGACGGCAAAGGTGGCTCCAAAGCCCTGACCAAAAAGCTCGAAGAGCTCAAGGCCGAAGCCCTGACCCGCTTGGATCGCATGCACGCGCTGTTTGAGAAGCTGCACAAAACCTTTGACAAGGAAGGCTACGGCACGCCGGCTTACATGAAGATCCAAAAGGCCATCAGCGAAGAGATGATGACCATCCGTTTCACTGCCCGCACCATCGAAAAGCTTTGTGACCTGGTGCGTGGACAGGTCGACGACGTACGCAAGAAAGAGCGCGAGTTGCGTCGCATCATCGTGGAGCGCTGCGGTATGCCCCAACAAATGTTCATCAAAGAGTTCCCAACCCATCTGCTCAACCTCAAGTGGGTTGAAAAGCAATCGGCAGCTGGCAAGTCTTGGTCGGTCACCATGACCCGCAACATCCCAGCCATCCAAGAGCTGCAAAAGAAATTGCTGGACATCCAAACCCGTGTGGTGGTGCCGCTTGCCGAATTGAAAGACATCAACAAGCGGATGAATGATGGCGAACGCTCCTCTCGCAATGCCAAGAAAGAAATGATCGAAGCCAACTTGCGTTTGGTCATTTCGATCGCCAAAAAATACACCAACCGCGGTTTACAGTTTCTCGATTTGATCCAAGAGGGCAACATCGGTTTGATGAAGGCCGTTGACAAATTCGAGTACCGCCGTGGCTACAAGTTCTCTACCTACGCCACCTGGTGGATTCGCCAGGCGATCACCCGCTCGATCGCCGATCAGGCCCGCACCATCCGCATCCCGGTGCACATGATCGAGACCATCAACAAAATGAACCGCATCAGCCGCCAACACTTGCAGGAGTTTGGTTTCGAGCCCGATGCCTCTGTCTTGGCTGAAAAAATGGAGATGCCCGAAGACAAGATCCGCAAGATCATGAAGATCGCCAAAGAGCCGATCTCCATGGAAACGCCCATCGGTGACGATGACGACTCGCACTTGGGTGACTTCATTGAAGACGGTGCCAACACGGCCCCGATCGAAGCGGCCATGCAAGCAGGCTTGCGTGATGTCGTCAAAGAAATCTTGGATGGCCTGACGCCCCGCGAAGCCAAGGTGCTGCGCATGCGTTTTGGCATCGAGATGGACAACGACCACACCCTGGAAGAGGTGGGCAAGCAGTTTGACGTGACCCGCGAGCGGATTCGCCAAATCGAAGCCAAGGCTTTGCGCAAACTCAAGCACCCCAGCCGCTCGGACAAGCTGCGCAGCTTCATCGACACCCTGTGATCGCCTTGAACAACCGACGTGGCATCGCTGCCATGTCGGTGGCCATGGTTTGTTTCTTGATGAATGATTCGCTGGTGAAATACGTCAGCGAATCCTTGCCCGCCCCCCAACTGATTTTTTTGCGCGGCCTGCTGGCCACCTTGGGATTGTTTGCCTTGGCACTGGTCATGCGGCAATTGCCACCTTGGCGAGAGACCTGGGGCCACATCTCGCAAAAATGGGTGTTCATCCGTTCGCTCTTTGACGGCACGGCCAGCCTGGTGTATTTGAGCGCCTTGTTCAACATGCCCTTGGCCAATGCCACCGCCATCAACATGTCCACACCCTTGCTGATTGCCTTGCTGTCAGCATTGCTGCTTCAGCACCGGATCAGTTGGCGGCACTGGCTGATCATTGGCTTGGGCTTTGCGGGCGTGTTGTGCGTGGTGCAACCGCAAGCCGATGGCTTCAATAATTGGGCTTGGGTGGCCTTGGCAGGCACGCTGTGCCACGCCTTGCGCGACTTGAGTGTGTATTTCATCCCAGACCATGTGCCCTCCCCCTTGATCACTTTGAGCACCGCCCTCACTGCCACAGTGATGGCCGGTATCTGGGCCTTGTTTCACCCTTGGCACAGCGTCACCCCTTTGCAATGGGCGCAGATGGCCGGTGCCTCCGTGTTTCTGAGTGCCGGTTATTTCTTGCTGATCAAAGCCACGCGCATTGCAGACATGAGTGTCATTGCGCCGTTTCGCTACATGGGCTTGCTGACCGCCGTGGTCATGGGCATGGTGGTTTGGGGCGACATACCCAACACCTGGGCCTGGGTTGGCATGGCTTTGCTGGTGGGTGCAGGTTTGCTGATGATCAAGCTAAGCGCACTGCCAGCCGACCGGTGATCGCGGCGGGTCATGTCCAAGCCTGCAGCGTGGCCGTGAATCAGTTCATGGGCTTGGGTCAGCCTCTGAGCCTCAGGCCAGTTGCTGCTCCAGGTCGTGCAACACCTGGTAGCAGGGCAACACTTGCGCCACGCTGCCATTCGGTTCACGGCCTTCACGGATGGCCGCAAAAAACTCGCGGTCTTGCAACTCAATGCCATTCATCGACACGGCCACTTTGGACACATCTATTTTTTCTTCCTTGCCGTTGAACAAGTCGTCGTATCGCGCAATGTAGGTAGCGGTGTCGCCGATATAGCGGAAGTAAGTGCCCAAAGGGCCATCGTTGTTGAAGCTCAGAGACAAGGTGCAAATGGCGCCGTTGGCCGCTTGCAATTGAATGCTCATGTCCATGGCAATCCCGAGTGTGGAATGAATAGGCCCTTGCACTGCATTGGCTTTGACAACAGGACTACCGGCTTGGTAAGCGAACAAATCGACAGTGTGCGCGGCGTGGTGCCACAGCAAGTGGTCGGTCCAACTGCGCGGTTGACCCAGAGCGTTCATGTTGGTGCGGCGGAAAAAATACGTTTGCACATCCATTTGGTGGATATTGAACTGGCCCGCCTGAATCTGCTGGTGCACGAACTGGTGGCTGGGGTTGAAGCGGCGCGTGTGGCCACACATGGCCACCAAACCGGTTTGCTTTTGCAAGGCCACCACTTCTGCACCGTCTTGGTAAACATCGCACAAAGGAATTTCCACTTGCACATGCTTGCCCGCTTTCAAGCAAGCGATGGATTGGGAGGCATGCATTTGGGTGGGTGTGCACAAAATCACCGCGTCCACCTCGTTCATGGCCAGGCTTTCGTTCAAGTCGGTGGTCACGTGACCGATACCGTATTGCTTGGCCACTTCCTGGGTCTTGGCTAACTCGCGACCAACCAAGGACACCACCTCGACACCGTCAATCAGTTTGATGCCGTCGAGATGCTTGATGCCAAATGCGCCTGCGCCTGCCAGGGCGACTTTGATGGTCTTGCTCATGCGTTCTCCAAAATCAAATGACCCACCGCCGTGTTGCTGGCGGGTACATGGTAGAAACGGTGCGCCACTGTCGGCGCGGCTTTGCCTTCGTTGACGTCGCTCATCGCGCCACGCGCAATCAGCCACATCACCAACTCGATGCCTTCGCTGCCTGCCTCCCGCACATAGTCGATGTGGGGGATGGCCGCCGCCGCCGCCGGATCGGCAATCAGCTTGTCAAGAAACGCGTTGTCAAAGTCTTTGTTGATCAGCCCCGCACGTGGGCCTTGCAACTGGTGGCTCATGCCGCCAGTGCCCCAAATATGCACGTTCAAATCTTCATCAAAACTCTTCACCGCATTGGCGATGGCTTTGCCGAGGTTGAAGCAGCGCTGGCCGGAAGGTACGGGGTACTGCACCACGTTCACCGCAAAGGGAATCACCGGGCAAGGCCAGGCTGCCGGTTGACCGCACATCAACGACAGCGGCACGGTCAGGCCATGGTCTACGTCCATTTGGTTGACGATGGTCAGGTCAAAGTCTTGCTGAATCACCGACTGCGCAATGTGCGAAGCCAACGCGGGGTGGCCGTGCACCACGGGCACGGGGCGTGGGCCCCAACCTTCGTCGGCAGGCGAGTACTGTGCCGCTGTGCCAATGGCGAATGTGGGAATCATGTCCAAGCTGAAGGCGGTGGCGTGGTCGTTGTACACCAAGAAGATGACGTCGGGCGTGTGGTCCTTCATCCATTGCTTGGAGAACTCGTAGCCTTTGAACAGCGGTTGCCAATAAGGCTCGGCTGTTTTGCCCATGTCGATGGTCGCGCCAATCGCGGGCACGTGCGAGGTGTAAACCGATGCGCTGATGCGTGCCATGTCAAGCCTTTCCTGCTTGGCCTTGGGGTTGTCGATGGGCTTGGGCGTCGCCGTCTTCACCAATGTAGCGATTGCCTTGCACCGAACGTCCACCCGCCAACATCATGGCGCGGTACTCGTCTTCGGTCATGCCGGTCATGCTGCCCGCCATTTGCTGAAAGCTTTTGCCGTCGGTGGCCCCGATCTTGGCCAAGAAATAAATATTGCCGCCGGTGCGGATACACCGATTCAGATCGCGGGCCAACACCGCTTGTTTTTGTTCTTCGGTCATGGACCACTCGTCCAGGTAGGCGCGTTCATTGGCTTTGAAACGCGTGCGGTTCTCGGCCTTCATGAGCGACATGCAAAACTGGTTGAGCCCATAGCCTTTGCGCGACTGCTCGGCGTCAAAAATGGTGGTGCCGGGCACATTCAAATAGGGTTTGTCTAAAGCCATGTGTTCAACACTCCTGGTTGTTGTGCGCGATGGATGGGTTTGAAACCGCTTGCATTCAAGCGGTGCTTTCGGGCCAGTACAAACGCGTGGGGTTGTCCACCAAGAGTTTTTTTTGCAACTCGGCAGTGACAGCGATTTGCGGAATGAAGTCCACCAACAGGCCGTCGTCGGGCATGTGGTCTTTCAAATTCGGGTGCGGCCAATCGGTACCCCACAAGACCCGATAGGGAAAGGTCTCCACCACACGCCGCGCAAATGGCACCACGTCTTGGTAGGCCTGTTGTTCGCCATTCAAAGCCTTGGGACCTGACACACTGAGCCGCTCGGGGCAAGACACCTTGCTCCAAACGTTGTCATGCTGCATGAATGTCATGAACAAGCTGAACTCGGGGCCATCCACAGGATGCTGCAGATTCGGTCGGCCCATGTGGTCCACCACCACGGTGATCGGCAGCGCGGTGAAAAAATCCCACAACTCGGGCAGATCCACCGCCTCGAAATAAATCACCACATGCCAGCCCCAGTGCTTGATGCGGTTGGCAATCTCCATCAACTCGTCTTTGGGGGTGAAGTCCACCAAGCGCTTCACAAAGTTGAAGCGCACACCCCGCACACCTGCGTCATGCATGTCTTGCAAGGCATGGTCGGTGATATCGCGTTTGACCGTGACCACGCCACGCGCTTGGCCATTGGAATGCTTCAAGGCATCAAGCAAGGCGCTGTTGTCAGCACCGTGGCAAGTGGCTTGCACGATCACATTCTTGTCAAAGCCCAAGTGGTCGCGCAGTGCAAACAACTGGTCTTTGGAGGCATCACACGGTGTGTATTTGCGCTCGGGTGCATAGGGGAATTGATCGCCTGGGCCAAACACATGGCAGTGTGCATCCACCGCGCCAGCGGGCAACACAAAGCGCGGCTTGGCGGGGCCGTCGAACCAATCGATCCAGCCGGGTGTTTTTTCAAAAGCGCCAGAGGTGGGTTTCATGGCGTCAATCGATGTATTTCAAGCCAGCCTTGGCCAAGGACTCGCGCATGTTGTACATGTCCAAGCCCAAGATACCCGAGGCCAGTTTGGTGCGCTTCTCGCCCTCCAAGGCTTCACGCGCGGCGGCGGCATCGGCCACTTGTTGGGCGATGCTGGCAGGCACCACCACCACCCCATCATCATCGGCCACGATGGCGTCACCAGGGTTCACCGCTGCCCCGGCACAAACAATCGGAACATTCACCGACCCCACGGTGGCTTTGATCGTGCCCTTGGCGCTGATGGCACGGCTCCACACGGGAAAACCCATGGCCTCGAGTTCGACCACATCGCGCACACCCGCGTCGATGACCAAAGCCCTGGCCCCACGTGCCTGAAAAGAGGTGGCCAAGAGGTCGCCGAAATACCCGTCGGTACAAGGCGCGGTGATGGCCGCCACCACGATGTCGCCGGGTTGGATTTGTTCGGCCACCACATGCATCATCCAGTTGTCACCAGGGTGAAGCAGCACCGTGACTGCCGTGCCAGAGACCTGCGCACCTTTGTAAATCGGGCGCATGACGGTGTGCATCAACCCCAATCGACCCATGGCCTCGTGCACCGTGGCCACGCCATACAAACCGAGTTGCTCCACCGCGCCTTTGCTAGCGCGGGTGATATTGCGTTTGACTGTGCCCAAGGGGTAATGCATCTCACAAACCTTTCTTTTTCAAACGCGCGTCCAAGCGTGGAAATACCCGGCGCACATTGGCTTCGTAAATTTGGTGGCGGTCCTCGTCGCTCAGCAAGCTGCTGGCTTGGATGTAGCGCTTGGTGTCGTCATAGTAATACCCTGTTTGCGGGTCGATGCCGCGCACCGCGCCGATCATCTCGGAGGCAAACAAGACGTTTTTCACCGGGATCACGGTGTTGAGCAAATCAATGCCAGGCTGGTGGTAGACACAGGTGTCAAAGAAGATGTTGTTGAGCAAATGCTCTTCCAGCAAAGGCTTTTTCAGCTCTTGCGCCAGGCCGCGAAAGCGTCCCCAATGGTAGGGCACCGCGCCACCGCCATGTGGAATGAGGAACTTCAAGGTGGGGAAGTCTTTGAACAAATCACTGGTCAGGCACTGCATGAACGCCGTGGTGTCCGCGTTCAGGTAATGCGCACCGGTGGTGTGGAAACAGGCATTGCAACTGGTGGACACATGGATCATGGCGGGCAAGTCGTGTTCCACCATTTTTTCGTAGATGGGGTACCAATGCTTGTCGCTCAAAGGAGGCGAGGTCCAATGCCCACCAGAGGGATCAGGGTTCAAGTTGATGCCAACCGCGCCAAATTCCTTCACGCATTTTTCAAGCTCGGGGATGCAAGTGGCTGGATCAACCCCTGGCGACTGCGGCAGCATCGCGACCGGCACAAACTGGTCAGGGAATAAGGTGGACACGCGAAAGCAAAGTTGGTTGCAGATCGCCGCCCAGGTACTGGATACCGCGAAGTCGCCAATGTGATGTGCCATGAAAGACGCACGTGGCGAGAACAACGTGATGTCGCTGCCCCGCTCTTTCATCAACCTGAGTTGATTGGTTTCGATGCTGTGGCGCAAATCGTCATCGCTGATATTGAGGTCGGATGCCTTGGGCATGACCGTCGAGTCTTGGATGCCTGCGATTTGCTGGTTACGCCAATCCTCCAGCGCTTTGGGCGCGGTGGTGTAGTGGCCGTGGCAATCGATGATCAAACTCATGTGGCGTCTCCTGAATTCCAAACAGAGGCCGGCACCATGGCCTCGCCGCGCATGATGAGGCGAGCGGTGCGCAACAACGCGGCTTGGGTTACTTCAATGCCCCCAGGCACATCAGCTGTTTGGGTTTGCAACACCACGCTGAATTCACCTGTGGGATGTTCCACCGACAAGGCTTGTTGCGCACCCGCTTGCCGAACCGCCACACCTTCACACACCGTGCCTTGCAACACACAGGCGGTGCCGACCGTGACGGCGGCCAGCACACCGATCGCGTCGTGGCAAACATGCGGAATGAAGCTGCGGGTGGTGATTGCTCCGCCGTGCATGGGCGGTGCGATCAAGGTCATCTTCGGGTAGTTTTTGCCGCTGATATCGCCCAAGCCCATCAGCACCGATACCTGCAAGCGCAAGGCTTCGATGCGGGTCTTGAGCCCGACATCTGCGTTCAGCGTATCAACCGATTCGTAACCCGTGCAGCCCAAGTCGCTGGCCTTGAACATCACCAAAGGCATGCCGTTGTCGATGCAAGTGACATCAATTTCAAACGGCTCGAAGCCCGCCAGTCTGTCGGTGGGCAACACCTGGATGCGGTCTTTCACGCGGCCGGTCGGCAGCAAACCGCTGCACACCGAACCAGCGGTGTCCAAGAAGTTGATCGTGATCGGTGCAGCCGTACCAGGCGCACCGTCGATGCGGGCCTCACCCGTGTCCGCCACGAACCGCTGGCCATCGGGGCCCAGGGGTGTTTGTACCGTGATGTCGCATTGCATGTCGGTGTTCAAGGTCAACACCCGCAAGGTGGTGGTGTCAGATTGGGCTGGCAGCATGCCGGTTTGCAGCGCAAACGGCACGACAGCGGCCAACATGTTGCCGCAATTGGGCGTGGTGTCCACCGTGTCTTTATCGGGCTGGAGTTGGGCGAACAAAAAATCGAGGTCCACGCCAGGCGTGCTGCTGCGGCTGACGATGCCCGCCTTGCTGGTGAGTGGATGGGCACCACCCAATCCATCAATTTGTCGCTTGTCTGGTGAACCCATGATGGCCAACAACACCCGATCGCGATGGGCCGGGAGCGAAGGCAAATCGGTCGCATTGAAAAACGGCCCTTTGGATGTGCCACCTCTCATGTAGAGGCAAGAAACCGCATGGGGAGGTGTTGGCTGACGCATGGTGCTTGTTAGGCTTTAAAAAATATAGCGGTGGTTGAACACCAACATCGGTGCGAATACAGCCGTGATAACGCCCGACACAGCCAGGTAGGGCCCAAAGGGCATGGCTTGCCCAGGTTTCAATTGCCCGCGCCAACGCAAAACCATGGCTACGAGCACACCCAACAAAGAAGACATGAGCACCAACATGGGCAAGGCCAACCAACCCAACCAGGCACCCAAGGCAGCCAAGAGCTTGAAGTCACCTTCGCCCATGCCTTGTTTACCGGTGACCAGGCCAAACACAGCTTGCACCAACCACAGCACACCATAGCCGGCTGCAGCGCCCCAGACACTGTCGGTGATTTGCAGGTCGGTCAACCCCATGGCAGAGCTGATCAAGCCTGCCCACAACAAGCCCAGCGTCAAGCTGTCGGGCAACAACATGGTGTCGATGTCAATCAATGAAAGGGCCAACAGCACCGTGCCAAAGCCAGCCCAGGCAAGGGCCTCCAAGCTGACACCCCAGCGGTCCGCACAAAACGCCCAGATAGCTGCGACGGCCAATTCCACCAACGGGTAACGCCAGGTAATCGGGGTGCCGCAATGCGCACATCGCCCTTTGAGCCAAGCAAAACTCAGCACAGGGACCAGGTCACGAACACGCAAGGGAGTGGCACAACTCGGACAATGAGACGCTGGACTGAACAGGTTGAGCGGGTCTTTTGCTGCATGGGATTGCCCCAGGACCATGTATGCCTGCGTTTCCCATTCGCGGCGCAACATGCGTGGCAAACGCCAGACCAATACATTGATGAAACTGCCCACCTGCAAACCCACCAAGGTCGCCAACGCGGTCCACAGCTTGGGGTTGCTCAGCATCAGCATGTCCATGGGTCAGGCCTTTTCCACAGACACGCCCAGCAAAAGATCAAGCAGCTTGGGTTGGTCTAGCAAATCATGGGCGCTGCCACGGTGGATGACACGTCCCTGATCCAACACCACTGCTTGCTGGCTGATGGCCAAAATCGCTTGCGGGTGTTGCTCGACGATGATCGCCGACATGCCTTGCTCGTGGGTAATGCATGCAATGGCCCGCAACAACTCTGCCACGATCAAAGGGGCCAGGCCCTCCAGGGGTTCGTCCAGCAACAAGAGTTTGGGATTGAGCACCAAAGCACGACCCACGGCCAACATCTGTTGCTCACCCCCCGAGAGTTGGTTACCCATGTTGGACTTTCGCTCGGCCAATCGGGGGAACAGCTCGAACACACGGACCGGTGTCCAATGACCTGGTCGTGCCACGGCAGTCAGGTTTTCCAGCACCGTCAGGGACTTGAAGACATGACGCTCTTGCGGCACCCAGCCCACCCCTGCAGCTGCACGGGCATGGGAAGGCAAGGCGTGCAACTGCACGCCATCCAAGACCATGCGTCCGGCGTGTTGTCGGGTGGCCCCAGCGATCGTGTTGATCAAGGTGGTTTTGCCGGTACCGTTGCGCCCCAGCAATGCCAAGGTTTCACCTTGCGCCAACGACAGGGACACTTCGTGCAAGATGATCGCTTGGCCATAGCCCGCGCTGAGTTGCTCGATCCGCAGGAACTCAGCCATGCGTGTCTCCCTGACCTAAATAGACTTCGCGTACCAAGGGGTTGGCTGCAACTTCCAGCGGGGTGCCTTCGGTGAGCACCGCGCCATTCACCAAAACCGTCATGCGATCGGCAAAGCGAAAGACCAAATCCATGTCGTGTTCAATCAGGACCACGCTCACATCGGCAGGCAAGGCCGCGACGGTTTGCAACAACTCCTCGCGCTCGCCCGCCGGCACGCCCGCCACCGGCTCATCCAGCAGCAACACACTGGGCTGGCAAGCCAAGGCGATCGCCATCTCCAACAGTCGGCGTTTGCCGTAGGCGAGTTCATGGGTGGCTTGGTCCATCACCTCGAGCAGATGAAATTGCGCGAGCAATGATTCACACCGCTTGGTCACCTGATCGCCCTGCCCCAAGGCTTGCCACCAACGCCCACCCAAGCCCAGTTGCTGCGACACCACCATGGCCAAGGTTTGCAATGGCGTGAGACCATCGAACAACTGGTTGATTTGAAAAGTACGCACCAAACCGCGGCGAACGCGCTGGTGCGAAGGCAGTTGGCTGATGTCTTGGCCTTGCAAAAAAATACGGCCAGCGGTGGGCTCAAGCACGCCAGTGAGCAAGTTGATCAAGGTGGTTTTGCCCGCGCCATTGGGACCGATGAGGGCATGTCGGGCACCCCGATGCACGCTGAGGTTCACATGGTCAGTGGCGGTGATGCCGCCAAAGCGTTTGACCAAGCCCTCGCAAGACAACACCACATCCGTAGTCATATGTTGCGCCTCCAGGTCCACGGACGCAACAAGCGTTCGCGACCCACCAACATCAGCAGCACCAAGAACAGCCCCAACCAAAACGTCCAGTACTGTGGCGTCCAAGCCGAGATGACGCTGTGAAGTGTTTTGAACACCACCGCACCAATCAAACCACCCCACAGCCAACCGGTGCCGCCGATCACCAACATCAACAGCACGTCGGCCGAGCGGTCAAAACCAAAAACATCCAACGAAGCAAAACCCGTGGTCTGGGCTTGCAAGCCGCCCGCCACGCCAGCCAAGACCGCAGCCAAGGTGTAGACCGTGACCAGGCGGGTGTTGACATCGATGCCAATGGCTTGGGCACGCAAGCGGTTGTCTCGGATGGCTTGCAAACTGAAACCAAAGGGTGAATGCACCAAATGGTGCAAACCGATGAACACCAGCAGTGTGACGACCAATGCATACCAAGCAGCGGTTTGACCGTACAAATCAAATTCAAAATAGCCCAACACCGGTCCCATGACCACGCCTTGCAAACCATCGGCACCGCCCGTCAAGCCATCGAACTTGTTGGCCAATTCTTGCAGGATCAAGGCCACACCAAGCGTCACCATCAAGCGGGTGAGGTCAGAGCCGCGTAACACCCCCAGGCTACAAACCGCACCCAACAGCATGGTCAAACCAGTGGCAGCAGCCAGCCCCAGCAAAGGATCGGGATGGATGTGTTTGGCAAACAAGGCCGCGCTGTAAGCACCCATACCAAAAAAAGCGGCGTGGCCCAGCGACACGATGCCGGTATAGCCCAAAATCAAGTCAAGGGACAACGCAAACAAGGCAATGATGGTGATCTCACTGATCAAAAGCGCGTGCGTGGGCAAGGCATAAGGGAGCACCAACAACACCGCCCACAAAGCAAAGGACCACCAGCGCGGTTGGGCGGCCAGACGCAGGCTTTGGGTAACCGCGCTCATACCTTACCTCGCGTGAACAAACCTTGTGGACGCCACATCAAGATGACGATCACCAGGCTGTAAACAATGAAAGCACCCAGCTTGGGCAGATAGTATTTGCCTGCGACATCGGCAATCCCCAGCAACAAAGCGGCCAGCAAGGGGCCGGTCAGGCTGGAGGTGCCGCCGACAGCAACCACAATCAAAAAGTAAATCATGAACTTGAGCGGAAAGACCGGGTCCAGCCCCAAAATCTCTGCACCCAAGGCCCCACCCAAGCCAGCCAAGCCGGAACCCAACGCGAAGGTGGTGAGGAAAATCGTGTTCACACGGATACCCAAACCAGCCGCTACCTGCTGGTTGTCCACCGAGGCGCGAAGCTGCGCGCCAAAACGGGTTTGGGTCAACAAGCCTTGCAAAACCAGCACCAACACCGCGCAGACAATGATGATGGCCATGCGGTAATGTCCCATGCCCAAGGCGCCATCCCACAGCTCGGTGCGGCCTTTCAAAAACGCGGGCAGTTGAATCAGTTGCTGGGTGGAGCCGACAAAGTAGTCCACCGCGGCAACTGCCATGAAGGTCAAACCGATGGAAAAAAGCACCTGGTCAAGGTGCGGCTTGTTGTACATGCGCCGATACAGCGTGGCCTCCAGGACGGCACCCAACAAAGCGGTCAACAGGAATGCCAAAGCAACGCAAAGAAAAAAAGGCAGATCTGCATGCTGCATCAACAAGACCGTGGTGTAGCCGCCAGCCATGGCAAAAGCGCCATGCGCCAGGTTGATGAAATTCATCAAACCCAAGGTCACAGACAAGCCAATGGCCAGGATGAACAAAAGCATCCCATAAGCCACACCATCAAACAACAAAGTCAACATGGCCAGGGGTTATTTGGTTTTACCGGGGTCTTTCATGTCTTTGATGACATCAAACTCCACATTGTAAAACTGGCCGTCCTTCTTTTCGACTTTGCGCAAGTAGATGTTGTGCACCACGTCGCGGGTTTGCGCATCGATGAGGATAGGGCCGCGCGGGCTCTCGAAAATGTGACCCTTCATGGCCGCCAGCATGGCCACGCCACCGCCTTGACCACCCTTGGTCTTTTTGAGGGCTTCATAAATCAGGTGCATGCCGTCATAGCCACCCACGGCCATGAAATTGGGGCGCAATCCGTTGTTGGCCTTTTTGAATGCCTCCACAAATTTTTGGTTGAGGGCGGAGGGGTGCGCAGCCGAGTAGTGGTGCGCAGTGACCACACCCAAAGCGCCCTCACCCATGTCATTGAGTTGGTCGTCATCGGTCAGGTCGCCGGTGCCAATCAGTTTGATGCCAGCCTTGTCCATGCCGCGCTCCAAAAACTGCTTCATGACCGCCGCGCCGGCACCAGAGGGCACGAACACAAACAAAGCATCGGGCTTCAAGTCGCGCACTTTTTGCAAAAACGGTGCGAAGTCAGGGTTGCGCAAAGGCACGCGCAGGCTTTCCACCACCTGAGCGCTGTTGAGCAGCATGCGTTCTTTGAAGTAACGCTCGGCATCGATGCCAGGACCGTAATCGCTCACCAAGGTGACCACACGCCTGATGCCATTTTTGGGCGCCCAGTCGCCCATGGCGACGGCGCACTGGGGCAAGGTGAAGCTGGTGCGTACGATGAAAGGCGAGGCTTCGGTGATGCTGGATGTCGCTGCGGCCATGACCACCATCGGTGTTTTCGACTGGGTCGCTAACGGGGCAGTGGCCAAGGCCAGCGGTGTCAGCCCAAAGCCGCTGAGCACCCCGACCTTGTTGTTAACCACCAGCTCTTGGGCGATGCGTTTGGTCGCATCGGGGACGCCACCATCGTCTTTGACAACCAACTCGATTTTTTTGCCCGCCACCTTGTCACCGTTTTGGGCGATGTACAAACGTGCGGCTGCTTCAATTTGCTTGCCGGTGGAGGCTGATTGACCGGTCATCGGTAGGATCAAACCGATTTTGAAAACCTCTTGGGCCTGCAACATGGCAGAACCCAGGCTCAGCACCGAAGCCAGCGAAACAACAAGCAGACGATCAAACATGTCAACACTCCAAAGGTGAACAGGCTCATTCTAGGTGGGGGGATTGAACAACTGAGCCTAGCGCTTGCCTTGTATCAACCGCACACTGGGCATGCGCTCGAGGTCGGGACTTCGCATGGCCTGACTCAGATTGCGTTGGGCCAAGCGCGAGTGCTCGCGCATGATGGCCTCGGCCCGTGCGCCCTCGCGCTGTTCAATGGCCGCCAATACCTGCTTGTGTTGGTCTTGCGCAATCATCAGCATGTCGCGGGCTTGTGGGCTGTTGGCCTGCGCAATGACGAAACCCGAAGGCGATGCAAAGGGCAAACCGACGACCCGATCGAGCTCGCGCCGCACAATCTTGCTGTCAGACATCTCTGCCAACAAGGCGTGAAATGACCCGTTTTGAGCAACATAGGCGCTGAAATCTTCCTCACTCAAGCTGCCATTGGCCAACAACAGATCAATGCGGTCCAAGCAGGCGTAGGCCTGGCGCAGCAGCGCTGGCGGGCATGCTCGCTCAGCGGCCAAGCGGGCGGCCAAACCTTCCAAGGTGCCCCGCAGTTCAATCGCGTCAGACACGTCCTGTTCGGTGAACCTGCGAACCGCGAAGCGCCCATTGGGCAAAGCCTCGAGCAAACCCTCTTGCTCCAACTTCACCAAGGCGGCTCGGATCGGGGTGCGGGAAACGCCCAACTTGTCCACCAAGTTGAGCTCGGCAATCCGTGCCCCGGCTGACCACTCCCCCGCCAAAATCATTTCCCGCAAGCGCAGTTGGGCGCGCACGGTCTGGGAAGCCGTGGGCTGCATTTGGAGGGACAGGTGGTTGCGCATGAGCGGTCTATTGTATGCAAGACAAGCCTAATCAAGCTATAAAATAGCATTAGACTCTAATTTACCGTCGTTTTTGTATACCAAACCAACCCCCTGGAATTCTCATGACCTTTCCCCACATCCCCGCTCGTTACGACCACGTTGGCAGCTTTTTGCGCCCCGCTTACCTGCTGGAGGCCCGCGAGCAAAAAGCCAAAGGCCAGATCACCCCCGAACAACTGCGCGTGGTGGAAGACAAAGCCATCACCGAGATCGTGAAATTCCAGGAAGACCTGGGCCTGAAATCCATCACAGACGGGGAGTTCCGGCGCACCTATTTCCACATTGACTTTCTGGAACAAATGGGCGGCGTGAAAACCGACATCCCGGTCACCGTCGAACGCCCTGACGGCACCCAAGAGTTGGCCCCGCCGGTCATCCGCGTGATCGACAAGGTGCGCCATGTGAAGGACATCCAGTTGGCCGACTTCAATTACCTGAAGTCCCAAATGGCCAACGGCAGCACGCCCAAGGTCACCATCCCCTCGCCCACCATGCTGCATTTCCGTGGCGGCCGCGCCGGCATCAGCAAAGACGCCTACCCCGAGCTAGACCCAGCGTTTTACGACGACGTGGCGCAAGCCTATGGCGATGAACTGCGTTCACTCGCCGCTGCGGGTTGCAACTACGTGCAAATGGACGACACCAACCTGGCGTATTTGTGCGATGACAAAATGCGCGAAGCCGCGCGTGCTCGGGGAGACGACCCCAATGAGTTGCCACACCGCTACGCGGCCTTCATCAACAAAGTGGTGGCACAAAAACCAACTGGCATGACCCTGGCCATGCACCTGTGCCGTGGCAATTTCAAGAGCACACACGCGGCAGCGGGCAACTACGAACCTGTGGCGGAAGCTTTGCTCTCTGAGATGAACATCGACGCCTACTTCTTGGAATACGACGATGACCGCAGCGGCGACTTTCGCCCCCTGCGCTACCTTGCGAAAGACAAGCTGGTGGTGTTGGGCTTGGTGACC
>Ga0247843_1002736_pt1 | contig 30935 bp, 33 predicted proteins | sample LaCruzMarch2017__FD_192420 | JGI IMG/M metagenome (GOLD analysis project Ga0247843, IMG submission 192420) | Freshwater microbial communities from meromictic Lake La Cruz, Castile-La Mancha, Spain - LaCruzMarch2017_8m | ecosystem: Environmental > Aquatic > Freshwater > Lake | place: Spain... | reverse complement strand
GGGGAATCCCAACGCATCGCCGCCCAAACCCTAGCTTTGTCGCAAGAGGCTAGGGTTTACCCCAATGTCACAATAACACTAGGATTTTTCTGTTATAACATATTTTGAACAGACAAGGGGAATCTCACGAGATCGCCCTATCAATGCTTACGCATTCGGGCGATGACGAAAGTGTGGGGGAAAAAAAGGGAGGGCTTACTTGCGTAAGTCCCCCCCAATGACCTTATAGGTCGAGTTTTAGCTAAGCTTAGAAGCGATAGCTGCCTTGCACACCAACAAAGTCGGTGGACAAGTTGCTAACTTCGTGATGCAACAAGCCGTTTTCAAGATTGTAAGCCCCGAATTCGGTATTGCTGTAACGAACCCCGATTCCAAAACCGTTTTCGAAGGTTTTCTCCACCAACACGCCGGCTGTAAATCCGGTGGCATTCAAGCTGTAACCGCCGCCCAACGTGAAGTTGGTGTTGGTTACGCCCAACAAAGGTTTCAACGAAACGCCCCAGGGTTTATATAACAAACCTGGTGTAACGTTAAAACCGACACTGTTACCTTGGCTTACGCTAAGGGCATTGTCAGAAGTTGAACCAGGAAAAACCAGTTTGGCTTTGTCAGATCCGGAGTTGAACATATAGTTCACCTCCGCACCCAGACTGCCTTGCCAATCACCAAAAGCTAATGCTTCAGGCGTCCAGTTCAAAGCCGCAAACAAACCAACGCTACCGCCATTACCTGAAAGCTTGTCGCTTCCGGTAAAGCCGAAGGCAGGATTGTTGATGTTAACAGATTCTCCGGCGGAGAAGCTGCCTTGCCCAACGATAAAGCCCAAAGAAACCGAGTATGGTTTTGCCGTTTCTTTTGTGAAGAAGACAGGGTGGTCAACGATCTTTTCGACCGGGACTTTCACAATCCGTTCTACTTCGACAGGAACCTTGACTATTCGTTCCTGCGTAATATAAACCGTTTTAGGCTTACATTGAGTCACCTTGCGTTTTTTGTGGTGTTTAACCACCGGTTTGGCACATTGTGTTGCAGCTGCCCCAGAAATAATCGTGGGAGCTTCTGCGAAAGCGTGTCCGGAAACCAACAAAGCAACGATAGTTACAGCTAATTGACGTGTTTTCATTTTTTTACCTATTCAATGTAAAGGGGATTTTGTCCCCGGAAGAAGCTTTTGGCTTCATGTAGTTTCACCAAACCCGAAATGTAGGCTAGGCGGTTTGGCTGCAAATTATGTGAAAAATATCGGTGTTTAAAAAAACACTTCAATCAAACCAAAATTCAGAACCGATTTAACAATAGCACAAAATTAACCTTTATAAAACAAAGCTAATGTGAATTTTTTGTGACGGTTTGCGAGGAAGCCTATAAAACTATAATCGCTTAAGTTAATTCTTACCCACAATAGTAAAATTGTCATACCGCATTTATTGCGGTATCTAGCCTTAAAAGCACTAGACCCCGTGACAAGCACGGGGTGACGGAAAATATGCAACTATTATGTTAAAATACTATAGATAGATTGCCGTAGTCGCTTCGCTCCTTCGCAAAGCCGAAGCAATCGAGAAAAAACTTGCACACCGCTAAAATCACGATATTGTCCGAATATAAATCACACCAAAGGACGTAAAAAATGTATCTAAGCGTAGTAATCCCCGTTTATAACGAATCAGCCAATCTTGATCATTTATTCTCGAGATTGTTGCCGGTGCTGGACGGTTTGGGACGAAATTACGAGGTAATCCTCACCAATGACGGCAGTCGTGACAACTCGCAGGAAATCCTAGAGCGGATCTATGCCGCCCGTCCCGACGTGGTTAAAGTTATCCAATTCGCCCGCAATTACGGGCAACACCCGGCAATTATGGCAGGTTTTGAGCTTGCACAAGGCGAAGTTGTCGTCACTTTAGATGCCGATTTGCAAAATCCGCCCGAAGAAATCCCCAAACTTCTTGCTTTGATCGATGCAGGGCATGACGTTGTCGGCGGTTATCGTGGCAATCGTCTGGATTCTGCATATCGTAAATTTATCTCCAAAATGTCGAATATCGTACGGGCAAAAATCACCAAGATCGAAATGCGTGATCAAGGCTGCATGCTCAGAGCTTATCGTCACGACATCGTCCGTTTGATCGTCGAAAGCCACGAAAGCACCCCGTTTATCACCGCACTTGCCCAATATTTCGCCAATAACCCTGCCGAAGTTGAAGTTGCACATGAAGAACGTCACGACGGAGTTTCCAATTACAATCTTTACAAGCTTATCCGCTATAATTTTGATTTGGTTACCGGTTTCTCGCTCGTACCGTTGCAACTTTTCACGATCTTAGGCTTGGTACTTTCGGGTTTGAGCGGATTATTGGTATTTTTGTTGGCGATGCGTCGCATCTTCATCGGTCCGGAATCCGACGGTTTATTCACTTTGTTCGGTATTTTGTTCCTCCTCGTCGGCGTTGCAATTACCGGACTTGGAATCATCGGTGAATATGTGGGAAGAATTTACCTAGAAGTGCGGCAACGCCCTCGCTACGTGGTGAGAAATATCCTCGGTAATCAGCTGCACGAATAATCAATTAAGGGTGGAAAAATCCGTAAATCTTGGCGGCGGTTTTTTTGTCGATGCCTACGACTTTTTCCAATTCCTGCAAAGTTGCCGCTTCTACCTCACGGCTTGAGCCGAAATGTTTGAGCAATGCCCGTTTGCGGCTTGCCCCTACTCCTTCAATTTGGTCAAGCGTGGATTCCCGAATTGCATTGCTGCGTTTGATCCGATGCGAGCCGATTGCAAAGCGGTGGGCTTCGTCACGCAATCTTTGCAAATAATGTAATACTTGGTCATCTTTGGGAAGTTGAAACGGCTGCTGCCCGGGCATATGCAGCCATTCACGCCCTGCATTACGGTCAACTCCTTTGGCAATCGCAACGAAAGTTAAATTGCTAATTCCCAGATCGTGAAAAACTTGGATCGCCACGCTTAGCTGCCCTGCCCCACCGTCGATCAGCACCAAATCGGGCATAACCGCATCTTCCTTTTGCAGGCGAGAAAATCTGCGAGTTAAAACCTGCTTAAGCATTGCATAGTCATCACCTCCTACCAATTCATTTTTATTGATATTAAAGCGGCGATAGTTATTTTTGATAAAGCCTTCTTTGCCGGCACAAATCATCGCCCCGACCATATAACTGCCGGCGATGTGGCTGTTATCGTAAACCTCGATCCGCTCGGGGATTTTACCGATTGCGAATAATTTGCCGACCTGCTCGAGCAATTTTGCATTGCCGGCATGTTCGGAAATATGGCGTAAAAGTGCATCTTTGGCATTGATCACCGCACGCTCCAAAACCTGTTTTTTTTCGCCACGTTGCGGCAATATAATCTCGATTTTTCCGTTATTTATCGCCAATGCCTCAACGATCAAATCGGCATCTTGAACCTCGTGGCTGACGATTATTTGCCGAGGGGGAATTTGCGAGTCGTAAAACTGCCCGATAAATGCCGCCAAAATGTCGGATTCGCTCGCATCTTGAGTGTGGGTCGGGAAATAAGATTTATTGCCGAAATTCTGCCCACCCCGGAAGAAAAACACCTGGATCGCCGAATTCTCGCCCTCACGGTAAAGTGCAATAATATCGGCATCTTGCAAAGTTCCTGCAATTATATTCTGCTCATGCTGAATCCGAGTGAGAGCGGCAATCCGATCCCTAAAAACCGCCGCTTTGTCATATTCCATCGCAACACTTGCCTGCTGCATCTGCTCGGCGAGTTTTTCTTGGATTTCCCGGTTCTTGCCGTGCAAAAATAGACTCGCCTGATGAACCGACTCCGCATATTCCTCTTTGGAAATATAATCGACGCAAGGGGCAGAGCAACGTTTTATCTGATATTGCAAGCACGGACGCTTGCGGTTTTTAAAAATATTATCCGAACACGGACGCAGCAAAAACACCTTCTGCAACAACGCCAAAGTTTGATTAACCGCACCTGCCGAGGCAAAAGGTCCGAAATATTCGCCTTTTTGATCCCGACTCCCCCGATGTTTACAAATTTGCGGAAAATCTCCGTCGCCGGTTAGTAAAATATACGGAAAAGTCTTATCGTCACGCAATAATATATTATAACGGGGTTTGAGCTTCTTTATCAGGTTAGACTCGAGCAACAAAGCCTCGGCTTCACCGGCAGTGGTGACAATTTCCATACTCGCAGTCAACGAGATCATCTTCATAATTCGGTTGGAAAGCCCCGAACTGCTTACATAATTTGCGACCCGATTCTTGAGATTCTTGGCTTTTCCTACATAAAGTGCGTTGCCCGCAGCGTCCAACATGCGGTACACGCCGGCGGAACTCGGCATGTCTTGCAGATATTTTCTTATGATTTCGCTACCGGTTTCTTGTGTCATGCAATTTTATATATCACATCGTAATAAAATCGTAACTTGTGATTTGAGCTTTAAATGCTAAAATTATAAAAATTATTTCGGAGTGTTAGAATATGAATATAAAAAACAACGCTAGAGCTATGGCATTGATTGCCGCAATTGCCGCTACCTGTTCGGGGCAAGTTTTTGCCGAAACTCAGGAACAAAAAGCAGCCAATGCAAGAATGAATACCATCTTACAATCGGCATGCCAAAATAACCTCAACGAATCAGGCGTTGCAATGAATGCAGAAGAATGCAAGAAATTTGCCGATCTTGCAACAGAAGCACAAAAAGCAGTAGGAACAAAAATTGCAGGCAGCTTATCGAATCAAAGCGAAGACGAATGTAAGGCTAAATATGATAAAATATATGCGGATATTTTAAAAGCAGTCGGCAACAAACCCGAAGTAGCCGCAAAATACGGCATATTAGACGCAAAAGCAGGCTGCAAGAAATCAAATTCCCGTTAGTTTTATTTTAGCTGATTTTATTGAGGAGCAGTAGGAGTTCCGGCAGGCTGTACAGGAGCAGGGCTACTTGAGGCACTAGGTTTTTTTAATTTACGCTGCTCTGCCAACTGAACGGTTAAATCCTTGGCTTTGGTCGGATTCATGCTGGCCAGAATCGGAGATACTTTACGTTCCGACATTTTATCGACTACGGTCAACAAAACAGGCATATCAAGTTCTTCAAAAATCCGCCCGGCATCTTTGGGTTTCATATTCTCGTAAATTTTCACAAGGCTACGGATTTTCATATCTTCCTGCTCATTATATTTAGCAAGTAGATCTTCAACCTCGGTTTTCATTTTCTGCAAACTATTGATTTTATCGTTGATCCGCCCTTCGGTCGCCACCAACATATTTTCTTTAATTTGCACTTGTTTTGCCCAATCGTCGAGTTCTTCACGCCTTTTGGCAAGACTTTGCAATAAATCAATTTCTATTTGCGAATATTCATGCTTGGCAGGCTGCTCTTCTTCCGACTCACCTTCAGTACCTTCTTTTGCCCCCGATTCTTTAGAATCTTCTTTTTTATCGGATTTTTCCGCTGAGTGAGCAGCTTCTTTTTTATCGGATTTTTTTTCTTCACTTTCCGACTTTGCCGATTTTGAATCCTTAGAATCTTTGTCTTCCTTGGCTTCCTGTGCATATGCCTCCCCGGCGAATGCAATCAATAATTGCCGCCCGTCATGCATAGTCTCACCGATTTTAACACCGAGCAGCAAGAAAGCGATTAACATGGTTATAGGAAGTATTTTCATTCTTTTTAATTCCGACTAGCTTTCAAAGCTTCAATCAACTCCCGCTCGGCACCGGTACGGGGAGTAATGACGTTAATATTGTTATTCTCACGATTTTGCGTATTAACCGGCTTGGTAATTATATTATGCAAAGCTGCTTCGAGTTGTGAGTTTATCGGCTGTTTTGCCTTGATATTTTGCATTTTTTCTATTTCATGGTTCTTTTCTGCGGAAATTTTTATCTGCTCGAGTTGAACCACTAGTTTTGAGCTTTTTTCAATCAGGAACGCCAAATCATCGGCAAGAAAATTGGCTTTTTCTATTTTGAGCTGCAAAGCATCGGTTATTTTTTTGCTTACGGTTTGCAATTCATTAACAGATGTCATTGCCCGATCGGTTGCATGATCAAACTGTCCGATCATTCCGGCAAGCTCACTGCGGCTATTTTGCAAAAAGCGAATTTTTTTACTTAGCTTGGAGCAATAGACTATCGTAGCGATCAATAAGATCACCAAACCGCCTTCAAAAACCAAACTAATCAATTGGGTATTCACTGTTGTTCCTTAATTTTTTTACCGACTCCGTCACTCAAAGAGATTGCAACATTATCGCCCATACGACCGACTTTACCGCTCGTGACCTGAACACCGTTACATTTTATCATTATCTCATCGTCCGGGGTTCGATCAAGCAATAACGTATTACCGACCTTAAATTGCATCACATCGCCGAGAGAAATTTTCTTTTCGTCGAGAATTGCCTGTAATTCAACGTAAGTTTGCCTAACTTCTTTGCTAAAATGCTTCTCCCACAAAACGTCCTGACCGAATTTCTCGCCCATAAACATTTGCAAGAGTAATTCACGAATCGGCTCAAGAGTCGTATGCGGAAAAAGAATCTCTACCCCACCGCCTCTTTCTTCCATATCAACCCGAAGCCTTACCAACAAAGCCGGATTGTTAGGGCGTGTAATAGTAGCAAAACGCGGCGTAGTCTCAAGCCTTTCAAACTGAAATGTTACAGGGCTAATCAAATCAAAAGCAGAGCTTAAATCTGCCAATACTATTTCAGCCATTTTTTTAACTATATCTTGCTCAATCGTCGTATAAGGTCGCCCCTCGATACGAATCGGACGCAATGAACGCCTGCCGCCGAGCAGAACATCTACGGTAGAATAAATCAGCGAGCTGTCAATTGTTAATATACCGAGATTTTCCCACTCAATCGCCCGAAAAACCGCCAATAAAGCAGGAAGAGGTATTGAATTAAGATAGTCATCAAAACGCAAAGAGGTTATCGACACCAAATTAACTTCAACCGTCTCAGAAGTGAAATTTCGCAAACTCGAAGCAAGCATTCGCACCAAACGGTCAAACACCACCTCCAACATCGGCATTTTTTCAAATCCGGACAATGCCTTATCCAAAATCGCCAAGATTCCGGAATTATTGTCTTTATCGTCCTTGGTATCAAAACCAAGCAGAAGATCAATCTCGTCTTGATTTAGAACTCTAGGCGGAGCTTGCACCGCAGGAGCTGCGGAAGCAGCCGGAGCAGATTCCGGCTCACTTGCCGCAGCATTAGACTCGGCAGCAAGCATTCTTTCCCACTCAAGTGCGGCTGCATCGTCTTCTTCTGAGGTTGTCTCTGCCATAATATATTAAGTTAAAAGTTAAATTTATTGAATAATGATTTCACTAAATAATATGTCGTTTATCTTGCTCGGGTAAATAGTTTTATTGACCCTAAGCAGTAATTCTTCACGTAATCTATATAAACCTGCCGATCCGGCAATATCACCAGCCCTTAATTCACGCAAATAAGTATTAAAACTATCGTTTATCCTCGGCATTCTGCTTTCTATCGCATCTATATCGCTACCTTCAGGAATCTCCAGCGTAATTTTCATTTTAATGAAACTGGTTTGCTTACCGCCGGTATTAAGATTAACTAAATATTCCGGTAAATTATAATAAGTCAGCTCGTCATTTTCATTACCGGGCACAATACCGGGAGTCCAATCGTTAAGATTTTGTTTAACTGCTTTTACGCTCGAACCGGTAGTTCCGTTTTTAGCTTCTCCTTCACCGTCTTTTTTCTTTTTGCCTTTTTTAGTTGTTGCCTCAACCTTTTCCGGAGAAGTTAAAAATCCGCCGAAATACGCCCCTGCTCCGCCACCTATCAAAAAAAGCAAGACTATTAAGATTATAATTTTCTTTTTCTTCTTTTTCTTTTTTAAGGCAACTTCTGCTGCAAGATCGATCTCCTGTGCTTCTTCTTTGCCATCTTCTTCTTTATCTGCCATATAGAAAAACCAATTTCAGTCTTGTTTTTATAATTTTACCTATATAAGTAAATAATCGTAAAATCACAAGTAGCAACTTAATTTATGACTGACAAACTAAACATAATTCTTGCCCAGCCTCGAGGCTTTTGTGCAGGAGTCAAACGGGCTATCGATATTGTCGAGAAAGCCTTGGATATTTATGGCTCGCCGATTTACGTTCGTCACGAAATCGTCCATAATAAATGGGTGGTTGAAGATCTCCGCTCCAAGGGCGTAATTTTTGTCGACGAAGTAAGCATGATACCAGACGGTGCAATTACGGTATTTAGTGCGCACGGAATATCGCAAAAAGTTGAAAATTCAGCAAGCTTGCGTGATTTACCTTTTATCGATGCCACCTGCCCACTGGTTACAAAAGTTCACAAAGAAGCAATTCGCTATGAAGATGAAGGCTTTGAGTTAATTCTCATCGGACATAAAGGACACCCCGAAGTTGAAGGTACGGTCGGCAGAGTTAAGCAAGAAGTTCACCTGATCGCATGTGAAGAAGATGTTTTGCAACTTAATCCGAGTAATCCCGACAAATTGGCTTACGTCACCCAGACTACTTTAAGCGTCGACGATACCGCTAATATTATCGCAGCTCTTAAGAAACGTTTTCCAAATATTCAAGGGCCGGATTTACGTGATATTTGCTATGCTACCCAGAATCGTCAAAATGCAGTGCGTGAACTCGCTCGCAAGGTTGATTTAATTTTAGTCATCGGCTCTATCAATAGCTCTAATTCCAACCGATTGCGAGATCTCGGCGAAGAAATGGGAGTAACATCTTATCTTATTGACGATGAAAGCGGCATAAATCCTGATTGGCTGCAAGATATAAAATCGGTCGGGGTTACCGCAGGAGCATCGGCACCGGAGATTTTAGTAGATAACGTACTCGCAAAAATCGGCTCGATTCGCACCGCAGAAATCTTGCCTCTCGAAGGAATTAGCGAAAACACCCGATTTAAACTTCCTCCGGAAGTTACAGACAAACCTTTTGCAATTGCAAAATCAAAATAATCTTATATGAACTTAATATTATAAGTTTATATTATAAAAAGGCTAAAATAATGACCAAATTGACGATCGACGGCAAAGAAATCGAAGTACCGGCAGGTGCAACCGTAATTCAAGCTTGCGAAGCTGCAGGCGTTGAAATTCCTCGTTTTTGCTATCATGAGCGTTTAAAAATTGCCGGCAATTGCCGCATGTGTTTGGTCGAAGTAACCCCCGGCCCTCCAAAACCGCAAGCATCTTGTGCATTGCCGATTGCGGAAAATATGGTGGTTAAAACCAATACCCCGATGGTGAAAAAGGCTCGTGAAGGCGTAATGGAATTCTTGCTGCTTAATCACCCTCTCGATTGCCCGATCTGCGACCAAGGCGGCGAATGTGATTTGCAAGATCAAGCAATGGCTTACGGCAGCGGTGTCGGCAGAACTACCGAAAATCGCCGTGCCGTACAAAATAAATATATGGGTCCACTCATTCAAACCCAAATGACCCGTTGCATTCATTGCACACGTTGCATCAGGTTTTGCAGTGAAGTTGCAGGAACCAACGAACTCGGCGGAATCGGTCGTGGCGAACATATGGAAGTCAGTACATATGTCGAAAAAGCGATCTCTTCCGAACTCTCAGGTAATTTAGTCGATTTATGCCCGGTCGGAGCTTTGACTTCAAAGCCTTACGCATTTAACGCTCGCCCGTGGGAACTCAAAAAAACCGAATCGATCGACGTTATGGACGCAGTCGGCAGCAATATCCGTATCGATTCCAGACAAAATAGCGTCATGCGTATTTTACCGAGACTAAACGAAGAGATCAACGAAGAATGGATTTCCGACAAAACCCGCCATGCTTGCGACGGACTCAAACTCCAACGTTTGGATCGTCCTTACATTCGCAAAGACGGAAAATTACAAGAAGCAACTTGGCAAGAAGCCTTGCAAGTAGTTGCAGATAAACTCTCGCAAACTTCGACCACGAAAATAGCTGCACTCGCAGGTGACCAAGCCGATGTTGAGGGCATGTTTGCCCTGAAATCGCTGTTTGAAAAAATCGGCTCGCCTAATTTGGATTGCCGGGTTGACGGTGCTAAAATAGATGCAAGCTACCGTTCGTCTTATTTGTTCAATACAAGCATCGCCGCAATCGAAGATGCCGACTTTTTATTGCTGATCGGCACTAATCCACGCCACGAGGCAACAATTATCAATGCTCGTATCCGCAAAGCATATTTGCAAGGCAAACTCAAAATTTATGCAATCGGCGAACAAACCGACCTTACCTACAAAACCTCTTGGCTCGGCAATAATCCGCAAATTATAAATGAAATTGCAAACGGCAATCACCCACTCGCCCAAGTTATCAAAAACGCCGAACGCCCGATGTTGATTGTCGGACAAGGTGCAATCACCCGTGAAGACGGCTCGGAAATTCTAAATGCCGCACGGGCAATTGCCGATAATTTAGGCGTGATCAAAGACGGTTGGAACGGTTTTAATATGTTGCACACCGCAGCCGCAAGAGTCGGCGGTTTAGACATCGGATTCGTGCCAAACAAAGGCGGCAAAAATGCAGGCGAAATCGTCGCCGCTGCCGGCAAAGGCGAAATCGAAGTCGTCTACATGCTCGGAGTCGACGAAATCGACACTCAATCCCTCGGCAATGCTTTCGTAATTTATCAAGGCACACACGGCGACAACACCGCCCACCGTGCCGACGTTATTTTACCGGGATCAGCCTATAGCGAAAAAAACGCAACTTACGTCAACACCGAAGGACGTTTGCAACAAACCTCACAGGCAGTTTCTGCCCCCGGTGATGCAAAAGAAGATTGGAAAATTTTGCGTATGCTTTCCGAAATTCTCGGCAAACAATTGCAATTTGACGAATTGCAAGAATTGCGTGCGGCAATCCCTACCACCAAACCTGCTGTTTGGCAGCCTGGTATTGGCGATGCCAATGCAAAAATCGCAGCAACTCCGTTTGTCTATCCGATCAAAAACTTCTATATGACCGATCCGATCAGCCGAGCTTCCAAAACCATGGCAGCCTGCGTTGCAGCTTTGAGCGAAAATAAGGAAGCGGCGTGAACGAGATATTTATTGACGAAAAAGCTCTCAAAAAGCCAAAGAAGAAAAATTGGCTGTTGATATCTTTTTCTGCAATTTGTCTTTCTTGCTTATTGATAACCGGATATTTATTCAAAGATTGGATAAATGCCACCTTAGGTGATCCGCAAGCACAATTCAAAGTTGGCATGCAATATTACAACGGACACGGAATTGTAAATAAGGACTATAACAAAGCAATCAAATGGTGGAAAAAAGCAGCTGAGCAAGGAGACATACAAGCACAATTTGATTTAGGGTCAATTTATTATAACGGTAAAATTGTAGAAAAAAATTATGCAGAATCTTTCAAATGGTGGAAAAAAGCTGCAGATGCAGGAAAAGAAGAGGCACAATATTTTATAAGCCAGGCTTATTATAGAGGAGAAGGCGTTGCAAAAGATTATCAAACCGCTTTCAATTTAACAAAAGATTTAGCACAAAAAGGCAATAACAAAGCCGAGTATATGTTGGGTTATTTTTACTCTAACGGTAAGGGAGTAGAGAAAAATAGAGATGAAGGAATAAATTGGTATAGAAAATCAGCCTCACAAGGCAACAACCAAGCAAAATATGCTATTGTAATTGCTCTTCCCGAATCGAAAGAAGCTTTTGAATGGTGGAGTAAAGAAGCTGAAAAAGGTGACAAATACGGACAATTTAGAATTGGTGAGTTCTATTATAACTACAATTCTGTAGTAGTTAGAAATCTAGAAGAAGCGATAAACTGGTGGAAAAAATCAGCAGAACAAGGTTACGTCTATTCCCAAAACAAACTTGGCTACCTCTATTCTTGGGGAGAGGCTGAAAGAAGAAATTACATAGAAGCTTTAAAATGGTATAAAATGTCTGCCGCACAAGGAGATAGTTACGGACTAAAATCATTAAAAGAACTTGAAGACAGAATGTCTAAAGTTGATTCATACAAAAAATTGTCCGAAAATGGGAACAAAAAAGCTCAATATCTTCTTGCAAAAGCTTATCTAGGCGGAGTAGGAATAGAAAAAAATTGTGATGAGGCGATCAAATGGTTTGAAAAATCAGCAGAACAAAATTATTCCGATTCACAGAATATGCTTGGCTTTTTATATAATACTGGGGAATGCAACAAGCTTAATAAAAGCAAGGCATTTGAGTGGTTCACCAAAGCGACAAAGAATGGGAATCCTACCTCTCAGAACAATTTGGCTTTTTTTTATTTTGATGGAGAAACAGTAAAGAAAGACATTAAAAAAGCGTTAAATCTTTGGGAATTAGCTGCAAAAAATGGAAATACCGCTTCCCTTGCAATGCTTGCCAATGTTTATGACGGATATTATGGAATTAAAAAAGACAAGACTATTGTTTATAAATGGGTATTGATACAAATCGAAGCAGGGTTTAAAGCACAAGAACGTTTAAAAGATCTTGCAAAAGAAATGACTCCGGAAGAAATTAGCAAAGCAGAAGATATTGCAAAAAAATGGTTAGCTCAAAATAACAAATTTAATCTTAAAAATTATTTGTCGGAGTAATTTTATGTATTACCAAAATATAAATAATGCTATACGAACGCTGGCTAAAAACAAAGGAAATTAACTAATGCAAGAATTACTAAATAATTATATAATTCCCGTACTTTGGATAGTCGGCAAAATTTTACTTTTAACGGTGCCTTTAATCGTTTCGGTTGCTTTATTGACTTTGATGGAGCGTAAAGTTATCGGGGCGATGCAGCTTCGCAAAGGGCCAAATGTAGTCGGTTTTATGGGGATTTTACAGCCATTTGCCGACGGATTAAAACTAATTCTCAAAGAAACTTTGCTCCCGAGCAAAGCCAATAAAATCATGTTCGTAATCGCTCCGATGCTCACTTTCATGCTCGCATTGCTGGGTTGGGCGGTGGTTCCGATTGCCGATAATTTCGTAATTGCCAATATCAATGTCGGGGTTTTGTATCTCTTTGCGATTTCCTCGCTCGGGGTTTACGGAATCATCATGGCAGGTTGGGCAAGTAACTCAAAATACGCATTCTTAGGTGCAATCCGCAGTGCTGCACAGATGATTTCATACGAAGTTTCAATCGGTTTTGTAATCGTCACCGTATTGCTGACCGTTGGTTCTCTTAATCTAACCGACATCGTCAATGCTCAAAAAGGCGGAATCGCAAACTGGAATTTTGCCGGAATATTATTTCCGATGTTTATAATTTTCTTCATTTCCGCCCTTGCCGAAACCAACCGCCACCCGTTTGATCTTCCCGAAGCAGAAGGTGAATTGGTTGCGGGTTATAACGTCGAATATTCTTCAATGACATTCGCACTATTTTTCTTAGGCGAATATGCAAATATGATTTTGATGAGTGGTATGACCGCAGTTTTATTCCTCGGCGGCTGGTATTCACCGATCGATTCGGCAATATTTAACTTGGTTCCAGGAGCAATCTGGTTTGTTGCAAAAATTTTACTTTTGCTCTTTGTTTTTATCTGGGTTCGTGCAACATTACCACGTTACCGTTATGATCAATTGATGCGACTCGGCTGGAAAGTATTTTTACCGATCTCGCTGCTTTGGGTGGTTATAGTATCAGCTTGCGTAATTTTTAAATAATATAAAAGGATATAAAAGTGGAAGAAATTGCTAAGTGGCTGGTCGACTTTGTTCATAGTTTCGGCTATCTCGGAATCCTTATAATGACTTTCCTGGAAAGTACGTTTGTTCCGATCCCTTCTGAACTAACTATGATTCCTGCAGGTTATTTGGTTCATAAAGGAGAAATGAATTTTTTTATAGTTCTGGTTATTTCGGTTATCGGGACTATCGGAGGTGCGTTGTGCAACTATTATATTGCAATGTATTATGGAAGAAACTTTCTTATCAATTACGGAAAATATTTTTTCTTTGATCATAAAAGAATGGCAAGCCTTGATAAATTCTTTGCCAAACACGGTGAGATTTCTACATTTACCGGTAGGCTTGTTCCCGGGCTTCGCCATTTCATTTCCTTTCCGGCCGGTCTTGCACAAATGAATTTAAAGAAATTCACTATATATACCGGGCTCGGTGGAAGTATATGGATGACTGTGTTGCTGCTAGTCGGATATTTAATCGGCGGCAATGAAGATGAAGTCCATTATTATATGCCTTATATAACAATAGTAACTATAGCATGCGTAGTCTCTATGATTATATATTATGTAATACGTCACAGAAAATCGCTTAGGAAGGAAGAAAACAAATGAAACAATTTGTTACAATGATACGTAGTTTCTTTTTGTTCGAGCTGGTCTCCGGCATGGCTATGACGCTCAGATATTTTTTCAAGAAACCTGTTACAATTAACTATCCTTATGAAAAAGGACCGCTAAGCCCACGCTTTAGAGGTGAGCATGCTTTGCGTCGCTATGAAAACGGAGAAGAACGCTGCATTGCATGCAAACTTTGTGAGGCAATTTGCCCGGCACAGGCAATTACTATCGAAGCAGAAAAACGTGAAGACGGTTCACGCCGCACCACAAGATACGATATCGACATGACAAAATGTATCTATTGCGGATTCTGCCAAGAAGCTTGCCCTGTCGATGCAATCGTCGAGGGTCCTAATTTTGAATTTGCCACAGAAACCAGAGAAGAACTATTTTACAGCAAAGAAAAACTTATCTCTAACGGTGAACGCTGGGAACCTGCAATTGCAGCAAACATCAAAGCCGATGCGGATTATAGATAGGTTTCATGTTATAAGTTGCAGGTTGCAGGCTCTGTTGAGATTTTGTTAGAGCGTAAGCGAAAAAGTCGATCTTTCGAGCATCGCACCGCAGCGTATATGCAATACGTGAGTAGAGAAGCGGAGAAAATCGGCGTTTGCAGCAAGCTATAGCAAAATCTCAACAGAGCCTAGGTAATATGAAAAATAAAGTTACCATATATCATAATCCTGCTTGCGGAACTTCACGTAAAGTTCTGGAGAGATTACAACAACTCGACAACGTCGATTTGAATATAATCGAATATCTTAAAACTCCGCCGAGCCGTGAGCAAATATCCAAGCTCCTAAATGATATGAATATATCTGCACGGGAGTTAATCAGGGATAAACAAGAAATTTACACGACTCTCGGTCTTGAAGATCATAAAATTAGCGATAGTGATTTGATCGGATTCATGGCGGAAAATCCTATACTTATAAATCGTCCGATAGTCATAACAAATATCGGCACCAGACTTTGCCGCCCTGCCGAAAAGGTTGAAGAAATTATCTCGTAATTCCCCTTTTGAATTACTCTATATATTTTATATCGGAATTGATTTGGGGCGGGTTCTGCGTAACCACACCGAAACCATCAAACGAGTCAACAATATTGCTGTAAACATCGAAGCTAAAATACCGATTGCAAGCGTTACCGCAAAACCTTTTACCGTACCGGTACCGAAATAATACAAAAACAACGTGGCAATTAAAGTGGTAACGTTGGCATCAAGAATCGTCGCTTTGGAAATTCTAAAACCGTGTTCAACTGCCGCAAAAGGAGTTTTTCCTGCACGCATTTCTTCACGAATTCTTTCATAAATCAATACATTAGCATCAACTGCCATACCAAGAGTCAATACAATGCCTGCAATCCCCGGCAATGTAAGAGTTGCTTGGAATAGAGATAATGCTCCGATTAGAAATATTAAATTTACAAATAATGCAATATTGGCAAAAATTCCGAATAAACCGTAATTTATCAACATAAAACCCATAACAAAAGCAACAGCAAGCAATGCAGCATTTTTTCCTGCCGCAATCGAGTCGGCACCTAAACTCGGCCCTACGCTACGCTCTTCCACAACTTTAAGCGGAACCGGCAATGCACCGGAACGCAATAAAACCGCCAAATCATTTGCCGATTCGGCACTAAATCCACCGGTAATAATTCCGCTTCCACCTAAAATTGCACTAAGAATTCTCGGAGCTGTTATAACTTTATTATCCAAAACTATTGCAAAATGCTTGCCTATATTGTCACGGGTAATCTCGCCGAAACGTCTTGCACCTTCGGAATTAAAACGAAATGCCACTACCGGTTTATTAGTCTGTTGATCGTAATCGACCGAAGCATCAACCAATAAATCACCGCTTAACATCACCCGATTTTTAATTGCCAGGGGATAATTTTTAACTTCACCGTTTTCACCTGTAATTTCTTCATACATTATAGTACTGCCGATCGGGGCTTTGCCCTGCACTAAATCTGAAGGATCGGCATTCTCATCAAGCAAATGAAAAGTCATTTTGGCAGTTTTACCGAGCAAAGCTTTAAGACGCTCGGGTTCATGCAGACCTGGAACTTGTAATACTATACGATTTTCACCTTGCCTTTGAATAATCGGCTCCCGGGTTCCGGTCTCGTTAACCCGTTTATTGACAATTTGCATAGATTGTTCGATCAAACGAATTTTCTTAGCCTGTAATGCAGTCTTAAAAAACGACACTTCATAATTATCGCCGTTTGGATTTTTAACTTCCAATTCACCGTCGATTTTTGCGACTACATCTTTAATAGTTTTATCGGAATTATTTTTAAGTAGGGTAAATTTTATAACATCGCCGCTTTGTGCCAAATCACGATACATAATTTTATCGGCAATCATCGCACTGCGTAAAGCATCAACCGAACTTGCAAGCTGCTCATTTATATAGCGATCAAATTGTAGTTCCAATAATAAATAAGATCCACCCTGTAAATCCAAACCTAAATTAACCGCACGTGATGGAATGAAAGAAGGCAACTTACTGCGGTTTGATTCGGAAAGTAAATTGGGAAACGCCAAAAGCAAGAAAACAAAACAAACCGCTAATATTGAAAAAACTTTTGAGCGGGAAAAATCAAGCACCGGTACAACCTATTATTTATTTTTTACTGTCTTATTTTTTATTATCATTGGCAATCGGAGCCTTGCTAATCACGTTTGAAATAGTATCACGAATAACTTTAATTTTTACTTCTGGAGCAATTTCCAAAACAACTATATTATCTTCTTCAATCTTGCTAACGGTTCCTATAACTCCACCGCCGGTTACGACTTTATCGCCACGACGCAAATCTTTAACCATATTTTCGTGAGACTTAATTTTCTTTTGATTGGGACGAATAATCAAAACATAAAAGACCAATGCAATAAGCAACATCGGTAACATTGAAGTAATAGGAGACTGATCTCCGTATTGCGAATTCGCAACAAGAGGAGTTGTTTCTGCAGCAATAGCAGTTGAAGCAAGCATGATATACCCCTAAAAGGATTATTTAAGCTTAGTTTCGTTGAAAATCACATGCTTACGCACTACGGGATCGTATTTGCGGAAGTTGAGTTTTTCGGTTTGCTTCTTCGGATTTTTCTTTTTCACATAGAAAAAACCGGTGTCGGCACTACTAACCAACTTTACAAGAACTATATTTTTCTTTGCCATAACCAAATTCCGTTAAATTTATATAAGTAAAAACAGGCTAGGAAATCTAGTCGTTTTCTTTGTCTTGTCAAGCACAAACTCCGATCATATCAAATTACTTGCAAATTGGCAAAATTTAGCGAATATAAAGCAATCGCAAACAATTAAATAATATGCAATTTATGATAACCAACGGCATAAATCTCATCGAAATGCTAAAAACCAAAATGGCTTATGACGGCGAGCGGCAGAAAATTCTTGCCCAAAATATCGCCAGCCAAGGAGTTCCTGATTATAAAGCCAAAGATTTATTACCGCTTGATTTTAAACGAATAATGCAGAAAAACAATACTCAAGCCGTTAATATTTCAGTAACCTCGCCGATGCATTTGAGCGGAACCAAGCAACATACGAATATTTTTGCCTCAAAAACTCAACATGACACTTTCGATATTACTCCAACCGGAAACACATCGGTTGCCGAAGAGCAAATGATGAAGGTTGCAGAAAACGCAACTGATTATCAAATGACGGTTAATCTTTATAAAAAAGCGGGTAATCTGGTCAAACAAGCTCTCGGATTATCGCCGTCTGCATAATATGTCGCTTGAAAATATCCTAAATTATAAATTCCAAAATCGCTCACTCCTTGAAGAGGCATTAACCCACCCGGGTTGTGCAGAAATCAAAAACAAATTACCGTTTAATTATCAACGGCTTGAATTTCTCGGCGACTCGGTTTTAGGGCTGATTGCCGCCGAAATGCTGTTTAAATTATACCCCAAAGAAAGCGAAGGCAACCTCGCCAAACGCCAAGCCGCATTGGTCAGAAGTGAATCTCTTGCCGCAATTGCCCGCAAAATCGGACTCGGTGATTACATAAAAATCGCAATCAACGATAATATAAGCAACACAAGAGAAAATGATTCCGGGCTTGAAGATGTCTGCGAATCTATAATCGGTGCATTATATTTAGATGGCGGATTGGTCGCAGCCAAGAATTTTGTCGCAACTCATCTCGAACCGCTCGCCCGCTCGATGAACCAAGCCCCCAAAGATGCCAAAACAGCCCTTCAAGAATGGTCGCAAGGCAGAGGGCTAGATCTGCCGATTTACAGCGTGCTTGAAACAAAAGGTCCTTCACATGCTCCTGAATTTACGGTCGAAGTAGTAGTCGGCGGCGAGCAAAAAGCAACCGCCAAAGCAGGCTCCAAACGCCAAGCCGAACAAGCAGCAGCTAAATTATTACTGGATAATTTGCAAATTATTTAAGCAAATTAAAACTAACCGGAATGAGAAACTCAAGCTGGCTGCCTTGCGGATAATCGTCCGGAATATGGGGAACGGGATCGGATTGACGAACCATTTCCATAACCGCATCATCTATAGTATTATTCCCCGAAGACTGCTCAATCGAACTATAAATTATACTACCGTTGCGATTAACCCGAATCCGCACGATTGCATTACCTTCAATCCCCTGCTTCTTAGCCGATTCGGGATATACTTTGTGACGAGCAACCCATAAAGATATTTCCTGTTCGTAACGCCTAACTATTTCATCACCGTTTTTACTGCCTTTTATGCCGCTACCGTTACCGGGTAATTTACTCGATAATTCTTCCTCACTCGCACGCACATATTTTTTAGGCTGATAAGAAGGTTTTATGACTACCGGGGCAGACGATGCAGAAGATTTTTTACTTACCACATTATCTTGTAAAATAGAAACTATTTGCTTATCCGATTTATCAATCGACAAAGAACTTATTTTCCCGATCTCGCTATTTTCCAGCTTTGCTTCAGTAGATACTATGGCACCGGCATCAAGCGGAGAAAAGCCTGGATTCTCAGCAATATCGCCGATTCCGCCGCCACTTAATTTTATATTTAAAGTTCTAACTTCTATTTTTTTGACTTCTTGATGCGGCACCATTGAATATATATAAATTACGCTCAAATGGACAAAAATAGCCAATCCGAGCATAGCTGCAAAATGCTTATTGCCGAGATACGATCCGAACTCGGAATATTTGCTTAAACTTTTAACTTCCGGAGGTGCAAAAAACATACAATTTCTAAAAAGGTGTCGTTACTAAGGAAATATTAGTGCCGCCTGCCGCTTTAATCTGATTCATTATCGAAATCATAAAAGTTGCCGGCAAATGCCCGTCTGCCTTAAGTGAGATAATAGTTTTAGGATTATCCCGTAAATGCTCCTGCATTATACGAAGAAAATCTCCGGGAGTAACAAATTCGTCGTTTATCAAAATTTCTTTTTGCGATCCGAGCAATATCATAACCTGCCCGTCATTTAAGGATTTGCCGTTTTTAGCAACCGGCAGATCAATCGGCAATGCACTAAATTTTTCGATTGAACCGGTGACAAGAAAAAACACCAACAATAACAAAACGATGTTAATCATCGGGATTAAACCGGGTTCACGAATAGCCTGTTTATTACGAGGAATATCAACCATTTGTTTTTTTCTCCACAGATTTTGGCATCACCCAATCGGCAACCGCAACATTCTTGCCTCCTGCTGTATAAATCCGATCCATAACCCTAACCATAACCTGAACCGATACTTTACTTGCACTAAGCACTAATATTCCGTTATCGGGGTTAGAAGCCAGCATCTCTTTGAGTTCGCTTACCATTTGTTGCTCGCCGACGCTTCTTTGTTCTATAAAAGTCTCGCCCAAATCGGAGATATAAATATGGATCGTCTTGGCATCTTCCTTTTTGGCAATCGGACTTTTTGCATTAACAGCAGGCGGAAGCAACAGCTCCAATGATTCAGAACGTGTAAAAGTACTCGTAATCATAAAGTAAATAAGCAGCTGAAAAACCACGTCGATCAGCGATATAAGCGGGATCGATTTCGCTCTACGGGCATTTCTTTCAAACTCAACCATTTTAGAAACTGTTGTAACGAGGGTTTAACAAATGCAAAGTCGAGCTATTTTGCGGGGTTGAACGTGTATTGCTTGCCGAATTTTTAACCCTATCTTCCAATTCACGCATTTCAAGCTCACGCTTAACCGCTTCTTGGCGTTTGAGTTCTTTTTCGTTGCGTTTAAATTCGTCTTCCAAAGCAAGGATTTGGATAGAAACGTCACGCATAGTCGAACGCACCCGCTCAATCAAAGCATCGATTCCGTAATAAACCGCAATTGCCGGAATCGCAACCACCAGACCTGCCACCGTACAAAGGAAAGCCTCCCATATACCGCCGGCAAAAAGCGAAGGATCAACCCTAGATCCGGCAGATTCAAGCTTAGAAAATGCAGTTACCATACCCATAACCGTACCGAGCAAACCTAGCAAAGGTCCGATATTGGCAATCATTTCAAGCCCACGCAAATGCGATTCTAAATAGCGTATATCGGCAGCACCGACACGGGCAATTTCAGCCTCTTTGCTTCTTTGGGAAATGTCCCGGTTAGCAACACAATCAAGCGAAACCCTCATAATTCTTGCAATCGGTCCTTTGACGCTCGAAAGAGTGCGTGAAGCCTGGGCAATATCCCCTGCCCTAATTTCGTTAACCGCTTTATCTATAAAGTTATTATGGGAAAACATGCCAGCGTTCCAGAATTGGTACATCTTGAACATTATCACCGCAACACCGTAAATAGAAAGCACGAGCAGAACGTACATTACCGGACCGCCACGCTGGAATAAATCTACAACCGTCATTTTCTCTCCTTGAACTGAACTTAAGCTACAAAACCACCGATTTAGACGGCTGAACTTAGCCTATATAGCCATTTATCGCAACCGAATTTTTATATAACAAGGATTGTCATTAAATCTTCATAATTTTATGCTACCATATAAAGGCTTAAGGATTTATAATATGATAAGAATCTAGCTATTAAACTATAGTTGCGTCGATTTTTTCGCTAATATTCGGTATATAAAATGAGCGTTTACGAAAATCAAACTGGGGACGAAAATGAGGCGGTAAATACTACCGGCGGCGGATTCGGCTCGCAAAAAGATTTTCACTCAACTGAAATTATAGGTCCGGTTAATCGTTATACTTCAGGATATTGGGCATTATCTATTCCGGCATTGATGGGAAGATATCTTTATCGTGCAGCTGCTGCACTCATACAAGGAAGCAAGAATCCGAGCGAAAACAGAATAATAAACTTCTTCTCAAAAATCGGATTTACGGATAAATTCCCCAATCTATCGGCAAAACTTGCAGACAACATATATCCGATTGCGGTAGGATTGTGGATGGGGTTTATAACCACCAAATATGCCGATCGTAATGCCCATGACATCAAACATTTAACTTCAGAGGCACTGGCATACGAATTTGACAAAGATCCCAAAGATGTGGGACTCAAGGATTTTGCAAATAGTAAGAATGATATAGTCGTAAAAATAAGGAAAAATTACGTAAAACAAAATTTCTGGCGTTACGGAATCGTCTCTTTATTCTTTTCTGCATTTGCAATGCCAAAGAAAATTTATGACGGATTCACCAAATCCGGTGCCGATACCGTGGATTTGGGCGTAAGTGCATTCGGTATTCATCTTTACGACAACGTAAATAATAGAACCGCAACATTCTTTGAGATGGCTCAACAGATAGTAGACCAAAAAATAAATCACAGTAATATTCGTGGAGAAATATTAACTCCTCAAGACATAATGAATCTTTACGATCGTCGCAGAAGAGCAAATGAAGACGCTTACACAGCACCTAGAATGAATTCCGAGAAATGGGCAAACGACTTCAAAGTTGCATCAAAAATTTCACATTTAATGAACCAAACTTACGATAATGTAAAAATTACCGAGCAAGCAAACTTAACAATACCAAAGTTATTTTATCTTTGGGGGCATAAATTATTGGATTCGGAAAATTTTGTTCAAGATATGGCGTTTGTAGATCTTGCCAATAAATCCAAAGACATGAAAGAAGTTAAACAAGTTGCAAATGATCTCAAAAACGGTGTAAAATTAGAAGAAGCTTTTGCCAAATTCGGCATTGACGTAAGCCAATATAAAACCATAAAACAAGACGAAGAACTAGCAGCGGCAAGCACGCAAAAAATTTGGCAACAAGCAATTAAAAATCCAGTAGAAGACCAAGGATTGGCAAGTGACCTCGCAACAAGTAACTTTATGAAAAATATCAAACAAAAAGCAGCCCTGACTCCGCCGCCGCCGAGCTATATCGGCAAAGAATCGGCACGCCCCGAAACTGCAACCGGGCAAACGGTTTAATCTATGCAAATTCTTATCCTCAATGCAGGCAGTTCATCGCTTAAAGTCAGCATTTTTGAACTTACAAATAATCAATGTATTTTTAGCCATAATTTTGAGAGAATCAGCGATATAAAAGATTGTTTTGACTCGCTAAGAGAAAGTTTTGCGGATAAAGAATTTGCCGCAATCGGGCATCGGGTAGCATTCGGCGGTGCGAAGTTTAATGCTGCAACTTTAATCAATGCGGAAGTCATAGAAGATATAAAAACGGCGACCGAGATTGCACCTTTACATAACCCGCCTGCTCTGGCAGCAATTGCAATAGCTCGACAAATCTGGGGGGAGATTCCCCATTTTGCGGTGTTCGACAATGCGTTCCATAGCACTCTCCCACAAGTTGCAAGCACTTATGCAATACCGCAAAATTGGCGTGATGCAGGGGTTAGACGTTATGGCTTTCACGGTTCTTCGCATCAATATATCATGGAGAAAATATCCGACGAACTCGGAAAAAAGCCGGAAGATTTACGGATTATAAGCTGCCACCTCGGCAACGGGGCAAGCATTTGTGCAATTAAACACGGAAAATCGATTGATACTTCAATGGGCATGACTGCACTTGAAGGCTTGGTTATGGGAACCCGATGCGGCGATCTCGACCCCGGGATTTTTGCCTATATCAACCGTAAATTCGGGCTTTCACTCGAGCAAATCGAATATGAATTATATCATAATAGCGGATTACTCGGATTATCAGGCATAAGCAATGACCTGCGAGATATAGAAACCCAAGCCCAAAAAGGCAATGTGCAGGCAAAACTCGCAATCGAGGTTTACGCCTACCGGGTGAGAAAATATATCGGTGCATATATGGCGGTTATGGAAGGCTGCGACGTTCTAGCTTTCACCGGCGGAATCGGCGAAAATTCAAGCCTAATGCGAGAACAAATTTGTGAGGGCTTTGATTATGTAAATCTCCATATTGACGCCGCAAAAAACTTGAGCGTTGACCTTGCCGATTATCAAGCTCCGCAGATTCAAACAAATAATTCAAATATAAAAATAATCGTCACCAAAACTCGTGAAGATTTTATCATTGCCAAAAACATCGCCGAGCAATTATATTAACCAAATATTAACCTTTATAATCTAAACTGAAAATTCACATTAAAACTTCAACCGGGTTTTGCATGAGCTATATTGATGAAATAGCGGCAATGAGAGAAAAAATATCCGCCGGCAAAGCCAGAGGAGTGGAACGCTGGGAAAATTGCATACCGTCTGCAGATGATGACCTAGCTACGTTCAGCGAACCAGAAAAGGTTATATTAGGTCGCTACACCGCAAATATTAAAGGGAGGCAGTAATATGAGCAATAAAGCTATAGCCCTACCGCAAGATTTTACCCCCGAAAAAGCTACCGAACTTTATAACGAAATCATGCGTATATATGATCTTACCGATGCAGTTTTGGAATCTATTATTGCAGAAGGCGTTACCAACGGTGAATTGCAATATCAAATCGTCGAGCCTTTTATCAAAAGCACACTTACTTCGGCAAATATAATCTCGGATTATTATGTCGAGATCGTGCAAAGAGGTCGCCCACTCACCCCAAAAATCCAAGAGACCTTTGAAATGGCGTTTCGCTTGTTTTTTATATCGCTTAAAGAACTGATCGACCGCATCGAAGATCGACTTTTACCGCAAGAGGGCAATTTATGACCGAAAATATTTCACAGTTGGCAAATAAAATAAGGCAAGAAACAGGAAAAGGAACTTGTCAAAACAGATTACTAGATCTGGCAAATCAACTACCGGAAACATCGGGAAGAAATTTAGCAATTGCAGTAAGTGCATTATCCGACCACATGGCAGGATTGGCAATGTTCAAAATGCCCGATTTGAATCTTATAAAAAGTTACGAATCCGCCGTTCCGGCATTTGGTTTTGCTTCTGAAAGGGCTAGGCAAAACACCCCTATACTAAACCAAAACCAAACTCCACAAATTGAATAGAAACTATCTAGACGATGATCTTATTTCTTGTGCTGCGGCTTGATTAGATCTTAAAATTCCGCTTGCACCGCGAAGTTTATATTTTTCGCTTACATTAACCACTAAAGCTTTTGCTTCATGTCCTTCGGGAAAGACATTCTGTATCATATCTTCATGACCTTTAAAAGAAACGTAATCATACCCGTTATCTTGAATACAATTTTCAACCGATTTTCTAATCTGCTTATGCGAGAAAGTAATCATTAAATCTGCACCGGCTTCACGAGTAACAACCATTCCGTTTGATATTGCGGCATCTCTTAATTTTTTAGCATCTTCCGCTCCCAAATATTTCACCGTTTTCTTGGTATCTATAGCCAAACCACCGAGTTCGGAATATTTTATATCGGGTTGTTCGGTAATTCCCGGAACAATATCGGCAACCGATAATTTATTTCCCGGACGAAATCTATCGGAAAGCTTGCTCGGGACTACAACTATAGGCATTTTATTCAATGTCGGAGAAGTATTTCTTTCGGGAAATATTACACGAGACCCTCCAACGACAATTTCCTCGTCTTTTTCATCGGTTATTTTTAAAATTATAAAAACCGTGTCGTCTTTTTTATCATATTCGTTAGGATAATTTGCGTAAACAGGATCTTTCCATACTTTTTTATATTGTTCGTCACGAATCCTAAAATATTCATTTATATCTTCCGCTGCAGCCGACTTTTCCTCGGGAGTTTTATATATTTGAATTTTGTATGGCATATGGAATATTTAGTTTGTTGCGGTTGCTTTTTAGCTATACTAATATCTATACTAAATCTTAGTAAATTTTCGGTTAAGAAAGATAAAAAATGTCCCCACAACTCGACGTAAATGCAATCTCCAAACATTTCTTAGCCCGTGCCAAACAAAAAGCATCGGTAAAAATGGCGGTGGTTCACCCTTGTAGTCGAGATTCTTTGCAAGGGGCGATCGACGCTGCCAATGCAGGCTTGATCGAGCCGATCTTTATTGCACCGACCGCAAAAATAACCGCAATTGCCGCCGAAGCAGGGATTGACCTAAGTATTTATACTCTAATTGACGTGCCGCATAGCCACGCCGCCGCCGCAAAAGCCGCCGAACTGGCACGAGAAGGCAAAGTTGAAGCTTTGATGAAAGGTAGTTTGCACACCGACGAATTGATGAGTGCAGTTCTAAAACGTGAGAACGGATTACGCAGCGAACGCAGAATCAGCCATGTTTTCGTTATGGCAACTGCGAATTATCACAAAACTTTTTTCATTACCGATGCTGCGATTAACATCAACCCCGATTTGCTGACCAAAAGAGACATCGTGCAGAATGCGATCGATCTTTTTGCCGCAATCTCGGAAAATGAGTCAATCCCCAAAGTGGCGATATTGGCGGCGGTGGAATCGGTGAACCCGGAAATGCAATCAACCGTCGATGCGGCATGTCTTTGCAAAATGGCGGATCGTGGGCAGATCCAAGGCGGTATTCTCGACGGCCCGCTTGCCTACGATAACGCAATCAGCAAAGAAGCTGCCGATATTAAGGGCATCAAATCTTTAGTCGCAGGCGATGCCGATATTTTCCTAGCTCCCGATCTTGAATCCGCCAACATGCTGGCAAAACAGCTTATTTTACTTGCCGATGCTTCTTCGGCAGGCGTAATAGTCGGTGCAAAAGTGCCGATCGTGCTAACCAGCCGCTCCGACGATGCCGAGTCTCGCTTGGCTTCCTGTGCGATCGTCGCCCTTATGGCAGATGCGAAAAAACGTGGGCTTCTAACTTTCAGTAAATAAGTATGGTAAATATCTATACGATTCCGCCAGATCTCCCCTTTGCCGATACTTTGGCAGAGTGGATATTGGCTAAATATTCTAGTGATAACTTAGAATTAGCGAGAGTTTTGTTATTACTGCCGACCAGACGGGCTTGTATTGCAATGCGAGAAGCTTTTTTACGGGTAAGCGGCGGCAAAGCAATCTTGCTGCCTCGCATGCAACCGCTCGGTGAAATTGACGAAAATATGTTAATTACGCTCGGCAATTCCAACTTGCCCGATTTTCCGACTCCAGGCTTTGAATTTAAACGCTTATTCATTCTTGCCAAGCTGATTGCCAAGCGAGATATACGCATTGATCATGCGATAATCCTCGCCAAAGAACTTGCCGATTTGCTCGACGAGTTGGAACGTGAGCAGATTTCTTTAAGCGAGATTGAAAAAATCGTCCCCGATAATTTTGCCGAACATTGGCAACAAACCGTTGATTTTCTGAAGATTATCTCGGAATATTTCCCGATTATCGCCGAGCAGGAAAATCTTGTTAGCAAAAACACATCGAGCAATAAACTTTTTGCGATGCTGTGCAAGCAATGGGAGGCTTCACCGCCCGATTATCCGATCATCGCCGCAGGAGCTACCGGTAGCATGCCGGCAACCGCAGAATTGCTCGCTGCAATCGCCAAACTTGCGAAAGGCGAGATCGTGCTGCCAGGTCTAGACACTGAATCCGACGACGATTATATTTCGGCAATCGGCGAAAATCACCCCCAATGGGGAATGCTGCAATTACTCAAGAAATTCAAACTTGAACGGCACGAAATAAAACCGCTCAAACAATTGCAATCTCCGGCGAGAAATCAATTATTGCGAGAGATTATGCGGCCGGCAAGCCTTTCTCAAGCTTGGCAAAATCTTGAGATTGATATGAAGTCTGCAACCGCAGGTATCTCGCAAGTGCATTGTGCAAACGAGCAGGAAGAAGCAACCGTAATCTCTCTAATCCTTAGGGAAGTTTTGCAAACACCCGGGAAAACTGCCGCTTTAATCACCTATAATCGCAAGCTTGCCGAACGGGTTACCGCAATTATAAAGCGTTTCGCCGTCAATATCGACGATTCGACCGGAACACCGCTTTTGCAAACTCCGACTTTGGTTTTCTTGCGATTACTCTTGGAGCATATGCAAGAAAGTTCGGATTTATCGCTTATTTCGCTGCTCAAACACCCGCTTGCATGTGCAGGAATGCAACGGATCGAATGTTTGCAAGCGGTGCGTGAATATGAATTGATCCGTCGCAGTAACCCTGAAGTAAGAGAAACTTACCCCGACAACGTCAAGCAATTGCTGCAAAATTGCGAGTTAATTTTTGCAGATTTACGGGAGATTTTCCAAGCAGGTCTTGAATTGCCGCTGCTTGATCTTGTCCAAGCCCATATAAAATGCGTTGAAGCTCTGGCGAGTGACAAAATCTGGCAAAGCGACGAAGGCGAAGAAATTATTAAATTCATCACCGAACTCGAACTTAGCCAACCCGATTTAGCGATTAAACCAACATATTATCCATATGTTTTGGAGAATCTGCTATTGGGCAAAGTTATCCGCCCCGATTACGGAATGCACCCCAGACTTAAAATATTAAGCCCGCTTGAAGCACGCATGCAGTCATTTGATCGCATAATAATCGGCGGACTTAGCGAAGGCAGCTTCCCCCCACAAATTACCGCCGATGCTTGGTTTAACCGCAATATGCGAAAAACTATCGGCTTGCCGTCACCGGAGCGTAGCATCGGGCTTGCCGCACATGATTTTTATAGCCTCGCAAGCTGCAAAGAGGTGTTTTTTACCGATTCGGAAAAAATCGCCGGCACTCCGACTACCGGGTCACGTTGGTCGGTAAAACTCGGCGTATTGCTCAAGAAGTTCAATCTATCTATCCAAGATAAATCTTGGAATTACATCGCCGCAAATTTGGACATGCCCGAACAAGTAAGACCGATCGAACGCCCTGCCCCCTGCCCTCCGCTCGCCGCCCGTCCGCAAAGCCTATCGGTCACGGGGATTGAAACTTGGCTGAGAAACCCATATGCAATTTACGCTGCAAATATCCTTAAACTCCGCAAGCTCGAACCTTTGATGCGTGAATTAGACGGCTCGGATTTCGGCAATAAAATCCATAAAGCATTGGAAAATTTCGTCCGCAATTATCCGAATAAATTAACCGACAATGCTTACCAAAAATTGCTTGAATACGGCATGGCTGAATTGCAACCGATACTAAACGACGAAATCGCCAAAGCATTATGGATTCCCCGTTTGCAAAAAATCGCCGCTTTTTTCATCAAAGAAGAAAGCGAACGCAGAATCAATATTGCCGAGGTACAAGCCGAAATTACCGCTAATTATAAAATCGGCGGATTTACGCTCAAAGGTCGAGCGGATCGGGTCGAACGTTATAAAGACGGAAGTCTAGCCATTATCGATTATAAAACCGGGCAAATTCCGAGCAACAAAGATATTGAAAAAGGAATTGCAAATCAATTGGTTCTGCTCGGGCTGATATTTACCGAACAAGGCGACATAATCTCGGGTTTGCAATATTGGAAGCTCCAAGGCGGCAAAGAGGCGGGCTTGATTAAGCCGATTGCAGGCGAAAAAATCGCTGCCTATATGGAAGAGGCAAAAATCGGACTTAGCGATTTAATCGACAAATATAACCAACCCCAAACTCCTTATATCGCTAAGAATCCGAGTAAATATGATGATTATAAACATCTCGCAAGATTTAGCGAATGGTCATAACTCTTTCTTCTTCGTCTGCACAATCACCACGGTTTTTGCCAACATATCGTGAAATCCGAGTTTCTTTTTATTTAGCATAATCCAGATAAAACCGAACGTTAAAGGAACGAAAGAAACAATATAACTAAAAAAGCGAATGATCGATTTTTCCTTACTCATCGGCTGTAAGGTTGCAGCATCAACGATTTTAATTCGCATTAACATTTTGCCGGGAGTCGCCGAATAACAAAACCAAAACGGCAAAATATAAGCAGCGAAACATATGAAAGTAAATAAATTCTGCATAAATGCCCGTTCAAGCAAATGCTGCTCGAACATATTTTTTAATAACAGCTCAATTAGTTTACCAGTATCGCTTAATATTTCCGGATTAGCAATGGCATAAATTTTATCCATATCAAGCGGAGGAAATATTCTATCCATTAGGTAATTGATTATATTGAGCGAAAATAGAGAAATTATAAATACGTCAACCGTAGCCGCCCACATGCGGCGGTTAAAAGTTGCATATTGGGGTTGTTCTATTTCGCTCATCTATAAACCTTTTATTAGCGTGATCGGCTTTCGCTCGTAGAAATTATTACATCTTTAAGCTCGGCATATCTAGTGAAAATTTCCGCTTGTGCAGGTGATAAATTAACCGATAATTTTGCCGGCACGCCTCTAGTCCATATCGCTTTATGATCGTTACCGACTAGAAATTCACCGAGTTCGTCGGCAATCTTTTGTTTAACATCGGAACCTATATGTACTCCGTTAAGAATAATTTTTAATTTTGAATCATCGTTAGTTCTATTATTTAGCAAAGATATTTCACCGCCGCAATTTTTAATCAAATCCAGTAAAGTAGCCGCCTTCGTCTCCTCTTCCGATTTTTTCATTTCGGTTAATTCAGTAAATTGGAGTTCTTGCTTTTCGTTTAAGCTAATATGCTTAATATCCCAAGTCTTGCCGCCGTCTTTTGAATTTGCAATATAAGGCTGTGCATTGGGAATAAAAATACTTCCGTCTCCCTCCATGCTTTCAATAATCCGCCGACTTGTACCCGAATGCGAAACGACGACAAATTTACCACCGATCTTTTGGGTTTGTTCCTGTAATGCAGCCTCAACACGCACACCATGTTCTGCTTTGGTTTCTGAAGTACCACCGGAAAGTATTTTTTCTCCTTCATCACCCAGCTCTTTTTGCAACTTAAACGGAATTACTCCGCCGATTGTTCCGAATTCCCGTTCGATAAATCTATCATCTATTTCTATTTCAGATTGCGGTTTGCCGCTAAATGCTTGTGCTGTCTGATTTGCCCTGGTAAGGCTAGTACTAAATACGGGAGTTTGCTCTTCGATAATACCCGCATCAAGCAATTTTTGATAAATTTTGTTTGAATTTTTTGCCTGCTCAACGCCCAATTCCGATAATTCAGGATTATCGTGACCACCTGAAACTATACCGCTAACTGTTTAGTTCCAAATTCTCATGGTTTATGCTATAAAGAGATAAAGGAGACAAATTTATGGGAAATATATTGCATTCTAACGCCAAGACCACGCCTGCAATCCGAAAAGAAATACAGGAATCTAAATC
>Ga0247843_1002733_pt1 | contig 30989 bp, 29 predicted proteins | sample LaCruzMarch2017__FD_192420 | JGI IMG/M metagenome (GOLD analysis project Ga0247843, IMG submission 192420) | Freshwater microbial communities from meromictic Lake La Cruz, Castile-La Mancha, Spain - LaCruzMarch2017_8m | ecosystem: Environmental > Aquatic > Freshwater > Lake | place: Spain... | reverse complement strand
CATCAGTTTTAGTTATATTTATTTATATCCATTGTTGTTTATGGTGGTCAACAGTCTTAAGTCAGTCGATGATTTAATCAATCCAGGTGTCCAATGGATACCCACGGCGTTAATTTGGGAAAATTATGAGCGAGCCTTTCAAGTCTTAAACTTGCCTCAATCCATCATTGATTCCACGGGATATGTCTTGAGGGTGAGTGTTGCTGCCACGTTATCAAGCGCCTTGATTGGGTACGGATTTGCGCGATTTGATTTCCCCTTTAAAAAATTATTTTTTGCGATTATGTTAGCGACGTTCATTCTTCCCCAACAAGTGACCATGGTCGCCAACATGCTCATTTACCGAGAACTAAATATAATTTCTTCGGAATCAGCGATGTTATATCCTGCCTTGACTGGTCAAGGCATTAATGCGGCGATTTATATTTTAATTTTTTATACATTCTACAAAACCATTCCAGGCATTCTCATTGAATCTGCTGAAGTGGATGGTGCCGGTCAACTAAGAATCTTCCGATCGATTATTCTTCCCTTAGCGATTCCTTCGTTTGTCATTGTCTTCTTGTTTAGTTTTGTCTGGTATTGGAATGAATCGTTTATTACTGGACTTTATGTCGGGGATAAAATTACCTTACCATTATGGTTACAAGCATTCCGATCTTCGTATGAATCCATTTTTCCGCCAGGGACTCCAGGGGCGGAATTGAATGAAGCCATTTTATTGGCAGGTAACATGTTAACCATCCTCCCTTTATTGCTACTGTATTTCTTTAGCCAAAAATTATTCACCCAAAGCATTGATCGCACGGGAATCACAGGAGAATAAGATGAAAAAAATATACGCCTGGACCTTGTTAACTTTAACCCTCACCGCATGTGTTGACCCCACTGGAAGTTCCAGTAGTGCAGGAGTTCCTAATGGATTACTCCCCATTACTCCTTTTGAAGGGTGTGGCGGGCAAAGCATTGATAATCAATGGGTATGCACATGGTCCGATGAATTCAATGGCGAGGCGTTAAACACCGAACATTGGAATGTAGAAGTGAATGGGGATGGTGGTGGTAACCAAGAAGCACAATATTACCGTGCAGAAAATATCACGGTCGATGATGGGTCACTCAAAATTACTGCGAAGAAAGAAAATTATTTAGGAAAGACGTACACCAGTGGTCGAATCAATTCTCGATATAAAGTGAATACTCAATTCGGTCGAATCACGTTCCGAGCCAAGATGCCAGGTGGCCGAGGAACATGGGCAGCCGTGTGGATGCTTCCTTTGTTTAACCTTTATGGGCAATGGCCAAATAGCGGAGAAATCGATATTTTAGAATATGTGGGTTATGAACCAGGTAGAGTGTTTGCCGCAACGCATACCAAAAAGTTTAACCACACCAAGAACAACAATCCTTCCGCGTTTAAAGAATTGGTAGATCCAGAAAATCAATTTTATGAATATGAAATGATTTGGTTACCAGGAGAAATAAGAATTTTAGTTGAAGGTAATCAATATGGGGTATTCCGATACGTGCCTCAATTTAATCAAGATGAACCGCATCAAGACGTTTTCCCATTTCACGAAGAATTTTATTTCATCATTAATCTTGCCGTGGGTGGCAGTTGGGGTGGCGTGGAAGGCATTGATAGCACGATTTTTCCAACCACATTAGAGGTAGATTACCTCAGAATGTATCAATGGGATTACGCAAACCATGATTTGTTATCACCTAATACACCGACTTCTTTGGCAACGGCTCGTTTAAAAAACACCATTCATTGGAATCGTCCTACCGATGATACGTGGGTGAAAGAATACGCGATTTATGTGGATGGGGTTCAACATCGGATTGCCGATATTCATCAGTTCACCTTCACAGGGTTAGAAGTCAACCGAACCTATGAAGTCCAAGTGCAAGCGATTGATTTTGTGGGTAGAACCTCAGAACTTTCGGAACCAATCGATTTTACGTTTGGAGCGTAACCTATGTTAAAACCTCACAAAAAATTAATTTTCTCTGATACGTTTACATCGCTTAACCGCGACGTTTGGAACTTTGAAGTTGGTGATAAGTGGTTTAACGATGAACGCCAATGTTATCGAGACTCTCCGAATAATACCCAATTCACCAAGGATGGGTTAAGACTCATCGCCACGCTTCATCCTGAGCTTCAGCATTGCCGTTATCAATCGGTAAGAATGAACACCAAAGGGAAAAAAGAATGGAAATATGGCACGTTTGTGGTTCGTGCAAAATTACCAAAAGGCAAAGGCTCTTGGCCAGCCATCTGGTTTTTAGGTCATGACATCGGCAAAGTTAAATGGCCATTATGTGGAGAAATTGATTTGATGGAAATGGTTGGCCATGATCCGGAAGTCATTCATTTTAGTTTGCATTCACAATTGAACAATCACATCATCAAAACCCAACGAACAAAATTTCAACCGATCAAAGGTGTTCAAGATGGTTTCCATGATTACAAAATGATTTGGCGTCCAGAAGGAATAAGTTTCTTTGTGGATGAAAAGCATTATGTAACTTTTGAAAAGAAACCTGGCGATTCGGTTGAAAGTTGGCCTTTTGATAAACCCTATTACCTAATTTTAAATATTGCTGTGGGTGGCATGTGGGGCGGACAAATCCATGAACCGGATTTACCCTACATCATGGACATCAACAAAGTGGAGGTTTACCAAGAATGAAAGTCATTGTTTCATCGGAAGCCGGCGCACGTTGGCAAGTACAAAAACCAACCGCTTCATCAAAATCGGTTGGCATTGCGCTTAAACTTTTACCAAAACAACAGTTTCAAACCCACCTTGGTTTTGGTGGATCGTTAACCGAATCTGCGGCCTACACGATTAAAGAAAATCATGATGAGGCAACCATCCAATCGTTGCTTGATCTTTATTTTACGAATGAAGGATTAGGTTATAACTTCACGCGAATTCATATGAACTCCAGTGATTTTGCCTTAGGTAATTACACCTATGTTGATCACGGAGATACGAGTCTAAAAAGTTTTTCCATCGCTAGAGAAAATTGGTACGTCTTACCGATGTTAAAGAAAGTGTTAAAAAAAGTTCCTCAACTTAATATTTTAATTTCACCATGGTCACCTCCAGGTTGGATGAAAGACAATGCTCAGATGAATCATGGTGGTGGGTTAAAAAAAGAATTCCAACCGCTATGGGCGCAATATTACCTACGGTTTATTCAAGCATTACAACAAGAAGGAATTCAACCTTGGGGTGTGTCGGTTCAAAACGAACCGGCGGCAAAACAAGTGTGGGACTCATGTCTATATTCTCCCGAAGAAGAAAGAGATTTTATTAAGTTTCATTTAGGTCCTCTGTTAAAAAAACACTTTGGCGATGAGATGAAACTTCTTGTTTGGGATCATAACCGTGACATCATGCTCGAACGCGTTCAACCGATTTATCAAGATCCTGTAGCCAGTTCCTTCGTCTGGGGGACGGCCTTTCATTGGTATGGAGAAGAAGTCTTTGCCAATGTTGGCAAGACCAAAGCGCTATTTCCTGATAAACATTTACTGTTTACGGAAGGTTGTATTGAAGGTGGCCCACGACCTGGTTCTTGGGATACTGGAGAACGCTATGCACGAAATATCATCGGTGATTTCCTTCAAGGTAACGAAGGGTTTATTGATTGGAATTTAGTCCTTAACGAACAAGGTGGGCCAAACCACGTTGGCAATTATTGTGACGCACCAATTTTATTTGATCGCCGCCAACAAGTCGTGATTAAAAATAGTAGTTACTACGCGATTGGCCATTTCTCTAAGTTCATTGTCCCTGGTTCGATTCGCATTGGTTTTGAGGTGACATTACCGGTTGGCGTCCAAGCGGTTGCGTATCAACGACCAGATAAACAAAAAGTTGTTGTTTTACTCAACACCACAAAAACTGCACTGGATGTATCTTTGCTAGATGGTAAGGTTTATCAAGTGGCTCATGTTCCGGAACGGGCGATGGTCACGTTATTGATTCATGAAAAATAGATTAAGCAAATTCACCATTCACGATCTTGCCGCCGACCTTTCATTAGCGCCAGGTACGGTGAGTAAAATCCTTAACGGCAAAGGAAATATTCCGGCTGAAACTAGAAACCGAGTTTTTCAACGTGCCAAAGAAGTGGGCTATGTTGCCAATCATTCGGCCCGGGTGTTAAAAGCAGAACACACGTGGACAATTGGCATTGTCTTTTCGGATATTGCTTCGTTTGGATTAGAACATCCATTTTTTGGATCCATCATTCAAGCGTTTAAAAACTTTATTGAAGACAAAGGGTATGAGATGGTCTTTATTCCTAAAAAAATTGGCGAACAACAACAAACCTATTTGCAATGGGCGACCAACAAAAGTGTGGATGGTGTTCTGTTACTTACCGGAGATTTGAATGCAAAGGATATTCAAGAACTGATTCATTCAGACATTCCCTGTGTGTCGGTGGACATGGTTGACCCTTCATTAGCAACCATCATCAGTGACGACCATCAAGGCATCGATTTAATCTTTAAACATTATCTTCAATTAGGGTTTCATTCCATTTATGCTTACTCGGGCTCAAACCTTTCCCGTGCCTATCAACAACGAAGTGAAGCTTTTGAAAAACTCATGAAGATTCACAAAACCAAACGACCCCAAGAAGCTTACTTTGTCACCGATCGTTATGGGGTTCAACATTATTACGAACAAGGTTTACTCTGGATTCAATCATGGAAAGAAAAACCAGAAGCAATCATCGCTTTCTCGGATGACATCGCGATGGGTCTGATTAAAGCTCTGACTGAACTCGGTTATCGCGTGCCTGAAGATATTTCTGTTTCTGGATATGATGATATTCAGTTCGCCAGTTTATTCTCACCAGCATTAACCACGATCAAGCAAGATAAAAAAAGAATCGCAGAAACTGCGGCAATGAAACTATTAGACATCATTGAAAAGAAAGAAGTCTCTAAAGGCGTGACCACGGTCCCTGTTCAATTGATGATTCGCCACTCCACCAAACGGATTAAGTAACCTTCACTTTGGTTCGAATCAGATAAATGCTGATCGACAATAAAATCAAGATAAGACTAATACCCCAAAGTGGGATATCCCAAAAAATGAATTCGATAACCCCAAAGTAAAGCAACAGATTACCAATCGTTAGGAAAGCATATTGTAAAAAAGTTTCCCACCAAAACGGCAGGAATCTTTTGTGTTGGATGGTGAAGGCAATGCGTAATGGATAGGTGTAGACTAACGGCATCCCAATCACGATGATATGTTTCCATGTTGGTTGTTGTTTGACCCATTCGATGGCTTTCTTGGTTGGAATAAATCGTTCGAGCTGCGAGTTATTTTTTTGATGTAGATAGTGAACAAGGACATAAAATAAGGAAAACCCAATCGAAAAACCAACGAGCAAGATAAGACTTGCAAGCCATATGGAGTCAATCAAAATGGTTAAGATGGTTAATAATAATAATGCTGCGGGTCCTTCCACGGTGGGATGTAGAATGGAGAGGACAAAAATTAGTAAAACACCTAATAAACCTAACGTTAAAACCCATTCTTGAAACGATAACCAAAAGGTTTCTAGCATAGTTCTATTGTACCTTTTTTAAGATTTGGTTAAGAATGAAGTTGTTGGTATGGAATGGGATGAAGAATGCTAAACTTTAAAAAAGAGGTGTTTATGGAAAAACAACCAACCGCAATCACAAAGTCTAAAGGGACAAAAAAGTTTACCAAAAAAGAATGGGCTTATATTTTTTATGATTGGGCAGAATCAGCTTACACGGTCATATTCGCTACCTTTATTTTTCCTTTGTTATATGGATACCTTAGTGTGGATGTCGGTGGTCTAGGACAAAACGTTGCCGACTCTTTGTTTGCGTTTCTTGTCTCAGGGATTAGTTTGGTTGTTGCGTTGTTATCTCCGATTTTAGGAACCTTGGCAGATTATCGTGGATTAAAGAAAAAATTCTTTTTAATCTTTTTCTTTGTTGGGTTAATTAGTGCTGTCTCGCTTGTGTTTTATCCCGTCTTTGAAACCCAATCCTTATGGTGGATCATCTTGATTCCTTACGTGATCGGGACCGTCGGTTATACCGGGACCAACGTATTTTATGATTCATTTATTGTTGATATGACCGATGATGAAAACATGGACCGCGTCTCCACGGCTGCGTATGCCTTTGGTTATATCGGTGGAAGTTCGATTCCCTTAATTGTTGCTGTGGTCTTGTTGACGATTCTACCTGACGCCATTCCTGGCTTTACTTTAACCTTAGGATTTCAAATCACCTTCTTATTTACCTCCCTTTGGTGGTTCATCTTTTCGATCCCATTCTTAAAAGAAGCGACCCAAGTGTATGGCATCAAACCAGAAACTTCTCCCGTGAAAAAAGCTTTCGGTCGTTTATTAAAAACTTTAAAAGAAGCTAGAAAATATCCAAAAATCTTTTTATTCTTACTTGCCTTCTTCCTTTATATTGATGGGGTTCATACGATCATTAATCTAGCGGCGCGGTTTGCGGTCAATGCTCTTGATATCCTTCCAGAAAATGAACTCACCACGTTACTGCCGATTTTCTTGGTCATACAAATTGCCGCCTTTATCTTTGCGATGATCTTTTCTCGATTAAGCAAAGTCATCAAAGCGGAAAAAATTCTTTTGGCGAATATTGCGACCTATGCGTTGATATCGATCTTCGGTGTCTTTATCCGCGAATTATGGCATTTCTATATCCTTGGGATTCTTGTGGCCTCCTCGCAAGGTTCCATCCAAGCATTATCCCGTTCTTACTTTGGGAAAATTATTCCTAAAGACAAGGCGAATGAATTCTTTGGATTGTACACCGTATTCTCGCGCTTTGCAGCCGTCATTGGACCCTTCATTGTTGGTGTTGTCGCAAGTTTAGTCACCCTTCAATTTGGGGATTTACCAGGCGGCAATCTTCGTTATGGTGTCTTATCACTCATCGTCTTGTTTATTGCCGGTGGATTGATTTTCAATCAAGCGAGAAAACTTCCTGATACGCCAAAGATAGACGGCTAATCATGCCATCGATTCTTACCCATCATTATTTTGCAAACACGTTCATTGATCGTCATCAAAAACGTTGGCCTTTTTTAAAACAAAAAGCGCCATTGGTTTGGCTTGGTTCACAAGGACCCGACCCATTCTTTTTTTATGGACGTGCACCTTTTAAATCGAGATTGGCGAAAGAATCCATGAACCAATTTGGTTCTTTACTGCATAATCAGTCACCTCATCATTCCATCTGGCCTTTGATTAAACATGGATGGTTTGGTCCTAAAGCAGATGATGTCAGCAGGGCGTATGTCATGGGTGCCTTAACGCATTATGTCTTGGATCGCACATGCCATCCGTATGTTTTCTATCGAACGGGTTTTGATGAACAAGGTGGCTTAACCGACCATTACATGGCTGATCATGCCAAATTAGAAGTGGAAATGGATCTTGGATTAATCATCCAATTAAAATTATCGCCATCAACCTATCAACCGAAGGTCACACTTCAAGTCGATCCCGTGTCCTTACAATCGATTAGCCAACTTTATTTTCAAGCATTTCCTAAACACGTTAACCATGAAGCCTACCAACAATCGGTGCAAGACATGAAGGCAACGTATCAATTTTTATATCACGGGTCTTGGGTCAATCGACTTCTGGTCATTTTGATTGCAGGAAAACGCTCATTACCATTTAGCTTAATTTATCCCAATAGGATTTCTTTGGAACGAAGCAAAACGGTGCTCAATCTTCACCATAAAAAATGGCGTCACCCTGTCACGGGTATTGCCTCCACGGAATCGGTGATGACGTTAATTGAAAAAAGTGACAAGATGATGGATAAGATAAGCGAACTATTGAGTCAAGATAAGGTCAATGAAGCGATGATCAAAACATGGTGCAAAAACGTCGATTATGACGGCAAAGAGATTGGCACCACCATGCAGTACTTTCAATCATTTTATCCAAGTTACAAAGGTAAACCTAGTCAAGACCCATCCATCAACACAAGTAAAAAGAAAAGCGTATAATATTTTTTTGTGAAGTTTCCTTGGATTCAATTCAACTTAAAATTTATCACCCTTTACGCCTTAGGTATCCTTGCCCTAGGGGCAGGGGTTGCGTTATTTGCCAGAGCAAACCTTGGGGTTGCACCATGGGACACCGCGATTTTGAATTTTAAACAATTATTAATATCCTTACAAATCTCCATCACACTTGGTCAAAGTTCGTTAATTCATTCATTTTGTTTATTGATGGTGGTTTTAATATTAGGACGCCGTTGGCAGTCCTTGATGGCCGTTATCCCCATGGTTGCCATTTCTTTATCGATTGATTTTTGGGATAGCTTCGTTTTTATAAACTTGTCCTCAGATTCATTGAATCTATTCACACGTATTGTTTTCTTTGTACTAGCAACCCTCTTGATGACCTGGGGATTAGCAACGATTATTATTTCTGGGTTTCCTCCGAATGTGTATGATGATTTTCATCTCACCCTTTTAAGAGTATTTCACATTCAATCGTTTGCATTAGGTCGATGGATCATGGAGTTTATGGGGTTAGCAATTGGTTTAATCTATGCCTTGATTCAAGGCGATGGTTTTGGAAGTATTACCATCCTGTCCTTTGGATTGGCCATGGCTTTCGGAAGCTTGATTACTTTTTTTGTAAACCAATACAAAACTCGTAAGATTTTAAATCGCCAATTATGAAACAAAAGTTAATCGCCTCTCAATACCATCTGATGAGTTATATCTTTGCCCTTTTAACCACAGCGTTTGGTGTCTTTTTAATGAAGTCCAGTACCCTTGGATTAGGACCATGGGGTGTCGCCGCTTTTGAATTGAATGCTTGGTTAAATCAGATACTAGGTTTTTTTACCTTTGGCATTGCCAGCAGTATTCATACCTATATCATGATTTTTCTCATCTTGTGGATCAACAAAAGTATCAAGTCTGCCTTTGTGTTTGTGTCGGTATTATTGATGAACGGAATGGTAGATATTTACGATTTTGTTTTATTTCCTGATTGGGAAGTATCCGGATTGTTATTGACGAGTTTATCTCACGGATTAGGATTTATCTTGTATTGCCTTGGTACAGCTTTTTTTATTCTTTCGGGTTTTCCAGGGTTAGTGTTAGAAGAGTTTACTTTTTCAATGATGACATTAACCAAGAATAAAAACTATCCTTTGATTCGAACCATGGTTTCCTATTTCGGATTTGTTCTTGCCTTGATCTATGGTTACTTCTCTGGTACCAATGCCAATTCAATCACATTGCTTTCCTTTGTGTTAGGCGTTGCTTATGGTCCTTCGATTCAAGGGTTTGTCAAAATTATTCGCAAAACCTCATTAGGTATCAAGTTAACAACCGCCCGACCTTAAGCGGTTTGATATTCAGGGAACAACAACGTTTGAACGATGGTATTTGATGCAAGGTCATAACTAATCATTTGTTGATTCGAGAATGTGTGAATAAAGTCATTGATGATCACACCGCGATCCACTTGAACATAACCAGCTGAACTCGTTGGATGTTCGATTTTTTCAATCAATTGAATTGGGGTACTCGAGGTAAAGTCGATGGCAAAGATAAAGTAATAACTATGATAACTAAAATCGTAATAACCTTCTTCACCACGTGAGTCAGGGGTACTATCTGCTTGGATAAATGTTTGTTGATAAGCATTCACCGCGAAGGCAAAGATACCATGGTCAATGGAGACGGTGATGGCTTTATGATCCCATAATGCTTCAGACCAAGCCCATTGCCAAGATAAGCGTTCTTCCTCAGGAATCCCGTCGAAAATTGCTTCGGTGAGCAGATAAGTTTGCATCACATCACTTTGACCTTCACGAACATCGTACGCAGAAAGTTTCATCCCTTGGAGTTGACCCTCTTCATCTGCATCATAACCAAACCCGAGAACATAATCTTCACCCCAGGGGTGTTGATACGTATCAAAACCTGGTAAAACAATTTCTTCACGAATCGAAGGACTTGCTGGATTGGTTAAGTCGATGATGTATAAAGGATCGGTTCTTAAAAAGGTGACCACATAAGCAAGGGGTCCTTGGAATCTTACCGACATGATGGATTCATTTGGTTTGCCTAAACCTTCTTCAATCAAACCAGTGATGGCAAAGGTTCCGTCGTTTAAATCTTCAAGAATGTAGAGTCGGTTGGTAATCACTCGCGATTCCCAAGACCACCACCACTCATCCGCGCGATAATCCCAGACGGTATCCGTGGTGGCAATGCGAAACATGCCTTCATAAGCATCTAATGCAAATTGATTGATGGCAACGCCACGAATCGTTCCAACCGTGGTTAAGGTAAGATCCGCATTGGCAACATCCAAGGCAAACTTGAGGATGGTTGTGGTTTGATAACTTTGTGGATCTTCCCAAAGATAATTGGACTGGGCTAAATAAAGATGGTTAGCATCGACATATAACTTTTTATAGTCAGGCGTGGTGCCTAAGTAACCAGAGGCTTGATATTCAATCGTATCAGGATTGGATCGTAAGCGGATGCCGGTGAATGTGGTCATCGCGTAGAAATTATCTTCTTCAACGAAGGCCATGGAAGCATAAGGCATATAGGATTTAGGTTCATCGTTTTCAAGGTAATAAGGTCTTAAATCCACAGTGTCATCATAGGAGTAAAAATAATGATGACCGACAAGATACAAGGTTTCTCCTATTACGGTTTCACCATTCATGATGGGTATAATTCGATGATCGATAAATGCAGAGTTTGTATTAAGTGTGTACACCACAGTTAAGGATTGGCGGTCAATCAAGACAACAGAACCAGTGGGTTGCCACCATCGAAAATCAGCACAAAAATAAACATCTCCGTTTTCATCTTCGGTGGCACAGCTATTTTGGTTAATAGAATAGCGATAGCCAATGATGACAAGATAGTCGTCGGTTAAATACATGCTGTCTGTAAAGATGGTGTCGTCTTTGGTTTCTAAGTTGATGGTGGTCACATACGTAACATCATTATTGGTAGCCACTTGCATGACGCGAATCCGACTGTCCCAACGACTTGCATAATAGATAAACTCGCCATCGGTTTTAATCACATCGCCTTCTTTGATACCAGCCACTTGGCTATTGGTATCGACAAAAGAATTTTTTCCATCCGATTGACTTGTGTTCAAATCTTCAGCAACTCCAGGAGCTGGATTGCCATCCGTGAGTTGCCTGTCCTCTTGAGCAGATTGAAGTAAGCTTCGTAAATGACTTTCATCTTGAATTTGTTGAACCCCGACCGGCAGTAAAGGCGCAGAAACGTTTGACCTTGCAGTCACCGTTCCTACCAAGAGTACTGATGTCATCGTTAACCAAGTGATCATCGAAAGTGGTTGAATTTTTGGCTTAACCTTGGATTGAAAAGGCAAGGCAACCCATATAAATCCAATCAAAAAGCCTAAAAATCCCACAAAAACCATTAAATTTAATAAATTATTCATTTTTTTAATTTATCCTTTATACCTTATAGACAACATAGTATCCCTTTTCTTTCTCGAAATCGCGATGGAATTAAGTTAAAATAGGATTATGGCAGTAGCAAATGTTAAATATGGCCGGTTATATGCGTTCTGTAAGTACTGGTATGACCCGACCCATGAACACATGAAACCAAAAAGCCCTGCAGGGGGGTTTTGGGAATACGACCCTCAAACGGTGTGTGTATCTCAACATAAGGTCTGAACAAAAAATCGAACGCTTCCTGTCCAAAATTTGAACCTAAAGTCCACGTTCCAAAATAAATTGTTCTCAATATAAATTAAAAAGGAAACCCCACCCATGATTTACACGATTACCTTAAATCCAAGTTTAGATTACTATCTAGATTTACCTAAGTTAAAACTTGGAACATTGAATCGCGCAACGGATTCTCATGTCGTTGCTGCGGGAAAAGGCATCAACGTTTCCGTCATGCTCAATATCCTTGGCGTGAAATCAACCATTCTTGGTTTCTTTGGTGGATTTACTGGCGATTACTTACTGAGCCAATTAGGTCGATACCTCAATATTCACCTACGGCCAACCATGGTCAAAGGCACGTCAAGAATTAATGTTAAATTAATTCACGACCAAGAAACTGAATTGAATGCAGCAGGTCCAGAAATTAATGGATCGGAATTAAATAATTTACTGAATCAATTAAATACCATCACCCCAAAAGACATCGTGGTCATCTCTGGTTCCTCCACAGCCAACGATAAAACAGGCTTGATTGAACAAATTGTCAAATACATTATTCAACGTAAAATTGATTTTGTTCTTGATGTTTCTGGGCAAGAATTAAAGAAGCTCATTAAATATAAGCCGCTGATTATCAAACCAAATTTATCAGAGTTCCAGTTCTTAGCAGATACCGATGCAACCGATATCAAAAAGTTATTCACGCAAGCTAAAAAAGTGGCAGAAATTACTCAAAATAGAGTCCTGCTTTCCTTAGGGGAAAATGGCGCAATCTTTGTTGATAAAACCAAGGCTTATCATGTTGAAGCTCCTAGCGTAAAAGTCAAACACACCGTCGGCGCAGGTGATGCATTATTGGCAGGATACATGTCTCGATTTGAAAAAACCTCTGATCACAAAGCTTCATTAGCGTTTGCCATGGCCCTTGCAGTTAAAAAAGTAGAAGGTGCAGACATTACCAACCTCAATGAATTAGAAGCACTCGCCAATACGATTAAAATCAAATCGCTTTAATCATGAAACTCAATTATCAACGAACGATTCTCATCGGGCTAGCCTTCCTTAGTGTCCAAATGTTTTGGGGTTTCTATGAAGCCATCATTTCCAAAATGCTTGTGGACTCTTTTGGATTGAATCCATTTTGGTCAAATTTTGTCATGACCTTTGATAACTTACTTGGGCTTTTTTTATTACCTTTCTTTGGTACGTTATCTGATCGTTCAACCTCTAAATTAGGGAAACGTACTCCGTTCATTACGATTGGAATCATCGTTGCCGCGATCTTTATTGTCGGTGTTGCCGTGGTTGATTTTTATCAACAAAGTGCCGTGGTAGGTGCTGGTATTTTAGAGATTACCCAAACAGGCAATCAATATTCATTTGCGATTGCCCAAGAATTAAAAGATCAAATCATGTTGATTGCCAATTCCAACGAACGTGCATTCACCGTCATTGGCGATGTGGTTTATTTCACCTCTAAATTAGATGCATCCTTTGTCCGATATACTTTGGTCTTTGAACAAGTGACCATGATTTCCCCCTTGTATTTAATTCTTTATATCGCCACCTTATTTATCGCTTTAATTTCGATGTCTTATTATCGAACCCCTGCAGTTTCCTTGATGCCTGACATCACCCCTAAACCTTTCCGAAGTGTTGCCAACGCGATCATCAATTTAATGGGTGTGCTTGGCTACATTGTTGCAACCTTAATTATCAACGCAGCAACCGAAGAATTTACACCTTATGTTCGCGCCTTTATCATGCTTTCTTTAAGCCTCGTTGCCATGCTTGTCTTGTTTCGATTCTTTGTCAAAGAAGTCGCCTGGGTTAAAGACATGCACCGCATATCGATTGAAAAAGGTTATGAAACGGAAGCGGAAGAACAAGATCGCAAAGACAATGTCGTCACCCCATTTAAAAAAGAATATCGTCTTAGTTTTTGGTTGATCATGACATCTGTCTTTTTATGGTTCTTTAGTTTCAACGCGGTCACCACCAAATTTACGGATTACGCCAGCAACGTCTTGGAGTTAACCAATTATGTTTTACCAGTGACCGTCGCCAACGTCGCAGCCTTGATTGGGTTTTTACCCCTGGCCGCTTTGGCCAATAAAATTGGTCGTCGCAAAACAGTTCTTTTAGGGATTTTGATGTTGGCATCTGGGACATTAGCAGGATCGTTTTTAACCGTCAGCACTGCTTGGGTTGTCTACCTCATTATGCCAATTGCTGGTTTAGGATTTGCTGCGATCAACGTCAATTCCTATCCGATGATTGTAGAAATGTCATCTGGTGGTAATATCGGTAAATACACGGGGTATTATTACACCGCTTCGATGGCAGCACAAATTTTCACCCCACTTTTATCGGGAGCTTTGATGACGTCATTCGGTTTAGGATTATTATTTCCTTATGCAACCTTCTTTGCCTTAGCGAGCTTTGGCACCATGTATTTTGTCCGTCATGGAGAAGCAAGTAAACTCAAAACCGAGTGATATAATAAGAGCGAATCGAGGTGACCCCTATGATCATTGGTGTCCCAAAAGAAATTAAAAAATTAGAGTATCGCGTCGGGTTAACGCCCGCGGCTGCAAAAACATACATTCAAGCAGGTCATCGTGTTTTCATCCAACAAGATGCTGGCATAGGATCTGGTTTTTCTAATCAGGAATATACCCAAGTTGGTTGTACCATCTTAACAACGATTGCCGACGTGTATCGTCAAGCGGAGATGATCATTAAAGTCAAAGAACCCCTTGAAGAAGAATTTAATTTACTTAAACCAAACCAAATTTTATATACCTTCTTACATTTGGCAGCCGCCAAACCTTTAACGCTTGCCTTACTTAAAAACAAAGTGACTGCCATTGCTTATGAAACCATCAAAGATAAGAATGGACGTTTGCCTGTGTTACGACCGATGTCTGAAGTCGCGGGTCGGCTTGCCGTTCAAGAAGGGGCAAAATATTTAGAAAAATCTTTTGGCGGACGTGGCGTTCTCTTGGGTGGGATTCCAGGTGTGGAAGCTGGACATGTGGTCGTTTTAGGTGCCAATGGCTATGCTGGATTTAACGCGACTCAAATTGCGTTGGGGATGCAAGCGAACGTCATTGCCATTGATGTTTCTTTCTCCCAAGTGGAAACGTTATTGCCGATGGCCAATGGCCGCTTAACGATTCTTCCTTCCAATGAAAAAAACATTCTACAATCCATTCAAAAGGCTGATTTAGTCATTTCTACAGTCCTCATACCAGGGGATGCGGCACCAAAATTAATTAAAAAACAATATTTATCCACCATGCCCAAAGGTAGTGTGATTGTCGATGTAGCGATTGACCAAGGTGGTAGCATGGAAACCAGTCACGTGACGTATCATGATCAACCTATTTATGAAGTCGATGGGGTGATTCATTATTGTGTGGCGAATATGCCGGGAGCAGTCCCAAGAACCTCAACGATTGGTTTAAACCAAGCAACCTTAGCTTATGGTTTAGCGATTGCCAATTTAGGTTTTAAACAAGCGATGAAGAATGATGCTGGTCTAGCCAGTGGACTGAATACGTATCAAGGACAATTAACATTTCCAGCGTTAGCGCAAATATTTGCCTTACCTTTATTGAAAATTAGCGATGTGCTTTCATCACGTTAATCATCGTTAACGCTGCATTAGCACATTCATATCCTTTGTTGGTACGATCGTTTTTTGCTCTTGCTTCGGCTTGAGCTTCATTGTCCGTGGTGAGGACCCCAAAGATCACTGGCTTCATTAATTTTAAACCGACATCCATGATTCCTCGTGCTGTTTCTGAACACACATAATCATAATGACTGGTATCTCCACGAATCACGGCCCCTAAACATACCACGGCCGCAGTGAGCGCTCGTTGACCTGCAGTGAAGGCGGCAAGGGGAAGTTCAAACGCCCCAGGAACACGGGTAATGATAATATCCTTGTCTGGAAATTTTGCATCCTTCAATGCACGCAACGCGCCTTGAAGTAGTTGTTCAGGGATCGGGTTATTAAATTCAGACACAATGAGATGAATTTTTTTCATGATGATGACCTCCTTAAGGTTTCATGAGTTGGCCAATGTCTAGGATTGGCATCTTTAATTTTTTTGCCATCTTCAATAAATCTGGCCGTCGTGCCATCTTGCCATTCGGGAGAACAATTTCACAAATAACAGCAACGGGATTAAGCCCTGCAAGTTGCATTAAGGCTAATGACGCTTCGGTATGGCCGGGTCTTTCTTTGACACCACCACGTTTTCCAATCAAGGGAAACATATGACCTGGTCTGACAAAATCTTGTGGTTTTGAATTTGGGTTTGCTAATAGAATTAATGTGTCAGCACGTTCTTTTGCACTAATCCCTGTGGTGTTTGTTTTCGCATCAATCGACACGGTAAAAGCCGTTCGAAATGATTCTGTATTGCTGGCGACCATGATCGGAAGTTGTAAGCGTTTGGCAACATCCTCATGGATCGGAGCGCATACCAATCCCTTACCTAAGGTGATCATGAGGTTGATGGATTTTTCAGTGGCAAATTGTGCTGCCATGACAAAATCGCCTTCGTTTTCACGATGCTGATCATCGACAAGAATGATCATCTTTCCCTTTTGAAGCGACTGTATTGCTTGCGGTAATGTTGAAAATGGTTGGTTCATCGTTTGCTCAGTTTCTCAATGTATTTGGCAATCATATCGACCTCAATGTTGACAGGGTCACCAATCTTTTTTTGTAATAAAGTTGTATTGGCTTTGGTGTGAGGAATAATCCAAACCTCAAACTGATCGTTCGTCACCTTGGTTAAGGTTAAAGAAATGCCATCAAGGGCAACACTGCCTTTTTCAATCATGTATTTGGTGAGTGTTGCGGGTAAAGAAATGGTGACAATGGTGGCAATCCCATCTTGACGAAGTTGTTGAATCTTACCAACGCCATCCACGTGGCCAGAGACTTGATGACCGCCATTGCGTTGATTAGGCGCAAGGGCTCGTTCTAGATTAATTCCCGATCCCTCTTTCCATAAAGAGAGTGCAGTTTTGGAAATCGTTTCGTTCATGACTTCCACTTGATAACGTCGCCATCCTTTGTTAATCACGGTTAAGCAAATGCCATCATGGGCGATGGAATCGCCAATCTTAGTCCCTTTGAGAATCTTGGACGATTCAACGGTGTAACGAAATCCAGCGTCGAGCTTTTCGATTTTTTGAATACGACCAATGGTTTCGATGATGCCTGAGAACATAGTTTATTTAAACCTTTCAAAGTAACGTTGATTGAGTTTACGATTTTCTTCATCCATTAAACCAGTGATGACTTCGATGCCAGCTTCTTGAAGCATTCTGATGCCATCGCCATTTTCGATTGGGTTTGGATCCAAAGAAGCCACAAATACTTTTTTAATTCCTTTTCGAATCACAAATTGCGCACAAGAAGGAAAGTAGTCATCATGGGCACAAGGTTCTAAGGTGACATAGAGGGTAGCACCTTTCACATCAAAATCTTGATCTTTAAAGGCATCAAATTCTGCGTGAAGACCAAGAAACTTTTGATGAAAGCCCTTGGTGATGATTTGTTGGTTTTTGACGTAAATCGCTCCGACCATAGGACCCTGCCCCACGTGATTTTTGCCAAGTGCGGCAAGCATCAATGCTTGCCTCATCAAATCCATATCTGTTCTTTTTTTCAAAAAAAATCCCTGACCTTTGTTCGTAAGTTCAGGGTGTAGCAAGAAAAAAGTCAATCTTCTTTCATCCAGACTTTACGGTCGCCACTTGAATTGCACAAGTTCCTGCATTGCTGCTCGCGGGGTTTACCGCCGATTGGGAATTACACCCTACCCTGAAGATATAGTTGTATTATAGGGGATATTCTTTCAAAAGTATAACGATATGATTAAGAGTTTTATCATATCTTTTATAGGCCTTTTAAGATAAAATATGGGATAGTGTGGGGAACCTTATGAAAGTAGAAATTACCGGAGAACAATTACCTGTCTTAACCATCACCTTAGGGGCAAAAGACATCCTTTTTACTGAAAATGATGTGACGACAATTTCCTTGCTGTCACCAGAAGTCAGTAAGCTAACAGTTTCTACGGCTAAGCGATTAAATCCATTTTTTTCAAAACTCATTTTTGGTGATGCAAAAGTCCTCGATCAATTGACCTCAACCAAAGCTGCAAGTGTGATTGCCTTTTCTGCACCTCTTCCTGGAAAAATTGTTGCGCTTAAACTTACAAAAAAGAAACCCATGGTGATCAAAAAAGGATCGTTGTTGGTGATGACCAAAGGTATCCAGTTAACCCCAAGAAAGAAGTTTAATCTTTGGGATGCACTCTTTGGTAATGATGATTTAGCCCTTCAGGTGTTGTCTGGAGAAGGAACCGCCTATATTGTCATCGACAAAGATGCCAAAACCTTTACCTTAGAAAAAAACAAAGCAATGAGTTTTGATCAAGCCGCCGTGGCTTACATGGATGCATCGATGACCTTGCTTGTGAAAAGAACCAATATTTTTAAAGCATTCTTTTTTGGTGGTAATGACGTGATTAAATATAAGGTAAACGGTCCTGGTAAGATTGTGATTCAAAACGCTAACTATCAAAGGATATAAATAACTATGGATTATCAATCATTATTGAATCAATACCTAGACTTAGAAAAACTTAGACAAGATGAAGGTCTTGAACTGATTGCTTCTGAAAACTACACTTCCAAAGCGGTGATGGCGATTCAAGGATCAATCCTTACGAATAAGTACGCGGAAGGATTTCCAGGAAAACGTTATTACGGTGGTTGTGTTCACGTGGATAAAATTGAACAATTAGCGATTGATTTAGCCTGCCAACTTTATGCATGTAAATTTGCCAACGTTCAACCTCACTCTGGATCAAGTGCCAACTTTATTGTTTATAGTGCTTTGCTAAAGCCAGGCGATAAAATCATGTCCTTAGGCTTAAACGAAGGTGGTCATTTAACTCACGGTAGTAGCGTGAACTTTTCCGGTAAACTTTATCAATTCATTCATTATGGTTTATTGGCCAACGGCAAGATTGATTATCCAGGGATGGTGACGTTAGCAAGATTAGAAAAACCAAAAATGATTGTTTCTGGATTTTCCTCCTATCCATATGTAACCGACTATGAAATCTTTAGTAACGTCGCCAAAGAAATTGGGGCAGTCTTTTTGGTCGACATGGCCCATATTTCTGGCCTGGTTGCCGCTGGGGTTCACCCTTCCCCGTTTCCTTATGCCGATGTGGTGACGTCAACCACCCACAAGACGATTCGCGGACCTCGAGGTGGGATGATCTTAACCAATTCAGAAGAGTTCATTAAAAAAATTAATTCCGCAACGTTCCCAGGTGCTCAAGGTGGACCGTTGATGCACGTGATTGGTGGCAAAGCCCAAGCCTTTGCCGAAGCCCTTGATCCATCGTTCAAACAATACGCGAAACAAATTGTCAGCAATACGAAAGCGTGCGCGGATGAATTTGCAAAATTAGGGGCCGTGGTATCAGGAACAGAAACCCATCTATTTTTAGTTGACACTAAACAATCGTTTGGTTTAACTGGGATGGAATCCCAACTTCGGCTTGATGATATAGGTGTCACCTTAAATAAAAACATGCTACCGAATGATCAAGAAAAACCTCAAGTGACTTCAGGGGTGCGAATTGGTTTTGCTGCCTTGACCACCCGCGGCGCGAATGAAGAAGTTGCCAAAGATATTGCTCGGTTGATCTACCGATATCTCAAAGGTGAGATTAATAAAGATTTGGCTATCTTGATTGTGAAACGAACGGTCAGTTTACTGAAACCCTTAGCAAGTATCTAAAGCATGAAAAAGCTTCCAAGATGGTTTAAGGTCGCGTTATATCTCACCGCCGATTTAGTTGCGATTATCAGTCTTGGATTATTCATTTACTTTTCTCGAGTCAGCAATGCTGGTGAAACCTCATTATTCATTTGGTTATTATTAACCTATGCACTCACATTAATACTTGCTTTATTCATTGGTGGCATTTATTCCATGATTACGTTACATTTTGGTTTAATTGATTCCATCAAAATCGGGGTTATTACGATTGCCTTTAATTTAATTTTTTACCTATTCATCATGTCAACTCAAATCGAATATACACCCGTAGAACTAGCGTTTGTCTTTATCAGTGAACCAGCATTGTTGATTGGTTTACGCGTGGCAAGAAGGGTTTTGGCCATCGTGCTAGGTTATCAACAATCCGATAAATCGCAAATGCAAAGAACCTTAATCATTGGTGCCGGAGCAGCTGGGAAGATGGTCATTGATGAACTAAGAACCAATCGTGGATTAAAAGCTACCCCTGTGGTTGTGGTCGATGATGATCCTTCAAAGTGGAAACGGCAATTTTTAAACTTACCCGTGGAGGGTCCGATTCAAAAACTTCCAGAGATGATCAAACAATATCGCATTCAACAAGTGATTATCGGCATTGGTAACATTACGAGAACTCGATTATTTGAAATCTTACGAGTGATGGAATCATCGAATGTAAAAATTCGCCGATTACCATTAATGGAAGAACTTGAAAAAGATGGTCAAAACATGGCCGTCAAAGACGTTGATGTCAATGAACTATTAGGACGTGATGTCATTCCTCTCATCAATGATGAAATCAAAGCCTTTATTAAGGATCAAGTGGTGTTCATCACCGGTGCGGGTGGGTCCATCGGTAGTGAGTTAACCAGACAAATTTTTAGTTATTCACCCAAAGCGATGGTGCTATTAGACATCTACGAGAATGGTGTTTATGATGTTCAACAAGAATTAGTTAAACTGAATAAAAAATTAAGCAAACCCATTCCGATTCATGTTCAAATCGGCGCAACGTACAATCGTGAAAGAATGGAACCATTATTCCAAACCTACCGACCCAATCTCGTCTTTCATGCTGCCGCCTATAAGCATGTTCCGTTGATGCAGGATTCACCACAAGAAGCGGTTCGAACCAACGTTCTTGGCATGTATAACATTGCCCTGCTTTCCCAAATGTATCAAGTTCAAAAAATGGTGTTGGTGTCTACCGACAAAGCTGTACGGCCCACCAATGTGATGGGGGCAACCAAATACTACGCGGAAACGATCATGCGCCATTTTGCCAAACAACAAAAAGGAACCCAATACGCTGCGGTGAGATTTGGTAACGTCCTCGCCAGTAACGGAAGTGTCATCCCTTTATTTAAAAAACAAATTGAAGCAGGGGGCCCAGTCACCGTCACCGATAAAGAAATCACCCGATTCTTTATGACCATTCCTGAAGCGGTTGGACTCATTCTTCAATCTGGGGTTTATGCAAAGGCTGGAGAAATCTTTGTCTTGGATATGGGCAAACCCGTCAAGATTATTGATTTAGCAGAAAAGATGATTCGCCAATCAGGGTATATTCCTTATGAAGAAATTCGCATTGAGTTCACAGGCCTACGTCCTGGAGAAAAAATGTATGAAGAATTATTACTTGATCCTAAGACGACGGTAAAAACGAACAATGAAAAGATTTTTATTGACCGGTTAGATTTAATTGAGTTTAATGAATTAAGCTTTAAAGAATTAGTGTCACATGCACAAACCAATCGAGTCGAAACCAAAGATGTGTTATTTAAACAATTAAAATTAAAGGGGTAATGTATGGATATTTTTAATGGTAAGACGTTGTTGATTACAGGTGGAACAGGATCGTTTGGTAATGCGGTCATGAAAAGGTTCCTATCAAACTCAATCAAGGAAATTCGGATATTTTCTCGCGATGAGAAAAAACAAGAGGACATGAGAAGGTTTTATAAAAACCCAAAGATTAAATTTTATATCGGTGACGTTAGACAAGAAGGTGGATTAGAAGATGCCATGGTTGGCGTGGATTATGTATTCCATGCTGCGGCACTCAAACAAGTTCCTTCTTGTGAGTTCTTCCCAATTGAAGCAGTGAGAACCAATATCCTTGGCACTGAAAATGTCCTTAATGCTGCCATTCGTGCTGGGGTTAAAAAGGTAATCTGCTTATCAACAGATAAAGCTGTTTATCCAATTAACGCGATGGGAATTTCCAAGGCGATGATGGAAAAAGTATTTATTGCAAAAGCACGAACGATTGATCCAGCCAAAACCTTAATTTGTGGTACTCGATATGGAAACGTGATGGCTTCACGAGGTTCTGTTATTCCATTATTCATTGATCAGATCAAATCTGGATTACCACTTACGGTCACCGATCCAAACATGACAAGATTTCTAATGTCACTTGAAGAAGCTGTAGAACTTGTTTTACATTCTTTTATTCACGGTAAACAAGGTGACATCATGGTTCAAAAGGCACCAGCTAGCACCGTTGAGGATTTAGCAAAAGCCTTAAACGAATTATTTTCAGGTAAGAGCAAAATCCAAGTCATTGGAACGAGGCACGGTGAAAAACTTTATGAAACTTTGCTGACAAAAGAAGAGTTTGCTGTCAGTGAAGACATGGGAAATTATTATCGAATTCCAGCAGACAACAGAGACCTTAACTATGATGTTTATGTTTCATCTGGTTCATCCAAACTTTCCGCAATTACTGAATATAATTCACATAACACACAACGCCTCAATGTTAATGAGATTAAATCCAAATTGTTAAGGCTAGAAGAGGTTAAGGAAGCATTGGTTGGATGGAAAAAATAACCCCGATTTTAATCACCGGTTCAAAGGGTTTTTTAGCCAAAAACCTTATTGCTAGATTAATTGGTTTGGGTTTTTCAAATTTACTATTGGTAGATCGTGAAACACCTAAGAGTACTTATGAATCCTATGTTAAGCAAGCTAAGTTTATTTTTCACTTTGCAGGTGTAAATAGGCCTGAAGATCCCAAAGAGTTTATGGTTGGGAATGCTGATACAATCACTACACTTCTTAGCTTTTTGGAAAAATATCAGTCAAAAGCTCCTGTGGTTGTGTCCTCCTCTACGCAAGCGTCGAATAATAATCCATATGGGTTAAGTAAAAAAGCAGCAGAAGATTTAATATTATCATTTGCTTCTAAGCATAAACATTTAGTATTTATATACCGATTTACTAATATCTTTGGAAAATGGGCCAGACCAAACTATAACTCTGTTGTGGCAACGTTTTGTCACAATATTTCTAGAGATTTACCTATCAAAATTAATGATGAGGACGCAAAAATATCCTTGATTTATATAGATGATGTGGTTGATGAAATGTTGCGTTGCATAGAAGGGAAAGTCACCACCATTGATGGAATTCTAAGGGTATTTCCAGAATATGAGATTACTGTCGGTCAATTAGCGACAATACTTCAACGTTTTAAAAGTTCGCGTACGAGTTTAAATTTAGAAAATCAACAAGACTCATTGATTAAAAAATTATATGCAACTTATTTAAGTTACTTACAACCCGATGCTTTTGTTTATGATTTAAAAATGAATATTGATCAGCGGGGGTCTTTTACTGAGATATTTAAGACGAGTCAGGTAGGTCAAGTATCCGTCAATATTAGTAAGCCAGGCATAACTAAAGGTAATCACTATCACCACACGAAAAACGAAAAGTTTATTGTCGTTAGTGGAATAGGCTTAATTAAATTTCGCCTTGTGAACACAAAAGAAGTGATTGAATATCGTGTCAGCGGAGATAAGTTACAAGTTATTGATATCCCGCCAGGTTATGTTCACAATATTACTAACATTGGTAAAGATGATTTAGTAACGATTATGTGGGCATCAGAATTATTTGATAAACAAAATCCTGACACATACCCAATGGAGGTTGAATAAATATGAAAAAACTTAAAGTAATGACAGTGGTGGGAACTCGACCTGAGATTATTAGACTTTCAGAAGTCATTAAGGCGATTGATCTTGCAAAAGATACATTTGATCAAGTCTTGGTTCACACTGGACAAAACTATGATTACGAACTCAATGAAATCTTTTTTGAAGATTTGGGTTTAAGAAAGCCAAATGTTTTTTTGGCCGCCGCAGGTGAGACTGCATTATCCACCATTGGTAATATTTTAATCAAAATGGAGAAGGTTTTAGACGAACATAAACCCGACGTTTTTTTGGTCTTGGGTGACACTAACTCTGCTCTTTGTGCGCTCGCTGCAAAAAGAAAAAAAGTACCAGTCTTTCACATGGAAGCAGGCAATCGATCATTTGATGAACGAGTGCCAGAGGAATTAAATCGAAAAATTGTTGATCATATCTCCGATTTCAATTTACCTTACACAACCCTATCAAGACAGTATTTATTAAGAGAAGGTTTACCAGCAGATCGTATCATTAAAACTGGATCACCAATGAAGGAAGTGATTGATAACAACAGAAGCAGGATTAATCAATCAAAAATTCTAGATCAATTAAAAGTATCAGATAGAAAATACTTTGTTGTTTCTGCTCATCGTGAAGAAAACATCAATGATGAAACCAACTTTCAAAACTTGATTTTGACTTTAAATCAGATCGCTAAAGACTATCAACAACCCATTATTGTTTCTACTCATCCAAGAACCCAAAAGATGATTGATTCAAAACAGATTAAACTTAATTCTCTAGTTCAATTACTAAAACCTTTAAAATTTTCTGATTACATTAAATTACAAATGCATGCCCGCGTTGTTCTTTCAGATTCGGGGACCATCAACGAAGAAACATCTATTCTTGGTTTGAGAGCGTTGAATATTCGTGATGCTCACGAACGGCCAGAAGCAATGGAAGAAGCAAGCACACCAATGGTTGGATTAAGTCCCAATAAAGTCATTTTGGGAATTTCTTTACTCGAAAGTACACTTGATAAGGTCATACACCCTGTAGAAGATTACCAAGTTGATAATGTGTCGAATAAAGTCATACGTCTATTGTTGTCTTATTCAAATTATCAAATTCCCAAGAAATAAATTTTAAAGCTTTAATCTTGTATTTTTGATCTTTTCAGCATAAGATAATACTACCCCCCTATAGGAGGGGTATATGATGAATAAACAACAATTTCAAATTGAAGGCATGACGTGTGCCACATGCCAAATGACCGTTCAACGTGCCGTTGCCCAGCTTCCAGGGGTGAAAACCGTCCATGTGAATTTAATTACCCATGCCATGCAAGTGGAATATGAGGATTCTTTAAAGACCCAAACCATCATTCAAGAAGTCAAAGAAGCAGGATATGGCGCGAACCTTATTACAAAAGATCAGCCCGAACAGTTTCGTAAACAACAAAAGATTTCTCGGAGCTTAATGAAGCGTCGCTTGGTGATCTCTTTTAGCTTATTGATTCCTTTGATGTATGTTTCGATGAGTGTGATGCTTGGTTTGCCTAATCTAGCATTCTTTACAACCACAGTCGGTAATTTAACAACCCAGTGGCTATTAACCCTTCCAATCGTCTATGTCAATTATCGATATTTTTCAGTGGGGATGAAACGTTTATGGAAACGTGATCCCAACATGGATTCGCTTGTTGCCATCGGGACTGGATCAGCAATTCTTTATGGTATCTATGTTACTTCTATCTCTTTTTATGGACTCGCTACGGACAACATGGCCTTAAGCGAAACGTGGATGAATCAATTGTATTTAGAAACCGCCGCAACCATTTTAGCCTTGGTGACATTAGGAAAATATTTAGAAGAAATATCGAAACAAAAAACCTTAGGAGCTTTAGAAAAGCTTATCGACTTAAAACCAAAACAAGCCTGGAAAAAAACCAGGGATGGCATCAAGGAAGTATTGGTCAGTGAATTAGTTGTCGGTGATGTTGTCCTCATCAAACCTGGAGAACTCATTCCTGTGGATGGGGTGATTAAAAGTGGTGAAACACTCGTGAATCAAGCGGCCATCACTGGTGAGTCTTTACCAGTGGATAAACGTATTGGTGATTCCGTGATTGCTGCAACCCTGAATCAATTGGGTGTCATTGAAGTGGAAGTGAAGTTTTTAGGAGACGATACGACGATTGCAAAAATCATTCGCCTTGTGGAAGAAGCAAGTCAAACCAAAGCACCCCTTGCTAAACTTGCGGATGAAATATCCAGATACTTTGTACCTATTGTCATTGGTATTGCCCTGACTGCGTTCGTGGTGTGGTTGATTGTAACAAACGATGTTGAATTTTCCTTACAAATCATGATTGCGATTTTAGTCATCTCTTGCCCATGTGCGCTTGGGTTAGCCACCCCAGTAACGATGATGGTCGGCACCGGTAAAGGTGCGGAACTTGGCATCTTAATCAAATCCGCCGAAGCGATGGAAAAATTACATACCATCGATACGGTTGTCATGGATAAAACTGGAACCATCACCTTGGGTAAACCAGTGGTGGTCGATACCATCATTCATGATGGCACCCCTTTAAACACGATCCAACAACTCGCTGCCTCGATTGAAACCAATTCTGAACATCCGCTTGCCAAAGCCATTGTTGACCAACATCAAGGTCCTTTATTACCTGTGGTGGATTTTGTCTATGTACCAGGGATGGGCGTACGCGGAAAAATAAACAATCAAACGTATCGCTTATCGAAAATTACAACCATCACCGATCATTTAAGCAACATCCTATCAACAGGGAAAACCATCATTGAGATGAATGGACCTAACGGACTCATGGCCCACTTTGTGATTGCCGATGCGGTCAAACCTTCTGGCATTGAGGCCATCCAAGGACTAAAAAAACTTGGAAAAAAACTCGTCATGTTAACTGGAGATTTAAAGCCAGTTGCCGAATCAATTGCCCATGAGGTGGGCATTGATGAAGTCATTGCCGAAGTCTTACCTCAAGATAAAGACGCCGTGATTGCCAATCTCCAACAACAAGGAAGAAAAGTGGTGATGGTCGGAGACGGGATCAATGATGCGCCATCCTTAATGCGCGCGGACGTAGGCATGGCGATTGGGGCAGGAACAGACATTGCGATTGAGGCTGCCGATATTGTTTTACTACAATCCGATTTAAGACAAGTCGTCTATGCCTTTGCTTTATCCAAAAGTGTGGTGATTAATATGAAAACCAATCTTTTCTGGGCATTTATCTACAATGTTATCGCAATTCCACTCGCCGCCGGGGTCTTATTTCCTTTATTTGGTTGGTTACTTTCCCCGATCATTGCCGCCTTGGCGATGGCGTTTTCTTCGGTATCGGTCGTCCTCAATGCACTTCGCTTACGTCGATTTACCCCAAATAGAGTAAAATAGTAAAGGAGAACTCTTATGGCACAAATTAAAACCTTACGTGTTGGCGGGATGACCTGTGTGCATTGCGCCGCCAAAGTCACCACTGCCCTTAAACAAGTTACTGGGGTTGCCAACGTCAAAGTCAATCTGATGGCAGAAGAAGCAGAAGTGATGTTACAAGCCTCGGTCACCGAAGACGCCTTTAAACAAGCGGTTGTCAGTGCTGGTTACCAGTATCTCGGCAGCAAATAGAAAGTAGGGTTCCTCATGGAACTACCTCACATCGCCGTTCGTGCCGATGCTTATCCACCTTCCCCTATTCGAAAATTATTACCTTATGCGAAAGCTGCAGAAGCAGCAGGTCATAAGGTTTTTTATTTGAACATTGGTGAGCCTGATTTACCCACACCTTCGGTGTTTATGGAAGCGATGAGATCGTATCAACATCCCCATATTGCCTACGCACCTTCTCAAGGTCATCCAACGTTATTGAAAGCAGTCCAGCAATATTTTGCCAAAGACGGGTATGCATTTGATCTTTCAGATCTTCAAATCACCCAAGGGGCAACGGATGCTCTACTCTTCTCTTTTTTTGTGATTTGTAATCCTGGTGATGAGATTCTTACCCCAGAACCTTTTTATCCAAATTATTTAGCCTTCACCAAACAATTGGATATCAACCTTGTCGGGATTCCAACCTTTGCTTCCGACGGCTATGCGATTCCCTCGATTGAGGCGATTGAAAAAAAGATCACCGCAAAAACCAGAGCGATTCTGATTGCCAATCCTAGTAACCCATCGGGTCGCGTGTATCGTAAAGAAGAATTACTTCGCTTGATCACGATTGCCAAGAAACATAACCTATGGCTCATCGGGGATGAACTCTATCGGAAATTAACCTTTGGTCCGAACCAAGCATTATCTTTTGCTTCCTTTCCTGACGTCCAAGATCGTGTCATCATCGTCGACAGTGTGTCCAAACGATATTCGGCATGTGGGGCTCGCATTGGTTGCTTACTCTGCAAAAACCAATCGTTCATGCAAAAAATTCATCGCCTCGGGCAATCACGATTGGGTGTATCACTCCTCGATCAAATTGGTGCAGCTGCGCTCTATGCTTTACCGGAATCGCATATTGCGTGGACCCGAGACCAGTACCTAGATCGTATTGACACCGTGATTGAAAAGATTAAATCCAATCCTGAGATTCGTTACGTTCGACCGGAAGGTGCTTTCTATATGATGTTAGAAATACCAGTGCGCAACGCCGAAGCCTTTGCGCTATGGTTAATCCAATCTTTCTCATACGAAGGGCAAAGACTCTTGGTCACGCCGGGAAAAGATTTTTATGTAGATGCCAGTCGTGGCAAACAAGAAATTCGTATTGCCTTTGTGCTCGAACCTAAAGCGATGGCGACGGCGATGGATATTCTGCTAGCCGGTTTAAAAGCTTATCAAGCCCTCCATCCATAAACATTCATCCCCTTGGGATCCAAGAGATTATAGTATAATTTTTTCAGTGCTTATAATATGAAAAAAACCACTGGAGAAAAAATATTAGTTCAATATCGTCGCGCCAGTTACGATTATTTTTTGTCTGATCATTTAGAGACTGGGATCGTCTTATCCGGCACGGAAGTAAAAAGTTTACGCGCAGGTGGGGGATCGTTATCGGATAGCTATGTCATCAATAGAAACCAAGAACTGTTTTTATTAAACATGCATATTGCCCCGTATAAACAAGGCAGCATCTTTAACCATGAGCCGTTAAGAACTAGAAAACTTCTCGCCCATAAGCAAGAGATTCAAAAACTATCCAAAGCAATTCAAGAAAAAGGATTAACCATTCTTCCAATCAAGTTGTATTTAAAAAAAGGGATGGTGAAAGTCCTGATTGCCGTTGGTAAAGGCAAAAAGCATTTCGATAAACGTGAAGCGATGAAGACCAAAGACACCGTGAAAAAAATGCGGGCCGCCAAACAAGGGGACTTCCATGATTAAAACCATCCCAGAACTCATTACTTATTTTAAAGAGAAAATATCTCCCCTTTATTCTCGGGCCAACTTTGACCGATTTTTAAAGGATCATCCGTTTCAATTCACGATTCCAGCGATTCACATTACCGGGACGAATGGTAAGGGTTCCACCGCAACCTTTTTAAGAAATATTTATCAAACTCGGTTTAAAAAAGTAGGTCTATTTACTTCCCCAGCCTTATCACGATTCCAAGAAATGATTTATATCAATGACGATGAAATCAATGATGGTTATATTCTTACTTTTTTTAATAAGTGGCAATTAACCTTTGATGCTTATGAATTAACCGCCTTTGAAATGCAAACCCTATTAGCGTTTCATTATTTTCATGATCAAGGGTGTGATTTTGCGGTGATTGAAGTGGGCATGGGTGGAAAGATTGACGCGACGAATATCTTTAAACCTGTCTTAAGTATCATTACCAATATTTCTTTAGAACATAAAGCTTATTTAGGTGACACCGTGGAAAAGATTGCTGACCATAAATCTGGAATCATCAAAGAGGGTATTCCGGTGGTGGTGGGACCTTTGCCTCATGGGGCGATGCAGGTGGTTGAACATGTCGCCCACCAAGCAAAATCGGTCTTAACACTACGAAAACCAATCGAAGTGATGTCAGCAAAAACGCCTATTGTCTTTCGCTACGGTCAACATCAACCATTCACCTTAACCATGTCGGCAAATTATCAAATCGACAATGCGGCCTTGGCGATTGAAGCGGTGGATCAACTCCACCATCGATTTCCGATCAAAGAAGAAGACCTTCAAGCCGCGATTCGCCAAACCTTTATGCCAGGGCGATTAGAGGTGATTAAACAACAACCGATGATCATTCTTGATGGTGCCCACAACCCTGGTGGAGTGCAAGCATTAATTCAAGCAATGACGCATCATCAGCACCGATCCATTTATGTTTTGTTTGCCGCATTTAAAGATAAAGATGTTGACCCGATGTTATTGGAACTTTCTAAACTCACGAAGTTTATTTTTGTGACATCCTTTCCACACGTTCGGGCTAGGAAAAAAAATGATTATCCTCAGCTACCATTCCCCTTCATTGAAGACTATCACCAAGCCTTAAGCGTTCTTGCCAAAGGCGTCCCTGCCAATGGTGTATTATTAGTTACGGGTTCCCTAGCCTTTGTCGGATTAGTGAGACAAACGTGGATCCCATAATAAGGAGTAATTATGAATTCATCCATCATTAGAAAAATGACGTTATCCGCGATGTTCATTGCCCTTGGTTTAATTTTAGAACGCGTCTTGATGATCCCGATTGGTGAAGTGAATCGGATTGCCTTTGGTTCAAGCGCGATCATCCTTGCTTCCCTCATCGTTGGCCCATTGTTTGGTGCCTTGGTGGGTGCCTCGATGGATGTGCTTGGCTTCATGATTAACTCGGTAGGGACATATACCCCATATGTCACCATTGGCTTAGCGGTCTTAGGGATTTTACCTTGGTTGTTGAGTAAACTGATGGTTTCTTTAAAACGTGTTCCTGGTTATTACAATGTGAGTTATGTTTTTCTAACCGCATTATTTTCATATGGGATTTGGTTTATTTATTCTCGTGATCAATACACCTTTAATATGGGCGGTGGTAATTTTGTCGATGTTGATTTATCCACTTGGTTCGTTCGCATCATCTTACCCATCATTGCCTTAGCGATTTTCTATGGTTTTGTTTATATGACAGGACAATTCGACAAACGTTTTTCCTCAACCCAATCAAGCGCAACGCTTCCACCAAAGGCGATTGTGTTTATTGTGCTCGTTTCAGAAATTCTTATCAGCATCATTTGGGGTGTGCAATGGCGTGTCTGGTACTTAGGCATTCCACCGTTGGCGTTATACTTTAACCAAATCATTTTCTTTGTCATTGGATTTCCCGTCAAATCCCTGATCGTCATGACTGGATTAAGAACCTATCAACGCTTTCAAAGGTTAGATAAATAGATGGACTATTCCAAA
>Ga0247843_1002732_pt1 | contig 31007 bp, 30 predicted proteins | sample LaCruzMarch2017__FD_192420 | JGI IMG/M metagenome (GOLD analysis project Ga0247843, IMG submission 192420) | Freshwater microbial communities from meromictic Lake La Cruz, Castile-La Mancha, Spain - LaCruzMarch2017_8m | ecosystem: Environmental > Aquatic > Freshwater > Lake | place: Spain... | reverse complement strand
TCCTCGGAATCCAGTTCGCTTAAAATCTTGCGGAACTTCATCTGCTTGTATTTCATGGCCTATTCCCATGATCGAGGCTACCACGATTGGCAGAATATTACAGGTACTTTTCAGATAAGCATTTAAATTTACCAAGACCTTTTAACACCTGGCGCTATCATGGAGAAAAATTCATTTTCCATATAGAATCTCGTGTGGTTGTTTCTCGAACACCAATAAGTGAAATAGAGAAAGAGAATATAATGAAAAAAACACAAAGGCTCAAAATTTTCGCTTTCAGTTTAGGCCTTTCTGCCTGCGCTAACTTTCATGATACCGCTGAAGCATGCGACTGGCCGGCAGGAGTAAAAGCTCCTCAAGAACGAATCAGTGCTATCATAGAAGTCTGCAATTTAAGCAATATCGAAAGAGCTAAAGTGGGAGCTACTCAGCTGGTTCTGGACTCTAAGATTGTTACAGTTGCCCAAAGTTTTGCTGAAGATATGGAACAGCGAAATTATTTCAGCCATACAAATCCCGAAGGGCAGTCAGTGGCTGACCGGCTCAAACAAAATCAAGTCGTCTGGACAAGCGCGGGAGAAAATATTGCCTTGGGCCAACAAAGCCCACGCGATGTGATGTACGATTGGATGAGTTCACCCGGCCATCGACAAAATCTTCTCAACAAGAGTTACACAAAGATTGGAATAGGTTTGGAGAACTGGCGCTGGGTTCAAAATTTTACAAATTGATAATCGATTGAGTTTTCATCTCCGGCGCGGGAGTCGACGATTTAAAATATTTCTCCACAAAATTTATCTACAACTAAGGCTTACAATTTTTGAAAAAGGGCGATTCTATTTCCTTCACTATCCTTAAACTCAGCAGAAAATCCTAATCCAGGAACGGCAGTTTTGGGAAACAAAGTTTCTCCTCCAGCGAGGTGAACCTTTCTGAGAGTTTCATCAATATTTGGAGAACCTAGATAAACGAGTGATCCGTTTAACGAAGGTTTATAACTTTCACCTTTGGCCAGACCTCCCGTCACGCCAGCTTTACCAGCATAAAACGGAAAAAACGCCATTTGATTTCCATGAATGCTTTCAAGGACGAATTCACATTCAAAAACTGCCGTATAAAATTTCATGGCTCGATCCAAATCGTTAACGGGTATTTCGAAGTAGGTGCCTATGTTTTCCATATTTTCTTCCTTCAGCTTTTCAGAATTTTCAGGAAAAATGTTGAAATCTTCATATTGGAAAACGATTTACTTAAGTTTTTTGCAATGCACAAGGGCTATTCAACTCCGACGTCGGAGTTGGCTCCTCGCAAACTCTTTCCCGATTAAAGTGGACTTTGAGTCCTATTCCTACGGCTTTTTTTTAAAGCAAACAGTATTCCTTTAGCGCTCAAACTTATTAATAAAATAACAAGAAATATCCTAGCAATCTCCGTCCATACCGGTGCTGGCCCAGTCCACTTTGATGGATTTGTGTTTGTGGCCAAACCCGTTTCAAAAATCTCCCACACGTCGTCCCCATACTTAACAAAACCTATATATCTTGCCTCCGCTTGGAATTTTTGAGGATCTTTTGAACTGAGACTATAAAAGTATTTCGAACCCGTGAAAGAGTTTGATGTATAAAGACCAGGATAAATTAAAGGTTGATCCTTTATTTTTTGTCGAGGGGCCGAATATTCTTTATGGATCCCTTCTGAGAAAGAAACAAGTTTCGTAAGAGAACCAGTGTAATGCCCATTTGAGGACTTATATTGGTTTTCGGTAGATTGAATCCAATTCAGAACCTCAATTGCGTCATATCGAGTTCCAGCACTGTGATGACTTCGTTTCTTCCAATCGAGAAAAGAAGCCCAATTTAGAGGTATTGCTAGGAGAAAACCTATTACTAGAAAGCGATTGGAAATAACAAAGGATGCATATTTTCGCATTTTCCTATTCTCTAACCAATTTAATAAAAAGTATACGTATGAGAGCAGCCAATCGTTTCAAAAGGCAATTCACGAATATTTTACAAAGAAGCGATCATTTTTCCACTTCTGTTTCTGACGAACGCAATTACTTATTAGGCCGTGAAAAAATACTTTCGTATCGGTTTTGGCCAGTCGATAAGTGAGTAGGTTTCCAAAAGCATTCCTTTGTTGCATTCAAGCACACCAATAGATCCCAGATTATCGTCATCACAAGTTACATAAATATCTTTGAGTCCTAATTGGCGAGCTTTTTGGAGTCCGAGGGCGAACGCCGAAGCAGCAATACCTTTTCTCCTATAAGCCGGTCGCACTTCGTATCCAAAATGACCTCCAATTTTTTCCAGTTCTGAGGTCAGTTTATGCCTAAGCGTAAGTTTCCCGACAGCAAGATCGCCGCCATACACAATCCAAAAAGTAGTTTGGGGAGCGGGCTCTCCATTCTTGTCTTTTTGGTGGGCTTCATTACGAGCCCACTCAAGATAGAGGTCAAAGTTTTCCAGCCACTCCCAATTTACGGGTCGAGAGGGATCTGCATTTTGAAAATCTCTTAGACATTCGACATAACTGGCGCGTAATTTTAGAGAAGGTCTTTCCAAAGTGACTTGGCACATTTAAAAGATTTTACTGCAATCAGAAGATAAGCACAAAACAAAGCTCTTCAACTCCAACGCCGGAGTTACTTTTATTTCTTCACAGTTTTTGATAAATTTAGGACCAGACATAAAAGCTCCGAATCTAGGGTTTTTTGATTCCATATTTTTTTTCTAAGATTTCGAGAATGTCTTTGTTGAGGTATTCAAATGCAGTCTTTCCGATATTGTTTCTCTCCGTAAGACCCACATTTGCCGAAAGCAGAGGAAAAATGCAGGTGTCAGCTAATGGACCTCTAACACTATTGCATGCGTCCCAAGCATTGTTTCCATCACTGTCCTTTAGATGCGGATTGGGAACCATCTTCATCACGATGCCTAGTTTTTCTGCTGTATGGTTAAGAGTATTTACGCAGCCAAAAAAAACTGGCTGAATGTGGGTTGGGTATTCACTATATGGTCTTGACCTTGGGTCATCGAATAAGAATCCACGTGAAAGAAGGATTTGTGCAAACTCTCCCAAATCAATTTCCACACCCTTCCCATTCCAATGACAGATGTAGGTCTGAATGGAATCAGCTCCATAATATTTGTCTTTTAAATCTTTAAATTTAACGCCTTTATCGAGTAAAAAATTAAACCACTGCACTGCAAACTTTCTACATTCTTCCTTTACTCCAGGGCGCGGTCTTGAAATTGGCCATTTGCATGGGTCCAAAATTAAAGGTGCGTAGGACTTATTTTCTTCAGATTCAAGCAGCTCTCCTCGATCTAGGAAGAATTGAATTACCTTTTCTATTTTTTCTTTTACACCAGGGGAGTCTATTGCATCTGGCGAATGGAAATGGGGATATGTCTTTCGGATCATTGCAGTGAGGTAAGTGTTTACGTAGTTTGCTTCATTCCAAGCAGGCTTTGGAAAAATACCACCCAGCTCTTCATATTTATTCAAAAGCTCAAAAGTCACGTTTTCTACTTCGAACCTAGAACTGAAAAACCAAGAATGTGCGGGAGTAGGAATATTGAAATTCTCCTTACATTCGTCCCTCGACGGAAGAAGAGGAATACCCAGCTCTTTTACAAGAAATTCTAAAACAAGTGGATTTACTGTTAAAGACGTCGGCAACAGACAATCAGCATATGTATAAGAAATTTGTCCTGCCATTGTTCCCATCGAAATCATCTTTTCAAGAAGGGAAATAGGAGCATTTCCCTTTACCGCAATTGCAAAATATGAAAACTTCGAATCAGCATCTGATAGGTTTTCATTTTTATCGTTGATAGTCTCAAATATTTTTAAAAACCAAGTTCCTTGATCATCATTGCTGTATTTTGCCAATGTTTGAAAAAGATAGAGGCGCTGCGTGGGATGTAATTTATTAAAATCTAATCCCGCTTTTAACAAAAGGTTCAACAAGTCATAGTTTCGAGTTTCGAAAGCATGTCGATGAATATACTCCCAAGATGGGACTGCACCCTCCGAAATTTTTTCCTGAATCAAATTCAGTGACGCAGATTGGTTGACTAAATAACCAAGTTCGCTATCAACTTTTTCATAACTAATTTCTAACATTCCTTTAGCTAGGGCAGCTACCCTATCGAAAGGCAGTTGAGTATAAACGGAAAATTTTGCGCCTCGGAGATTTGCTCCTTCAAGATTAGAATCAGTAAAATTAGCGCCATCTAGGTTTGAATTAGAAAAATTTGAACGAGCAAAATTTGACTCATTCAGCTGAGCACCTTTTAGGCTGCGCCCCTCTAATTTGATTCCTATTAAATTTTGTCCAATTGCGCTTCCGCATTCTCTTAGATCTGCGTAGTGAGCTATTTTTCCATTTACATCAACACAGCTTCTTTTAGCGCGATTCCAAATGATTTCGCTTGCGGCATACGACTGGTTGATTGAAAATATAAGGCTCAAAGAAAGCAGAAATTTCGTCATGCAGAAGCTTTATGTCGCATTGTCCAGATTTTCAACTTTAATGTCGTGGACATGGTTGAACCCCTAACTTCCAATGCAAAAAAGGCACCAAAGCAGCTACACCCTCATTGCCGATTCCGCATCGACACGATAGATTCGCAAAAACATGATCATCTCCAAATATCTATTCGTCGCATGCACCTTTCTCCTCTCAAACATTTCAATTATTGCCGCAGAACACGTCTTAACCGGAGTTAAGTCAATGGCTATGTATCCAGGCGTAGTTAACACTTTTAAATTGGGAAAAACTGAACTCAAGAAAAAGCTTAAGCCAATCGTTTCAATAGTTGAGTATGAATCAGGGCGTAAATCTTTTGTTTTTTCAATTGATGGCAAAGTGATTTCGCTATCGGCCATACCAGAGGCTGCTTCAACCGCTGTTCTGACCAAACTCAACATTGATTCAATGATGTCAAGCTACAATCGAAAAGCAGTAGAAGCTCTTGAAGTTCAAGGAAGCTGCACAATGACTGGCGATCCAAATTCTGGTCAAGCAAATATCGAATGCGATGTCACAACAACGAAAGACAAATTGAAACATCTTATAAACTTTGAAGTAACTGGCAAAGCTTTTGAAGACTCAATTGTAAAATCCAAATAAGAGTTACACCTTTAAGCGTCGTTTGAGTTTTTGGATCAAACGATCCATCGTAGATAAAAATTGGGAGCTATCATTTTTGGTGCGCGATGCTGGACCACCACGAACTATACCAAGATCACGCAACTGGCCCATCAACTCCCGACCAGCCATCAGTGATCCAATGTTATCTTCCGTAAATTCCTCACCCTTGGGATCTAAAACTGTTGCGCCTTTTTTTAGACAACGATCGGCCAAAGGAATGTCTGCTGTGACAACTAAGTCCGATGAACCTGCGTGATCTGCAATCCAATTGTCAGCAGCATCAAAATCTCCGGTGACCACAATGGAGTCGATAAGCGGATCAAGTGGAGTTTTTAATCTTTGATTGGCGACAACAAAAACTTTCAATTGAAAGCGCGCAGCGACTTTGTAAACCTCATTTTTAACCGGACAACCATCGGCATCAATATAAATTTGAATCATGGAGTTGAGACTATAGCAGATTGAGAACTAAAACGCTGCCGCGCCCAAGTGTCGCAACTCCCGTCACGTTTTGCCACGGGGAGTGGTCAAGAAATTGCAGGGTATGTGCGCGAGATAGTGCGAAATCACTCATCATGTGCATGCTGCCCTACTTTTTCAGCATCCGTTTTATGAGAAACAAAATGACACAAATTTAATAATATAGGTATTGACAATACCCATATGTGGAGCGAAAATGGAAAAAGTAAATTTTCCGCAGGTTCGAACGTGGAGGTTAAACGCATGGCAAGTATTCTCTTGAAACTTGAAATCAAGTTGGCTGGCAAAAAGGGTACCCTCGATAGCTTTATGAAGTCAGTTGAGGGCTCACCTAAGCCCAAGCGTGGAATCATCCAAGCTGAGGCTTATGTCGCAAGTGAAGATGAATTCAACAGCGTTTACACAGCCAATAACCGCTCATTGATCGATTGGATCAGAAAAAACAATTCGGAATCCGTGTATGCCATGGCGAAAGCCGTTGAGAAAGATGTTTCAAATCTTACGAAGACGCTACGCGCTTTGGCAAAGTTTTCTCTCGTTCGATTGGAAGAAGGTGAAACTGCTCGAAAAACACTTCGCGCTTTCGTCGATTGGAATCAACTCGAGGTAAGATTTCCTCCGTCGAACATCGCAAAGGTGAGCGGTTTCTAAAAAAAGGAGATCTTAAGAAAACAGACAAGAAAGAACTTGAAGCCACCTTGAATCCATATAGATTTTTATCCATGGATCAACGTTACGCACCCTTGCGATTTACGACCTTGATAACCATAACTATCTGACAAAAGTTTGACTCAAAATTTTTCATTCAACCCATTGACCGTGATGGGTTGACTGATAAATTTTTACTTCTAAAACATAGGAGCCACTTCAAATGAAATCTCAATCGACAAATCTTAGATTCCCCAAAAAATTTCTCTTGCCGTTTTTACTAACGGTTGTGATTTCAGGCCTAGGTGGCTGCGCTAGCCCCGGAAAAAGAACTGCCATCGGAACAGGCACGGGTGCTGCAGCAGGAGCTATCATTGGTGGATTAACCGGTGGTAAAAAAGGAGCTCTTATCGGAGCAGCCATCGGCGCCGCAGCTGGTGCAGGATTTGGAAACTACCTCGACAAACGTCACCAAGAACTTGCTAAAGTTGCTGAAGCAAAAAAAACCGAAGATGGACTTGTTTTAAGTTTAAAGGGCGACATTCTTTTTGATACCGGAAGCTCGGCACTCAAAAAAGAATCCATCGATAACATCAGTCAATTGGGTGATATCCTCGCAAAATATCCTCAGGACAAACTTCAAGTGATCGGTCATACAGATAACACAGGAAAAAATATAAAAAATGAAGAACTCTCAAAAGCTCGTGCGACTTCGGTGCGTGAGGTTCTTATCAGCCGCGGTGTGAAAGAATCCCAACTTTTAACCATCGGCGCGGGCTCTGCTCAACCCATTGGTGACAACAAAACAGCGGGTGGACGATCAGCCAATCGAAGAGTCGAAATCAACATTGATATGCCCGAAGCCAAAGAGGCAAACCAAGGCTAGCAGCTCTTGGGCGCAAACTCTTAGGTCTCTAAGCTGCGGGGGCAAGAGCAAAGATCGGCACCTGTAAAATTATTTAAACAAGTGCCTAAAGTTTAGACACATTCCTATCACAATTGAGCTTTGATTTCCGAACCTTGGAACTTCTAAGGCTTGGTCAACTTTTTGCATTTATAAGCTTGGGGCAAGAGGATCGAGACGGGGATAGGGATATGGCCAAGGATCTGGATTCATTTTTAAGTCCAAATGCAGGAACTTGCATTTTAGGAGGACTTGCCTGCGCGATCTTTCTTTTCTCTGCAAGAGAAGTCAAAGCCAACTCGTCAATTCATGATTCAGCAAAGGAAATTGTAGATCAAGCCGAACTTGCCATGGCGAATCCCATATCTGCAAAAGCTCAACAAGCACTCACAGATCCCCAAAGTTATGAATCCAAAACTCAAGACTTAGCAAATCGTTTGGCAAGACAAATGGCCTGCCCCAAACTGAGCGACAAAAGAGGAAATTTTTTAAACAGCACTCAAAACTGGTATTTGGCCGATACCCTAAGCACATGGAGTGAATTTTACCGAAACAATTTTTCAGCTCAAAATGAAGTTTCATCAAAAAATTTTACGGATTCATTTGAAACAACTTTAACAAATCTCGCCGGCGAATATTTTGATGCAACTCGTTCTCGTGATTTTGCAAAAGTCTTTACAGATTTTTTAACTGAAGAGCACGCCTTAGTTCGAAACAAAAATGAAAGTTCCTACCTTAACCCTACGGATTTCGTAAAACAAATGGCTAAGACCGCACGCCTAAAATCAATCAACGAATGGATGAATCGCTTTTATGATGCCAGACGAAAATCCCATTCCAAATTTGAGCAATGTGCGGGTATCCACAAAAACCCATCGTTTTTACAGAGTCCCGATTTTTCAAAACCCATCGCAAGAGAAAAAATTTCAGACCAAAAAACTCAGGCTCCACCTTTAACACCGGAAAAGCCTTTGCCTGTACACAAAGCCGATGTGGCTCCTAACAATGTGACTCCTAGCGACGTCGCTCCAAAAGCGGAAGAATCTAAAAGCCAAAAGATTGAAAACCCTGCGGAACAAAAGCAAAGCAATCCACTTTATGAAACAAAAATAAAAGATTTGGCCAATCGTCTCGCCCACCAGATTGCCTGTCCCCGACGCGAAAGAAATGGAAGCTTTGATAGCAGCACACAAAACTGGTATTTAGGAGACACATTAAAATCTTGGAGCGATTTCTATAAGGAAAGTTTTTCGAATCAAACAAGCGTCCCTTCGCAAGTTTTTAAAGAGGAATTTGTCAAAGTCATCAATGCTCAAGCTGGAAACTATTTTGCGTCTTCTGCTTCCTACGAATTTGCAAATGCCTTGACGGCATATCTAGAACGTGAGCATTTGTTACTCCGAACAAAAACTGAAACTAAATACAAAAACGCCAGTGATTTTTTAAAGCAAAAGTCACAGACCTCAAGTTTAAATCTTGTGCTTTCAAAAATGGCGGGCTTTCACGCGGAAAAACGTTCCTCCGGTGATGATCAAAGCCAATGCACAAACGTGTTAAAAGACAAAAACTTTTGGACCACTCCTGACTTCAAAAAAGATTTGCCCAGTCACAGCGGAAATACGCAAGTGGAAGATCCGAACCTTGTTCAAAAAATCGGAAGTGGCATTAGTCAAGGTGTTAAGAAAATTGTAGAATCCATTATACCCGGTACCAATGATCCTTTGAAAAAAGTTTTCGAGTATAAAGACTTCGGCAAAGACGAAATGCACGATGTGGAATCAACTTTAGACAAGCTTTTTGAAGAATCCAAGGGAACAGATGAAAAGGCCCAACGCTTAAAAACTTTGTTTGGCGACTTGAGCGATCCTAAACAACAAAAAACGAACCCCATGGGTGAGGTGTGTAGCAATTACACTTCGTTTGATGAAGAAACAAAGAAAAAAGCATGGCGGGCATTTTTGTTATCCATGGTGGCAGCTGAGTCAATGTTTGTCCGAAGCGCCAGCGATGCTGGCGACAGCAATCGGCCCTACGGCTTTTGGCAGATTTCTACCAATGCCAAAGACTACCCAGAAATTAACGCAAGCGGCTTTAAAAATGCCTGTGCGTTTAAAGGCAAAAGCGACTTACAAAACAATATCGAAAAGAATGTCGAGTGTGTTGTCGCATTCCTGAGCTTGCGAACGATGAAAGACTTGAATGTCTACGGCGACAGTGAGAGTCGAGCAGACTTGTATCCCTACAGCTATCCTGGCAGCGACAAGACCAATTACTATGGCGCACTCCATTGGTCAGTCTTAAGAACTAATCACTTTATGAAGACAAAATTTTCTCCTGTCTTTAAAAAGTTTTTTCCCTACTGCGAAGTTGAAAATTCGGTTTTAAGTAAACCTGCTTCGCAAGTGAAGCCTATACTTAACTTCACGCAATTGCCGGGTTCGGCCGAGCCGATTTAGATTTCTCAAACTGTGAAAAAATACGATCTACTCTCTATTTAACTCGTGAAGCGATTTGAGATCCGATTTTTTTCCATCAATGCCTTCCTCAAAAAGAATATTTGGATCTTTAATGAAAACTTTTCCTTTTCCAAAACCCGGTTTGTCGTACGCAGCGCAATTGATCTTTTTTGAAGAGTCTGAATTGGCAATGACTTTTAATTGATCTGAAAGCTTTTGCAAGGACTGAGCATAGTAGTCAAAGGCTTCTGGTGTTTGAACGGGAATCCATTTTTGAATATATGGGGCAATGAGTTCCTGGTCAGAAAATTTTTTAGGTTTCATCACATCATGCCTGAGATCGCGGTAAACAACGGGCTCTTTTTTAATAGGCCAAAGTGGATCAAAAACTGCATAACCTTCTTCACCGGGTTGAATACTTTGCAACAAAGGGTTGTTGTCGGTGGCTGCTTTGAGTCTTGTTGAAAGTGCAAGACTGCCAGAAATCACGTTTTGGCAAGATTCGGAGTAGCTGATTTTTTCACTAACATGTGTGTCCTCAGTTTTGAGGGGAAATCCCAGGGCTAAATTGTATGCTTTGGCCATGCCGCTCAGTCTTAAAAACGATTCAGAGTCTTCGCCAACGTAAATGTCATGCACCAAAGTATCTCTCTTTTTATCGAGGTAACGTTTTGCAACCCTTTCATTTTCTTTAAAATGGTTTAAGAGATTTTCTTTGCTAAGGGCTGCAGCGATTTTATCGCTGCTCTCTGATTTCTCCAGAGACTCTTTTGAGCTTTCTTCGCGCAATTTTTGTGACTTTTGAGTGTAGGAGATACTCACCTTTGCCTGAACGAGGGCTTCAGATTTTTCCTTGCATTGCTTGGCATCAGAAATCAAATTCTTAATTTTCTCCTGGGCGGTGTCCAAACATTTGTTTTCTATGAGCTCTACCACAAGGCCCGCATTTCCAGAACTTGCCACCAAAAAAGGAAGGACCATCATCTGGGATTGAAAAATTTTTTTCCAAATTGCAGAGTATTTTTGATTCATCAATCAAGTATGGAGTAGGAAATTTAAAAAATCCAGAAAAAATCCTAAGTCTTTGAAATAATGTAAAAAAATATCGCTTTTGCCTGAGTTTATGACAGGCACCACCCCGTTTGAGCGAGAGAAGTTCCAAGGATTTTTGACGGGGAAGCTTAAGCTAAAAAATGTTACTTTAATATTTGTGCAAATTCGAAAGATTTTAGGCCTTTTCTTGTTGATTTGGTCCTGTAGCAGTTCCATTTTGCAACGTGGGCCTGCAAGAATCACAACAAAAAATTCTTCCTTTCCTGATTCGGTCGAAGAAGAAAAACTTTCTCTGGTTGATGGGGCGCGAGTTGAAGGGCAATCGGTTGCCTGGGTTGCACGCAACATCCCCTTTTACCTGACAAAATTTAAAAATAAAAAATATTCCAGCACGCCTGAAGAAATTCAGTACTTCGCTGAACAAAGGAAGCATTTAAATCTCGTTAGGAGTTTAAAGAATGACACTAAAAAACTGCCAATTCTTGATCTGGGATTTGGAGGTGACATCATGTGGACTGGAAAAGAATCTGGAAGTGATCAACTGTCGGTTGGATTAAAAGAGCATCTTTCTCGGTATGATTTATTTTTGGCAAATTTGGAAACAATGATCAGTCACCAATTCCCGGTGCCGGGTACTTTAATAACCATTCGAAGCAAAATGAATTCATATCCCAACATTGTAGATTCCTTTAGAAATGAGAATGGCAAAATGCTATTGTCTGGGCTTTCCCTAGCGAACAATCACTCCATCGATTATGGGTCCGAGGGACTTTTAGACACCATTGCAGTGCTAAAATCCCGTGGCATTTCCTATAGCGGGGCCGGTGTTCCAAACAAAGACTCAAAGTGGCTAGTGTTGGAAAAAAATGGGTTTCGAATTGGATATTACGCTGCGACTTATGGATTTAATGGAAATGAAGTTCCCGCCACAGATATTTTTGTCAACACCCTCAGTGGAATAGTGCCTGATCAGTTTGCCAGGCAATCTGCTTGGAATTTGGAAGAGCTTTTTTTTGTGCTGGAAGAAATGAAAGCGGCCAAGATTGATTTTAAAATTGTGAGTCTGCATTGGGGGCACGAATACGAATACTATCCCACCATAGCGCAAGCCAAACTCGCGCGGGAGATTGTTGCGTTGGGTGCTGATGTGATTGTGGGTTCGCATCCACATGTTCAGCAGCCCATTGAAATTTGCGAGGTCAATGGCTATAGGTCCGTCAAATCGCAGGCGTCACCGTGCCAGTTAAAAGATTCTCACTCTCAAATACCTCGTAAGGCATTGATCATATATTCTTTAGGAAATTTTATCACCGTCCATCCTAGCCCGGGATTGCAATTAGGATTAAATTTGGGAATAAGTATTTTTCGAAATGCTGAAAGCGCAATCGATTGGCAAGAACCCAAATTTGAATGGATAAAAAACCTTACAATTCCCTCACGCCGAGGTGTGCACCAAACTATGCTTTGGAGTGAATATCTGAGCGCTGATTGTGTCAGTGCTGAATGCACAGACGAAGAAACTCGAATTCATTCCTATGTCCGTTGCTTGGTGGAGGCAGCTTGCCCATCGATAAAATCTTCTCAAGCTAGCCGTGAATTTTTAACTCCAGAAGAAATCATTGGTGCGAATTGATGATCATTAGGGATTTCCGATTTGTGAAGTTTTTCCCAACATCAAAAATTCTGGATTGATGTAGGTGACCTTTTGGCCGCCAGGTGTTGTGCCATTTTTAATAAATTGCCTTTTGTGGAGCAATACTTTGTCGTTTGAGTGATTGTTGCCATCGATCGTGTATATAAAACTTTGATTGGAGCTCACATATACCACAATGGTGGAATGGGAGGGGGTGTCCTTAAAGGCGTGGCTGAGCGCAAGATAATCACCTGCTTGAACATTGTTTGCGATTTTTTCTTTGACATAGGTTTTTGAGTTTCGAGCAAAAAATTCCATCAAACTTGAAGAACGCGAAACTTCCCCGAGTTCAGTTTGAAGGGGAGAATTCTTTGGGAGAATTTGAGAATTGTACAACACGTGACTTGCAAACTCACTGCACCACCAGTCAAAGAGAGGGCCGACTTTTAAAAAGGGAAGTGCTCCGTAGTGCGTTCGGTCGCGATTTCCAGCATTGAACTCCTTAAGTTCTTGCAGAGCAAATTGGACAACAGCATTTGCGGTACTTGAGCTTTGGGACTTGAGGGCACTTTGAATTTCAGATTCGTGATCTTCGAGATTGAGAATTTCTTCGTAAAAAACATGAGGCGGAGTTTCGGACTCGCTTAGATCCCTTGCCTGCTGGGCCAAGGTGGGGCACGCTAAAAAACAAGCCAAGCCCAAAGTGTATAAGTTAAAATTTCGTGCGAATGTTGATTGAAAATGCGACATAGTTTTTAATTGCTCCCCAAACTCTCGTAAATGTAAAAAGTATTCAGTCCAAATTAGAGAGCAAAAGAAATGCCGGGTTAAGTGTGTATTTTCATACATCTCAAGTGATGAACTTTTAGACGTTGCTTTGCCAAAAATGGGCCAAAATCAGTCACATAGGTCCGTTTATGAAACCGAATGTGGCTCCTCATAATTCCAGCGCCTCAGCCAATGGCCCCAATGGTGGTTGATTTTTTGAATGTCATTTTTCGTAAAAACATATCGGTCCACATTGGTCCCATGTTTCAAATTTAAATAGTCAGCAAAGTCGCCCACAACTGCATCAAAATCGCCTAAGTCTAAATGCTTATAAATTGATGCCAGACATGAGATGGGATCCGATAAAAAATCATCATATCTGATTTCAAACAATTGATCGCTTCCAAGCTGACGACGATCCCGATCATAACATTCGAGGCTACGCTTTAAACTCCACAATATGCTTTCATCCGCCAAATCTTGATCAAAATTTTGTAAACACTGTCCTTTGAAGGATTGCCAAAGTTTTTGATTCGATTTGTAAACATCATATAGATTGCGATGAATGAAAATAAATTTTGCACGGGGAAAAATTTCTAGAATTTGTTGAATCCTCGCAGTTTGTGGGGGACTCTTCAAAAGCAACTGTTTGCCGCCATTGGCGATCGACACTCGTTTGATAAGGTCTAACATCTCAATTTGAAAATCAAGTTGATCGCCTTTAGAAGCAGATTCAAAAAAAACGGTATTGGAAAAAAATTTCTTAAAAGAACGTGGAAAAACTTGGCCCCAATTTGAAGCCAATCGGTAGCCGCTAGAGACGAGAGCCACATCCTCTTCACCGGGAAGTTTAAAATGAAAAGGAATTTTGTGTGCCGGATGCTTAAATCTTACCAAAGATACAATCCCGTCGAAGATCGGACGTAGGAATTTTTCACTCACTAAAAATGCAGAGGAAAAAAAACATTGATAGAAATTCATATAACCAAAACGTTTGTCTTGAAGCATGACCTCTTGCAGGTGGGTGGTTCCTGAACGATAGTACCCAAGAATAAAAATAGGATCCTGCTTGAACTTATAAGCGGCAATTCGATTCCCATAAACAATGCGTTCCAAAATCCGAAGGGGCTCAAAACTCGCAAACTTGATAAAATAAAGCGCCGCCCGAGGCCAAAATCGAAAATCGGCTCCAAAATTGACAAGGTTGGAAAGGTAATCAATAACTGGGTGCTGCCAATGAATTTTAAGCTTTTTATTCATAGCCTGATTTATCTGAACCTTATCACGGGTTTTTTGGCCGCGCTATACATGGTATTTTTCGTTTACAAGTTTAAAGGTCGAATCGGCCCACTCGGGGACTCTGCAAAGGAAGTCCCCCATGAATTTTTTATCCGTCGCCGTCTATATGCTCTCGAAGCGTGGATAATTTTTGGTTTTTTGGCGGTCTATTTTGCCTTAACCAGTTGGCGCTAAGGAAAACAGGAATGCGGGGTTTAGTTTATGAATTCAGTGTTCTCAAATATCTTGCGGCAAAAGCCTATTTTTCAATCTTTCGCAGGGGGCGGGGATTTTTTCCTGGTTTAAAATTTCATCACAATTTAGCACTGCCCAAGCTCCATAATGATCGTTGGGTGAGAGTGCGCACACTCTTATGTGGTATCTGTGGATCCGATCAAAATATGTTGAAGGGCCAAGAATCCTTTTCCATGGAACCTTACGCAAGTTTCCCCTTTGTACCTGGACACGAAAACGTTGGAGAAATTGTTTCCGTCGGAAATTCTGTTGCGGGTTTGAAAATTGGCGACAGAGTTGTCGTGAATCCCGTGATGAGCTGCGCCGTGCACGATCGCAAATTGTGCACTTCTTGCGCCGCGGGCCACAACTCGCTCTGCGAAAATTTTGGGGACCAAAGCACCCTATTGGGGGCCGGACTCAGCCTGGGATACCATAAAAGTACGGGGGGTGGATGGAGTGAATTTTTTGTAGCCCATGAATCACAAGTTCACAAGATTTCGCAGGACATTCCCTTAAAACGCGCTGTCCTCGTAGATCCCCTGTGTGCGGCATTGCAGGCAGTAGGCTCCCTAGCTTCAGGAAAGAATGAAGAAAAATCAGTTGTCATTTTTGGGATGGGCGCCATCGGTTTGCTGTGCGTTGTTGCCATTAGGGCATTAAAATTACCGTGGAAAATCATCGCGGTTTATCGTCACGAGTTCCAAGCGGAACTCTCGCGCAAGATGGGTGCAGATCTTATCTTGAAATCTGATAAAAATTTGATTGACTCTTTTTGCAACGTAAGCGGCGCCATTCGCCGAAACATTTCCCTCGGCAAACCCGTGCTGGAAGGGGGGGTGGATGCGGTCTTGGATTGTATCGCCTCAGCGGAAACCTTGGATTTGTCTTTGCGTTTTGCAAAAACTAAAGGCCAAGTGATGATGCTCGGGACAGGGACCGATCTTAGCAAAGTCGACCCGACTCCCTTATGGTTTAGAGAGGTCACATTGAGCGGATCGTCCATGTCGAGAGTTATTATTGATCCGAGAGATGGAAATCGAAAGTCATGTTACTCTCTTGCAGTTGAATTGTTGCCAATGCTAAATCTTGAGAGTTTGGTAAGTCATGAATTCGAATTAGCTGACTACAGAAATGCATTGAGCACCGCTATGAACAAGAAAGGACAGAAGGTTGTAAAAGTAGTTTTCAATCCTTCTAAAGGTAAATAAATGGATTTTTTTGCAAACTTAAATGGGCATACATTGATTAGTTTTTTAAAACGCGCAAATCTCTACCCTTTTTTTAGAAAAATTGATGCAACATCAGGTGGCCGAGTCCACCACGACGGACGAGAGCTGATAATGATGGGTAGCAACAATTATTTGGGATTAACTCACGAAAGAAAAGTGATGAACGCAGCTATTGCCGCGATCGGTGAATGGGGAACCGGTTGCACGGGATCTCGCTTTCTGAACGGAAACTTGGCAATACATGAAAGCTTGGAATCAGAACTCAGTGAATTTTTTGAATACGATGATGCCCTGGTCTTTGCGTCTGGCTTTATGGCCAATCTCGGAGCGTTAAGTTGTATCGTAGGAAAAGGTGATTATATTTTTTCTGATGACGAAAATCACGCCTGTATTATTGAAGGTTGCAAACAATCGGGTGCCGAGATTTTGATTTTCAAACATAATGACATGACTGATTTGGAACTCAAGTTGAAAACGGTACCAGAGACTGCAAAAAAACTGATCGTCACCGACGCTGTTTTCTCGATGGATGGGAGTGTCGCAAAATTTGGAGAGATCCATCGACTCGCACGTATTTATGGCGCAAAAACGTATGTGGATGAGGCTCATAGTGTGGGAGTCATCGGAAAAAATGGTCGCGGAATTAGCGAACTCTGTGGTGTAAAGGCTGACATCATGATGGGAACTTTTTCAAAAAGTTTAGCAAGCCAGGGAGGCTTTATTTGTGCCTCGCATGAAGTCATAGATTGGATCCGCCTAAAAGGAAGAACTTTTATGTTTTCGGCAGCTTTGTCCCCCGCCAACGTGGCTGCGGCCATAGCCTCACTTCGCATTTTGCGCGAGGAACCGCAACGGGTACAAATTTTGCGCAAAAATGCATTGTATCTGAGAAATGCCTTATCAGAAATGGGTTTGCCCGTTGCAGCTTCTGACTCCAGTATTATTTCTATTCCCATTGGTGACGAAGTTAAAACCTTATCCTTAAGTAAGGATTTCCAATCCGCCGGAGTTTTTATCACTCCCGTTGTGTTTCCCGCCGTCCCAAGAAACCAAGGCAGCGTGAGATGCTCAGTAATGGCCACTCACTCAATCGAAGATTTGCAATTGGTAGTGAAAACTTTTGAACGCTACAAAGATTTGATCTTGGCACCTTCGGCCGAAACCTCACTCGCGTTTCACGACTTTCTGAAAAATAATAAAGTCGAAATGTCCTTGAACAAGCATACCCAGCAAGAAATGAGATGATTGGCTAAACGTTTTTAGAACGAGTTCCTTGTTGAATACCTCCGATGGAGGTTCCCATCAGATAATCCCAAGTTTTGAAATACAAAGCAAAGTTGCCTTTGTATTGCAAATGGTGATTGCCATGAACATTGGGACTCAGACACAAAACTTTTGATATTCCCCATTGAGATTTGCGTGGCTTAAAAATATCAAATCCCATATGGCCATAAATACTAGTGACTGAAAGAAACACAAAAATTGCCATGATCACATGAATATGCAAGGGAATAAAAAAAGTCAGTACAGCCAAAAAGAAAGAATGAACTACGGCCTCTCCATAGTCCAAAGCTAATCCCGCAAACGGAGAGGGATAGTGAAAATCGTGATGCCTCTTGTGCATGAGTTTAAAGAGTCTAGGAGTGTGCAAAAGCCGATGCACCCAATAGAACCAAGTATCGTGAAGAACAAGGCAAAGGCCAAAGCTTCCAAGATACCAAGCGATTCCGTATTCAGAAATATCGTAGTAGACCTGGAAAAATTGTGGCTTAAATTTTAACACAAAAGCTGCAGCCAGCGGTGAAGTGGTCAGAGTCACAAATGACAAGAGGATTTCTTTGGGAATATTTTTCGAATCAAATCCTGCGGGATTATGGGCTCGCCAGTGAAAGGGATTAAAATATCCTTTCCACACCGAAAAATAAATCAAGCCAGCAATAAGATAATAACGCGTAAGGTTCATCACCGCCAAAAAAAACCAAAATTTTGGGAAAGACAATTGTCTAAAAAAATCTTCCACCATGCATTAACCTTCTACTGCACGAACAACAAACTGCTCGCCTTGTTGGGAGCTTGATCCTAGAGTTTTCATCAATTGAAAATGGGATTTTATCAACTCCCAAATATTTTTTTCATTGTAAGGCAATGCAAATTCCTTCGCCGTTTCCCGAATGATTTGAGTGAGTGGAATGTAATGAACTGAGCAAATTCCTGGAAACATATGATGAGCCACATGGTTGTTAAATCCGCCAAAAAAGAATCCCACAATTTTGCTTTCTGAATGATAGTCCACTGATGTCAAAAGTTGATGTTCATAAAAGGAATGAGCCAAGTTCCCTTGAGATGAGGGTTCCACAAAATGAGACTCCATGGCGACATGCGACATGGCAAAAGTGATCAGCAGTACGGTCGACAGAAAAAGATTAAACAAAATATAAGTCCCTATGATTGCGAGAGGGGAGTAAGGCAAGGCCAAAATAGGAATAATAATCATGAAGCCTACATAAACCAACTTCCAAAAGACAAGTTCCAAATAGCGCCATTTTGAGTGATTGAGTTCAGTCATGCTTCCGAAAGACTTCAGGCCAAGTATTTTGAAATCTTTGAAAAAAAACCAATGTAAGGTAAATATTGAATAAAGCAAAACACAGTACAAGTGTTGAAAACGATGCATGGGCCTCCATGGTACATGCGGAGCGACTCTGAGCAGCTTTGTGCCCTCAATATCCATATCAGAGCCAGGAATATTCACAAAAAAATGATGGGCATTGTTATGACGTATCTTCCAAAGGTAGGCGCTTGGTCCTAAGAGATTAAAGCTGAGATAAAATATGGCATGATCGATTTTTGCCTTTCCACTGAGTGCATTGTGTACGGCGTCGTGGCTCACATTGAAAGCCAGAAAAATATAACTGAAGGCAAACAATACAAGCAATGCAAGTGTTGACAGCGCTGTGTGTGGAGTAAATGCTAAACGGCTCCATAAAAATATAAATGCGCTGACAAAAAATACGACTTTGAACCACATATAGGGCGTTGCAAAACGACTGAGTCCCTGTTTTGCAAAATATTGCTCAACCCGATTTTTCAAGGTCTGTTGAAAATCCCTTGAACTCCCATTCCTATAGTGTACGACCCGCTCATATTTCATGCGAAAGTCCTTTCGGCATATATAGCATTTTGCTGCCCAACAAAACTGCGGCAAATGTTAAAATACACAGAGCGATCCTGGGAACTAACGACAGCTCTTTCCAAGCAATCATGAGGGTCAAGACGCTTGCGATTTGCAAGAGCACCAAAGAGTAAAACCGTGTTCGTAATTTATCCGTGAATTTTCGTTTCAGTGGCATGACATCGATGCCCGGTATCAGCGACTTTGACAAAATGGCTTCTAAAGATTCCGGTGTTCCAAACAAGATTCGAATTTGATTGGCTAAACTTTTTTGTGATTTTAGACATCGCCACAATCTTTGAAAGGGCTGCACATTGGACTGCCAAGCATCCAAATGATTGAATGCGTGATGGGGGCCAATTTTCAACTCCGCGCCCTCTACAAGATCTGTATAGGTACCAAAAATTCGATCCCAGAGAATCAGCACACCTCCAAAATTTTTATCCAGGTAAGGTGCCTCATTACCATGATGAATTTTGTGGGTGCGCGGAATCACAAAAATCCAGTCAAAGAGAGGAATGGGTTTCATGTAAACGCCATTGTGTGTAAGAAATTGCAAAAAAGTATTCGCAAATTGGGCTATCAACGCCATTTCAAAAGACACTCCCAAAAATGCCAGAGGGAGGAAAAAAATAAACATGAAAGGACGGCTCGACCAGCTTTGTCGCAATGCGGAGGCATGATTAAAGTCGCGGGCCTGATGATGAGTGTCGTGAGAGGCCAAAAATAAATTGCAGCGGTGAGACACTCGATGTCCCCAATACCAACAAAAATCTGTAAGCAACATGACCCAAGTCCAATCTACGATTGAAGAACTCGAAAATTCGAACAACGAAAAACGAAGCTGAAATTTACCATAAATAAAAATCGCGACGCCAAACCAGACGAGATTTAAAATCTGCTGACCGACTCCGTTAAAAAAGTGGGAGAAAGATTCATGAAAATCATAAATCGCCAAATTTCGCTTACGCGAAATAAAAATTTCTAAGGATATAATCAAAAAAAATAAAGGAATCAGGAAAGCGATATTGCCTCCTTCATCTTTAACGCTGTGCTATGGGCCAGATGTTTTTGTGATCCCATGAGTTTAAGAAAACTAAAATGAGATACAACTGCGGAAAAAAAATCTGTCTCAATGTAAGGATAGTGAAACTGACGGCATTTGTTTTTTAGTATTTTAGTTAAGGCTGGATAATGCGCTGAAGAAACATGAGGATAAATATGATGCACAACATGCGTGTTAAAGCCCCCAAGGCAAAAACTCGCAAAAGAGCTCTGTGGATTGACATCCATGGTACTGGAAAGCTGGTGACGAAGGAAACTTAACTCAAAAGTTCCGTCTTTGTCCGCTTTGTGAAATTCAACTTGCGTTGTCAGGTGCGATGTAAAAAGAAGCGAGGCTAAATAGAGTGAAAAAAATACATGCATCAGTACAAATCCCGTCAGTATCTGCGCATTGTTAAAATGGGAATACTTTAATGGCAAATAGAGAATATAAAAAAAGTAGAAAGCTTTCAAAATAAAAAGTTCAAAGTAGCGGCGCCATTTTTCAGAATAGGATTGGTAAAGAGCGATTCCTGCAATTTCTCCTTTGATCAACTGCTTCCAATCTCGCGAAACCGTCCAAAGTAGCGTGTAAAAACAATAAAGTGCAGGTGCATAGAAATGTTGAAAGCGATGCCAGGATTTTAATGGGGCCTGAGGATTAAGTCTTATCAATGGGCCACCATCCACTCCTACATCAAGTCCCCCCACGTTGACCCAAGTGTGATGGGTTTGCAAATGCCCCAATCTCCAAATGTGATGATAGGTACCCAGGAGATTCATCGAAAAATAATAGAGGAACTTATTTACCCACGAGTGGCGGGAGTAAACATTGTGGGAGGATTCATGTCCAATATTGAGAGCAATACCCGTTCCAAAAAAACCCATAAAAAGGCAAAATGCCAAGCCCGCTAGCGGGGACTCAAGCCAAAAACACAGAGCGCTCCAACAACCTAGGTAGCCGACAAAAAAGAAAACAGCTTTTGCCCAAATCCCGAGCGTGGCAAAACGAGTGAAGTGGTTGGTGTCAAAATATTGCCGAAGTTCTTGCTTCATATTTTCTAAAAACTTCAGGTCATTAACATCCGCAGTATTAAATTTTCGTGCCGACGCCATGGGCGGAAATTTTAGATGAATAATTTGAAAAGTCAAAATGGAAGCACTTGAGCTTCCCACATTGCTGGCCTAGAATCATGCGCGAGGGGACCAATTTCATGCGATTAAAAAGTTATCTAATGATTATTTCTACAACAACTCTTGGGGTAAGTGCAACCCATGCGTCACAATCTAAAGACGTAAAAAAGATTGATTCAGCAATCATTGAGCAAAGCAGTGATTTTTTAAAAAATTTTAATGCTCATCCAGCTAACGCTTTTAGCGAACTCAAAACTTATAACGAGATTGCGGAAATGGGCAGCAAAGCTGCATGGAATGAGAAAACCCGAAGTCCTGCCTCCGTACCCTCTGAAGCTTTGATGTCTATTGAGTATCGTGAGATGCGAGATCGTTTTTTAAACGCCAAAACTGACGCTGATATAGCCAGCCTCATGAATGATTTAACAGATCCCGCTAAATTCTCAAAATTTCCCAGAGACCTTCAATTTTTTGCTGCGCGCGTAAGACCTGTGAAAGCTTTTGCTGGAATGGTTTATCGAATGCAAAAAATCACCTCAAGAACGCGAATGGCGCAAGAAATGGCACTTGGCGCACTGCGGGGAATTCTGGAACAAATTCACATCCGCTTTGCTGACTTGGGAATAGATGGTTCCGAAGATTTGCATGCGGTTGCCCTTTTCCAATACCTGACAAAACCTCAAGCGGGGTATTTGAGCGTATGTGAGAGTGAAGCGAGTCTGCAAAACTACTTTGCCTCCCACATCTACAATGAGATCAAAGAATCGGCAAAAATTATTGAGGGTATGAATTTGAGTGACCCCATTGTGATGGATGCCAAACTTCGCTTTGGAATTGATTCCTTTGGCAGCGCTAAAAATATGCAACGCTTTCATTTTATCGGCGAAGGAGAAAAATTTGCCATTCTTGCCCGCATGCACCGACGCATGGCAGGTTTAGCGACATTTGTTGCCTTTGATTTTCGAGGTTTTGTAGACTATCGAAAAGAGCTTGGGCAAAAATATGGTTGGGATGTGGGCAATATTTTCACACCCATCGGTGGCTTGACACGCGAAGAGAGAGTGAATGTCACAAAAGCTGGAAAATTTAGGAAGGACTTTCCCAATCTTTTTGCTTTAAAGTCAACTCCAACCGTCAAGTACGAGGGCCCCTACGCTCCTCTGAAAGACAAAATGATTCCCATCGGGCAAAGCTGGACGATGGCTGCTTATCAACATTTTCATTTAAGCGTGGGTTATGTCGAAAGCGCCTGGAAGGCCTTTCAAAATAAGGAACATGGTTCAAGTTTCGTTGTCGACAACGAACTCTTCGAAGCCCAATCTGACGAAATCACCGAAACCATTGCAAACATGAGAGGCTTAACGGCCAGTTTAGCAGATGCAAAAAGCGAATTTACTCTTTATTCAAAGGTAAAGAAAAAAGCGATCACCGTTAATTTTAGAGAATTTTTTGTGAAACCACCCCAATCATTAAACGATCTTTTGCCTACAAGCTTTGCAAAAGGGGAAGCTGGCGCAAACTCTGATTCCTTGGTTACGCGTACGGTGGCAGGTCAAAAGGTAAGCTATCGCGACTACGAACGAGGCCGTGCCATAGGATGGAACAAAAAAGTTTATTCCAATTTGTTTCCGGAAATTTTAAACGACAAGGCTCAAGTTGACGACTATCAGGGGGCGCTGATCTCCTCACGTGGGGGTCGAATGGTTTCAACGGCTCTTATGAGTTTTGTGAGATAAGGACGATAAAATCCAAAGGTCTCCGATCACGGAAACGATGATACCGAAAAATAAAAGCAATCCTAAAACTTTTGGGGGCTCATAGTAGGCCCCCAAAAACACAAGAGATGAAAGAGCCATTAAAGACCCTGTAATCAATGCCGAGGCTCCCTTATTTTCAAGCCCTGCTATGAGATTTTTACGTTTGGAGCCATAGAGGAATTGAATGGCATTGTCTCCTGCAAGCCCCATCAATACACTCATGAAAACTGTAGTGAGTGAGTTAATGGGAACTTGAAATAAAGCGGTAAACATGAGCATCATCGCTGGCCCCCAGAGTGAGCTTGTCAAAATTCCAAAAATATTTTTCAACTGATTTTTGTGCCAAGCGAGAATAATCAAAAGAAGCGAAACGTCGAACAATCCCCAAAAAATACTTTCGTACAACGTTTTGGTAATTCTTGATGCAAAATCCGCAAAAGCCATTGGCCGGCCACTGCTGTAGCATCGCGCTTTTGTATTTGGCAAAGGAGCAGCGCAAAGAACTTCCAATTTGCTATTGAGATCATTTACAAAATCTAAGTCCATTTGCGGCAGATAAAGAATGAGTCGTTCAAAAGATCCTTTGCCTTCTAAATCAGATGAAAAATAGCTTTTATACGCATCCGAGTAACGGAACTCGCGTCGAACAACCTCCGCATGTGCGGGTCTGAGATTTTCTGTGAAAAATTGCAATAATGCTTCACTTGATTCCACTGCCGAAATGAGCGGTTTCCAAGAATCACTCTTTAATTCGTTCTCGATCCACTTTCTATCGTCGTGCGAAGTTTCAGGTGGAAAAACCAAGTAAGAGTTCCCTTTCCAATTTTTTTGGCTTGAAAGCAAATCGAGATCTTTGCGATAGGAATGATTCTTTGGAAAAATGACTTCAGGGGAATCTTGAACTTTTAAAAAAAACACCGACGCAACGGCTAAGGGAAATCCCAGAAGCGCCAAGCGTGTGATCAACCGGTGTGGAGTGTATCGAGTCGTCCGGTCTAAAAATTTTAGGTGCGACAAAGACTCAACCCATTTTTTTCGAGATTTGAACAATTGAAGCAATGATGGAATGAGTAAAAAAATCATCGCCCACTCAACGATCGCTCCAACACCCGCCCACATTCCCAGGCGCTGAATCATTTTAAGGTCAGAGGCGCACAAAGATAAGAAGCCCAACGCCGTCGTCAGCGAAGTGTAAAAACAAGGTACTAGCACCCGGCGAAAAGCGGCTCGCAATGAGCGCCCTTGGGCTTGCTCTTGACAGATGAAAAAAAAATCTTCCAGAGTGCTGACTCCCAGAATCAGAAAAAGACTGTTGGACAAAATATCAAAGGGAGAATTCATCCAACCCTTCGCTCCATAAATCCAAACTCCGGAAAGTATCAGGGTGGAAGTAAAAATGAGGGCGGGTCTTAATCGCCTTAACACCAGCACAATTAAAAAAGTGAGCACCAGCACCATTGTGAGATTAAGAATCTTTGCCCGCTCAAGGCCTTGGCCCACGTAAAACTGATAATCTGCATCACCGATCCATTGCATGCGTAAATTTGGAACTAACGTTGGCAGCGTCTCCTCCGCTCGTAAGCGAAAGCTAGAAACGACCTTGGGATCAAAACTGCCTAGGCGGCTATTGAGTGCTTCTTCAAAAGTGAGTTGGAAAAGCAAAGTTGGCGCTCCTTCACTATTCCTCAACGCAGGAAGTGCAAAATTTTTAAGCTGCACAAAACTGAAATCCAATTCTTTCTGGGTATTCTTTGTGGGATTGCAATTCAGAGGGAATAGATCTTTGAACTCCAAATAAAAATCCGAAGTAGATTTTGGATACATCAGATCGAAAGTCGAAAATGATTTTTTCAAGGTAGGATGTCGGTTGCGTTCACCAGCAAACCAAGTCCAAAGCTTGCAAACTTGATCCGGACTGAAGTTAGAATCCGGCAAGCTGAGAAGCAAGGTGCTGGAAAATCCGTCATCAAAAAGGAAGCGGGTGTTGGCATAAAGTTCAGCGGCAGGCAAACCCTCATGCTTCATGTCCTCAACCGAAATAATAAAGTGAGTTCTTTTGAGACCAAAGAATGCCAGCGTGGACAATAGCAAAAAAATAAAGAAAATAGATCTCGGATAACGCCAGGCCGTTCGATGCGTTTTTAGAATTGCAATTTCAAAAGCGGCCAATGCTCGCATGAATCAACTTAACCTGGTACCAGTCGCGCGAAGCCTTCGTGAATAAAGACTCATTCGATTATCGAAAATAAATTTTAAGAGAACTTGAATATAGGAACGATGAAACACTCTATTGGAATACATTTCAGGAAACATTTTTTTTATTTTGGGCAAATGATTCCAAGGAATATTGATAAAATCGTGATGCTCGGTGTGATACCCTATATTGAACATCACTCGATTTACTGGGCCGTAGCAGGAATAAGTTTCCTGTAGAGGATCAAACATGTAATGCTCCGCAATCCAGCGTCCACCTAAAGGGTGAAATCCCAAAGCAAAAAACGAAGAGGCCATCAAGTAAACTAACATTTTGGGGCCAACAGTGAGAAGAATCAAAGTGACAACTGTTGTCTGAAGAAATCCGTTGAGATAAACCCAATACTTCTGATCGTTAGCCTTTTGAAATCTCAATGGCCTTAGACATTGCATCAATCCCAGCAAGTGAACCCAAATGATTTTTCTAAACCAAGACTGCCCAACCCACTTCGCCTCAGCAGGACTTGCGATATCGGCATCGAGTTCATAGTCCCCCATCCGGGTGTGATGATAAATGTGAAAGAATCTAAATGCCTGCGAGGTCGGAAAAATTAATGCTAAATCACAAAACAAAGCAGCGAGTCGATTGGAAGTGGATTTTTTAAAAACTAGGTCATGGCTGCATTCATGAATCAAAACAAAGAGCGCATGACTAAAAAATGCGCCCACTATATAAGCCATCAACAAAACTTGGCCCCATGAGGCTTCGGCTAAAAAAAATGAAACTAAATATTGTGCGACAACGAATAAGACGATCCATATGATTGAAAATAAATTGGGTTGCATCAATGACTTCAGCTGCAATTTTTTAGCGGCCAGCATTTGTTTACGTCGGGCCAGGTGCGGCTCATCCTCATCTGTCACTAAAAATTTCATAAGGTTTCCTTGGAAATTTCGCGATGCACTTTAACTTTGGCAAGGAGATCCCATAGTGGAGAAGAGACTCCAAAATGATGATACGGTTCTGCATGATGTTTGAAATGATAGTTCCGTAATTTTTTCCAAAGGGGAAATCGAAAGGACATATTGTGAAAACTAAAATGAAGATAATCATAAAGCAAATACCCGAACAAGGTGCCAGCAAGAAGAGATAATGCTTCCCCCGCTGAAAAGCAAAATCTGTAAGCAGCCCACACACACAAAGCTATCACTGCCGCCGGAAGGGGCGGCATCAATCCTCGCAAAACATCATTCGGTTCTACATGATGGTTGCCATGTAAAATAAACACAATCCTTTTCATTTGTTTTGATTTTGCCGAGAAATGAAACACGAAACGGTGAAGAAAATATTCAAGAGCGGTCCATAAAAAAAGTCCGCATAAAAAAAGCAAACTCAAAAATGACAAGCTCATTTCATAAGTCCATCTGGAAATTATGAGGAACAAAATGATGAGAGGGAACCAAATGATCATTGGCACCAAGGGATTGACTTTAGAAAGCCCTTCAATAATTTTATTTTCAAAGATTTTCAAAGACTCTCCTTCAATGGAGGAACTAAAGCCGGACGTGAGTAGACGCGGTAACGGCGATTAGGCTTGCCTCCCATTTGCAAAGTCAGTTTATTCATGGACTCATTGTTGGCCAGCACCCACGAAATCTCGGCATTTTTCATGCCTCTATGCTGCACACATTTATCCCAGGTTTTGGTAACCAGCAGACTACCCAAACCCTGTTGATGATAGCTTTTTAGGACTCCCAAGGCGTAACCCCGAATGGAATCAGGCTTGTGTCTTTTGAAAAGCAAATCCCAAACTAACCTAAATGTGAGATGTCCATTCACTTGCTTTAGCAGGGCATTGTAATTGGGAATCATGATCAAACACGCGACATCTTTGCCGTCTTTTTGCACAAATGAAACCAAATCGGGTTCAATAAAAAATTTGAACATCAAATACATTTCATTCAATTGGCTTTTATTCAACGCCTCAAATCCCCAATTGTCTGCTAATGCATCATTAAAAATTCGTGCAATCGATTGAACATCTTTCTTCATGGAACGAGCGGTCATCCAGCGAACGCGAAATCCTGCCATTTCGCTCTCACTTGCCTTTTGATAGAGTGATTCAGGAAGTTTTTGGTCATGTTTCACATCGTAGGCTAAAACATCCATTTCAGAATGAAATCCCATTTTCTCAAAATAGGATTGATAGTAGTCTGGATTATAGGACATAAGAAAATAAGGATGGTGTTGATGACCATCAACCAAGACTCCCATATAGGGATCTTCCATTCGAAAATTATAGGGTCCTATCAGCTGCAAATGCGGGAACAGATTTTGGGCATAATCAAATAAGGCTTGAACAATATCAGGCCGATTTGGCAGACTCTCAAAAAATCCAAAATGGAGTTTTTCATGTATGCCGTGACCGTGCTTCTTTACCCCAAGTCGTGCGATGACTTTCATCGAATCCATCGCCAATAGCATTTTTATGTTGGGATTTTTGTAACTGCCAATCTGTATGCGGGTGATGGCCATGAGCGGCATAACATAGCGTTTATCCCCTAACACATCTGAATAAAGTTCCTGAGGGAACTTCAGAAAATTTCTGAAGTCCTTCCCAGTTTTAACTTCAACTATCTCCAACATATTGTAAGGAAACTTTTACCCTAAATTCACTTTAGGGTCGACAGCGCGAATCTGCTCACTTAAATTTATTTCAATTCAATTCCAGAAATATCCACTCGCGTTTTTTCCGTTCTCGTAACCTTACGGATATGCCCTTTCATATCTGTTTCATATTTTTCAAAGTCTCGGACGTCACTCATGGTTTTCACTTTTCCCATGGATATCGTCACTTTTTGATCCTTCATCCATTGCTTCACGAGTGGAGGACAGTCCACGCTAGTGCTATTCTCTAGGCAAAACTGAACATCTCCAACAAAATTCCAAATCAATGCCGGATCATAAATCACCATGGGACGATTTTTATACCCTTCACTGCTATAGTCCCAAGAATTTCCTAGACTTCCAAACAGAATTTCCTTCAACGGAATTCGCCGAAGTTCCCCTGAATTGCCATCCGGGATTCCTCCGATAAGTTTTTCAGAAATCATAATTTCGCGGCGCCAAAGTTTTTCAAAACTTGCATCAAAATAGCCAGCCATTTTTACAAGGGCTGCGCCATAAGGAGCGCAGCCCCCTCCAACTCGAGCGCTGGCATCCTTTTTTCTTGCAACAAATGAATCATACGGATCAAGATTGACCGTGAAAAATAGAACATTTTGATCGGATTTAGCCTCAAGCTGACTGATGCTCGTGCTTTTAGCGTTGAAATGAAATCCTTCATAGAAGGAAACCATTTCGTGAATGTTGTCACATTTTTCTGAGCTAATTTTGAATGTCATATACTTCGGTTTTCCAGACTCGCGAGTCCCCCTGGCCGTTTTATGTTTGCGCGCTTTATAATAAATCAGACGTAATTTGTTTTCGTCACCGGAAATAATATGTCCATCGCGATAGTCATAGAATAATGTGCCCATGCCAAGTTTATCTTGCAGCATATTTTTCTTGTCCACTTCTGTGAAGTCCTGTCCCGAGAAACTCGTCCAACGATCAAATGTTTTACCGTTTGTCAGCTGGCATTGGATGTGAGCGATGGTGTGTCCCATCGTTGATCGATATTGACTGTTTATGCCAAAAGTTTCTCCAAAATCACTGACAGATTCAACTTCAGCACCAGAGCTGAGAAATTTGCCCACGGTGATGCCCAGAAAACTCCCAAGCAATTTTTTGGGACTTCCCCAATTCAAGTCGACTCTTGGAGGATAAACGTAGAGAGTCATCTCACTCTTTGATTGCGTAAAGCCGTTCAATGTGGAGACCGTTAAAATGGCAATGAGCAATGGTTTTAAATTTCTCATTTCAATACCTCTTTGTTATGGGGATTTTATAAACGAAATCACGGTATTTTTATAAGCGATTTGCTGCCAACAATTCGGGAAATTCGCCAGAGACTCACGCCAAGTAAGGCGTTATGTTATCGTCATTTCAAGGGCTTAAGACTTCCCGCCAAGTTCAATACGCTGGGAGCAAAATACTCACTAGGCCTAAAAGTCAGCCGAAGTCAGTGCAATTTTCTTTAGACATAGCGTAAAACTCAATCCGCTTTCAAAACCCCAAAATCAGTTACAAAAGGAAAAATATGAAAATTAAAAATTTGCTCATTCTCGCATTCTGTTGTTTTAACGCTCAACAAAGTTTAGCTCAACTCCAAGATCGCGGCCCCCGCACTGCAAATCCAACGCACCCACGTTTTGCTTTCGAAAATATTTTACGCGCTGAAAAAGAAAAAACCGAAATCCTTTTAAACGAAATCAAACGACTTAAAACTCCGGCTCTTAAGAAAAGTGTTTTCAGCAATCTTGGCCTCGAAGGTTTTGTCTCTCGTGAGCGACCACGCGACCCCCGTTGCGATGACGATGACAACAATGCCGCTTGTGCGCAAAATTGTTCAGCAAGATTTTCAGACGGAAGTTGCTACAGCTATGGCACAGACTACTGCGGGCCAAGAGCCGCATGCTCTGCCCATTGCACCGCAAGATTTTCTGACGGAAATTGTTACAGTTACAGCGCTGACTTTTGCGGCCCCGACGCCGTCTGTTCTCCCAATTGCACCGCAAGATTTTCAGACGGAAAGTGCTACAGCTACGGACCCGATCTTTGTTTTTAAGATTTGCGCGTTTAAAAATTAGGACTCGGCTTTAACAAGATTTTTCCTTTAAAAAAATTTTGCGAACTAATTTGTAAAAGCCGATAACTGCAACACACAATAGCTCAAGCATACCTGCGGGTAAAAATGCCCAAATCCAAAGTAGGGGCCATTGTATAAATTTGGGAACGCCATTGTCTTCCCAATAAGGGTACAAGCAAATGATTAGAAAAGCCGCCAAGTAGCAAATCAAAAGCATGAATATGATTTGTTTCCAGAGCCCAACCCAATGTATGCGCAACGTAGGGAAGATTAAAAGAACAATTCCAACAAGTACTGAGCCAATAAATGAGACCGGGAAGCAAATGAGTAGCAAAGTGAGCAAGGTTATTGGATGTCATACGATTTAAAATAAAATGTGTTCTAAAATAGATGTTAAAAGAATTTTTGTGCGCCCATCTTGAAGCGGCAAATTCCTTGACGAAAAAGAAAATGTCCTTGCGATCAATCAATGTTTCATTAAAATATCAAAATGATTTTTTGGACGGGATATGGTTCGTTAGCGGTGCTTTTTTATGTGCTGACCCCTCTCGTTCTGAAGTTTAGCCCTTGGACTTTTTCGCCGTTCCAAAACGCTGTTGCTGTCATTCTCGTCACATTGCTTTGCGGAGTTATTTTGAATCGAAATCAAACGCAAACGTACGAACTGCACGCTTTTGGTAAAAAAATCCGTGACAGCAAAGCAAAGCATACCTTTTGCTTTTTACCGCTGGAATTTGCGGGATTCTTGTTTTTGCTAGTTGATTTTCTATTTGTGTCGGTTTGACGAAGCGCTGCTTGGTGAGCCGACACATTTTCATTTAGGGTCACCGGATTTTTTGATAACAATAAAATATCATCGTCTGAGTGCAACCTACTGAGACAGGCAACATTTTAAAACTAAATGGACACAAAGGTCGTTTACTCACTTGAAATCATTTGAATTTAATTAGAATGGTGGAGAGTGAAGGCGAGCTAGGTCGTGTCCGGTCCGCGCAGGGGTGACACAAAAGCGGCCTAGGTAGAAGATACAGTTTCGATTCGGCGATCTTTCGTTTGGTTCCAGTGATTTCTTCTCTCAATTTCACTCTTTTGTCTAGCTTCTTCTC
>Ga0247843_1002731_pt1 | contig 31008 bp, 24 predicted proteins | sample LaCruzMarch2017__FD_192420 | JGI IMG/M metagenome (GOLD analysis project Ga0247843, IMG submission 192420) | Freshwater microbial communities from meromictic Lake La Cruz, Castile-La Mancha, Spain - LaCruzMarch2017_8m | ecosystem: Environmental > Aquatic > Freshwater > Lake | place: Spain... | reverse complement strand
GCCCAGTCCCAGCAGCGCGACTGCCTTGTCCTTGAACTCTTGAGTGTATCGTTGGTAGATCTTCTGGCTCATGTGTATGTGTTGGATTCCGGTTACTGCTGGTCCAGGAAACTCGCACACCTCACACACCCGCCTCATGCGGATACATGCCGCTGATGAGCAAGCACGCGTCGGACAGCATTGCGCACCGTTGTAGAAAGCGCTGAACGTCATTCCGCCCTTCGCCAAGGCGTCTATGTTCGGCGTGGGAATCTCGCTGCCATAGCAATTGAGGTCATTGTAGCCCACGTCATCAGCGAAGATAACGATGAGATTCGGCTGCTCGGAAAAGGACGAATGCGGAAGTGCGAACGACGAAAGGATCACGAGGAAGATGAACAGGCGTATCATGGATCACTGCTTCTTCTTCGCGCCTTTTTTCGCCACGCCGCTGGGTGTGGCGATGTAGCTGGGGTCGTCGTGTTTGCCGTATTTGGCACGGCGGTCGCGTTCGTGGAGGTCGTTGCTGGCGAAGGTGCCTTCGCGCACGGGTTCGTGAGCGGTGGTGGCGAGGGCGGTGAGTTTAGCGAGGAGGTCGGGCTGTGCAGCGGCGAGGTCTTTGCTCTCGCTGGGGTCGCTGGCGAGGTCGTAGAGTTGCCAGGTCTTTGATTTGTCGGGCTTCACGGCACGCCACTGCCCTTGGCGGATCGCGGTCCAGCCGTTGATTTCCCAATAGAGGTAGTCGTGTATCTTTTGTGCGGTGTTTTGGCCGAGGAGCGTGGGGAGGATGGAAAGGCCATCCACATCCGCAGGTGCGCTAGCACCTGTTACCTGCGCGAAGGTGGGCAGGATGTCGGGGAAGTAGGCCACCAGATTGCTACGGCTGCCGGGGGCGATTTTTCCGGGCCAGCGGGCGATGAATAGCACGCGCAGGCCGCCCTCGTAAAGCGTACCTTTTTTGCCGCGAAACTCGACGCCGCTCACGGGATGCTTGTTGGCCGAATGCACGCCGCGTTGATGCTGCGCCATAACAAAATAGTCCGCGCCGCCGTTGTCGCCGCTGAAGCTGACGAGCGTGTTGCCTTCGATGCCGAGTTCTTTGACCAGCGCGAGGATTTCACCGACTTGGCGGTCCAGCATCGTCACCATCGCGGCGTAGCGTCGCGCATCTTCCGGCCAGTCTTTATCTTTGTAGAGCGCCCACGCGGGATCGCTGTCAGGGATGTTGAAATTGCCATGCGGCGGCGTGTAAGGCAGATAGGCGAAGAAGGGCTTCTTGGCATTCTCGCGGATGAATTTCATCGCCGCCTCATGGATGACGTATTGCGCGTAGGTTTGACCTTGGTTGCCGCCTTTGTTGCCCGCGAGCGGCACTTCCGCGCTGTTTTGAATGAGATACGGCGGGTAGTAAGTATGCGCGTGGACTTGATCGTAATAGCCGAGGAAAACATCGAAGCCATGCTGCTCCGGCACGCCTGTGGAACCGCGCCCGCCACAGCCCCATTTGCCAAAGCCGCCCGTGGCATAGCCCAGCGGCTTGAGCATGGACGCGATGGTTGTCTCATCCGCGCGCAAGGGCGTGCCGCCGCCATTCGCGCGCACGGAGGCATGACCACCATGCTTGCCGGTGAGGAAGCAGCAGCGTGTGGGCGCGCACACGGATGAGCCAGCGAACATGTTCGTGAACTTCATGCCCTCGGTGGCCATGCGGTCGAGGTTCGGCGTGCGGATGTTTTTCCCGCCCATGAAGGCCGACTCATAGTAGCCGAGTTGGTCGGCCATGATGTGGATGACGTTCGGCTTCTCGGCGGCTCTGGCGAGTGGGACAAACGCGATGGCGGCGAAAACAACGGTGAGGTGGAGGCGGTGTTCCTCGCGGCGAGTTTTGATAAGGCGTCGTGGTTTACAGAAATGCTAATCGCCCAAATCCTGGCGGGTGGCGATGGGGACATAGCCTGCCTCCATACCGGGCGGTGGCGTGAGGATCAAGGCGGGGTCTATATGGGCGAGCGTGCCGACATCGGGCGGAGTGAGGTAGTTGCGATCCTTGGTCCAGGTGCGGTGCAGTTTCTCCACACGGGCCTGCACTAGCTCGCGATCTTCGGCGGTGAGGTCGGCGTTCAGCATCGCTGGCTGATCGGCGAAGCGATACCAGAAGTATGTCAGCACGCTACCATCGCCGAGTCGGGCTTTGAAGGGGCCAGCCTTCGGGCCGGGCTTCTTCCAGCAGCTCGCAGCATCATCGGGTGTGGTGCGTGGCTCCTGCGGCTTCTCTTGAGGTGTTTCAAAACGATGCTGCGTGAGGCCGAGGTCAGCGGGCATTTCCTTCGGAGATTTTACGATCCACTGCGGCTTCTTGCCGTCGGCTTCGAGCGCGTAGTATTCGGGCAAGGTGACCAGGGAACCATTATTCCGCGTGAGTTGATCATTCCACTTATAGCCAAAGGTGATTGGGTTCGGCGTGAAGGAGGTGGCGAAGGATTTCCAGGAGAGCGACACCTTTTCTTCACGCCTCGTTCCCGGAGGGTAGATGCTCCAATTCGATCCACCGCCTACGCGGAAGGTATGCACGGCGGAGGCGTTGGCTTTGATCGAGCCATCGGCTGGAGGGCCGCCATCGAACCACTTTTGCACATCATCCCACAGTGCCGCTTTTTTGTAGGCGGTGAGTCGGTGCAGCACGGTGGATGTGCCGTCAGGGCCGATGGGAAATGAGGTCGGAGCAACACGCGCGAAGTCTTTGCCATTGGAGTCCTTCGCGATGATGGCCGGGATGTGCTGCGTCTCCATCTGAATGGCCTTGTTTGGCGCGGCGGGACGTGAGTCGAGCAACAAACCGGCCCATTCGGGGTGCTCGATGCTTGCTTGTGACCAGAAGTAGGGCGTGAAGAATGTCGCGGGGCCTTTGAAATTGGCGGTGTTGAGAAAAAGCGTCCAGCAGTGGTTCCCAGTCGGCACGTTTTTGCCAGCGGTGGTCCTTTTCGGATTCGTCAGTGGCAGTGGCAAATAGCCATAGCCAAAAAGCTCGCCGCTGGTGCCTTGCTTCAGGTTAAGGCCATCGAGCGGGAACAGCAGCCACGGACTGAGCTGCGCCACGCCATACTGCCCGCGCGGCTTTTCCCAGGTGCCCGCGCCATAGCCTGGACCATTCGCGATGAGCGTAAAGTTCGCCCCCACGCCGCCCATGATGAACTTTGGCGTCGTGCTGGGGAAATGCGTATCACGCCACCAACCGAGTCCGCCCTCGATGTCGGTGTAGCACTTCTCCTTCGGTTTCTCTGCCTCCGACCACTGCGGATGCATCCAGGTGCCGCAGAGGCCGGTTTGAAACTTGTGTCCCGGATACGTGCCCACCAGTGGCCACGCTGCTGCGTAGAGAGAAAAGCCGCCATTGAACTCCTCCGGCACTTTCTCGGCGGGTCCGAACAAATAGCCCGCCATCTCGCCTTCAGTAGGATCTGCGAGCAAGAGTGGAGAAACGACGAGCAGTAGCGAGGTGAGGATAGTTTTCATGATGTGTGTGGAGAGCAAATGACGTAGCTCACTTACCCGGCACGATCCAGATGTTGCGGAAGAAGACGGGGTTGTTGTGGTTTTGCAGATGTATCGGTCCCTCGGGTGCAGACAACGGGGTGCTCATCGGAGCGGAGGTGGTGAAGTCTTTCGCCAGTTCGAGATTCTCATGCACCACCACGCCGTTAAGTTTTACGGTGATGCGCGGCCATGCCGTGCGTTTCCCTGTTTGATCAAACTTCGCGGCGGTGAACTCAACGTCGTAGGTCTGCCATGCGAGTGGAGGCAGGCACATGTTGAGCCGTGGCTTGGAGATGGAGTAGATGCCGCCACATTCGTTGTCCCGGCCTTCGAGGCCAAACGAGTCGAGGATCTGAGTTTCCCAGCGTCCGCTGTGATAGACGCCGCTATTGCCGCGTTGCTGACCGCGTGCGCTGGGCATGTAGGGTGTGCGGAATTCGAGGTGCAAGCTGTAGCTTTTAAAGCGCGAGAGGGTGGTGCTGCCATTGGCTGTGAGATGGCCGTTTTCCATTTTGGCGCTCTCCCATTTGTCAGTGGATGAGCCACCAAAGAGAATGATCGCGTTTCCTGGTGGCTTGGCCTCCAATGTGGGACTGCTGCGCTGAATGCGGGTGAGCACATGCTTCATGCTGTCACCCGAGACGACGGTGAGCCGACCGCTTTCGAGCGTGGCGTTGGTTTGGGTCGCTTCATCAGAGGCAATGATTTTTCCATCCTTGCTCACGGCATGCAGCCGCGTGCGCAGCTTGCCAGGTTCCCATCCAGAGCCGGGCAGGCCGCCTTCGAGCACGTAGATGTCAAACTCACCGCGTCCGAGTGCCACAACTTGGGCGCAGACAGCGGGAGTGGTCTCGTTGCTACGGTATTCACCCTGGATGGTGAAGTCTGCATCCTCGTGAGCCGCGATCTCGGGATCGGTCCAGGCTTGGTATGTCGCTTTCTGCTGGGCGTGTGCAGGCGTGAACGCGAACAAACTGATGAAGGACAAGCAAAAAAGGAAGGATGATTTCATGGGAGTGGGTGTCTTGTTTCAAATCGTTTCGCCAAAGCGCCAGCCTTCGCGCACGGGTTCTTTGACAAAGGCATTGAGCTCGGGGTGATTGGTGATGCGACCAGATTTTACGTCCCATTCGATGCGTGTATTGAAGCGCTGAGCGAGCACGCCGAGCAGGATGATCTCGGTCAGATTGGCCGAGACGCTGAAATTGGAACCAGGCTCCGGCCCTTCACCTTTGATGGCCCGCATCCACTCACGAAACGGTCCGCCCTGCACACGCGGGATCGTCTTCGCAGGCGGATTCCCGCTCCAAGTCTTGCGCACGTCTTCCGGCAAGATGGCCGGTGGTCCGGCGTGTGTGCCGCAACCAAGCAAGCCCTTGGTGCCGACCATCCAGCAGGCACGTCCGAGGTGTGCTGCGTGCTCCGCACCAAAGGCATCAATGCGCCCGACTTTTTTCCAGTCCTGCGGGCCGTCAAACCAATCGAGTGTGACCGGCCCACGCGCGCCTTTGGCGGGAAAGTGAAAGCGAAGATGGCTGGCGCTGGGGATCACGCCATCGAGCGACTTTTCACGACTCAGACATTCGACCACGGTGGGCTGGTCGAGATCGAGCGCCCACACGGGCGTGTCGAATGTGTGGCAACCGAAGTCGCCGAGCATGCCAGAACCGAAGTCATAAAAGGCACGCCACTTCTGCGGAAGATAGTCGCGATAAAAATCACGTTTCGCCGTCGGCCCGAGCCACAGGTCCCAGGCCAATCCATCCGGCACTGCTGAGGAAGGTGGCGGCATCGTGGCAGGATTGCCAAAGTGTGTTCCGCCCATCTCAGGCCCGCTGTTGCGGCAGAACACCTGCGATATATCACCAATCACGCCTGCACGCACCGCTTCCACCGAGTTCCGAATGCCATCATCCGCGTGGCCTTGATTGCCCATCTGCGTGATGACCTTGTAGCGTTCCTTTGACGCGGCCAGCGTACGACACTGCCAGAGGTTGTGCGCCAGCGGCTTCTGCGTGTAAACATGAATGCCGCGCTCCATCGCCATCTGCGTGGCGGCAAAGTGAGTGTGATCAGGCGTGGAAACAACCACAGCGTCGATCTCCTTGTGCATCTTGTCGAGCATCACGCGGAAATCCTCGAAGAACGGCTGGCTGGTGCGCCAGGCCTTCATGTTCTCCGCGCAATGATCGCGGTCCACATCGCAGAAGGCGACCAAGTTTTCCTCCGCGCACCCTTGCTTGTAGGGCTGCTGAGCGATCCACCCGCCCGAGCCGATGAAGGCGATATTGAGTTTCCCATTCGCCGACTTCCCTGGCTTGCCGATGGCGAAATGAGGAACAGTGCTGCCTGCGACTGCGGCGGCGGTTTGAAGAAAGTATCTGCGTTTCATGAGATGAGGATAGACAGAAGAATGGTGGTCGGATGGCTCGACTATGGTTGCTGCTTGTAGCTTTGTGCAAGTAACTCGCCCAGCTTCAACACGCCTGCGGTGTCGAGCACGAGCTTCTCGGGCTGCGGCGGCAAATCGAAGGCTTTGATGTGTATGATTGCTTTATCAGCCGCAGCGAGGGCCGCGAGATCGGAGGTGATGTCGATCTGATTGAGTCCTTTTTGATCTGGCGGCAGTTGTTGGCTCACGAACCACTTCAGTGACGGCATTGCCAAATCCACGCGACTTTGCGCCACGGTCGATTGCAGCCACTTCGCGGCTTGTCTGCGATAGGGGCCAAAGGCCATGTCATTCTCGCCTGCGTGATAAAAGATGCCCGCCAGCTCCACGCTGTAGCCTTGGTTCTTTAGTTCCTGCATCGCGCTGCGGATGAAGGCGATGAACGCCGGGTAAACATGCATGTCCTTGGCCGTCGTGCCTTCGGGCGTCCAGTCGTTCATCTGCGTGCCGCTGTGCGTGAACTTCGCGATGGCGATGTTGCCCTTCTCCGTGGCTCGCAAGGTCTTCGCGAAGGTCAACTCCGGCCCAAACGTGTCGTAAGCGCCTGCTGGCCCGAGCGGCTCCCAGCCCTTCGAGTTCTTGAAACCGCTACCGAGGCTGTATTTGAAGGCGATTTGCGCATCATCGCTCGCTGCGGCACCGAGTTCTTGTTGGAAGGCACGTTCGCCCTCCATGTTTCGATGTCCGGCGAGGACGAAGAGTTTTACCGAGCTGCCTTTGGCATAAGGCCAGGTTTTGAGTGGCCTGTCGCGACCGGTTTCGATGCCGAGCGTCCGCAGATACGCGTCCGCATGATTCACGCCGTGCTCGAGCTGCCCCAGCGTGCCGTAGTGATAGTGCAGGCCCGCCTCGCCGCCGATCTCCACCGCGTCGTGATTGGTGGGCACATAGTCCACGAGTGGATCAGCGTCTGCGACGGCTTTTTGCGCCGTGCGGATGGCGAGCATGTTGTCGCGGTTGTCCATGCCCCAGATCGTCTTCGTGCAAAGCTCGCCGAGGTAGAAGCGCAGGTTCGGCAGCTTCAGATCGCGACGCCAGCACGCGATGAAGTTCTTCAAGTTCGCCGCGTAGGTCGGTTTGAAGGCCTTGTCGAACATGTCGTTCTCCCCCTGATGCCACACGAAGCCCTCGATGCGATACGCGATCTTCTTTCGCTCCAGCTCGGCCAGCGACGCACGCACATGCTCAAGCGCCAGCGGGTAGAGTTTGAAGCCGTCCGGCATGTCCGGATTCCAGTCCTTGCCCAGCGTCGTGCCACCCGAGGCCACTTTGATGACCGCGATGGGTGCCTCGATGCTCTGCGACACTTTTTTGGCAAAGCTCAGCTCCGGCCCGAAGTAATCACGCGTCGGCTGCATCGGAATCCAGCCCTCCGAGGTCTCCATGTTCTCCCGCCCGAGCTTGTAGGAGAACAAAACGTCCTTCTGCGGCTGATCCAGCCCCGCAAACGGCGGAAAGCGGTGGATGTCCTTCACCCTCGAGTGCGTGCCCACCATGTTCGATTGGCCCGCAAAGATGAAAACACGCAGTGTTTTGCTGTCGGTGTCTGCGCTGAAAGCGGTGGCAGCGAGGAAGATTGTGGCAAGGAAAGGTTTCACGCCCCGGAGCTTGGCACAGATAGTCCCGCTGTCTTGAGCCAGATGAACGCTGCTAGAGTCAAAAGCCGCACAAGGACCGCCACAACCTCGTGAGAGTGGCATCTGCCGGGAATCCATCGGCAGGATCAAAGATTGGTTCGGTTGCCCGACCACGGGTGCACCTACGGACTCCAGGCCCAACAATAGGCTGCTTGATGGATTTGTATCGCGATTACGAATGGGCGCCGTTGGCGCGTCATCGATCCTCGGACGTAACACGAAATTAAACTTTACTGGCGACCTTCACATGGGCATCTTTGGTCAGATGCACGCGAAACTCGGCCCCGCGCCGTGAGAGTCCAAAAGGCTCCTATACGTGTGGCTTTTTTGTTTTCAGGGGGCGAGGTCAGAAGCGGGGCTGAGCGAAGGCGGCTGGAAAGCGGGCGGCGGTCAAGGCGTAGGCGGGCGTGGGGGATTAGTTTTGGAGGGAAGATGATAGTAGATAGTAGAGGGATGATCGTTGATAGCCTGATTGTGGAATGCTGCTTCTCAGGCCATCAACTATCAACCATGCTCCATCAACTCCGATGCATTCTCCCCGCGCTCCACGAGGCGGATGAACTCCACCGGGCCCTTCTGAGTCAGCCTACGAAGCCCAAGCTCTCCACGGCCTCAGCCGGGGCCTGCTCAGGGTGCCCCTGCTGCTTCTACCTTGCGGGGTTTCGATAGACACAATGCTTCCGTCCGCTCGGATTCGGGGTCGTGGTGCTTGGTTTTTGTCAAAAGATGACGACTGACCCGCTTTCCGCGTCTCCGCTTGGGCACTCAATCAGTTTCGTCCACCAAAGCGCGGACGGTCGATGTCGACATCATTACGTGGAGGCGGCTTGATACTGATTTCCGGGCCTTCGGGCAAAAGGTGCCCAAATTCATTTTTAGCGATTCTGCCATCGTTTGTTCCAGTCAGCCCCAATTTCGTTAGCGTGTAATGATCAACTACCCACCTTCGAAGTCCATTCTCAACCCACCAGATTTTATCGTAACCGACGCCGGGCTGGACAATCCGGAAAAAGTTACCGTTCGCATTTGCAGCGGCGATTCTTGCATTCCGAACAGCATCCCCTCGTGCTTTATCTTCCGCCTCTCGAATTTTTTCGTCGAGTAGTCTCCCGAGCCGTGCCACAGATTGTTTCTCTGCTTCCAATTCGATTTTCAATTTCTCAATGGATCGACTTGATTCAGCTATATTGTTGTCCCGTTGAAACAGTTGAGCAAAATACGAGTCAGCCTGCTTGGCCGACTCAGCAAGCGCCTTTCTGTATTCGCTTTCCGTAAAGAGAGTTGGGAAACCGGCTTCCGTCTGGACCCCTTGTTCGGGAGTGCCTGACACGGACACAACGGTCGTCTCGCTCTGAGTAATCTGTTTCCAGTTCTCTCGCAGGCGCAAAACATGAGCCGAATCCACTATATAGTATTCACCGGTAATCGACTTCTTAAATTTCACCTTTGCTTCGTTTTCAAGCTTTCGCACGAGTTTATCGCTCGAGTCGCGCGAGGCTTCCGCTTTCGCATCTGCTAGGAACGGAATCTTAAATCCGGTGCTTCCCTCCACCTTGGTTACTGTCAATTTTTCGCTGTCGATAGAGTTCTTGAAATTCTCATCGTTCTCTAAATCGTCCACCACTTTGCGCAGTTTCGGTTCTAGAAACATGTGCATCTTCTCCTGAATCTTCGGGTCAGTCTGTAATTGATCCCACTTGGAGATCGGGTTCTCCGTAAACAGCCTTTTCAAAACAGATTCTCTCGCAAATCCGTATAAGTCTGGAAGCAGCGTTCGATCATTTGTCCCAATTTGATATTGGATACCAACGGCTACCTCCCGGGCGATTGATTCTGCGTCGTCATGCATCAAATACCCGCTTTCATCAAGTTGTTGAGCGGCATATGCGCTCCCAATCTTTTCCCGGAGAGCGACATTAAAGTCAGACCTCACCTGCCCTCCAACAGAACCTTGCTCATTCAAGAACAAGGTTACAATATGTGCCGAAATAGATCCGCTTGCGTGATGATTGAGAAATGTGTCCCAAGCGGTTCTCGTCATGTCGACGTAAATGGGAATGCCTGATGCACTCGCTCCTGCCAAAGTTTTGATTTCACCCTGCCCTAAAAACTCTCCGGTTCCATCATTTTGAAGGCGCAATACCACTGACTCAGTTGGCCAAGGGTAAATCCTATGGGCTGCCGCCTTTGTAGGATCGACTAAATCGCCACTCCCAAGCTGTCTTGCAGTAATTGCAAACCGCACAGCATCTTCGATCTTTGGATCCTGCAGTCGAAGTTTAAAGCCGACACGAACGGTTTCCGGACCGGTCCTCGACACCCTATGAACGATATCAGGAATTCTAGTCTCGGGCTTAATGTCCGTTATGATTGCTGTCGGAGTTTGGACAAAACAATATATCGGTCGATAAAAATACAAGGTCACTCCACCTGATCTCCCGATTGATTGCGGATCTGTATCGTATGCCTGATAAACTTCAACCGAGCGGTAGCCCCCCAATTCGACTCCGGTGAAAGAGTTGAGAAGTGGTCGAATGCGTGGGGATGGCTTCCGGTCAGAAGGGGATCCTGTGGAAACTGGCTCCGCCCATAGGAAGCTTCCCCCGATTGTTGCAAGTAGTGCAGCTCCGCAAACGCAAAGCCGTATTTGACGATATTTGGTTATCATAAACTACATTCTGATTGTGATTTGATTTGTGAGTTCGGGTGTGCGCCGGTGAAGCCGGAGTCAATGTGAGTTCAAGTCCCACCGATCCAATCAGAATCGCGGCGGTGCGAATCTTCAAGTCGTCTTCGCGCGATTTCTTTCCGGACGGCGTGTTGATGACGAGGGCCATGGCGTTGGGGCGCTGGCCGCTGGCGAGTATGGCTCAGGGCTTGGCAGGAACCAGCCTAGCCTGGGAACGAACAATGCGATCTCCCATCTGCTTTTCCCGCTCTCGGAGGGCGTCGCCGAGCTTCTTCTGGTCGTGACCGAACTCGGAGGTGAGCTTGCGCCTGATGTCGCGGAGCCATTCGAGGTCATCTGTATCGGTGTGCGGTGGTGTGGATGCGGTTTTCATGGGTCAACTCCTGACTCTAGCAGGTGATACGGTGTGATGAGCTTTGGCGTAGCAAAGCCAAGCCCCTCGTTCACATGGCGGATGTGATCGGTCTTGTTGGCATTGGCGATGTGCTTGCAGTTCCACGAGGCCAGAATATCACACTTCCAAAACGTGGCGACTGCCAAGTGGCGGGCATCTCCGTCAGCATCCGCAGGCATCACTTTATGGGCAATGTAGTGCTCGACCATCTCATCGATCTCAGGAGCTGATTGCAGCAGCCGAAGTGCGTCCATCAGCTCCAGGCATTCCGAGCGTTTCGGCTCCGGTGTTTCTTCGAGTTCTCGAACCACCCAAAGCGAGGAGACTAACTCGTCCTGCCACTTTGCCAGATCCCACCATTCGCGAGTCCATTCACGACGAGCCTGAATTTGCGCTCCAGGCCGAGTCTCGAAGTAGAAGCTCGGGATGCTGGTTTCGACGTAAATGAGCTGGTTCATGAGGGTCAGTGAGAAGATGAGGAAAGCGGTTATCGGTATGAGTGGCAACAGGAACATTTGCTGCGGTGGCTGACAGGTGGGCGCGCTTCCGCCGAAAAAAACCATTGCCAAAACGGCCCCTGTTCCGGCAAAATCTGGTCCCATGCCGGAACCGTTGACATGGAACTCAGGAGTGGTGTGGAATTCTTCCACGCCAGGGGCGCTATGGAATGGCACGGCCAACACAAGCCACACAACCATGACACAAGACCTCATCGCACTGGACATCTCAGACGCGGACTGGACCGCGATTGATGCTGCCCTCACCACCCTCGAAGATAAACTCGGTGCCAAGCTGCTCGACCTCACCGTGGAGCAGCGCAGCCGCCTCACCAAGATGGGCGACAAAAGCGAAGCCTTTTGCCGCCAAGCACTCGTCACCGGACGCCAAAATGCGGGCAAGCTGCCCACGGATACCGCCGCTGATCTGACCGCCGAGGAGGCCGACCTGGCCGCGCTCGACAAGCTGCGTCCGCGCCTCGCTCGCCTCACGGCGCTGACGGAGAAGGCCGATGACTCCGAAGTCGCCACAGGTAGCGACATCATGGTCTTCAGTCTGACGCTGTATGGCATCCTGAAAGCCATCGGTGCCGGTGCTGGTCTTGACGCGCTCAAGGCCCAGATGGGTGCCCGCTTTGCCCGTGGCCCGAAGGCTCCACCTCCAGCCCCGCCCGCTCCTTAACACCCCGGCGTCCGCAAGGCTCTGACAGCGGTGTGCAAGGTCCAACCCCTCGCACGCCACCTCTGGACCCTTGGACTGCCAGCCAAAAAGGCTCGTGCGCAAGCCTCTGAGCCTCGCCCGCCAGCCTCAAACCGTTGCGGACAAGCCAAAAAGCGTCGGACCTCAAGCCTCCGAGCCTTGCGCGCAAGGCAAAAACCCTCGCGAACCGCCCTCTGGACCTTGCGGCCAAGCCCCAGACGGTTGCCCGCCAAGCCTGAACCGTCGCCAGCCAGCCTCCGACCCTCGTCACACCCATTTTCACCCCCTTTTCAGCCATGTTCGACCCCAATCTCCCCCAAGAAGGCACGCCGCTCGATGCCGTGCAGATGCGCAGCCAGCTTAACGGGCTGAAAGCCATCATTGATGCCATCCTCACCGTCTCCGCCGCGCAAGTGGACAGCACGAACACCCTGCCGCCGAGCACTCCGGCGAATGCGAGCGTGAGTGTGGTGGGGAACACGCTGCACTTCACCTTTGAAATCCCGCAGGGGCAGGAAGGCCCGATGGGCCAGCAGGGGCCACCCTTTTCGCAGGCGGTGGTGGATGCGGTCAACACCGTGAACCCCGGCGATCCCGCTGCCGTGAGCGTGAGCTTTGATGGAACGAATGTGCGCTTCACCTTCGACATCCCCCGTGGCAATGACGGGATGAACGGCAGCAATGGGAGCGACGGAGCCCAAGGCCCTGCCGGAAATGACGGTGGCCAAGGCCCACCCGGCAATGACGGCGCTCAGGGGCCGCCCTTCGCTCAAGCCATCGTGGACAGCGTCACCACACTGGACCCCGGCAATCCGGCGACGGTGGGCGTGAGCTTCGACGGATCAAACGTGCGCTTCACCTTCGCCATCCCACGCGGCAACGATGGCAGCAATGGAAGCGACGGCTCCCAAGGCCCGCCCGGCGAAATCAGCCAAGCCCAACTCGACAGCGCCATCAGTGGCACGAGCGCGAACACGAACGGTGTGGGCACGCTGGACACTGCTTTCGCCGATCCTGACATGGAAGCGATGCGCCAGAAGCTGAATGAGATGATCCTGAATGGGCGGCGGTAGTGGAAGTCGTAAGGCTTCCTCAAGTCTTGACTTCTATTGTCACCCTTCGACAATCGTCCACAGCTTCGTGCGACTAAACAACGTCCGCCCAACCTCAGCACGCCACTCTCCATGACTCTGAACCTTGATAATCCATTTGTGATCCTTGGGGTCTGTGTTTTCGCTGTGTCTGCGGTCGCCTCGGTTTTTGGGCCTGCCCGCTGGAACACCGGGAAGCCCAAGCTTAAGTTTGCCCTGATTGGCGGATTGCTGCTGCTCGCCGGTGTTGCGATATTTCTGTTCGCACAGTCGTAACGGCGCGTCCGCCAAAAGCTCAATGAGATGATCCTGAATGGGCGGAGGTAGATTTTCAGTGCGGCGGCCATTAAGGATCGCCACTCACGACAACTGCTTTCTACAATGCTGGAACGCTCCCCGGCGGTCGCCGCGAGCCTGGCGAGGTCGCAAATCTCTTCTCGCTGGAGCTGGGCAAGGCGGAAGAACTCTTCACCGCGCTGAAAGCGGACATCGCCCGTGGACGCAGCCGTTGAACCCCATATCTTCTGATTTCCTCTCATCAATGAAACACACCACCATCCTCCTCCTTCTAGTCGGCCTTTTTCCGCTCGTCGCATCCGCCGAAACCGTGTGGCTCGATGATCTGAACCTGGCTCCTGTCATCCAAGGCTGGGGCAAGGCTCAAAAGAACAAATGCGCGGCCAAAAAACCGGAGGAAGGCAAGCCGCTGAGCATCGCAGCGAAGCGATTTGAACGGGGCGTCGGCACGGTCGCGGAAAGCGTTTTGAACGTCCATCTGAACGGCGAGGCCACGGCATTCTCGGCCCAGGTTGGTGCGGATGACTCCAAGCGCGGGTCGTCACGAACGAGCATCGAGTTCTTCGTGATCGGCGATGGTCGGATGCTCTGGCGCAGTGGCGTGATGCGCACCAACGAAGCGGCAAAGGCGTGCGAAGTCAGCGTCGCTGGAGTGAAGCAGCTACTGCTGAAAGTCGGTGATGCGGAGGACGGCGACAACGACGACTTCGCCGACTGGGCGGACGCCAAATTTGAGACGGCGACGGCAAAGACTTTTCAAACCAGTGGTGAACCTGTCCCCGCTCTCGTCGCACCCTATATTTTGACGCCCGCTGCTCCGCCGACGCCACGCATCAACGGAGCGAATGTTTTCGGCGTGCGGCCGGGTTCGCCATTTTTATACACCATTCCGGCGACAGGCGACCGTCCGATGGCGTTTTCGGCCACGAATCTCCCGAACGGCTTAAACGTGGACCCAAAGACAGGCCGCATCACGGGAACACTGCCATCCAAGGGTGAGTTCATCGTCACGCTCGGTGCGAAAAACTCGCTCGGTAGTGCGGAGAAGCGATTCCGCATTGTCTGCGGCGACACCATTGCCCTAACACCACCGATGGGATGGAATAGCTGGAACTGCTTTGCCCACGCGGTCTCCGCCGAGAAGGTGAAAGGCGCGGCGGACGCGATGGTCAGGAGCGGGCTCATCAACCACGGCTGGAGCTATATCAACATCGACGACTACTGGCAAAACCACCTCCCGACGGATGAAAAGGACCTGCAGGATTTGGTCAGGCCGTTCCGGGACGACAAGGGCTTCATCGTCTCCAATGCCCGGTTCCCCGACATGAAAGGGCTGGCGGATTACGTGCACGACCTCGGCCTGAAAATCGGAATCTATTCCTCGCCTGGCCCAACGACGTGCGGCAAATGCGCCGGAAGTTGGCTGCACGAGGAACAGGATGCGCAAACCTTTGCCCAGTGGGGCTTCGACTTTCTAAAATATGACTGGTGCAGCTATGGCTCCGTCACGGATGGGACGGTCCCAAACCCGTTGAACGTCCCAGTTCGGAAAAACTCCAGCAACGACGACCACGCGATCCATCCCTACAAGGTGATGGGCGGCTTCCTGCGTGACCAGCCTCGCGACATCGTTTTCAGCCTCTGCCAATATGGCGGTCACGATGTTTGGAAGTGGGGCGCGTCGGTCAATGGCAATAGCTGGCGCATGACCGGCGACGTCAATGACTCCTGGCGTAGCGTCAAGGGAATCGGCTTTAACCAGGACAAGGCCGCACCCTTCGCCAAACCAGGCAACTGGACCGATCCCGACATGCTCATCGTCGGCTGGGTCGGCTGGGGCAGGCCGCATCCGACCAGCCTGACCCCGGATGAGCAATACACCCACATCAGCCTCTGGAGCCTGATGGCCGCGCCCTTGCTGATCGGCAGCGACATGACCAAGCTTGATGACTTCACGTTGAGCCTCCTGACGAATGACGAGGTGCTGGCGGTGGATCAGGACGAACTCGGCAAACAGGCGACCTGTGTGATGAAGATCAACGAAGTCGGCGGCTTGGTCGCCGATGTGCGCGTGTATGAAAAAGAACTGGCCGACGGCGGGCACGCGGTCGGCTTTTTCAACCTCGGCACCGAACCGGTGAAGTTGGAGTTTAACGATTTCGCCAAACTTCACCTGAACGGCAAGCTGATCGTCCGTGACCTTTGGCGGCAGCAGAATGTGGCCACGGTTAACACCGCCAAGGATTCCCTGCCGCTGGTTATTCCCGGTCACGGCGTCTTGCTCTACAAGTTCACAACAGCAAAGTGAGTCACGACAAATCCCTTTCTGCGTTCGCACAGCCTATGAAACCACATCCCACAACCCTGCTCGCCCTGTTTTGCTTGTTCACGATCGCTTCCATGACCGTGCGGGGCGGCGACCTTAAACTTACGGAGACGGCCGACACCCTTCGCATCAGCCAGCGCGACAAAACGGTGCTCGAATACGTCAAGACCGCGAGGCCGGTGCCCGAGGGCATCGAGAAGCACTTCAGCCGCAGCGGTTACATTCATCCCATCTACACCCCGACTGGGCAGGAACTCACGGGTGACTACCCCGAGGACCATGCCCATCAACACGCGCTGTTCTTCGCCTGGACAAAGGCAGGCTACGACGGGCAGAAAGTGGACTTTTGGAACCAAGCGGAAGATCTCGGCAGAATCGAGTTTCGCGAGGTGGTGGACCGGAAACAGGAGGAGCAAAAAGTCTCCTTCAGCGTCAAACATGCGTTCATGGTGAAGGTCGGCGACAAGTGGACCGATGTGATCCATGAGGTCTGGACGGTCACCGTTCATCAAACCCCGGCGGACCACTTTCTCTTCGACGTCGTCAGCGTTCAGCGATGCGTCACCGACAAGCCGCTGAACCTAGCCCAATACCACTACGGCGGCATGTCGATCCGCGGCAACTACCAGTGGCTGAAGGAAAAGGACGATCACAGCATCAAGCCGGGCGACCTGCAGTTCCTCACCAGCGACGGCAAGGACCGCTGGGAAGGCAATCACACCCGCCCCAACTGGGTCGCCCTCTCCGGCCGGATTGACGGCCAGGACGTGTCGTCCGCCGTCTTTTGCAGTCCGAAAAACTTCCGCGCACCCCAATCCGTGCGGATTCACCCCAACAAACCCTATTTCTGTTTTTCGCCCATGGTCGAAGGGCCGTTCAAGATCGCGCCTGACGAGGACTACGTTTCACGCTACCGCTTTCTGGTGACATCGAAGGCCGCCGACGTGAACCTGATCCAAAAGAACTGGGACGAATACGCGATAACCGAGAAGTGATGAATCGACGCATCTGAGCGCGATTTAAGATGAGCGACACGTCCTACGCCGATGCCCCGCAACCGACGGCGAGGCCACAAAGTGCAAAGCCTACCCCGCGACGTGCTGGTCGCAGGCACCCCCGAAGTCCGCGAATACCGCATGCGCTTTTGGGACAAAGGCATCCCCAACGGCGACTGGACCGATGTGGTGAAGGTGACCGTCAGTCCGTGATGGTAGTCCGCACAGTCCTCTGTGCGGTGATCCGAGCATTCCAACCCTTCCGCACAGAGGACTGTGCGGACCACTTTTCAAAGCAATGCCCTTCGACCCCACCAAACCCGCGAACAACTCGCCTGCCTCCAGTGCCGAGATGCGCAGCCAACTCACCTCGCTCAACGCTGACATCCAGCAACGGGCAACGATCAACGATCTCAACAACGCCATCGCGAATGCCTTGGCTCAAACGAGCAACAGCAGCAACGGCGTCGGCACGCTCGGTCATGGGGCCGACGGCAGCTACAACCAGTCCCAAATGCAGGACCTCATCAACAAGGTGGATGAGCTGATCAATGCGCTGAGGCGGTAGCTGCGATGCCTCATGGATGTCATGAGGCGGCAATCATTTGGAAGTCATTCCGAGTTGGTCGAAGAGGAAGGCCAGCACGTCCGCCTTCTGCGCGATCTTCTCGGACAAGGCTGTGCCCATGCCGTGTCCTGAGGCGGAGCTGAAGCGAGCGAGCACGGGGTTCCCGGAGTTGGTGGCGGATTGCAGCGCTGCCGTCATGCGGCGGCTGTGCGCGGGGTTGACTCGTCCGTCGGTTTCGCCAGCGAGGAAAAAGACCGCTGGATAGGGCGTGCCGTCTTTCACCTGATGAAAGGGTGAGTAGGCGTGGAGGGCGCGGAACTGTGCGGGGTCTTTCACGGTGCCAAACTCGGTGACGTTGAAGGCTCCGTTCGGATCAAGCTCGACCCGCAGCATGTCATAGAGTCCCACATGTGCGACGACGGCACGCGCGAGCTGCGGATGCTGTGTGAGAAAGGCTCCCATGAGCAAACCGCCGTTGCTGCCGCCTTCGACGGCGAGTTTGTCAGCGCGTGTGTAGCTGCGCTGGATGAGGTGCTCGGCACAGGCGGCGAAGTCATCAAAGACGTTTTGCTTCTTCGTCAGATTACCCGCGAGATGCCATTCCTCACCGTATTCACCACCGCCGCGAATGTTGGCGACGACGTAGATGCCGCCGCGATCAAACCACAGGCGATGCTCAAAGTTGAAGCTGGGCCTCATGCAGTGGCCGTAGCCGCCGTAGGCATAGAGCAGGGCGGGATTGCTGCCATCAAGCGGCGTGCCTTGGCGGCGGAGAATATTGACCGGCACCTTGGTTCCATCTTTGCTGATGGCGAACTCACGCACGGCCTCGATGTCGCTAAAATCAACGGGTGAGGTGTTGAAGAGCGCGGTCTTCTCCACGCTCGTCTTAGCAGGGTCGTAAAGCATCCATGCGGCAGGTGCGACGAAGCTGGTTTGGCGAAAGAGAAGGCGCTCATCCATGATGAGCAGCCCGCCGAGTCCGGTCGCGACCGGCATGGGAACGATGCTCTCATGGCTGCCATCCAGATCCAACTGCCGAATGCGTGATGGCCCACCGATCATGTCGGCGATGAAAAGATGGTTGGCCGTGAGCAGGAAGCCCTCGATCACCGCGTCACTCTCCGGCACGATCACCTTTGCCTCGCTCAGCTCGCCGGTGGTGGGCATCCGCAGCAGTTTGCCGCGTGGCGAGTCCTTCACGGAGCGCAGATACAGCGTGGCTCCATCATGGCTGAAGTCGATCTCCTTGATGCCATCTTCATGCCGGGTGATCTGTCGCCAAGGCGATCCTGTCTTGGTTTCGCGGAGGTGATGAGAGAACTCGCCGCCATCGCCATTCGCCACGGTGGCGAGCAACCAGCGACCATCATCTGAGGTGTGCAGCTCGATCTCAGCGATGCGTGGGAAGTCTTTTCCTGCGGAGTATTCATCGCTGCTCGCGGGTGCGCCGAGCTGATGAAAATAAATCTGCTGGTAGAAGTTCAGATCGGCCTCGGGGCGCTCGCCTGCGTGCGGATAGCGCGTGTAGAAGATGCCTTTGCTGTCCGGCGTCCATGCCGCGCTGCCACCGCCGGTCGGGTATTGCACGCGTTTGATTTGATCCGGCAGAGGCTCGCCCGTGTCAGTGCGGTAAAAGTGCAGCGTGCCATCTTCACTGCCATGCTCCGAGAGACAGACAGCGATGAGTTGGCCATCTGGCGACGGCACAAACCAATCCATCGCCACCTGGCCCTTTGGCTCGATCTCATTCGGATCGAGCACGATCTTTTCCGACGCCAGGTCATTCGGCGACGTGAGTGTGACGAGCAGGCGCTGCTGCTTCGGCGGCTGAAACTTCAGCGCAAAGAGAAGTCCAGGGCGAGCGACGAGGCCCGTATGTGAGGGCGTGTCTTGCGCATAAAGCGCCTTCAACTTTGACTCAATCTGTGCCCGATCTGCCCGCGAATCCAACCAGGCGCGAGAGTATTGATTTTGTGCAGAGGTCCACGCTTTCACCGCCGCTGAGTCGCCATCTTCAAGCCAGCGAAACTCATCCACCACCTGCACGCCGTGGTATTCGTCCGTGACAGGTTTCTTCTCGGTCGGAGGCACAGCGGCGGAGATGGACATGGCGATGGCGAGGAGGGAAAAGATGGTGAGCTTCATGTTACTGGATCTTAATGAGCATTGGTGTGTCCGTGCTCGATTCGATGGCCTTGATGGTATCGCGGACGGAGTTGGCTTTTTGAAGGCCGAGGTGTTTGGGGAAGTCTTTCTCGTCCTTCTCGAAGTAGTGAGCGAGCTTTTCCAAATCTGGAATCACCGCCTTGGCGTGGGTGCCGTAGGCGAGGAGGATCTTCATGAGCTCTGGCGTCCGGTTTTGGCTCGACCAGGGATTTTGATCGCGAGCGTAAGTCACGAGGGCGCGGATGCCGTCCTCGATGTGATGCTGGGCAAGCAGGCGCAGGCCTTCCACTCGAATGCCGTCAGCGAACATCTCTCCACTCGGCGCGGGTTGGACGATGGCCTCGTGGATGGCTGGAAGCAGCGGCTTGATGTCGTCCGTGGACAGATGGCGATAGACCGAACCGAGGCTGCCGCGTGCGCGACCATCTTGATTCTTCAATCCGGCTCTCACCGCCGTGTAGAGCGCCTCGCGATCCACGCCGTCCAACGAGCGACTGAGCATGCCATCGCGATCAAACAGCGCAAACGTGAGATAGCGCTGCTGCATGCCACGCGGGTCGTTTTTCGTGTCCACCTGCGCCAGCAGTTCGAGCAACTGCGGCACGGTCTTCGTGGCGGGTTTGCCGATGGCGGCGAGTGCCTCAGCGGCCTTGATGCGCAGCCAGAGATCGGGGTCGGCGAGTGTCTTTTGCAAGGCATCGACAGCCGGCGCTGCACGTCCGCGGAGGAAAATCAGGCCCTGACAGGCTCCGTAACGGGCGTCGAGGCTCGGAGACGTGAGCATGTCGATCAACGCAGTGACGGGAGCGCTCTTGCGGCGGCCGAGAGCCATCGCGGCTCGCTCACGAACGATGGGCGACCAGTTGCGCAGGCGTTCGAGCAGTTGCTCGTCGCTCAAGGCATCGTAGAAGCTGTTGCGTCCTTTGTTATTCCAGCCACGGCCGTCGTTGACGATTGCTTGGGCGGTGGCGGCATCGAGTTTAGGCACTGCGCTGGGTTTCTTGCCGGTGAGATGGATTTTCTTCAGCGGCATCGCGTAGGCCAGCAAGTAAGCGCCTGTGCAATCCCAGCCCGCATAGCTGTCGTTGCCGTTTTCCGGCGGACCTTGATGCGGGAAACCGCCATCCCAGCGGCGAGCGAGATCGAAATACCATGCGCCAAACTCCTGCATCCACGCGCCCGTGGCCTGCGGGCCGCTGTGTGCCACGCCCGGCATGGCCCATGTCATGTTGAAGAAATTGCCCGTGTGTCCGGTGTCACGTTCGTTGCCGTGCGAGGCGAGGCTCATGCGCGAGAAAAACTCCGCGCCCTTTGCCTCACCGAGCAGGTTGAAGAGCACCGAAACCATGCCGCACTTGCCATTGTCCTCGTGGTTTTCGATCCACGGATGATGATCGCCGTAAGGGATGGCACCTTTGCCAATGTAGAAGCGCAGCAGCCGCGCACTGCGCTCGATGGCCTCCGCGACTTGCGCATCCTTCACGCCTGCGCTCCGCGCCAGCACCAGCCCGATGGTGAGCGGGATGCCCGGCGAGTTCATCATGCCATAGCCTTTGAGGCGTCCGTCTGGTTTCGCAAAGTTGTGTCCCCACGAGCCGACCGCGCTTTGACCGTTTGCGACCTCCAGCGCCAGACGACGCAGGCCCGGCAGCACCGACACATCGCCCGTGGCGCTCACATACTCACCGAGGAAGATCATCACATAGCCATAGTGCCACGGCGCGTAGCTGTCCGTCGTGAAGTCCGCCGCCCATTCCGCCTCTTTTTTGATCAGCGGCATGTAGGCGTCATCACCGCTCGCCAGCAAGGCCAGCGCATTCAGCGAGCGCGGAATGGGGTCTTGATTGGCGTAATCCGGGCCACCCATGCGGGCTGCGATCCCTTTGCAGCCTTGCTCGAGAATGCGTTTCGATTTCGGGCAATCAAACGGAGCTGTCGGCGAGTAGCTGCCGAGCACCGGCAGCTTCAAAACGACCTCTTCCGTCTTTCCAGCACGCCAGCGTGTCAGCATCAACTTGCCGCCACCGGCCTCCGTTTCTGCGGTGGTGAGCGCGTGACCCACTTCCGTGCGTGGATCGACCGAAAACGCCTTGCCACTGACTCCGAGGATCACATCGCCCACGGCGATCACGCCATCAGCAGGCGACTTCGGCTCCACCTTCGTGATGGCGATCTGCCGAGCGTCACTCGTCACCATTGTGTCGGAGTGCATCCATCCGCGCAGCCCTGTGGCACCGAGATTCCAGTCGTGTTTGGCTTTGGCCGGGATCGCATCGCCCTTGGTGAAATCGGGCGGTGGAGTCTCTTCATTTTTGCCAGCGGCGTAAGCGAGCGTGGTGAAGAGAAGTGCGGTGAGATGAAGTTTCATGTCGCTAAAAGTGGTTGGGAGTGCGGCTTTGTGTCAATGCTCCGGTAATACGGAGTCGATGAGTTACTTCACTTCGACTTTTCAGAGGCTTTCTTTGCTTCGAACGCTCTATTCGCCTCCTCGATTTCCCGTTTCGATTCTTCAAGCATCTTTGAGGTGGGACCCTTGCCCTCTAGTGAGGTCTTCAACCGCTCGTCCATGATGTAATGGTTTTTCTGCCGGTATTGCACGGCGGTGAGGCCTTCCTTGTTCGTCTTTTTCAAGTCTAACCCATACGAGAGCATCCTGTCGAGGACATACCCGTCAGTGACATGAAACAGGACTGGAGTGCCATTCCTATCGACAGCATTGGGGTCTGCTCCGACGAGAAGCAGCATCTCCACGATGTCAGCGCCAAGATGTGCACACAACATCAGCGGTGGTTGCCCACCCATGCTTTCGTCGCGGGAGTTGACGTCGGCACCTTTGGCAAGCCAGTAGGCGGCAGCGGCGGCATTTCCCCTGTTGCAGGCCTCAAACAGGCTCCGGTTCAACTTATGCTGGGAGTTAGCGTAGGAGGCGATTGAGAAGAGGACAACGGCGGCGAGGAGGACGACGCCGATAGCGCCAAGAATGAGTGTTTTGAGCTTCATGATGAGTAGTGGGTTGATGGTTGTGACGAGCCTTTCAATGGCCGTAATCTGTTCCTGAGCTGTTGGTGCTGGGTGGTTACAAAAAAGGTGATTGGCATGTGAGGCGTTCATTCATCCCAGCACCTCGATGAGGTAGCGGATCTCGTCCGCGATGTCCTCGGCGTGTGGCACGGTCTGGGCGATCTCGGCCTGGATGGCCTCGCGAAAGTCTTTGCGCAGGCGGTGGACCATCACTTTCACCGCGCCGACGGTGGTGCCGAGCGCCACTGCTGCGTCGGACTGCGAGAGGTTCTCGGTATCGCCGATGAGCCAGGGCTTGAGGATGTCGAATGGTCTGCCTTTGCCTGCCCGCTCAAAGTCCGCCTGCACGCGCTGAATGCCGCGTTCCATCACAGCTAGTGCCCACTCGCGATCAAACCACGCATCGGGCATAGCAGCGGCGGGGTCGGCGATTTGGATGCCTGGAGAAGTGTCGCTGTCAGCAGAGTCAATGGACTCGATGATCGCTCCCCCGCCGCGCTTCTGGCGCGCTTGATTGCGCCGCTGCTCTGCGAGGAAATGTTTCAAAGCGCCGAGAAGGTAGGAACGGAAGTGGCCCTTGGCCGGGTCCACCTGATCGAGGCCGCGCTGAAGCAGACGCAAAAAGAACGCCTGGGCCAGTTCACGACTGTCACCATCATGACGGCCTTCACGCCGGAGGAACTGATAGACCGGCTTCCAGTAAGCTTCGCATAGGTCACTTAGTGCCGCGCGTGCTTCGGGCGAATCACCGCGAGCGCTCAGCACGATCGTCCATCGTGTGGCCGAAAAGGAGGAGCTGTTTTGGGCGATGGGTGGATTCAAGCTGGTATTAATGGGTTTGCAGTTTCGGGAGAAAGGAGAGCAGCAGATCTGACCGTCATTGAATCATGGACCTTTTCCATGGGATGACGAGGCACCGGCTTTCACCCATCGAATCACTTTGAGGCACAGCAAACCCGCTGGCACCGAGCCTAGCAGAAGGGAGAGCACGACGAAAAGCGGAATCGACCGCATCTCTTTGCCAACGGCCAGGAGCGTCTCCCAGAAGGTGATGCCCACGATGGTAAAAACACCAATCAAGGGCCATGAGAGTGCTCCTATCAGAGCCGTGTCCAGCCCTAGCACATCGCCACGCGACTTGCGGAGTTCACCCAGCACGCGCCAGCCAAAGAGCATTCCCAGGACAGCTGGCACCCCGACCAACACCACCTCGACCGCCAGCACCATGTAGATCATGCCGCCTCTCAGTTCGTTGTTTCGCACCCGCTCTAGCATCATCATGAAAAATGCAGTCGAGATCACTCCCAGTGCGAGACTCGTTCCTGTGCAGACAGCCGCGTGAGTGGACAGCGGGATGCCGAGTGCATTTTCGACAGGTGCCTTGCGCTGCAGGATGTCCTCCAACTGCGTCTTCATCTCACCCATCGACTGAAATCTTGACGCGCGGTCGCGCGCAAGACTGCGCATGACCACCCCGTCGATGCGAGGATCCATCTCCGCCCTCGCTGACGGCGGCGAAAACATCCCCCTAGGCAGTTCACCCGTCAGCAACTCATAAAGCACCACACCGAGCGAGTAGAGATCAGCCCTCTGATCAATGCTTTCAGCAGACTCGAACTGCTCCGGTGCCATGTAACTTGGCGTGCCGATGGCCATCCGCGCCTCCGTGAGCGTCGAATGGCCGTGCGCGCGCCCGCCGACGAGCTTGGCGATGCCAAAGTCCGCGATCTTCACCTGCCCACGTGAGTCGATGAGGATGTTCGCCGGCTTGATGTCGCGATGCAGAACTCCCTGCTCATGGGCAAACTGAAGCCCCGAGCAAATGTCCTGCACCAGCCGCAAGGACTCGATAGGTGTGAAACGTCGCGCCTGCATCGCCTCGTGGAGATTCACACCGTCCACGAACTCCATCAAAAGATAAGCAAAGGGCCCGGCCGTGCCAGTGTCGAAAATCGTGACGATGTTCGCATGATGCAGCCGCGCCAGGAGCTTGCCCTCGAGACTGAACCGCTCCAAAAAGCCCGCATGATCAGCGAGGTCACGTTGCAGGATCTTCAGCGCCACGAAGCGATCCAGCTTGGGCTGCCGAGCCTTGTAAACTGCGCCCATCCCGCCTGCACCGATCAGTTCCAATACCTCCAGTTCAGGAAAGTGGGGGGCGATTTCCGCGACCGTCGGTGCTGCACTTGAAGGCGGCAAGACCAGCTTGGTGGTGGCCGCCACTCCAATGAAGACACATTTCGGACACAGCCCATGCGGCGCGCCTGCTAAGATGGGGGCGCGGCATTTGGGGCAGATGGCCGAGGTCTGATTTGTCATGTCACGCGGTTCCTGAGCCGAAAAGAATGCGAGGTTACAATGTGTGGCTGATTTTAACGATCCTTTTGTTCTGCGTTCAAACAATCCGCCGCTATCTCCCCGGAACGGCCCTCACCCTTCCTTCATCTTGATATGATCAGAAGTCATTGAAGCGACTTGCGCAGAGTCGCCATCGCCTCAGCCAAACCTTTGCCGACACCTCCGAGAATCTTTGCTGAACCAAGGTAGTGGAACTCGAAGTTGGAAATGCCTTTCTCCAACACCAATCGCTCACGCTCCGTGAGTACTTCGACGCGGAGTTTATCAACCAGAGCTTTTCCCTCCGCTGGCTTCAGTTTGCCTTCCCTCGCGAGCTTCTTGGCTTTGTCTTTGATGTTGTCGTCCTTCGCTTTCGACTTGGACAACTCGGAATCCCAGTATTTCTCCGCCAGCACCGTCGCGACGTTGCCCTTGAACTCGGGCAAGCTTGCGGGCGCAGCCATTGCGGCACGGAAGTTGTCGTGAGTGGCTTTGTAGCGTTGCTGATCCGGGCCATACAGCGCGGTGGGGCCTCCCACACCCATCACGCCGATGACGAACGGCAGCTTCGGTGTGTTCAAGTCTTTGCGCACATCGCGGATGAAGTGCGCCATCGCCGTGCTGTAGGCATCGTAGCCGCCAGGCTTGTCGCGGTTCGGGTAAGTGCCGGAGTCCACCATGTCGTTCCAGCCTTGAAACCATGCGAAGCCGGCGAGTTCATAACCCTGAGCGGCATCGTAGCTCGGGACCACGCGCTTGATGTCGGCGAGCACGCTTTTCACATGATCAACCATGAGCCGATAGTAAACGCCGGTCTCTTTTTCCTTCGCTGCTTTGATGGCGGCGATGTCTTTGCCTTGCTTATGAAACTGCGCGAGCTGCGTGTCATTGAAAACATACGGACCGGCACTCGGCGGACGGAAGTCGGTGTTCAGGCTCTTGCCACCCCATGCGGTTTTGATGATCAAAATGGGCGCATCCGTGAACTTTTGCATGTAGAGGCCGAAGGTGAACTCGGGACCGATTTTCGGCCCATTTTGACTCGCGCCGAAGCCAGCGGTGAGTTTTCCGGTCCTCACCTCATCGGCGCTGCCGAGGGATGAAATCCAAACGCGTTCGCAGACTTTTGGTTTTCCATCGGCACCGACCATTTCATCCAGCATCGGCTTCGTGGCCGGGTCCATGCCGATGTGCTCAAAGGTGCTGACCTTGGCGTGGCCTTGCATGTTCGACTGACCGGCGAGGATGAAGATTTGGAGTGGCTTCGCCTGAAGCTGAGCCATGAGGAGGAGCGATGTCAGCGAGAGAAAAATTCGATTGGAGAGGAAGCGCATGGGTTTCATGATTTCGGAGTCTGTTTTTTAGAGGCATCCAAATGGTAACCCCAGTCTGTGCAGAGGGGCGGTGGGCGTGGAGCGGAGACGAGGTGTGTGGGAGTCTGGGTGAGATATGGGCGGTGAATGACGAAGTGAGGCGCTAGCGGGTCACTTTTTCTTCTTCACTCCGCCCGGCGATGCCTCGTAGCTGGGGTCGTCGTGTTTGCCGAATTTCGCGCGGCGGTCGCGCTCGTGTTGGTCGGTGCTCGTGAAGGTGCCGGAGCGGACGGGTTCGTGTGCTTGCGCGGCAAGCGCAGTGAGCGTGGCGAGCATGTCGGGCTGCGCGGCGGCGAGGTCTTTGGCTTCGCTGGGATCGATGGCGAGGTCATAGAGTTCCCATGCCTTGGCTTTGTCGGGTTTCACAGATCTCCAAGTGCCCTGGCGGATGGCGGTCCAGCCGTTGATTTCCCAATAGAGATAGGCGTGCTGTTTCTGCGCATCGTTTTGGCCGAGCAGCGTGGGTAGGATGGAAAGTCCATCCACTCCGGCGGGCACGGTGGCACCGGTGACTGCGGCGAAAGTGGGCAGCACATCAGGGAAGTAGCTGAGGAGCTCACTGCGGCTGCCTGGGGAGATTTTTCCGGGCCAGCGGGCGATGAATGGCACGCGCAGGCCGCCCTCGTATAGCGTGCCTTTTTTGCCGCGAAACTCGACGCCGCTCACGGGATGCTTGTTGGCCGAATGCACGCCGCGTGGATGCTGCGCCGTAACAAAATAGTCCGCGCCGCCGTTGTCACCGCTGAAGCTGACGAGCGTGTTGGTTTCGAGGCCGAGTTCTTTGACCAGCGCGAGAATTTCGCCGATTTGGCGGTCAAGCATCGTCACCATCGCGGCATAGCGCCGCGCATCATCCGGCCAGTCTTTGTCTTTGTAGAGCGCCCACGCGGGATCGCTGTCTGGGATGTTGAAATTGCCGTGCGGCGGTGTGTAGGGCAGATAGGCGAAGAAGGGCTTCTTGGCATTCTCGCGGATGAATTTCATCGCCGCCTCATGGATGACGTATTGCGCGTAGATTTGACCTCGGTTGCCGCCATTGTTGCCCGCGAGCGGCACTTCCGCGCTGTTTTGAATGAGATACGGCGGGTAGTAAGTATGCGCGTGGACTTGGTCGTAATAGCCAAGGAAAATATCGAAGCCATGCTGCTCCGGCACGCCCGTGGAACCGCGCCCGCCACAGCCCCATTTGCCAAAGCCGCCGGTCGCGTAACCGAGCGGCTTGAGCATGGACGCGATGGTCGTTTCATCCGCACGTAACGGTGTGCCGCCGCCATTCGCACGCACGGAGGCATGACCGCCGTGCCTGCCGGTGAGGAAGCAGCAGCGCGTGGGCGCACACACCGATGAACCAGCGAACATGTTCGTGAACGTCATGCCCTCCGTCGCCATGCGGTCGAGATTCGGCGTGCGGATGTTCTTCCCACCCATGAAGGCCGACTCATAGTAGCCGAGTTCGTCCGCCATGATGTGGATGACGTTCGGCGAGGCCGAAAATGACGAATGCAGAATGCAGAATGACGAAACCAGAAGGAGGAGTGTGCGGAGGCTCATGGTGGGAGATATTTGGAGTTCTATTTCGCGTTCACAAAGCCAAACGCGGTCCACATAAGTGATGATCGCCAAGGTAACGGCGAAGAAGATCACGACGCGGCGTGCTTGGGATTGAGGAGGTTGGGTCATGATCGTTCGTGTGTGTGCGGATGATTCTACGAACGCCCCCGACGGTCACACCTTTTCATCACCAGCCCTGCGGGCAAGAGTGAGCCCCGCGCCTTGATCAAGCCAAGCGCCACCTCCGTGGTCGAGTGCGCCTCTTACCGCCGTCCATTGAGAATCATCTCATTCACCTTCTGCCGCAGGGCCTCCATGTCAGGATCGGCAAAGCCAGTGTCCAGCGTGCTCACGCCGGTGGTCGCACTCGTGCCGCTGATGGCGGTGATGATGTTGACGATGGGTTTCATGCGATGGAGTTCTCGAAAGGCAAATGCTCACTTTGCGCTGGCCGGAGTGACCTTCCATCCATTCACCGTCATTTCATCCTGCACTCCGCAGGTGAAGGAGAGTGGTGATTCCAGACTCTGGGATTGGTTGGTCGGTGGATTTGGGTAAAGCGACTGATCGCTGACGTTGGTGAAACGATTGTTCTCGACCTGGACAGTGGTGGCTTCTTTAAAGCGCAACAAAGGACGGGCCTGGCCGATGCACTCGATGATGTTGTTGCGGATGCTGAGAGAGGCGAGATCACTCTGGGAATTCAAGCCGAACAAACCCTCCGTGCGCGGGGTTTTGGTCGTGCGTGTGATGATGTGGTTGTTGCGGACTTCGAGATTACTGTAGGGCTCGTTGATCCAGATGACTCCGCGCCCGGGATTGTTCACGAGGTTGTTGTGAAACAGCGCCGGGCCTTTGGCAGCCGCTTTGCCGAAGGCGCTGATCGCGTTGCCGTGGTCTTTGGCCGGATCGAAGTCGAAGAGGTTATGATCGATCTCCACACCATTGCGCACGAACTCGATACTGTAGCTGTCTTTGAAGAGATTGTGATGGATGTGAAAGGTGCGTCCGCTTGCGGGCACCGGGCCGCCGGCGTGCTTCGGGATGGAGATGGTGCCGTGACAAATGTTATGGTCGATCTCCACGTCCTCATCGTTATCGAAAGGGAACTCCATGGAGAAATTGACCTCGATGGTGTTGTGATGCACCCGGCAGCGCTTTCCCTCCCTGACTTTGATCCCATAAAACTCGTCTGAGTTTCCCATTTGGGTGCGCGTGAAGCGGTTGTGCGAAATCTCGCTGTCCGACATCCAAATGGCAAAGATCGCTCCGCCCGTGATGCCGCCTTTCTCCCCGCGAACGCCGCGTTCCCAACGACCTCCAGCGTCGATGAACTCGCAGTCGTGGATCTTCGCACCGCTCATCGCAAAGGTCCGAATACCTGACGCAAGCACGTCCTCGATGCTGAGATGATGAAGGTGCAGGTTCTTGTTTTCGTAGCCAAAGATGGCCCCATGAAGTTGCGGCGCACGCAGCGTCAAAGCGGACACCGTGATGTTGGCAGCCTTGTCCTTCAGCCGCAGCAAGTGAGCCCGCGTGTCCATACCCTTCGTGGTCATCTCTGGGTCTGGCAGGGTCATGGTGGATGGAGCCCACGCGGGGTCATTCGTAATGATCGTCTTGCCAACGCCCGCACCGGTGAGGGTCATGCCAGCCTTAGGTTCCAGCGGTGCCTTCAAAACAAAGGTGCCCGATGCGATTTCAATCGTGGCACCTTCTGCGCCGTCCTTGACCGCTGCAACGAGCGCCTCAGTCGTGGTGACGGGAGCAGCGTGCAGTGCGGCGAGCGAAGCGAGGACGAGCGCGGTGAGGAGAACGGAAATAGATTTCAGCATGGCAAAAGGAGGTTGTCGTGACGGACGATCCTTAACAGCCTCCACGCTGAAAATCTACCTCCGCCCGTTCAGAATCATCTCGTTCACCTTCTGGCGAATGGCCTCCATGTCAGGATCGGCAAAGGCATTGTCCAGCGTGCTCACGCCGTTGGTGTTGTTACTCGTGCCGCTGATGGCGCTGTTGAGTTGCGCATTCGACACTTCACCGGGAGCGCCATCGTTGCCGTTGCTGCCATCGCTGCCGCGTGGGATGCCGAACTGAAAGCGCACGTTGCTGCCGTCGAAGCTCGTCTGCACCGTCGCGGCTTGACCGGGATCGAGCGTGGTCACGCCGTCCACCACGGCTTGGGCAAAGGGTGGGCCTTGGATTCCTTGCGGCCCTGGGCCGCCGTCGCTGCCGTTGTTTCCTGGTTGGCCTGGGCTGCCGTCGTTGCCGCGTGGGATGCCAAAGGTGAAGCGCACGTTCGTTCCATCGAAGCTCACGCCCACCGTGGCTAAGTCGCCGGGGTTCAGCGTGGTCACGCTATCCACCACCGCAGTGGAAAACGGCGGACCTGCGGGGCCGATGAGTCCTTCCTGTCCCTGTGGGATTTGGAAGGTGAAATGCAGGGTGTTGCCCACCACGGCCACACTCGCATTCGCCGGACTGCCTTGGGGCAGCGTGGTCGTGCTGTCCACCTGCGCGGCGGTCACAGTCAGGATGGCATCAATGATGGCTTTGAGTCCATTGAGCTGACTGCGCATCTGCACGGCATCCAGTGGGGTGCCTTCTTGGGGGAGATTGGGGTCGAACATGGCTGAAAAAGGGGTGGAAATAGCTGTGGCGGAGGTCGGAGGCTGGCGTGCAACGGTTCAGGCTTGGCGGGCGGCCGTCCGAGGCTTGGCCGCAAGGCTCGAAGGGCGATTCGCGAGGGTTTTTGCCTTGCGCGCAAGGCTCGGAGGCTTGCGGTCCGACGCTTTTTGGCCTGTCCGCAACGGTTTGATGCTGGCGGGCGAGGCGCAGAGGCTTGCGCACGCGCCTTTGAGGCTGGCGGTCCAAGGGTCCACAGGTGGCGTGCGAGGGGTTGGACCTTGCACACCGCCGTCAGAGCCTTGCGGACGCCGAGGTGTTACGGAGCGGGCGGGGCTGGAGGTGGAGCCTTCGGACCACGGGCGAAGCGGGCACCCATCTGGGCCTTGAGCGTGTCAAGACCACCACCGGCACCGATGGCTTTCAGGATGCCATACAGCGTCAGACTGAAGACCATGATGTCGCTACCCGTGGCGACTTCGGAGTCATCCGCCTTCTCCGTCAGCGCCGTGAGGCGAGCGAGGCGCGGACGCAGCTTGTCGAGCGCGGCGAGGTCGGCCTCCTCGGCGGCCAGATCAGCGGCGGTATCCGTGGGCAGCTTGCCCGCGTTTTGGCGTCCGGTGACGAGTGCTTGGCGGCAAAAGGCTTCGCTTTTGTCGCCCATCTTGGTGAGGCGGCTGCGCTGCTCCACGGTGAGGTCGAGCAGCTTGGCTCCGAGTTTATCTTCGAGGGTGGTGAGGGCAGCATCAATCGCGGTCCAGTCCGCGTCTGAG
>Ga0247843_1002728_pt1 | contig 31027 bp, 31 predicted proteins | sample LaCruzMarch2017__FD_192420 | JGI IMG/M metagenome (GOLD analysis project Ga0247843, IMG submission 192420) | Freshwater microbial communities from meromictic Lake La Cruz, Castile-La Mancha, Spain - LaCruzMarch2017_8m | ecosystem: Environmental > Aquatic > Freshwater > Lake | place: Spain... | reverse complement strand
AACCTGAATTTGGCCTACAACCCTTACCAAGCTCTTGGTTTAAAAAAGCACAGGTGGCCTAGTGAATAACTTATTCAGGATCTTGAACGCTGGCTATCCCACTCTCCCTGATGAATTCAACATCACGAAAACACCATTCAACATAGAGAATATCCGTCAATTTACATTCAGTAACGCACGAGTAGATTGGCTGAGGCGAAATGTATGGAACTAAAAACTATTCTCCCTGCCCTGCTTAAGAAGAGGAAACTTTCGCTCACCCAACTTGCGCGTGAAGCCAAGGTGCCCGTATCTACCCTGCATGGATGGACCACGGGAAAAACCACATTGAACCTGGAGCAATTAAAGAAGGTGGCATTGGTGTTAGAGACGCCAATTCACGATCTCGTATGGGCTTGCCCTGATCCATTTGATCCTACGCCAGAAGAAGGATTAAAAGAGATTTTCTCTGGAGACGTGAGGGTTACTGTTCACAAAATTATTAGAAAGCAAAAGGCTTAGAATGCAAAAATTCTTAACGGGCCTGATTTTCGTTTTGAACATACTTCCTACATTATCGTCTCGCGCTGTAGCTGACGAACTCTCTCCTAATCAAGTGAAGCGCCTAGATGCATTCAAAAAGGTAGTGGCAAAGCATGAGTTTTGTGAATTCGCAGTAGCTTCCTTTCCTAAAGGGAAGTTCGCTAAAATTGAACATTTCCAGCCTAACACCGTGACCTGTATAGGAAGTCTTAAGCTTGGAGCCGGAACCTTGAAAGAACGCTGGGGCTGTGCTGCTTTTCATATAGATTTACAAACCGGCCAGATACGCACCGTAGCTGGTGACTATTACCCTGGTTACTTCCCTATGGCGGAAGGCAAACCTTGTGAAAGCAGCTTTGAAGAAGTTGTTTCAAAAAAGGCCAATCCAACTGTAGGCGGCACCGTCTCAGACCTTTTGCTGTATGGAAGCGCCGTAGCTACTCGCACAGCCGCTGAAACCTATACGCAGGTGATCGTATTCGCAAAAAAGAGCCAATTGCAGTCTTTAACCGGCAGTAAATCCGTCTATGAAGAATGGTTTGAGAAAGCAGGAAAGAAACCAGAGCAGAGTAGCAAGGAGAAGAAATGAAACTATTACTTCTAGCACTTTTTTTCCAGGCTCCATTGGCCATCGCTGCCGAAGGCAGTTGCACTGTATATGAAGCTAAAGACAAATTTATAGACGCCTGCATGCTCTACAAGGTTGGAATAACGAAAGAAATAAAGGGCAAATCCACTGTCGAAGCAGATGTGAAAAAAATTGCAGACGATTGCGTATGTGTGGCTCGTGAATTTCCGGTAGAGAAGATGGCGGAAGCTTGTAGATACACGTACTACGACGTGAAATTAATATTGGCGTCGCCAATCTCAAGAATTATGTGTCTTGAAACAAAGGGAGAGAAAAAATGAAATCGAACATCCTACTTATGCTTACTATTGCTGGAACTTTAGCCGCCTGCTCATCGACGCCCACAAGTGTCGTAGATTTAAAACACATTGGCGAAGAAGAAGTCATTCAAACCTACGGCAAGGATGATTCCCTTAAGCAAGCCCAGCCCTTCCTAGTTGAATCCGGCATGGTCGTTTCCACGGGCTTCGTAAGCATGAATTCGGACGGAAACCGCCCTGAAGCTGCCATCAAGATGGCTCAGATACATGCTAGGGCAGAACTCGCAAAGTCGATTTCCGTAAAAATTGAAAACTTTGCCCAGCTTGCTGACGAGGGCACATCTGCTGAAAGCGTCCAGCTAAGGAGTATCGCCACCGAAACAGCCAAGCTAACTGCCAATGAGCTTCGCCCTGGTAAGGTTTACTATGAAAAAGTGCGCGTCGTTTCTGATTCGGGCGTGCCGCGCTCAGAAATTAGAGCTTGGGCGCAGGTAGAAATTCCTGAAAATAGCTTTCGGCGGCATGTGATGGATGCAATCCGTGGTCAGGCTGGAAAAACTTCATTTTCCAAGGAATTCGCAGCCACCGTGGATTCCAATTGGAAGAAAATTCTAGGTAGCGATCAAGCCAAGGATGCTACCGCCAAAGTGGAAGCACCTGCCGAGCATAAACCTGCCTCGGTTACTCCCCAAGCTACTGAAGAGGAATAGATAAGCAGAATCCAAGGGAAGGGGCATAGCATTGATAAACGTTCTATTGATTCTTGCCCTCCACTGCTTCACGGCTAAAGCTGATGGCGTTCCCTCGTGGGTTACGAAGTCGCCTGCTGAGGATATCGCCTACAAATATTATGTGGGCCGTGGCAGCGGAATCAGCGAGGCTGAAGGCGTATCGTCTGCGTTAGAAAATGCTCGCGCTGAAGCGGTTAGAGACAACTTCGGCGTTGTTATCAAAGTTCAAGCTCAGGCATTTGAGTCGCTCGATAGCAAAAGTTTTACGAATCGTATGGACGAAGCAAGCTTCAGCGTTCTCATTAAGAATTTTCAGCAGGTGGAAATATTTAATAAGGATGGCCAGTACTGGGTTCTTTATAAATATGGAAAAGAGGCAATAAATGCCGAGCATAAAAGGCTAGCTTCGTTACCGAAAGAAGCGGCTCCTAAATTCACCGTAGTTAACGGCAAAAAAGAAAAGGGTGGCGTTGAAGTTGTCACTGAGCCAGGAAATGCGGCAGTAAACATTGACGGTATTTCCTTTGCTACTAGTCCTGTCAAAATCGTTGGGCGCTTAGAAGCCGGCGAACATACAATTCGGCTAGAGCTTCAGGGATATAAGACGATTGAAGAACAGCTTATTGTTGCTCCAGGTGTCACGGTAAAAATTAGGAAAATTTTCATCCCTGATCCCGAAGCGGTGGAAGAGATCGAAAAGCCACCGCCTGAGCAGAACGAAAGAGATAAATTGGAAGAAGAGCTAAAGCAGCGATTCTATAACACCCAAAATCCTAGGCCTGATCTGTCTTAGGATCGTTAACCGGCAACCCTGCCACGGAATAGATAGGAGGAAGCATGTACTTACAAAAAATACCCACTCTGATCGTCTTCCTATTTTGTTTTGCCGCTTATGCTGAAGAGCCGCCTGCCTGGATCACCAATACACCCGACGATGACACCAATTATCGCTACTATGTAGGCCGAGCCAACGGCACGAATGAATCAGAATTGGTGGAAGTCGCCTTTGACGACGCCAAGACGCAGGCAATTCGAGATAATTTCGGGGTGGCTACCAGCGTGCAGTCAAAATCTCACGAAGAAGTCGACTACCTAAGCGTAACCACGAAGACTGATGAAATTAGCTCTAACATTCTTCTCAAAGGTTTTAAGCAAAGGAGCCTATTCCGAAGCGGAAAGGATTTTTGGGTTCTCTATAGCTACAGCAAGGCGGCGATAGAGGAAGAAAAGAAGCGCCAGGCAAGTCCAGCTAAAGACAATGGAGCCCTAAATTCCATATCTACCAATAAAAGTGGTGACGTAATAATCATCACGGAGCCCTCTAGCGTAGCCGTGTTTGTTGACGATGCTCACTTTGGGTTCACGCCCATGCGGATCTATAAGCGCCTGAGCCCAGGCCACCACATTATCAGGCTGGAACGGCGTAATTTTAAACCTGTCGAAGAACCGATTTCTATTACGCCCAATGCCGTTATCAAAATTAAGAAAGAACTAAAGCCAGATGAACCCGCCGAAGAAGCTAGCAATACGAAAGACCGAGGCGGTCACGTACCGAGTGTATTGCAGCTTTTTTGAAGGAATAGGGAGACACCATGAAAGAAACTAACGACGAACTTATCCGCCAAGGCAATGCCCTCATGGCTGCTGCCAGAAGTGGCCAGGTCGGGCTACAAGAGGACGAAATCCGTTCGCTGCAAACCTGGTATTTAAAATCATCTAAGAATGGATGGTCCATGTGGATTCCAGCATTTTCATTCTTTTTATTGGGCACGATATTGATCGTTAGTGGATTTAACCTGGCCAATGAAGAAGCCCGAGCTGCACTGAACGGCATAGGCGCTGAAGGAAGCGAGGGTGGTAAGAGAATGTTCTTTGGCTTCGCTACCTGCGTGGGATCGGCGGTCTGGGCCATTGCCATCCTTATGGCTCGCTCAAAAGGGAAGAAGTACGTCGCGCTAGTGGCAGAAGAATACCCAAAGGTAAAGACAGCGGCTTAGGCCAGCTAAAGCTCAAGAAAGCAGGAAGACAAAATGAAGCCCACCGAAGATTACAATTCCAGCAATTGCCTAAGCGAGCCTGAACTGGATGAAAATGGAAATCTTACTTTAGAAGGGGCCAAGCGCCGTGAATATATGAAGGCAGGGGAAACCCTTCAGGCCCTTATTGAAAAGGGAGCCTGGATTTACCCGTTAGATAAATTTCAAAATGAATTTTCGGCGTACAAAAGCCCCGACCATACCATTGCAATGATCTGTGGCTATCTGGTTACGCTTTTGGGCGCGTTCGTCCTCCTGGGCGAAATAATTGGAATGATCGTGGCTTTTGCGGCCTTTGTTCCCGCCTTCATTCATATAGACCGCAGAAAAAAACTGATAGCCATCTTCATACAAAACGCTGATCGGCATTTGGCCGGCAAGATGGCCCAGGTGACACCAGTGCCGGCTCCACAGGCTAGTGCCAATGCTTCAGATGAGATTGCTAAGCTACATGCCCTCTTCAAGGCCGGCGCTATTACTGAAGTAGAGTTCCAGGACGCCAAGGCAAGGGTGTTGGGTAAGGCGAGCTAACGGGAAGTCGCTATGAATATCATGCTTAATATGAACATAGCCCAGGCTATTATTACGTATGGTTGACCAGTCCTTTCCATTCCAACTTCGATGTTCCTGCGGCGCTGGTGCCACCGTTAGAGTGCCTAAAAACCAGTTGGTGAAGGATGCTAGTTTCGTATCAGATTGCCCTAGCTGCAAAAAAACCTTGGTGCTGAATATCGTGGACTACGACGAAAGATCGGCCACGTTAAAATATGAAATACAGGTGCGGCTAGGTAAGCAGTAGCAGCAACTCCCTTGGACCTGACCTGCCAGTCTTCTATGCCGGCTCCTTGTACTAGCAAGCAACTGCGTACTGCTCACGCTCAATATAGAGGTGGTCACCGTTGCTACGGCATATGATCATTCGTGGCTCGTCCACGTACACCAACTCTCCCTTTGGAGCCGTAATTTTCTGGCCGTCGATATTTGTGTAGGTCACATCGCTCAAAAGAATTACCACCATATAAATACCTCCCGTTTATGTATCCTGAATTACAGAATATTATACTTGATTAAAAAAGTCAACTTCTTTAGCAATAACGAATACATAGGCGAATTTAAGAGAAATAAGAAGTTAAGGAATTAAGGTTAAAGTTCTTTCAGATGCAAATTTTCAGTATTTAGGGATTAGGCCCGATTGACGCAAAATGAAGATCCATCAATAATAACAAGTACTTGGAGCCGACGATGTGACTCGAACACACGGCCTATGCTTTACGAAAGCATTGCTCTACCAACTGAGCTACGTCGGCTAACTGCGCTAGATTTATCAGATACCCTAGTGTCGGGCAACGTTTTCTCAGGATGCTTCGGGAATAAAAACAGCGTCTTCTAGGTTACGATCATCCTTCAAATAACGCATCGTTGTTTCGATGTTTTCGTGACCAGCAGCTAGCATCACGTCCCGTATATTCACGCCTGGTAGACGGATAACTCGTGAAATCCATGTGTGTCGCAAATCATGGAAGTCGTAATCAAAGCCAAGCTTTTCCATGAATGCTGCCCAGGAATCTGACAGCGTATCTGGGTGCATTAGCTTGGCGCTACCGCTCTTAATCCATATCGATGCTAGCGTTGGATTAGAAAGCCAGTTGTGTGGAACCTTGCGCGGTTTCCGGCCTTTTAATGGGCCATACTTGGGACTTTGATTTTTGAATTTGATTAATTGTTTTTGAACGTAAAGGTAGCCTTGCCTTACGTCTGAAGCCTCAAAGCCCATCGTTTCAGAGCGCCTTAATCCATAGCCATAAGCCAGTAGAGCGAAGGGCTCTAGGTTAGGCGCTAGTTCTTCCATCTTTACTTGAATTACTGCCCAATGCTCCTCTTTAACAAATTTTCGTTCTTTGGCGCTGCCTTCTAAGAACCGGTCAGCTACCAGTTTCTTATAGATTGCCTTGCTTAGAGGAGAGAATTTTAGTGGCGGTACTTCTTGTGGCCGCTGCTCATGCAGATAGATCATAAAACGGTTCGCCGCCTGAACGATCTTCTTTTTGACCGCTACTGATCTTGGTACTTCGTTAGAAAGCAGAAATTCAGCCCACTTGGACTTATGGGCAACGTGCCAGTGCAACGGATCACGCATTTGCAGCTTCGTAATGAAGAAATTTAGAAAGTAGTGCCTGAGATAATAGAATTCAGTTCCAGCGTTATGCTGATCGGGAATCTGCGTTAGTAAGTGGCTAAGGTAATCATCCAGGAATACGGGGCTGATGTAGGCGTGTTTGATTTCTACAACTAGCCTTAGTTTCTCTTCACGGTTTACCTGCTCATTTAGACGTATGCAGAGCTTTTTTAGCTCAGATTCATCATGAGCCCACTGGCGATAGGCGGAAGGGTTTAACCGCTCATTCTTTGGCTTCAAACCAGGGCAGGAAACCCGCCGCCGGATCACGAAAACAACCCTACCCCGCTGAGGTTCCCTGTACACAGACCAGTCACCGAACTTGGTACCTTTTGGGAATTCAAATTTCATCTTTGCCCTTCGGCAAAGCCAGCGGGTTGGTTAACAGCTTACCAACAATAGGTTGAAAAGCTTACCAACGACTTATTCGTAAGTATTTGATTCCAAAGCCAAAGCAGTTAAAAAATGATTTTAAGCAAGGAAATTACGAAAGCGCTGCTCTACCAACTGAGCTACGACGGCATAACAAACCTACCGCCGAAACGAGCTCCGGAAGTACGCGGATTGTGAGGCTTTTTTTAGCACAAATTCCCCTTCTTTCTGAGGCCTTTTTCTAAAGAACCGCGGCCAAGTAGCCGATAAGTTTACTAGACTTTGGGAAGGGGCAGCAGACTGGGGAGTCTGCTGTTTTTAGGGGGGACTTATGAAACTAGCCGTATGGCTCATGCTGTTGTCGATCAGTTTCTGGACGATCGACCGCGACCAGTGGGTTTCGACCGCCATCGCCGCGACCGTAACTCAGGTGAATACGAGCATCGTGACTTCGGTGCGCACGATGACGGCGGCGAACGGGCAGGTGTTCACCGTGACTACCTACTACACCGCGACTCGCACGAACGTGACGACGAGTACGAATACCGATGGTCCTTTCACGAGCACGAAGACCGGAACTTCGACGGACACGAACTGTCACGCGGGAACTTCGCTCTACCAGGGCGGGCAGTGGAACTATTGCAACCGGAACGCGAACAACAACCAGGACAATACGCAGAACGACACCAAAGACCTGAACGACAACGGCGCGAACAAATCCTCGATGCTCGGCATGGCGGCAATCGCGGCAGGGATGGCGATGGTGGCGGCGGGTATGGCGCTCCTCTCTTCTCCTCCGACAGTGCCAGCCGGTATGGCGCTGATCGCGGCGGGGATGGCTTTGATCGCGGCGGGGATGGCGGCTCTCGCTGCCGCCAGCAAGATGAACAAAAACGCCAACAAGGCGGGCGACAACGGCTTCAAGATGGACAACCTCACCGACCCGTACAAGAGCACGATCTCGACCGACACGGGCAAGAACGCGGATGGCTCATCGACGCTGCCAGAGGTGAAAAAGGTGGATCTCGGCGATGGAAACACATCCGGGATCAAGATCGACCCGGCCTTGCTGCGCTCGGGCAAGATGGATGGAATTTTCGGCGACATGGAAAAGAACACGGGTCTCAACCGGGACGACATGGCCAAAGCCCTTGCCGGCGGCGGCAATCCGCTCAATTTGCTTTCGAACAGCCCGGCGCTCAAGGGAAAATCTATTGGCTCGGAAGGCAATCTGAACAAGATGATGGACGATACGATGTCGAAGGGAAACCTGCCTGGCGCGGAAGACATGATGAACCAGCTCGGCCTTACCGATGGTGATCTCGGCAAAGGGAACGTGGTAGACCTTGGCGGCGGCGGCAGAGGCCCAGCGGCGGCGAGTGCTCCTAACATCGATTCACTCTTTCCCTCTTCAGCGGTCGAGAAAAACGGCGCGGGGGGCGGCGATCCGAACGCGATGAAGATCAGCCCCGAAGTGCAGGCGGCGCTCGATAAAAACGGAATCACGGGCCGCACGATCTTCGAGATGGTGCACTCGCAGTATAAGCGCAAAACTCCGCTGATGTTCGGAGTGCAGGAGCGCAAGTTCGATGGCACGAAAGAGAACCCGTTCTCCGGCCTTAATGGTGGCGGAAAAATCGATTTCTAAGGAAACCTGATGAAGCTCGGCGCGCTCTTACTATTGGTTGCCGCTTCCTGGACTTTCCAGGGCATGGGCACTTTTGCGCACGCTGCGGGCCCCACGCCGCCACCGGGAGGCACTCCTCCGAAGCCGCCTCCCCCACCGCCGCCGATCGCAGGCACCTTCGACCGCGTAGATCCTAAGCACCCGGGCATCTGTTTCACCAAGTTCGACCAGCAGTATCCCTGCGCCGAGCTTCCCCCGCCTCCGCCGTCTGGCACGAACGTGCAGGCGCCTGTGGTCGGCGGAGGCCGCGCCGACGACTGGGACGCTTCGAAGTACAACTCAGGCATGTACGACGAGCTCGCGGCCGGCGACGAGTATGGGGCGCTCAACCAGGGCACAGCAATGTCCCAGTACAATAAGGTTCTCTTTCTCTGCGTGAACCACAACGTGAGCGGGCGTCCTGACGACCTCTGCACCGTAACTCCGACGCACCCTGAGTGCACGGGACTAAAGCAATCTCTCCAATACGCCACGAACTGCGATGTTCCGCCTCCTCCCGGCTCGCCTCCCGGCGCTGCCTGCAAAGGCTACGGCGGCCAAGGCTACGTGATCGACGAGTGGCTCGTTTTCGGCGAGCAGTACTACGCCGGCATGGGCGGGTGCCTCGCGGCCAAAGAAGGCGCGGACCGGGCGAACGACCGCGCCGATCGCATGGGCAACCTAACAGACATCACTTCATTGGGAGCAACGGTGGGCGGCGGCGAGGTGGAGAGAAGCGGCGCGAGTACGATTACGGGCAAAACCAAAGCGCTGAAACTGTCCTCGATAACCAAAAAACTCTCGGAGGAGATCGACGACGGCGCTGAAGTGCTCGGCTACGATCGTGGCGAGATATTTTCGCGGGCCCTTAAAGGTCAGCCGTTTGCGACTGTTTTCGGAGAGTCCCCTTTCGCGGGCAAGCTCGCCAGCTCGATCAAGGACTCCATCGATGCCGCGTTTGGCAACGCCGCCGAGGTGAAAGCGAAAGCGAATGAGAAGCGCATGGCGGAGGTCGAAAGTATCCGGGCGAAAAAAGAAGCGGCCGGTGAAAGCACCGTCGCAATTGACGACGCGCTCGCCAAGCTCAAAGCACCTAAGGGAAACGAAGCAATCGCCTCACTCGAGAAAAGTGCTCGCACGCCGGCCAGCACTGGAGTGGCCAAAGAGCTCGAAAAGCTCCGCACCGCGCCTTCCAAGAGCTGGCTTGCTCTTTCTGTAGGTGCCGACGGACAAGTAAAAGGCAGCGGGCTGGACGCGATCGCGCCTGCGAACGTTCCCGCCGCAGCTGCCTCCGCCTCACCTGCTGCGACCCTTGAGGGAACCGAAGGCGATATTGAGGCGTCGCTCTTTCAGCGCGTGCGCCTCTCCTACCGCCGCCTTGCTCCTTCTATGACCGCGTACAGCGAATCGAAAACGGCCCGTGATATCCGCCTTACCGACACGCCGCAGTTTTTCCGTGATCTCTGATTTCCTGGGGAGCAGAATATTAGTAGCAGCAGCAGCCACAACAGGCAGAAAAAGAGGGACATCTCCCTCCTGATCGTAATCGCGATATTGCTGCTCATTCCGCTGGCGATCGACGAGATGTTCGATCGCCTCAAAATTTTTCTGCGCGCCACGAATGCGTCGACCGCAAGCCGCGACAGCACGCAGCAGGGAAAGGGCCAGACTCCAAGCTCCCGCCTTGATTGCAAAGGCACTTCCTGCCACTCTCGCGTGAATCCGACTCCCGGCTTTGGCGCGGGCGGCTTCGCCAACGGGATCGGTATCGGCCAGACCGGCAGCTCGGGTTCCCATGGCGGCGGCTCTAATCTTTCTGGCCTTGAAGCCCTTGCCATGATGGAACGCCAGCAGCTCGATGCCTTTAACAGCCTCGTGCGCAGCCGCTACGGGCGCAGACGTGGCGAAGTCTGGGTTCCCATAGAACCCGGCCCCTCCAACCCCTCGCGTTTTTTCCCCGAGCTGCCTAAACCCCGCCTCAGCTCCGGCGTCGCCCTGAGTACTGGCCCCGACGAAAGGCGGGCGCCTGAAAAGCTTGGTGTAAACAACTGGGGACGCGGAGAGCCCACCAATGAAGCCGTGCGCCCCAATACCTGGGGTCAGGGCTCGCCTGTGGCCGAAGAGCGGCGCGAGAATACCTGGGGCAGAGGCACACCCGTGATGGAAGAGCGGCGCGAGAATACCTGGGGAGAAGGCACCGTTCAAAAAGCTCCGCCCGTGGTCAATCGTCAGCTGCCGCCTCCCCTTTTTGTTCCGCCCTTTCCTGCTCCCGCCGCGGAGCCTGAGGCCCCTCGTATCGTTTTCCAAGCGCCGCCGAAAGCCCGGCCCACCGAGCAGGCGCGCACCGAGAAGCTGATTGAAGTTTGCGGAAGGCTTGTGCCGATGAGCCAGGCGCCGACAGTGTCGCTGGAGTGCGCGCCGCAGCCGGCTCCGGAGCCAAAGAGGAAGCCGGCGTCAGAAGAGATGGACGAAGGCGGGAACCAAAAACTATTTATGCCTTAGGGCGCGGCTTGGGTTGGGTGCGCGGGCGCGCGCGGGTGGAGCGGGTGAATGCGGGCGAAGCGCAGGCAGGCTCGCGCGAGGTACCCCAGCGGTTACGGCGGAGCGGGCGCAGCTGGGACGAGCGGTTGGCCGGGCGGTTGGGAGGGCAACAGCGCAGGGCAGCCGGCCGGCCAGCAGAGCGCCCGGAGAGCACCAGAAGAGCGATCTGGTGGCAGGGTGTTCCTTAGCGATCATTTAGCCTCCTCTTGCGAATTTCCGCCAACGGTTATACCTTCGGTCACATGAAACAGCGGCAAAAGGCCTTTTTCAAAAACGAAAAGCTCTATTCTGGCGGCACCTACCGCAACAAGCGCTCCGGGCGAAAAGCGCGGCCGATCTCCTCAAGAGAAACGATGCATCTGATCCTCAAAAGCTCCCGAGCGCAAGGCGACTGGAGCTTCCGCGCGCCCAAGAACCGCCAGAAGGTACTCTCACTCCTCAGTAAGTTCGCCAGTCGCAATGCCGTGAAGATCCTCAGCGTGGCAAACGCCAGTAACCACCTCCATATCCACCTGCGGCTCACCTCCCGCCACCTCTACCGCGCCTTTATCCGCGGCGTGACGAGCGCAGTCGCCATGGCGGTCACGGGCGCTTCGCGCTGGAAAAAAGTGGGAGGCAAGTTCTGGGACTACCGCCCCTTCTCCCGCGTAGTGCGCGGCTGGAAGGCTTTCCTCGCGCTCAAAGACTACTTGCACGTGAACCAGCTCGAGAACGCCGGCGCGAACCGCCGGGAGGCACGCGTGATCGTCGCGTGGCGGGTGGTGGGCGGGAAGTTTTCTGCGTTCGGGGGCACGGGTTAACGCGAGTCGCTCACCCGCCCCGAAGCTCACCTGCAAAGCTGCCCGTCCGTTGCGCTTCGCTTGCGGGGTTCGGGCACCTTTTTTCTTTTCTACCGGTTTCGCCCTGTCGCGCCAGCTGAGCCTGCGGCTAGGCCGTGTTGTCCGTTCGCGTTCGTCCTGTTTGCGCCGCCCGTTCCCCAAAACGTGCGGGCAGGGCCCCGCGCGTTTTCCCTCCCCCGTCCAAAAAAAAACGGCCCAGGAATCCCCGGGCCGCCTCTTGGATCTTACCAACTCAGATCGATCAATCACCTTCCGTTAGCGCGCTCTCCGTGAACTCGCCGTCGTCGAGGCCTTTGTTCAGCTTCAAGCCCGAAAGCTCCAGGATCGTGCCGCGCTTATTCTGCAGGTTCGTCACCGTGATCTTCTCCGCGCGCCATACTTTGTCGTACTGCTTGTATTTGGCGAAGGTCGAAACCTTGAGCGCCTTGAGTGACTTGTCGAAGTATTCGATTTTGCCCACGAGGCTCGTTTTGTCGTCGACCCAGATGATCGTCTTGCCGTAGGCGCTGTCGCCTTTTGGCGTGCTTTCGATCAGCGTGTATTTACGGCCACCTTCGTCTTTGGTTCCAGTAACCTTACTCTCGAACTTGGCGTCAGCAGAGGCGCCCATGTCTTCGTAGTTGAGCTCGGAGCCCATGAAGTTGCCGCCTTTATTCGAGCTCTGGATACGGCGGGTGGCCTTGCTGGACGGAAGGTAGAGCCACTGGTCGCTCGTTTTGCCTTTGTTCACGCTCAAAAGCGCAGTGCCTTTGAGGTCGGCGGGAGCCTGGAGCTTCACGAGAACCTTCTGGTTGTCATCGCTTCCTTTGCGGCGGATCTCGAGCTCGCGGTCTTTCTTGGAGCCGTCGGGCTCCGTGATGGTCATCTTCACGGTGGCCACTTCGTCCGTTGCATTTACGTTCTTGGAAACCTTATCCAGGATCGCTTTGGCATCAGCCGCGGCGGCTACGGCGCCGGGGGCGAGACAGGTGGTCAGGAAGGCGGCCGCGAGGGCGAGCGCAATCGGTCTTTCACGAAACATGCAGGAACTCCTTTAAGAACAATCCAGGGTTAAGTTTCAGGCGGCAAGGCGATCTTCGGAGCTCTCTTCGGCAGGCTTATTGAGCTCGATTACCACTCCTGCTACACCGGCACTCTTATCTTTCACCATCCAGGGAAAAGCGGCAAGCATTGCCGGCAGAACGATAAGGTCGCCAAGCAGGCCACCCGTGATCGCCACTACCATGTAGAAGCCGAACTGCTGGTTGAGCGCGAAGAAGGACGCCAGGAAAACCATGAAACCGGCCGCCAGGGCGATCGACGAAAACAGGCAGAGGTTGCCTTCCTGGTACCAGGCCTTCATCACGTTGATGTCGCCATGCTTCGACCGGTCGCGCAAGAGGCGGAGGCGCCCGAGTAGGTAGACCGTATTGTCGAAGCTGATGCCCAGCGCGATGGAAAAGATGAGCGCGATGCCCGGTTTTACGGGGGTGCCAAAGATACTCAGTGCGCCCAGCAGCACGATCACCGGAACCAGGTTCGGCAATGCTGCCGCGATGGTCCAGCGCACGGAGCGGAAAACGCAGCAGAGCACGATCGAGATCGCGAGCAGCGCCTGCCAGAAGCCGTAGATCAGCTCAAAACAGAGCTCGTTATTGAGCTCATGCACGGTAGTAGCCATCGCGGCAGGGGTCACGGTGAAGCCAGGAAAAATTCCTTCCGCTTCTGCTTTCACTTCGGCCACGAAATTCTTCATCTTGTCGGCGGGAATATCGTGCAGACGAAGGTTGAGGCGGGCGGCCTTGCCATCGACTGTCACGAAACTCTTGAACACGTCGTTCTCCCCCATCGAATAGAGGAAGGCGTACTCGGCAGCTTCCGCGCGCGAGCTCGCCAGATCCCGGCCCTGCACGCGGCCCGCGGCACGGAGCAGGTCTTGCGGGCCCATCACGCTGCCCACGAACTCATGCGCTCGCATTTTCTTGGCGAAAGCGTCGAGCTTGTGGAGAGCGACAGGATCGTTCCAAGCGTAATCCTCGTTCTTCTCGATCACAACGTCGAAGGGAATCATGCCGCCCAGTTTTTTATCTACAAACTCTGTCGTGGTGCGGGCCTCATAGCCGGCGGGGAGGTCGTTGAAGAGCTGCGCGCTCCAGTTGAGACCTGTGCCCATCCAGAGCATAAAGCCGCAGAACACGGCAGTGGCGGCGAGCACTGGTTTACAGTACGTGGTAACCCATACAGCCCAGCGGGCGCGCTGGTTGGTCCAATCGCGGGCTTCGGGCACGGGAAAGAGCGCGAGCAAGGGAAAGAGCGCGCCCATCACCACGAACCAGCAGATGAAAATGGAAATCCCAACGGTGTATCCATATTGGCGGATGAGCGGGATATCCGCGATCGAGATCGCGAAAAAACCGATCGCCGTGGTGACTGCTGTGAGGGTATTGGGGCCAAGCAAACCAGCGTAGCTATGGAGCAGCACGCGCAAAGGGTTTGGGTTGGCGTGCGAGCGTTTGGCCAGCTGCCAGTCGGAGGCGAACCGCATCATCGTGTGCGAGCACATCGAAACTACCGTGAGCGATACCAACACGGGCAAGGTGCTGTTCAACACAGAGAAAGGAATTTCCGCGATCGCCATGAAGCCGAGGCAGATGAGATTGGCCAGCACAATCAGAATCAGCGGCACCACTACGCTCGAGGCCGTGCGGAAGAACGCGAGCAGCGTGATCAGGCTGGCGACAAGGGAAAGCAGAAGAAAGTTCCCGAGCTCGCGGCCAAGCACGTTGCTCATTTCCGTTTGCACGGCGGGAACGCCGCCCAGGCGAATGGTGGCGCCGGGGAAGGCTTCCGTAAGGCGTTTACGGGTCTCGATCTGCGCGGCTTCGTTCACCTGCGCGGAGGTGCCCTCCTTGATCCATACGGCGACTACGGCAGTGCGGCCGTCTTCGGTGATGAGGTTCGGAGTCAGCAGAGGATCGCCGAGCACGCGCTTGCTCCATTGGTCAGGCGGGGTGAGCTCGAGCAGCTTGCCGACGGTAAGCCCCTCTTTCGTATTCGTCGCGCCTTCTACGTTGCCGAGGCTGATCGCTTTGGTCACGCCGTCCTGATTTTTAAGGCCTTCCGTAAGGGACTGGAGCTTCGTGATGCGCTCGTCTTCAAGCCAGGTTCCAGGCAGGTGGTCGCCGAGGGTTACGAGGGCAAAGAAAGGCTCGATCTCGGGAAGCTGGAAACGGGCTTTCACCTTGTCGTCAATTTCCATCAAGGGATGGTGGGGTGGGAGGAACTGCCGCATCGAATACTCTGCCTTCAATTTGTGAAGAGACAGAGCCCCTACAGCGCCCATGCAAGCAAAACCCACTATTGTAAGGAGCGAGAATCTTTTGGCGTTCTTTAAGAAAAATGCAATCATTTTAGTAACTTGCCCATCTAGCATCGAGAACTCCAAAAATAAACTGTGCTGATCAACAATTAGCGGTTGCGTAAATGTTAACTTAGGTTAACATTATAAAACAGAGCGAGTCAATCAGGCATTACACGTTTTCCGAAGATTCTGAAAACGCGACCCGAGGCACCCCGCTCCCACCCTGGCTTTCCATTTTTACGGCAAGGATCAAAAACCCTCTATGCGAACCCCTCTCGCGCTTCTCTTGTGTCTCGCCCTCCCCCTCACCTCACAAGCCCGCTGGGAAGTGAAAAGCGAATTCCAGCTTCACCTCACCGAGCCCCTCTTCGATAAACTCATCGAAGATTTCTGGCAGAGCCTGCAAGGCACCCAGAACGTGCCCGCCGGCGACGTAACCTTCGATGCAGGCAACCAAACCAGTGTGCGCATCAACAATATCAACGTGAGCGTAAACTACGCGTTTCCCCTTCCTAAGCGCGTGAGCCCTACGGTGCGAGAATGGGAATTGGCCAGCAGCAATATTGGCGCACGCGTGACAGCGGCCCAGATGCTCGTGACCCAGATCCAGACGCAGGAAATCGGCGGCATCATCTTCGAGAACGTGGTCACCGTGGAATGCCGCAATATCGCGCTCGTGCTGCCGGCCGGTGCCGCCATGATCAAAGCGCGCGTGCGCGCCGAAGTTGCACAGAACCAGGTGCAGCTCACGATGCCAAGCTACGACGCTCAATGGGGTGAGACGGCCTGGCAAGTCGAGGCACTCAACTGCCCCACACTGGCCAATATCAAAGGCACGATCAAAGAGCAGATCGTGAAGTATTTGTCCTCATTCGAAAACCTCGACCAAGAAGTAGGCGTCGCGATCCGCACCAAGTTCGCCACCTGGAGCAAGGACGCCTCGCTCCTCCTCCTCAGCCAGCTCGAGCTCCCGACCAAGAGCGACTACCTGAGGGTTTACTATGAGCCTAAGGAAGCCAAAGAGAACGGCGGCAAAGGCCTCCTCCTCTCCGGCACCCTGCGCTTCGACTACCCATTCGTGGCCCAGGGCCAGGAATTCGTGCAGGAGTTTAAACTGCCGGCCGGAACCACCGTCACAAACCAGGCGTCTCCCCAGCTGCTCATCCCCTTCGCCACGATCCGCGCGATGATGATGGGCGAGTATTTCGCGGGCAAGCTCGAATACACCACGCGTTCCTCCGATATTCCCGCCTTTACAGACCTCATGCAGAGCCGCTTCCAGCAGTGGATAGGCTGGCCCGACTTGCTCACCTACGACAAGGAAACCACCTTCCTGTTCCAGTTCCTACCGCTCGGCCCCCCGAGTTTCGAGAACGCCTCTGCGGGCGCCGCGGGTTCGATCAACGGTGACTTAAACCTGCCGCTATCGGTGCGCGTTTTCGCTCCCCTTTCCGGGAAGTGGTCTCCTTACGTTGAGTTCCGCACTTTGCTGGCCGGGAACGCCAACATGACCCTGCAGCAAAACGGCAAAGTAAACTTCAAGATCACGGCCTCTGAGCAGCCCTCTACCTATGCCTTTTCGCAGAAGTACGTGCAACAGTATGACCCCAATACCCGGATCGCGATCGACACGATCGCCTCCGCCACACGCGACTCGCTCAATGCCGACGGCATGCAGTTGAACCTGCCTACATTCACTGTAGGTAAGCAATTGCAGCTCGTGCCGCAATCGTGGAACCTGCAGAACAATACGGTGCTCAAGCTCGACTTCGTGGCCACCTCGACGGCGGCCGCGGCCGTTACCACCACCAAGGTGAAAACGTCGACGAACAAAACCCTCGCGGTCACCACCGCAAAGAAGGCAGTTACTTCGTCAGGTTCAAAGAAACGGTAACGCGGTCGTTGCGGTCGTAGGTGCCGATCGGCGTCTCCGGCTTCCCGCTCATGATATCGCCGGCGATCTTGGCATTCCAGCCGTCGGCGATCTTGATTCCCAGATCAAGGTGCTCAAAGTGGCCCTTGTATCGGATGTCATAGAGAAAGCTCGCGGTGCCGGTTATTTTTTCGGAGGGCGCCCAGCGCAGGCCCACCATGGCGGCTTTATCGAACATGCGCGACAGCGACACGGAGTTGCCGTCGACCTTATCTTTTCTGTTTACATAAGTACCCTGCGCGAGCGCCGTGAGCGTGCCGCTGCCTAAGGAGAAGGAGCGCTCTAAGCCAAGCGCGTTTTCGTGCGAGTCGAGCGGGAGTTGGTCGTTCGGGAGCTTCGAGATCACTTTGGTGTAGGCGCTCGCACCTTTCACGAGATAGTCACCAAGCACCCACACGAACGAGGTTCCCATCATGCGGGTCTTGTAGTAGATCGCGCGGAGTGTGATCGGGGTATTGGGGTCCACGTTAATCTGCAGGGTTTGCGCATCAAAGGCCACTGTGGTGAGCGCGCGCAAGCTGCGGATATTCACCGCGGGCGCCACGCTTGCGCCTTCGAAGCCGGCGAGGGTCCAGTCGAAGCCCGTGAAGCGGAACTTCAAGCGCGCGCCGAAGTTATGCTTGAGCGCGTTGTCCTGAGTAATGTGCTGCTGGTAGCGATATTGAATATTGCTCGGCAGGCTCAGAACCGAGGGCCCGAAGGAATTGTCGATGGTGCGGCTCTTGTAGAGCTCACGCGGTAGCCAGCGGCTATTGTCGCCCGGCACAACCGTTTCCCGCTGCATCGGGATCCATAGGGCCTCAAGGAAGAATCTCTCCCATTCTCGCTTCAGGAGCAGAGTCGGCGCGCCCATTTTTTCGGAGCGGAAGGGATCATAGTAGCGGCGGGCGTTCACCACATCGAGCGGGTTAAACACGTCCGTATCGCCCCAGCTCTGGATATTGTAGCCGGCCTGCACGGTCCACGGCAGGCTTTGCCACTGCACGTAGCCCTCCTGCAGGTCCTGATAGTATCGCTCTTTCTGGGAAGGGTTGTCCGGGTCCCACTGCACGAGCGGCTGCACGCGGAAACGCAGGGATCGGTTATAGCGAAGCGACGCTGGAACTTTCAGGCTTCCGATTCCTCGGATATTGCGGCTATCCGGGCCCACGGTGCCGCTGGTCCACCAGAGGCCTTCCGCCGTAGCGTCGATACTTCCTGACGCTTTCCATTCCGCCCTTGCGGGCGAACAAGAAAAAACACACACCACTCCAACGACGAACCAACGCGCCTTCAACCACATAAGAATATCGTACACGTACCCCAACGCACTGCAATCGCCCGCTTGGCTTGTCAGGAGAAATTGCCAGAGGTAGATTAGGGCGCGATGGACGACCCAAACTTCAAAGCCCACCTCTTTATCTGCACTAACGACCGCGGCCCAGACGGCAAGCGCCCGAGCTGCGCGCACAAGGGCGCAAACGAACTACGCGATAAGGTGAAAAAGCTCTGCAAGGAGAGAGGCCTCAATGGCGTCCGCGTGAACTCGGCCGGCTGCCTTGACCAGTGCGAGCGCGGCATCTCCGCCGTGATCTACCCCCAGGCCGAATGGCGGCTCGACTTACATGAGGGCTCCGCCGAAGAGCTTGCTGCTCGCATGGAAAAACTGGTGAAGGGCTAAAGTGCTGCCTGAGCGCGGGATAGACCCGGCCACGCTGCTCGCACTTGTAGACAATACCGCCCCATGGGTGAAGCGCGACCGCGCTCCGGACACTCCCTATACCCGCCCTTTGCTCGCCGCCTTTGACGGTAAGGCGAAATTCGACCACTTCGAGTATTTTGAACTCTGCCTGGCAGCCCACTACTCGACCGTGGCCACCTTCGTGCCGACCGACGTGGACAACCAGATCCGCAAGAACCTCTGGAGCCCCCTGCTGCCCTTGGCGGAGTCAGAAAAGATGGCGAGGCTGGTGCTGTCGTCTTTGGCCTGGGATTTCCGCCCCGTTACGGCGCGCTACCAGGAATGGGAAGGGCACTATGTTTGCGGGCACCAGGGAGAGTGGTTTTCGGTTGCTGTAGGCGCTTATGCTGCGCACCGGGTTTCGAATCCTTCGCTGGCTTCCGAGGTGCTCGCCGCGATTTTGGGCGAAGTGCGCGCCGAGCTCTCCTTATGGAACGGATTGAAAAAGGCGCGTGATGGGATCGGGCTTCTAAGGGCTTCCACCGCGATCGCCCATAACCTCGGCGACCTCGACCGCGTGATCGACCAGTGGGAACTGCCCGCGAACGATGCGCTCAGGGCGGCCGCGTATAAAATGGGCCACGGCGCGGGGCTCCTGGCTGAACCCGGTTTGTTAAACAAGGAGTTCATGGCTTCGGAAAATCATCGCCACTATCCGCTGCGCAAACCGCGGGGTTTACGACGCTCGTTGGATTTTCTGCTTCCCCTCGGCCCCTTCTTTGATGCCTGGGGCGAGACCATTGGACGCAGCCACGGCCTCGACGACCGCGACCGCATCGAGGTGGCGGAAGCCCTGCTCGAGGGATTTGCAAAGCTATCGAGTGTTAAAGTACCGCTTTATGGGTATGCGCGCGCTTTGGGAGGAATGCAGAGAGGCTGGCGCGGGCTGGCCGCGGAGCTTTCGTCGAAGAACAGGAAGCTTCTGGAAAAGGGGCTGATCCCGGACATCGCGCGCGTATCGACGCGGGATTTTGAGGCGGCTTGGGGGAAGAAGGCGCTGGGATTCCTCCGTTAGTCCCCATTACCTTTTGGTTTCGCAGCTGCGTTAAGTAATGCGCCTGCGATCAGCCGACGGACTGACCCACTGGGCACCAAAAGGTAATGGGGACTAAAGCAGCCGCGCCGCGATTGTGAACGCGAATGGCTTGAAGCCAAGCGACATCGCCGCCTTCACGCTCGGCTGGTTTGTAACGAGCGTCTGGTACTGCACGCCGTAGTCGGTCGCTAGCGCGCGCGCGGTAATCCCGCTCACTACGAGTTTGGCGAGCCCTTTCCCACGGTAGAGCGGATGCACGAGCACACCAATATGGGCCACTTTACCGCCGCGAATCTCGTAGCCCGCCGCCGCGACGAGCTTGCCTTCCCGGTAGAGACCCACAGTTTCCTCGCAGTTTCCGCCCAAGCTACTGTGCTCCCTTTCCTCTTCCGAGCAGGCCTCGAGCAGAGGCATTACGTCGCCGCTTTCGAGCAGCTGGGTTTGGCCCTCGTGGCAGGGGGTGAACCATTTTTCGGAGATCATGCCGATCCAGGCGGGGCCGATGAGGCAGTCTAGTTTCGCCCCGAGGATCTTCTCAATGCGGCCGGGATCAAAGGCCTCGAGCGCGCTCACGCCCTCATAGGCCTTAGTGAGAAATTCTACCTCTGCGGGCGGCGCCGAAATCACGCAGCTGCCTTTGCCGAGAAAATAGAAAACGCCTTTATAGCCAGCCAGCGTGCCGTGCTTTACCACGAGCGATTTATTAGCGAGCAGCTGCTCTTCCGCGCAGCCGAGTTCACCGAACCAGAATTTTTTGAGGAGGTCGAAGGCCATAGCGCTATTACAGTTCGGTTTCGACCCACGGTCAATGAACGAAACGTCGAACGTAAAGGAGGCCTCACCAAACCCTAAAAATAATTCTTCCCCCTATAAATCAGAGGCGTATGATTTTTATATGAGCAAATCCATAGTGAAAGTTCTGCTTCAAAAATCCATGTTGATAAATCTTCTTTTGGGTTTTTCGGGCGGCCTGCCTCTTCTTCTCACTTTCAAGACCCTGCAGGGGTGGCTAAGCGACGCCAACATCGGAGTCTCGGTCATCGGGATCTTTGGCCTGGTGGGCCTTCCCTATACGATCAAATTTCTCTGGGCGCCTCTGTTCGATAGGTTCACACTACCTTTCCTTGGCAGACGACGCGGGTGGCTCCTGGTACTGCAAATCGCTCTCGGAGCCGCGATTCTTCTTCTTGCCCTCACGCCCCCCAATGGAGCTCTCCCACTTTCGGCCCGTCTTCCCCAGTTTCTTGTGGACTTTCTCACGTGGTGCCACCCTAAGCTGCCTGAAAGCAATGTTTCCCTTGCCCTGATGGGCGCCTGTTTCCTCGTCTCTTTCCTTAGCGCGTCTCAGGACATCGTGATCGATGCCTACCGCCGAGAAAGCCTTCTCGACGAGGAACTGGGCTTTGGCTCCACCGTGTATATCACTGGCTACCGTATCGCGATGCTCGTGAGCGGAGGACTCGCTTTCATTCTCGCCGATCGGATCACCTGGTCGGGAGTCTACGTGCTGATGGCGGCACTCATGGCCGTTGGCGTGGTCGCCACCCTCTTTGCCGAAGAACCAATACAAGAGCACTCTTCCCCGCGAACTCTCCATGAAACTGTGGTGCTTCCTCTCCAGGAGTTTTTCACCCGCCGCGATTTTTTGACCGGACTCGGAATCCTTGTTTTCATTCTGCTGTATAAGGTGGGCGACACCATGGCGGGAGCCATGGCCACCCCTCTTTATAAGAGCCTCGAATTCAGCAACGAAGAGATCGGTTACGTAGCCAAAACCTTTGGGCTTCTTTTCGCGATCGGAGGGGGATTCATCGGCGCCTCTCTGATCCTTAAGATGGGGCTGAACCGAGCCCTGGTGATATGTGGAATCCTGCAGGCGGTTTCTACCGCGGGTTACGCTCTTCTCACTGTGATTAGTAAAAACGTAGTCATGCTCGGGCTCGTGATTGGATTTGAGGATTTAACGGGAGCCATGGGAACCGCGGCTTTCGCGGCCTATATGGCATCCCACACGAACAAGCGCTTCACCGCCTACCAGTACGCGCTTCTGACAAGCATCATGGGAATCCCGCGCGTATTTCTCACTGCTCCCACGGGAGTAATGGTGGAGCGAATGGGATATCAGAGCTTCTTTCTCTTCTGTACAGCGATCGCGGTGCCAGGACTGCTGATCCTTTTCTGGATGATGAGAAGAGAAAAACGCGCCTAGTGGCACGGTTCGCCTACCCCTAAAAAAAGAGCTCCCCGCCCACAAACCAGCTGTAGGTCTGGCCCGTCACTGTCATCTCCTCGTTTGTGCTCGTGCGTTCTTTATCGAGCATCACGCGCTGGATCCGCCCGTCGGCGCGCAAGTTAAAATGCGGCAGGATCGGCAGACGAAAGCCGAGGTTCAGGTTGATCCCCGGACGAATGCTCGTCTGGTCGATTCCCTTATGGGGAACGGCGACGTCGGTGACCATCCAGAGAAAGCCCGGCTCGATCACGAAGAGCCAGAGGGAGATGGGGAGTTTGAACATGTCCCACTGGTACTGTTTGAAGCGAAAGCCGCTTTCGGGGTTCTTGGCGCGCCAGGTGGTATAGGTGATGTCGATCCCTAGCCCGATGGCGGAGAGGAATTTGATCTGCTGCAGTTTTGCGCCGCCGAAGAGGTCGACCCTATAGGCCGTGCCGTCGCTGAGGAAGTTCGAAAGTTCCGCGTGGGGGAAGCTTTTGCCCCCCTGCAATACGAGGTGCCCGGTGGCGTCGGCGGCCTGGGCCTTGGTGGAGAATAGGGACAATAGGCAGGTTAGGATTAGGGTCTTCATGGATACGAAATAACATGGCGAACGATGTGCGGACAACGCGGCAAAGCATTGGAACACTGCGGTAATTAGGCTATAAGGGACTTTCCCATGAAACTCCTTCTAGCGACTGCCCCCATGGTGCAGATCAATACGCCCTACCCCGCGACGACCTACCTCAAAGGCTTTCTCGACTCGCGCTTCAAGCCCGAAGAGCTCACCACCGTGCAATGCGATCCGGCGCTGGAATTGGTGCTGCGGTTATTTTCGGCGGCGGGGCTTAAAAGAATCAAGAAGGTGATCCCCAAAAATCCGGAGGAAGGCGAGCTCCAGTTCTTTCTGGAGGCCTTCGACGACTACTGCGCGACCGTCGCGCATACGGTGTCGTATCTCCAGGGCAAGCGCCCCGACCTCACCGCCAAGATCGCCGCGCGCGACTTTTTTCCAGAGGGCCCGCGCTTTGTGCCGCTGCAGGAAGAGGGCCCGCTGCTCGATCAGTTTTTGGAAATGAACGAGGCCGACCGCGCCCAGCACCTGGCAAGCCTCTGCCTCGACGACCTCGCCGATTACATCAAGCTCGGCGCCGATCCCCGCTTCGAGTTCTCCCGCTACGGCGAAAAGCTCGCGGCGTCTCAAGCCAGCTTTGATCTGCTTCGCGAAGAGCTCGAAAGCCCGCCCACGGTGGTAGACCAGATCCTGGAAGAGATCACGCGCGAGCTGCTGGAAACGCATAAGCCCGACGTCGTGGGCCTCTCGGTTCCCTTTTCTGGCACAGTCTACGGCGCACTTCGCATGGGCAAGCTCATTCGCGCGAAAGGCATTCCCGTTCTGCTCGGCGGTGGCTACTGCAATACGGAGCTGCGCTCGTTAAAAGACGCGCGGCTTTTTGATTACGTGGATTTTATTACTCTCGACGACGGCGAACGCCCACTGCTTTGTCTGCTGGAGTATTTTGCGGGGAAAAGACCAAAGACTGACCTCTTTCGCACCTTCCATAGAGAAAACGGAGTGGTGAAGTTTGAGAAGTCGCAGGAAAAAGATATTCCCTTCCCCGAATCCGGCACGCCGACCTACGCGGGCCTGCCCGTAAAAGACTACGTGAACATGTTCGAGATGCTCAACCCTGTGACCCGCCTCTGGAGCGGCTACTTCTGGAATAAGCTCACCCTCGCGCATGGCTGCTACTGGAAGAAGTGCTCTTTCTGCGATACCTCGCTCGACTATATCGGCCGCTATGAGGCCGACAAGGCGAGCTCGATCGCCGACAAGATGGACGCGCTTTTTGCCGAGACCGGAAGCAAAGGTTTCCACTTCGTGGACGAGGCCGCGCCCCCCGCGATCCTGAAAGCGCTGAGCGAGGAACTCCTTCGCCGCGGTCGCCAGTATGAGTGGTGGGGAAATATCCGCTTCGACAAAACCTTCACTCCAGAACTTTGCGCGCTCCTCAAAAAAGCGGGCTGCCTCGCCGTGACGGGCGGCCTAGAAGTAGCGAGCCCGCGCGTGCTGCAACTGATTAACAAGGGCGTAACTTTGGAACAGGTCGCGAAAGTCACGCGCGCCTTTCACGAGGCGGGTGTATTCGTTCACGCCTATCTTATGTACGGTTTCCCAACCCAGACGGCGCAGGAAACGGTCGACAGCCTGGAAGTAGTGCGGCAGTTATTTGTGGAGGAGTGCCTGCAGAGCGCGTTCTGGCACCGCTTCGCCGCGACCATCCACAGCCCCGTGGGCAAAGATCCCGCTCGCTTCGGCATCCGCGTGCTGCCGTCCCCCGCCACCGAGCACGGTTTATTTGCCGAGAACGACCTCCGCTTTGAAGACCCCACCGGCGTGAACCACGACGCGCTTGGAGAAGGCCTGCGGCGCGCGCTTTATAACTACATGCATGGCATCGGGCTCGAAAATGATGTGCGCGAGTGGTTCGGCGTGAAAGTGCCAAAAGCCAGGATTCCTGCTAGATTGGTGGCCGAATCCCTATGAGCGCCTCCTTTAAGCACAAGCGTCCCGAAGCATTCCTCCGGAATGACGATATCCTCCACAAAGCCCTCTCGGCAAACGGGGAAGCGGTGGTCTACGCGCTCGACGCGACGTCGATCGTGCAGGAATCGATGGAGCGGATCGCGCTCTGGCCGCCCGCCACCAAGCACCTCGGCCAGGCGATGATGGCGAGCCTGCTGCTACAGGCATTGGGCGACTCCGATATCAACGATTCCTTTTCCCTCCAATGGACCTGCGAAGGCCCCTTCGGCCACCTCTTCGCCGAAACGCGCAATTTTGGCGAAGCGCGCGGCACGATCCAGCACCCGCGCCCCCCCGTCGCCGACTACGATACGGGCCTTGGGCCAGGGCTCCTCCAGGTGCGCCGCTCGCAGAGAAATATCGGCACCACCTCGATCGTGAACTCGACGGGCGTCGTAAGCGCCGATGTGGTCGAGTATCTGGAAAAGAGCGAGCAGAAAAACTGCGGCATCAACCTCAGCGTAATCGTCGACTGGGAAGACGAGGCCAAAACCAAATTTCACGTAAAAGCCGCGCTCGCCTACCTCGTGCACATTATGCCTCAGCCTTCAGAGGCCAAGCTGAATGAGGCGCTATTGAGATGGAACCGGCAGATGGAAGCGCTTGGGCCGATCTCGCGCTGGCTGCTGCGCGACGGACAAGTCACGATCGATATGCTCCGCCTGGTGCTCGGCGAAGAAGAGCCCAAATTAGTGATGACCCAGCGCGTGAGTTTTACCTGCAACTGCAATGAGAGCCGTGCGGCGCGGGCCCTGTCGCTCCTCGAAGCGCAGGAAGAAAAAGAAGGCATTTTGCCCGCCGTTCCGGAGACCGAGATCCGCTGTGAATACTGCGGAAAAACCTATACGATTAAAGCCCGGGCGCCTGAGTCCCCGAAAAAAACGAAGAAGAAAAAAACCGAGCGATAGGCGAGGCAGTAGAACAGCCATGCGGACCAAAAAAACCAACGGAGTACGGATCGATGTAGACACTTACTACATCGAAGAGAAAAGCGTGCCTGCGCTCAACCAGTACCTGTTTGGTTACGAGATCCGGATCACGAACGAGAATCCGGAAGCCGTGCAGCTTCTCCATCGCCACTGGGTGATCAGCGACGCTCTCGGGCGCAAAGAAGAAGTGAAGGGCCCCGGAGTAATCGGCAAACAGCCCCGGCTTCTTCCGGGCGACTCCTTCACCTACGACTCCTTCTGCCCGCTCACCACGCCGTTTGGCTCGATGCGCGGGTCGTACAAGATGATGCGCGACAACGGGGAGTTCTTCGAAGTCGAAGTGCCGCTTTTCAGCCTCGTGCAGACAAAAGAAACCCAGCCAAAAGAAGGCCTGATTCCTTGAGCGCCGAAGCGCTTCAGCAATACCGCCAACTCTGTGACCGCATCGGCCAGAAGTTTGCCGAAATCCGTGCCAAGCATCCGGAGCAGTTCGCCTGCCGCTCAGGCTGCCATTCCTGCTGCAAACCCGGCATTGGTGTCGGGCGCCTCGAAAAAGAATCGCTCAAGGAATTTCTGCTCTCGGATCCCGCGCGCGTGGACGAAGCGATCGCGCTCGAGAACGCCAATCCCTTTGAGGGCAAGCGCTGCAGTTTCCTGCGTGCGAATGGCGAGTGCCTCGTATACGAAGCGAGACCGTTCGTGTGCCGGAGTTTTGGCGCCCCTCTCCAGGTGCAATCACTCGACGACGAGGAAGTTCGCCTGCGCGACGTTTGCGAGCTTAACTTCAAGGGTATCGACATCACTCAGCTCCCGGCTGATGATGTGCTGAACTCTGACACGTTGAATACCCTGCTCGCGCTGCTCACCAAGCGAGCCTTTCCTGGTGACAAGAGCCGCACACGCCTGGAGCTCTCGTCCTTGCTAAAATAAGCAGGGGCGGTTTACTCTTTTTGCATGGACGAGATCACCCGCAGAGAGCTCCTGAGACGCCTCGCCCTCGGCGCCGCCGCCGCAACGATTCCCGGCCAGCTATGGTCGTGCGCGGGAGTGGGCAAAACGACCGGCGGACGCAGCTTCACGGGCCCGAAACCCACCGATTTTGAAAAAATCAGCCCCGTTAATCGCTTCCACGGCACGAGCCTCGAGTTCTCCGGCGAAAACCCTGATCGCCTCCACTCCCTCCTTCGCGACAAAGCCGGCGCGCTCAAGGGACGTAAACCCATTCTAGATCCAATCGTGCACAAGGTCGTAATCGTGGGCGGCGGCATGAGCGGGATCCTCTCCGGTTATCTCCTGCGCGACCTCAAACCCGTGATCCTCGACAAGGGTGAGCGCTTTGGCGGCAACTCCCAGGGCGAAAGCTGGGAGAACGTAGAGTACTCCATCGGCGCCGCTTGCTTTTCGAATCCTGTGAAGGGGTCCTCGATCCATGCGCTTTTCCAAAAAGCGGGCGTGCTCGAGCTTTGCCGAAAACGCAAAGAGACCGACCCCGTGATGTTAAATCAAAAGGTTTTCTCCGACTTCTGGGGCGGCCAGACCGATCCCGCCGCAGCCCGGCAGTTCACGAGGCTCCGCGATTTTTTTCTCCAGCGGCAGAGTGGCAAAATTCCCGTGCCCTCGATCCCCGCCTTGAGCGACGACGATCTCCCGCTCATCTCTGAGCTCGACCGCAACGATTTTCTCTCTTACCTCGTGCGCCAGCTCGGCGAGCCCCTCCACCCTCACGTGCACACGCTGCTGGAAGTTTACTGCTGGAAGACCTTCGGCGCCTCCATGCAGGAGGTGAGCGCCGCGATCGCCATGAGCTACTACGTGGCGGAATTCGGCGAGATCCTGGTGGCGGCCGCCGGCAACGCTTCGATCGCGGAACGCTTTCTGCGACTTACGATGAACGAAGTTCCGAGTGGCAATTTCCGCCCGCAGAGCGTGGTGCTCGATGTGCGCAACGTCGGCGAACTCGTGCACGTGACTTATATAGATTTTGTCGGCGTGGTTCGCACGCTGCGCTCAGAGGCAGTCGTGATGGCGGCGCCCAAGTTCATCGCCGCGCGGCTCATTGACGGTCTCGAGAAAGACCGCCACGATGCGTTCACGCAGCTCGAGTACCGCTCCTACGTGGTGGGCAACGCCTGCCTCGACCGTGGCCCTACCCGCGACCTTCACGACCTCTATATGTTGAATGAGGGCGAAATTCCCTTCGGTGAAACCCGCCGCAATATGCACAACCACGGCACGTCGGAAGTCGTGTTCGCCAACTATTCCCAGGTAATCAAGGACCGTACGGTGCTCACGCTCTACTATCCTTTACCCTTTAAAGGCGGCCAGACGGAGCTCATCATCCCCGACTCCTTCGAGCACTTCAACTCTCGCATTCGCAAAGATCTCTTTGAGAAAATCCTGCCGACCTTGGGCTACCTCAATACCGACTTGCGCGACCTGCGCCTGACCCGCTGGGGACACCCGATCCCGCTCGCGAAACCCGGCTTTTACTGGTCCGGCGCGCCTAGTGCTCTCGCGAAGCCCTATGGCTCCCGCATCTTTTTCGTGAACCAGGACACCTGGGCCGCGCCTGCGATCGAAACCTGCGCGCATGAGGCGCTTAAGTGGACGGCGCGGGTGCGGGAGCTACTACTTTAGTCCCCATTACTTTTTGGTTTCGCATCTGCGTTAGTTTTCTGGCCCACTCTTTGAGACGAGTCTGGAATGCCGAAACGAAAAACTCCCGCCTCCACCGAATTCCCCTTTCACATCACCGCTCGCGCCAACAATAGGGAACAGTTTCCGGGCGAAATCGAGTTCATTTGGAAAACCTTTACCGGTGAACTTTTTATACAGCATCACTTGTACGGCATTCGGGTTCATTCTTTTGTGTTGATGCCTAACCATTTCCATCTTTTAGTCTCGAGCCCCTGCCGCCCCGTGGGAAGTTTCATGCGCGATTTTCTGGGAGCCTCAACACGAATCATCAATTTCAGGAATCAACGCAGCGGCCATATCACCGGCGGGCCCTACTTTGGCTCCCTGATCTCTGATCCCACGTATTACCTGCATGCCTACAAGTATGTGATCCGAAATCCCCTAAGAGCTGGACTCGTTGAGCACGCAGCGGAATTCCCGTTCAGTACCTACAGCCGATCGTTGGGACTTGGTCATCTTAGTCTACCGATTTTTCCCCCGGCCTGGTCGCTCGACGAGTTTCTACCCCAAGATCCAGAATCAATGGATACCTGGTTAAACAAGCCACATAGAACGGAAGAATTGGAGCTGATTCGCAAAGGACTGAGAAGAAAGGAGTTTGATATTTCGCCAAGTCGCACCAGTAGACGAAAGCAGGAACTTTTAGTTTAACGCGCATGCGAAACCAAAAGGTAATGGGGACCTACAACTTCCACCCGAACGCGCCGAGCACCTTCATGAAGTCCGGGTCAGGCGTCGTCTTCAGCCGAATCATCTTTTGCTCTGCACGGTCCGGGAAATCCACGGCGACGGCGCTTAGCAACGTTCGCTCGATGCCGAAGCGTGCGAGAAATTCCTTATTGTCCCACCCATTCCCGTATTCTGGATCCCCGCAGAGCGGATGCCCGATCACGCGCATGTGCCTACGGATCTGGTGGTAGCGGCCGGTCTTCATCTCGCAGCGCACGAGGGAATACTGGCGCGGTTCGCCCCAGTCTACATCGACGCTGGCGAGGCGCGTGAACTCCGTGATCGCGGGCTCTTTGTGCTTCTCTTTGTTTTTCTCGAGCGGCTCGTCGATCACGCCCTTCGCGGGCGCAAGACCATGCACTACGGCGAGGTATTTCTTTTTCACCACGCGGGAACGAAAAAGCGCCGTGAGCTCGCGCGCCACGCCGTCGTTCAAGGCGAATACGAGCAGGCCGCAGGTGTCTTTGTCGATCCGGTGTACGGGGAAGAGCTTCTTCTTGGTCTGCTTCTCGAGGATTTCTTTGGCGCCCTTTACGCTTCCGTCGTCGGAATAAGTCACGAGGCCGCTCGGTTTGTGCACGGCTACGTAGCGGGCGTCCTGGCTGATTACTTTTAGCTTCAAAGTTGCACCTTCATGATTTTGTGAGCGCCAATACCCTTGATGTCGAAAAGCTCACTCTCGACCGTGAAGCCGTGGCGGAGGTAGAAGGGAATCGCCATTTCGCGGGCATTGCACCAGAGGAGAGGTAGCTCGCGCGCACGCGCCCAGGCGAGCAGGGCCTTCAGCGCCTCGCCGCCGTAACCCTTGCCTTGCACTTCTGGCTGGGTGGCCATGCCGCGGATCCGCCATTGGCCCTTTACCGCGAAAAGGTCTTTGTCTTCCGGGTGCGCCGTTACGATGCTCACCAGCGCGCTGCCGATAAAGCAGCCAAAGTGCACCGCAATTGGATCCTGGGGGTAGGCACAGTCTTCGAGCGTGTGAAACGGGCGCAGAACCTTTGCTCGCAAGGGTATGCATTCCGCCGTCGATATCTGCCGAACTTCCATTCCCGCAAGCTAGGCTGCCCTTCTTCGGCTGTCAAAAAAATCTACAGCCCATCGCGAAGCGCGAACAAACCTCACCCAACCTTCGCAACTAGAAACTACTCCAGAGCTCCCTACCCGCTTAAAATCTAGTTACACCCCCGATGATTCCCTTAGAAAGGACCAGCCCAATGAAAACCTCCCTAACCCTTTTCGCCCTCACCCTCAGCATTCTCGCCCTCTCCCCCACGCCAGCCCACGCCGCCAAAGGCGAGCTGATCGCCACCGCGCGCTGCATGTGCGCCGCTTCGATGATCGTGAAGATCGGCAATCGCCAGGGCAATATCGCTAACGACCAGAAAGTGGATTCCGTGACCCTCGGCGCGAACGACAAACTGGTTCGCATCGAAAAGCCCGAAGCCGGCATCCGCGATTACTACGTGATTTATGACCTCAGCAAATACCCGCAGGTTCTCGCAGCCCTCAGCGCCGCTGGGATCGACGCCAGCAGGCTCGATCGCGTAACCCTCGAAAGTTTCGAAGCCGCAGACGACACCCCTCTGTTTGCCGACCACAACGCCACAAGGCCCATTCGCTAAGGCAGCCGTCCTTTCCGGCTAAATCGTCTTGCCGCAGGGCCCCAGCCCACGCTACAACGAGACGATGTTAGTCGAGAATGGCCAGCCCGCCCTTTTTCTCGCCCCGATGGAGGGCGTGACCGATGCCCCCATGCGCGCTTTGATGAGCGAGCGCGGGGGCTTCACTCATTGCGTGACGGAATTCCTGCGCGTTTCGCAGACTGTGCTTCCCAAAAAAGTCTTCGAACGCGGCGTGAGCGAGCTGAAGCACGGCTCCCGCACCGCGAGCGGAACACCCGTGATCGTGCAATTGCTGGGCGGAAACGCCGAGCGCCTCGCCCTTTCCGCGAAAGCCGCCGTGGAGCTTGGCGCGATCGGCATCGACCTGAACTTTGGCTGCCCCGCCCCCACCGTGAACTCCCACGACGGCGGCGCCACTTTGCTGAAGTATCCCTGCCGCATTGAAGAAATT